>Ga0207684_10004676_pt1 | contig 12853 bp, 10 predicted proteins | sample KBSK5501metaG_FD_184342 | JGI IMG/M metagenome (GOLD analysis project Ga0207684, IMG submission 184342) | Corn, switchgrass and miscanthus rhizosphere microbial communities from Kellogg Biological Station, Michigan, USA - KBS K5-50-1 metaG... | ecosystem: Host-associated > Plants > Roots >...
GGTGCAGTGCGCCGATGACACTGATCAGGTGCGCACGCATGGTCCGCTCCGCGACCTCCGGGTCCCCCGACGTCACCGCCTCGATAATCGCCATGTGCTCCTTCACGCCCTGGGCCATCCTTCCCGGCAGCAAGGCGACGTGAAACTGATACCGCACGCTCTTATAACGCAGCCGCTCCAAAATCGCCGCGACCGTCTGCTGCTGCGCGAGCTCCCGCACTCTCATGTGCACCTGCTGGCTGGTTGCGTTATAGGTCACCACGTCACCATTGCGTACGGCACCGGTCATCTTCTTGCCCACTGCCCGCAGCTCACGATGATCCGCACGGGTCGCCGCCGCGGCCGCCTTCGCCGCGCACAACCCCTCCAGCACCGCCCGTGCCTCCGTGATCTCGATAGCCTCTTCCAGCGACACCGGCCGCACCCATGCGCCCCGGTTGCGCTCACGGGAGACCAGCCCCTCGTTACCGAGCAGCCCCAGCGCCTCCCGCACCGCCCCGCGGGACGTCGAGTACCGGCTGGCCAGCTCTGTCTCGACCAGCCGCTGACCCGGTGTCAGCTCACCACGGAAAATTGCCATCCGCAGCGCATCGAGCAGGCTCACCGTCTCAGGCAGATGCTGCGGTATCTCACTCATTTCCAACGAAGCCCCCGCGGGAGAAAGAATTGAAGTCCTGCCACCTCGTCGCGAGCAGGCCCGTGGGGCTTGTGTCGATATCATCGGCAACAGGATGCAAGACAATTATGTCACCCGCGTCCACTGCGCGTCATTGCCGCGCTAGCCCCAGGAAGTGGACGCTGGCGGTCATGTTGAACACGGTGTGCGACCTGTGCGCGCAGATCGTCAGGCCGACGGCGGACGCCAGCGCTCAATGCGCAGCGCCTCGGTGATGCCACCGCGCCGCGCGGATCGTCAAGTCGGCTGGCTACGGCGCAGGTCAGCCACGCAATCGATTATTCGAGCGGCGCAGGCCTCGGCGCTCCCGAAGGACGGCCTCCTGGGTTGCGCCTGGGACACCAGACCGCACAATCTCGCCAGGAGGACCTCCCTGCCTCAACCGCTTCCAGCAATGAGACAGCTCATGGTGTAGTGGCCGGCGATGCCATCGACGCCGCGAGTACACCCAAGGTTTTTCCGCTGGCATCGGTGGCGTTGGATGCGCTCGACATATTTCGGGTTGGTCGTTGGTCATAGGCTGGCGGGCAGGCCGAACGCGGGGAACATCGATGGCTGCTCGAAGGCGGCGATGTCGGTCAGTCGGCCGTGTTCGAGACGTAGTACGACCAGCACGAACGGAGAGTATGCGGTTTCGCCGGGTCGGCGGAGGTATCCGGCTGTGCCCGGCTGTCTGTTGGCCATGATAGGCAGCAGCCGCCACTGGCCGAGGGAGGTCATGCCATCCCGGAGGGCGTCGCCCACCTCGTGCTGGCCGTTCCATTCCCCGACCTGGGGGGAGATGGCCAGTCGTACGTCGTGGCGCAGCAGGGCGATCAGCGCCTCCGGGTCGGCTTGTTCATGCGCAGCGATGAAGCGCTGGAGCAGGCGGCGCTGCCCGGAATCGGGTTCGGCGGCCGGCGCCCAGTCCAGCCGCCCATCCGGCCACTGATCGCGCAGCGTATGCGGGCGCGCTGGAGCGCGCTGTTGACCGCCGGGACGCTCATATCGAGTAGTTCGGCGACCTCGGCGGCGGGCGAGCTGACCATGTCGCGCAGGATCAGCACAGCCCGCTGGCGCGGTGGCAGTAGCTGAATCGTCGCCAGAAAGGCAAGCGAGATCGTCTCTCGGCTCACCGCTACCGCCTCCGGGCCTGGCTGGTCGGCGGCCACCTCGTCCAGCAGCGAATCGGGGTACGGCTGCACCCACGGCATCGCGGCGACCGATGGCCCGGTGCTGGCCAATGCGGTGCCGGCCGGTGCGCTGGACGGCGCCGGTACTGTCCGGCGGGCGTCGCGGCGTAGTGTGTCCAGGCAGGCGTTGGTGGCGACCCGGTACAGCCAGGTACGTGGGCTCGACCGGCCCTGGAAGCGTTCCCGGGAGCGCCAGACACGCAGGAGCACTTCCTGCACATGATCTTCGGCCTCATCGAAGGACCCGAGCATCCGGTAGCAGTACACGTGCAGCTCGCGCCGGTACCGGCGGACTAGGTCGTCGAAGTCCCCCACCCCCGGCCAACGCCCTGTGCGAGCGCGATCAGAGTCGGCGGGCTCGGCGCGTCCGGCTTCCTCGCCACGTCTTGCACCGCCCACCCGTGCACTCCTTCACGTCTGCGCTGACTGGTAGATCACAGTAGCCGCGCCTGCCCGTGGGCCGGACGCGCCCCGAAGAAGAGCGAGGCTTCCGGTCAGATTGTCCGTCCGCGGACCGATGAGTTTTCCGGCCCGGCACGTCGGCATGAACGACAACCCGCTGCTGCGGTGACCATCCGGGAACCCGCGACGGCGACACGACCTCGTCAAGACGATCGCACTCGGTGACAAGGTGGACATCACCCTCGACGTTCAGGCCGTCCTCGAAGCATAGCTGGAGACTCACATGCGACAAGTAGCGCTGCAAATGGGCATGTCACTCGACGGATACGTGGCCAGCGACAGAGAACATCCAGGCGTGAGCGTCCCGGAGGACGCGGAACTCATCAGGTGGAAGGTAGACCGGCTGGCCCAGGCGGGAGCCCACCTCATGGGCCGCACGACGTACCAGGAGATGGCGGCCTACTGGCCGCGCTCAACGGAGCCGTACGCGGCGCCGATGAACGACATCCCCAAGGTCGTCTTCTCCAAGACGCTCAGCCAGGCTTCCTGGCCCACGACCCGGATAGCCCGTGGCGACCTGGCAGTGGAGATCGCCGAGCTGAAGGAGGAGCCAGGGCCGGATGTCATCGCCCACGGTGGCGCCAGCTTCGCCGCGGCGCTGGCCGCGCAGGGGTTGATCGATGAGTACTGCCTGGTCATCCAGCCAGTGGCCGTTGGCCGCGGGCAGGCACTGTTCGCGGAACTGCCCGTGGCGTTGCGCCTGGAACTCATCGAGGCCAGAAGCTTCGAATGCGGAGTCGTCGTCCACATCTACCGGCCGCGAAGCAGGTGAGTTTCGTTCCCGTCGGTGGAAGACCGCGACGCGCGTGGTGGTGCAGTATTCAGAGCAGATACAAGCTGTGCTGTCGCTGCCCGCTCGCCACCTGGGGCCGCTGTCCGTCCCGCTCGCCCCAGACGGCCCCGGGCGCTACCTCGGCGGGCCAGTCGGGATCACCATGACCGGGCAGTGGCAGCTACGGATCACGATCCGCAGTGACGCCTTCGACGAGGCCACCGTGGCCGTCCCGGTCTCCGTCCACTAGATCAGCTAAGCCTGGACGGTATGCGACCGATGTTCTGCGGCATCACGCGGATGATCAGGCATCGCACGTTGTCGGGCTGGATGCCACAACCGTTGGCCCCAGCCAACGTTGGCGCCAAACATAATCTTCGTTGGCCTCACCAACAAGTGGCTAGACTCAGCTCCATGCCGCCGGCCAAGGATGCTACGCCCGCCCTACTGAGGGAGAAGCCGACCTGGCTGATCAGCCAGATCTCGGCGCATGCCCACAGGCTACTGACCGAGCGCCTGGCCACTGCGGGCGCACGCGGTTACCACTTCCGGCTGCTGGCCGCGCTCGAGGAGTTCGGGCCGGCCAGCCAGGCCAGGCTGGGTCGTCAGACCGAGATGGACCGCAGCGATGTCGCGGCGGCGGTCAGTGAGCTCGCGAGCCAAAAGCTGGTCCGGCGGGCTGCCGACCAGACCGACCGCCGCCGCAACATCATCACGATTACCGTTCGGGGCCGGGCACATCTGCGGCGGCTCGACGCACTGCTGGCCGACGTCCAGGACGCACTGCTCGCGCCGCTGTCACCCGGCGAGCGCCAGTCGCTGGCCGGGATGCTCACCCGGGTCCTGGATTACCACGCTGGCTCACGGACCTCGGCCCCAGCTGGATGGACAGGCCAGCCCCCGAGGCCGGGGCCTCGGATCAGATCACGCTCAGTGACTGGGACCGTCTGATGCTGAGTATGCCAGGAGCCGCCGATATGGCTGCTGTCCCCGACGTTTGGCTTGTCATGGGCCGCGGCCGGGCCGGAGCGGTAATTCTGTTCCCTAGCCGGTTCAGCCGGCGACACAGACATGGCATTGACGGATCGTGGGCTGGGCGCGCGCTTTCTCCCGCCCGGGTGCTGGACGATGGCTGACCGGGAAGTCGAAGATGCCCTGGCGCACAGCTTCCTGGCGGAGCTGCCGGCGGAGGTGGTCGGCAAGCTCCGGGCCGATGGAGAGCGCACCGACTACCCTGCGGGTACTACCGTCTATCAGCCAGGGTCGGAGCCGCGTGCGGCGCTGGTGGTCCGGGGCCTGCTACGGAATTTCCTGGCGTCGCCGGAGGGGCGGCAGGTCACGGTCCGGTACACCCGGCCTGGCGACGTGCTGGGCATCGCGGTGCTGGTGGGCGGCCCGGCCAGCGTCGGGGTCCAGACGGTGGAGCCGTCCAGTTTGTTCCGGATCAGCTCCCGCACGCTGATCGCGGCCGCCCACCGCGATCCCCGGGTGTCATGGGCGATCGCCCAGCAACTGAACCGCCGCCTCTATGACACGCTGGAGCAGGTGACGGTCAACGCGTTCGGCTCGGTGCGCCAGCGGGTCGCCGGGCACCTTCTCGATCTGGCCTCGACCCAGCTGGAACCGGCTGGCCGGCTGGCCGCCCGCGTCTCGCAGCAGGAGGTGGCCAATGCGGTCGGGTCGGTCCGCGAGGTGGTGGCCCGGGTGCTGCGCGATCTGCGGGTCGCCGGAGTCATCGCGACCGCCGCGGACCGCATCGTGATCCTCGACGCGACCCGGCTGTACGCCGAATCCGGGGAACCGGCCAGGCTGTGACTTTAGTCGCCCGGTCCCGCGACTCAGATCACTGACTTGCCCGCCAGCAGGCGCCAACCTGGGTCACGTAAGGCCCGGGAAGACCGGGCGGCCAGCCAGGAAACGAGATTCCCGCCATGAACTACTCGAGCGCAGTGTCACGGGCCGAGCCCGGATCGGGGGGCGCGGTGAAGGCGGTGTCGGTGATCAGCACCGGGACCGTGCAGATCCGGCCCGAACAGCCCTACGGCACCCGCAAGCCGCTGTACTGGTGGCTGCTGACCTCCCGGCGGTGGACCCCGCCGCAGCCGATCAACTTCTATGTCATCGAGCACGCCCGCGGGCTGATCCTGTTCGATACCGGGCAAGACCGCGCCTCCGTCACTGATGACGCCTATTACCCGGGTGGTTTCACCGGTTTCCTCTATGATCGCCTGGCCCGCTTCGACATCGGCGAGCAGGACACCCTCACCGCGCAGCTCGCCACCCTCGGATACGTCCCCTCCGACGTGAACACCGCGATCCTGTCGCACCTGCACCAGGACCACATCGGCGGGCTGCCCGAGTTGACCGGCGCCGACCTGCTGGTGTCGGCCGCCGAGTGGGCCGAGCTGGCCAAGCCAGGTCCCGAGATGCGCGGGTTCCTGCGCAGCCACATCCAGCTTCCGGGCCTGCACTGGCGCCAGGTCACCATGGAGCCTTCGAATGACCCCGGTCTCGCGCCGTTCACCGAATCGCTGGACGTGATGGGCGACGGGTCCCTGGTATTGCTGCTCACCCCCGGCCACACGGCCGGATCCATGTCGCTGCTGGTCCGCCGCAACCACAGGCCGCCGCTGCTGCTCGCCGGAGACCTCACCTATGGCGCTGACCTCCTGCAGCGCGGCCAACTCCCCGGCGTCGGCCACCGGGGCCGGCTCGCCGAATCCACCCGCAACGTTCGCGCGCTCGCCGAGCGGCAGCCAGGCCTGATCGTGCTACCCGCACACGACCCCACAGCCGCCCAGCGGCTGCTGGCCAGCTGACACCGGAGGCCACAATGCAAACGTTCCAGAACACCGTCACGATCGCCCGGCCCGCCGAAGAAGTCTTCGCGTTCCTGGCCGACCTCCAGAACATCCCGAAATGGAACTACGCGATCGAGCGCACCGTGCAGACCTCACCGGGCCCGGCCGCGGTGGGCGCCACCTACCGGCAGACCCGCACCATCCCCCGCCGCAGCGAGGAGAGCCTCGAGATCACCGTCTTCGAGCCACCAAACCGCCTCACCGTCCGGGGCCGGATCGGCACCTTCAACGCCACGACCAGCTACCTGCTGAAACCGGCGACAGGCGGGACCCAGCTGACCAATGATGTCGAGCTAGAGCCTGTATCGGTCCTGCTGCGGCCGATCGTCCCGCTGGCGGTGCCCAGGATCACGGCGGCGGTGGCACGCAACCTCAGCACGCTGAAAGAGCTGCTGGAAAGCGTCCGCCCGCCTGCCGAAGGCAGTTCGTCACATTCGTGATCGTGCCAAGCGGTCCGCAAGGCCAGCCAGCCGTCCAGCCTCGCGGCGGTCGCCATGCTCCTCCTGCGGACCGTGACCAAGCAGGTGCTGGCCCGCATCGGATACCACGCCTCATTCATGGCGCTGCCGGGACTACCCGGATTTGATCCCAGCGGCTGGCACCTGCACCAGTCCCTGGCCGAGCGGTCCACCGGACGCAACCTGTTCGCCGCGGGACCGGGCGAGAACGTGCTCTCTGAAGCGGGGGATGCCGGGCATGGCGAGGGCGCCCCGCCGGCCTGCACGGGGGTCGGGCCGACGGGGCGCGCTCTCGGGCGCGTCCCGGCACGGCTTAGCGGCCGGCACCGGGAGGCGCTAGTTCGAATATCACGGATGAACCTGACCGCCTGCTTCAGAATTGCTATATGTAACCTGGAAGGTTTCCGATGGCCCGCTGAAGGAAGTGGGCCGGTGCGATCGTGGCGGCCCAGTGGACCGCCCGGGAGCGCGCCGCGAGCGGTTCGTGCGTGAGCAGCCGCACGGTTGGCGCAGCTAACGGCTTGGCGTTCAGGGACAAGCGCCTTGGTAGGTCGGGCCAGGCGGTACGTATCGCAGCCACTCAGCACGCGTAAGGGACCGGCCCACCAATGCGCACAGGTGCGGCATGGGGGCCCCTAGGTAGGCCACGTCCCACAACCGGATGGTGTGATCGAAGCTGCCGCTGGCCAGAGTCTTGCCGTCCGGGCTGAACGCCACCGAGCGGACTGTGCCCGTGTGGCCACAGGGGCACCGGCTCGCAACCAAGCCGCAGCGGGCGCCGGTGTCGCTACGTATCACAGCGGGCGAAGCGCGCTCTTTGCAGTGAGAGCAGCCGTGCTCGGTGCCGTTGCGGCTGCTACCACTTCCACCTGGAGATCCGGTGCGTTACCTCACAGGTTTGGCGGCGTCAGCACTGACAGTCCTGGCGCTCGCGGCATGCGGCTCGTCATCAACGCCGACCACCCCATCGGGCCCTCCGGCGAGCTCCTCGCAGCCGGCGCCGAGCCCGCCGGCGAGCTCTCAGCAGCAGGCGCCGGGTGATGCGGTTACCGGAACCGTCATGTGGCCCGACGGAAACCCGGCCGCGAACACAACGGTCTATTGGTTTCTCGGTGGCTACAGTCTGGATTCAACCGAGCCGTACGGAAAGGGGCAAATCCCGGCCGACGGCAGCTACTCGCTCGTCGGTTGTCCCTGCTCGCAGTTGACCGGCTACCTGTTCGTGCCGGCGACGTACGGAGCTGACCCGCTCAACGGGGGCCGGGACTGCTGGATCATCCTCCAAGACCAAGGAACCTACGGGGGAGTCACCGCCAACCCCGGCGATGTGATCAACTGGCAAGCCCTCGACCTACCCTGCTCCGCCTACCCGTACAGATCAGACCAATCGGTCGTGCAGTCAGAAACCCAGCTTCTGAACTCCGCCATGAATGGCGGTGACACGTCGGTAACCGGTGGCAGCTGGCAAGACGCAGAAAGTCGTACCAGCGGCGGCTGACCAGCCACTTTGCTATTGGCTGCGGGACAAGCCAGGTACGCTGGCCCCGGTTGCGTAGGGGATGAAGCTGCCGTGATGAGGGTTGGCATCGAGGGGCTTACCGATAGCTGGGAAAGCCCGCTGCGGGCAGGTGTTCCGGTCGCATACCTTGCACCCGGGGCCGATCGGGACGAGCGCCGACGGGCTGGCCAGGTCGAGTCCGTGGGAGTAGACGAGCCGCTGGGCGTGCCGGAGATCGCAGCCCAGGCCGACAGCGAACGTTTTGCCAAGCGTTCCGTAGCCGCCGTAGCGCCGGGAGACTGTCCGGGCAACCCACAGGTAGCTGCGGCCATCGGGCATCTGGGCCAGCTGAGTCTGGATCTCGCCGGGATGCACGAAGGCCTCGTAGACATTCCAGAGCGGACAGGAGCCGCCGACCCGGGAGAAGTGGAAACTGGTGGCCGACTGACGCTTGGAGATATTGCCAGCCCGGTCGACCCTCACGAAGATGAACGGCACGCCGCGTGCCCCGGGGCGCTGCAGGGTGCTGAGGCGGTGCGCGACGGTCTCGTAGCCGACGTCGAACCGTCGCTGCAGGAGCGCGATGTCATAGCCGAGGGCTTCCGCGCTATCCAGGAATGTCTGGTACGGCAGGATCAGGGCACCAGCAAAGTAGCTGGCGAGGCCGATCCGGCCGAGCATTCGAGCATCGTCGCCGGACAGGTTCGCGTCGGTGACGATCTGGTCGATCTCCGTGCCCAGCTCGACAGAGGCTAGGTGGGTAGCCAGCTGGAACGCCCGCTGACCTGAGTTGAGCAGCGGCGACAGCGCCAGCACCCGGGCATCAGGGTCGTAGCGCCGCTTGACGGCCTGGTCGCCGACAGGAAGATCGGCCACCCGGACGCCGTGCCGACGAGCCAGCCGCTCGGTGATCCCGGCCGCGGCGTTGCCGATCGCGAGGCCGGCCTGCGCGAAGATCCGCTCGGCAGCAAGGTCGAGGGCCGGGAAGTAGTTCCGCCGTGCATAGAACAGCTCCTGCACTTCCTCCTGCGCCATCGGTGGCGGCACAGACATCGAGCCCGCCGCGCCGGCATCGATGCGGGTCATGATCGTCTCGTTGACGTCGCGACCATGCCGGTACCGGCGGTGCAGCTCAATGACGTAGCGGCCGACGGCCGGCATGGACGCGGCCAGCTCACGGATCTCGGCCATGGAGATCTGTTCGCCGACCGAGGGGTCGGTCAGCACGTCACGGAGCTGCGCCACGAGCCGATCGGCGTCCTCGGCCGAAAACTGCTGCAGATCGGCATCAAAGACGCTGACGAGCTTGAGCAAGACGGAAGCCGTCATGGGGCGCTGACTGGACTCCAGCTGGTTCACGTAGCTCGGGGAAATACCCAGCGCACTGGCCAGGGCCGCCTGCGTCAATCCCCGTTCCTCACGGAAGCGGCGAAGCCGGACCCCCACGCGCGCCTTCGCGGTCGGCATCACGCCTCGTCTTCGCAAACATTACAGAATAGCTGCTTGGCCACCACAAACCTCCACACATGCAGGGTCTACCGCTCCGCTGGCGATGCGTGCATGTTGTTAAGATATATGCCTCCTGTCATATGGACCCGACGCTGGACAAGCTGCGGGCGTCGGCGGGCGATCGGAAGGACATCATGTGGGCGACGCTATTCCCGGGCTGAAACACCCGCCGACAGCACACAGCGGGCTGATCGGGTGGGTGAACGAGATCGCAGCGCTCGCCCAGCCGGATCGCGTCCACTGGTGCGACGGCTCCCAGGAGGAATGGGACCAGCTCACCAGCCTGCTGGTACAGCAGGGCACACTCACGCCGCTCAACCCCGATCTGCGGCCGGGCAGCTTCGCCGCGCGCTCCGATCCCTCGGACGTCGCCCGGGTGGAAGACCGCACGTTCATCTGCTCGGAAAAGGAAGAAGACGCCGGCCCGACCAACAACTGGATCGACCCCGTGGAGATGCGCGCGACCTTCGCCGGGCTGTTCGCCGGCAGCATGGCCGGCCGCACCATGTACGTCGTCCCGTTCTGCATGGGCCCGCTGGGCTCCGTGATCTCGCAGCTTGGTGTGGAGATCACGGACTCGCCATACGTGGCGGCCTCCATGCGGATCATGACCCGCGTTGGCACGCCCGTGCTGGAGCAACTCGGCGAGGGCGGGTTCTTCGTCCGGGCCGTGCACACCGTCGGCGCGCCCCTGCAACCAGGCCAGGCGGACGTGCCGTGGCCGTGCAACCAGGCCAAGTACATCTCCCACTTCCCCGAGACCCGGGAGATCTGGTCGTTCGGGTCGGGGTACGGGGGGAACGCGCTGCTGGGCAAGAAGTGCTACGCGCTGCGGATCGCCTCGGCCATGGCCCGCGACGAGGGGTGGCTGGCCGAGCACATGCTCATCCTGAAGGTCACCCCGCCGGAGGGCGAGGCCACGTACATCGCGGCGGCCTTCCCCTCCGCGTGCGGCAAGACCAACCTGGCCATGCTGGAGCCCACCATCCCCGGCTGGCAGGTGCAGACCATCGGCGATGACATCGCCTGGATGCGGTTCGGGGCGGACGGGCGGCTCTACGCGATCAACCCGGAAGCCGGCTTCTTCGGCGTCGCGCCCGGTACCGGCGTCACGACCAACATCAACGCGATCCGGACGCTGATCAAGAACACCATCTTTACCAACGTGGCGCTGACCGACGATGGCGATGTGTGGTGGGAGGGACTGACGGAGCAGCCGCCCGCCCACCTCACCGACTGGCAGGGCCGCGACTGGACCCCGGGCTCCGGCCATCCGGCCGCCCACCCCAACGCCCGGTTCACCGTCGCCGCGGCCCAGTGCCCGTCGATCGCCCCCGAGTGGGACGATCCGGCCGGGGTGCCGATCTCGGCGATCCTGTTCGGCGGCCGCCGAGCCACCGCGGTGCCGCTGGTCACCGAGGCTTTCTCCTGGCCGCACGGTGTCTTCCTCGGCGCCACCATCGCCTCCGAGACCACCGCCGCGTCGTCCGGCGCCGTCGGGCAGCTGCGCCACGACCCGTTCGCGATGCTGCCGTTCTGCGGCTACAACATGGGCGACTACTTCGGCCACTGGCTGGCCACGGGGGCCAAGGCCGATCCGGGGAAGCTGCCACGCATCTACGCCGTCAACTGGTTCCGCAAAGACGCCGACGGCCGGTTCGCCTGGCCCGGCTACGGCGAGAACAGCCGTGTCCTGAAGTGGATCACCGAACGCCTGTCCGGGCAGGCCAATGCCCAGGCCACCCCGATCGGCAACCTGCCCGCCGTGGGCGGGATTGATAACCTGCCCGCCGTGGGCGGGATTGATACCGACGGCCTGGCGGTCAGCGAAAGCAACCTGGAACTGCTGCTGTCCGTCGATGCTGACACATGGCAGGACGAAGCCGACCTCATCCGCGAGTACTTCACCACTTTCGGCAGCCACCTGCCCGAGCAGTTGTGGGAGGAGCACGAGGCCCTGCTGGAGCGCCTGAAGACGGCCAGCTGACCTCACTACACGGAGCTCGACGTGTTCGAGCCCTTGTTGATCAGCACCGGCCCGATTGGTCCCGAGGTCCGGGCGAAGTGGCGCGTGAGTAGCGCGCCGAACTCCTCGGCGCGAAGCGGCCGCGAGAAATAGAAACCCTGCCCTACCGGGCAGCCGAGCATCTTGAGCTCGGTGGCCTGGTCCTTGGTTTCCACGCCCTCGGCCACCACTGCTATGCCCATGGCATTGGCCAGGTCGATGATGGCACGGACGATCGCCGAGTCCACCGGGCTCTCGGCGACGCCCTGGACGAAGGCGCGGTCCACCTTTACTTCGTGCACCGGGAACTGCTTGAGGTACGCAAGTGAGGAGTGGCCGGTGCCGAAGTCGTCGATGGCCAGGCGCACGCCCAGCCGGTTGAGCTTCTTCATGACCTCGCGAGCACCAGAAAGGTCTTCCATGACCATGGACTCGGTGATCTCGAATATGAGCAGCTCCGAGGGCAGGGCGGCCGCATCGAGAGCCGCCGTCACCTGCGACAAGAGCCCGCTTTCCTGGAACTGGCGGGGCGAGAGGTTGACGCTGATCGGCAGGTCCACGTCCAGCCGGTCCCGGATCGAGCACGCCTGCCGGCACGCTTTATCGAGAACGTAACGACCCAGCGGAAGTATCAGCCCTGTCTCCTCTGCTATCGGGATGAACCTCGTCGGGCTGATCAGACCGTTCGTGGGGTGGTGCCACCGCACCAGCGCCTCTGCGCCCACGATGTGCTGCTGGTCAAGGGAGTAGAACGGCTGGTAGTACACCTCGAGTTCATCTCGCTCGAGCCCTTTGCGCAGGTCGGCCTCGATCTGGAGCCGCTCGGAGGAGCGGGTTCCCATGGAGGCCTTGTCGAACACCCGGTAGATGCCTCCCCCGCCCTTGGCTTTGGCGTCGTACATGGCCACGTCAGCGTCGCGAAGCACGTCGTCGGCTGTCTTACCTGGCTCGGTGAGGGCGATGCCGACCGATACGCTGGCCACCAGCTCGTAGCCGTCGGGCAGCACCATGGGCTGTTCGGCGGCGGCGCAGATGCGCCGCGCCGCGGCGATCGCCACCTCCACCGCGCCCACGTTCTCCAGCAGCACCACGAACTCGTCGCCGCCGAAGCGAGCAAGCAGGTCATGATTTCGCATCACCCCCCTCATGCGGGCCCCGATCGCCACCAGGAACTCGTCACCGGTCACGTGACCAAGGCTGTCGTTGATGCTCTTGAAGCGGTCCACATCGACAAAGATCAGGGCGTGAGTCTTGCGGTCCAGGGCTGACCGCCGCAGCGCCTGCTCGAGGCGCTCCACCAGCAGCCGGCGGTTCGCCAGGCCGGTGAGACTGTCGTAGCAGGCGTGATGGTGGAGTTCGTCTTCGAAGGCTTTGCGTTCGGTGATGTCGCGAAAGGCGATCACCGCGCCGGATGGTGTGCCGTCGCTCATGGCGGCAGAA
>Ga0207684_10004681_pt1 | contig 12849 bp, 16 predicted proteins | sample KBSK5501metaG_FD_184342 | JGI IMG/M metagenome (GOLD analysis project Ga0207684, IMG submission 184342) | Corn, switchgrass and miscanthus rhizosphere microbial communities from Kellogg Biological Station, Michigan, USA - KBS K5-50-1 metaG... | ecosystem: Host-associated > Plants > Roots >...
CAAAGTCAGGGGGTCGCTGACAAGCCGAACCCGAGAGCTCGCCCGCTGGCGAAGTCAACGTCGAAGACGCGAACGCGTGGGAGTGCGAGATAAAGCGCCAAGCGCCGCGTGAACGTCAGGCGAAACTCGCCGCCTGCCGAGGTCCGCGTCGCCGCCTCTTCGCAGTACTGATGTGACTCAAGACGACCGTTGTCCTCGAGCCTTTGGATCGTGACGGGGTCGTCGCAACTCTGAGAGAAGTCCACGATTGGCTGAGCACCAATTATGTAGAGAGCGACAACGGCAGTGGGCACTAGCCATTTCCAGCGAGGCAGACTCGCCCACCTTGCTCGCATGGCGGCAACGCTATCCCATCTTGGGATGGCAGGACCAGTGAACACAGCATCGGCGCCTCAGTGCGTCGATCGGCGGAATACGCCCAATTCCTAGCGCGACTGCGGCAGGCCCGACTGAGGGCGGGGCTATCCCAATCGGAAGCCGCGAGACGCTTGGCCAAACCGCAGTCGTATGTCTCGAAGTGCGAGTCGGGCGAGCGCCGCGTCGATGTTGTCGAACTGAAGGACTTTGCTCGCCTCTACGGTGTGCGCATTGGCTACTTCGTCGGCGAATAGGCCCGATTGATGACGCAGCCTTCTAGAACGCGGCACTCAGGTCGTGGGCGTCTGCACCAACGTCGGGGCTGAGGATCGCCAGATATCGAGCCGTCATGTCGAGGGAGCGGTGGCCGAGGTACTGCTGAATCTTTCGGATGTGGGTCCCGCTCTCCATGCAACGTAGGGCGAAGGCATGACGCAGCGCGTGAGGGTTGTACCAGCCGCGCCTTTTGAACGCCATTTCGATGTCCGCGCGATGGACCCGCTTCCCCCGCCGCGAAATCAAGAGATGGCTACGGTCGGGCCAGATCATCTCGGCCACGCTCCGCCAACGAATCAGCTCAAGCCTGAGCTTGTCGTGGAGGGGGATCCATCGAATCACTGCTTCGCCACCCTTCGTTTGGTGAACGGTGACGATGTTCGTTTCCCAGCCGATATCACTCCATTTCACTTCACAAGCTTCGCTCACGCGACAACCCGTGTAGAGCATGAAGAGACATGCGAATCGGTCGCGTGCGTCGATGCCCCTAAATCGAGATCGTGTCATCGCCTCGACCTGGGCCTGAACGGTGTTGTAGTCGGCCACTCGCGGGGCAGATGGCTTCGAGCGGCTGACCCTGACCTTCTTCGCGCTGTTGCGACCGATCAGCTCGCTGTCTACCGCCCATGAGAGAAGTGCTCCAATCACGGTGTACGCAAGTTCGATCGTCTTTGGCTTTAGGCCAGCGTCGCGCATGGTCTTGAGGTACGTCTGGATGTGAAGAGGCGTTAGGTCGTCAAGCGAATTGCTATGACTGTTGATTGCCAGCCAGCGCTGAAATTGCCGAATGCGGTCGAGATAAGTCTGGATGCCTAGTTCCGCGCGCCCTTGCGCATGCATCGACGCAGCCCAGAGTGGCAGGGCGTCTGCAAGAGTGAGATTTGCGGGGTTGAAGTGCTTCAAGTCCGCAGGGTCGTGAACAACGCTCGGGTTGAGCAGCGAGATCGCCACGGTTGACCCTCCCGATGGAACTCACTGCTGCGCCGATGGGGGAGGCTTCGCTACGCTTGAGGCAGCGCGCCGACCTAGCTCAACGGTAGAGCAGTGGTTTTGTAAACCACCGGTTCCGGGTTCGAGCCCCGGGGTCGGCTCAGCAATTTAGTTCGGAAATAGCGCGGTTTTCGACGTGGCGAGCGGCTCGGCGCGTCTCGGTGACAGCCACATTGACAGCCACGCCAACCGAAGAAAGGGAAAGAGAGGCACAAGTGCAAACGGCGATCGAACCCAGTGCGCGCGACCGGGCTCGCGGCGCGACCGCCTGGAGCGACTTAGAGGACGCCTGCTCGAGATCGTGATCGAGCGGTTCGATGGGAAGTCTGCCGAGGGGCAGCTCCAGGGCGTCACGTCCTTCGATGTGAAAGAAGCTCTCTGGGACATGCCTACCTCGGAGCCCCTATCGAACGATCAGATAACGAGCCTCTTCGACGCTCTGAATTCGCTCCAGAACCGGGGCTTGCTCAAGGCCGAGTTCGCCTCGGGCGGAATGTTCAACGCGACACCGACCGCGCTCGGCCGAGAATTCGCGGCGGAGACCGTGCACCCCGGATGGATCGGCGTATTCAGCCTACGTCTCGAGGCCGACCGGCTCGCGTTTCTCGAATCCGTGTGCGCGTTGTCAGTGCGTCGGAGCGGTGAGGTGCTGCAGCTTGTGAAGGTGAGCGAGTTCGACGTAATGATCGGGGTCAACGACCTCCCGTCAATCAGCGCACAGCAGGCGCCGTAACGATTTCCGGACGGACGTCGCGCCACACTGGGTGCGTTCGTAAATGACGCAATGGCCGCAACCCGCGCGCCGCCACCCGCCGTGAGCCGCGTCGTCGCCTGGTCCGCCCTGGGGTTCACGGCGCTCTCCGTCGCCGCGCAGGTCATTCTCAAGATCGCGCTGAGCGGTGCGCCGCCGCAATCACTCGACGCCGCCCTCTACGCCCTTGTGTTGGCCTACGCGGCCGTCGGTGCGTTCGTTGCGTCACATCATCCGCGGAACGCGGTGCCCTGGATCTTTTGCGGGTCGGCCGCCCTCGCCGCCGCTGGCGGAGTCTTCGGCGTCTACGCCGACGCTTATGGGGAACCGGCCATCAGCGGACCTGACCATGTCGCGCGCGTGGTCTCCAACGTGACGTTCGTGCTCAGTTTCCTGCCGCTGCTCACCTTTGGGTTGCTGTTGTTCCCGGATGGCCGCCTCCCGAGCCCGCGCTGGCGGCCGTTCGCCGCGTTGGCGTTCGTCGCCGTCTTCGGGCGCGCGGGCGCGAATGTGTCCGCGCTCGACCTCGGGACCGAGCCGTGGCAGGTCGCGCTCGAGAACATCGTGAGCGCCGCGGCGCTGCTGGCGATCATCGGCTCCGCAGCCTCGCTCGGCGTCCGCTTCCGCGGTGCGGGCGCGATTGAACGTCAACAGCTCAAGTTCGCGTTCGTCGCGGCAGCGCTCGTGGCAGTCATCGTCCCCGCCTTCGTGGTGCTGTCGTTCGCGCTCGGCGTCCCTCGCACCAGCCAATCGGGAATCCCGCTCGCTGTGGTGCTGCTCGCCTTCGCCACGCTCCCACTGGCGATGAGCGTCGCGATCCTGCGCTATCGGCTCTACGACATCGACGTCCTCATCCGGCGCACGCTCGTGTACGCGGCGGTGTCCACGGTCCTGCTTGCCGCGTACGTCGGCGGCGTCGCGCTGTTCGAATCGCTCCTCGGAACGTTCACCGCGGGCAATGGCCCCGCGGTCGCGATCTCGACCCTCGCCGTCGTCGCGCTCTTCCAGCCAGTACGGCGGCGGATCCAGTCGGCGGTCGATCGCCGGTTCTACCGCTCACGGTATAACGCGACGCGCATCCTCGACGACTTCAGCGTCCAACTGCTCGACCAAGTCGCGCTCGATGCCGTGCGGGCGGACCTGCTACGCGCCGTGCGCGACACGGTGCAGCCAGCGCACGCGAGCGTTTGGCTCCGAGAGCGCCGGTCATGAAGGCCAAGGTCCTGGCATGGTCGCTGGCGGTCTGCGGCATCGCGCTGAACGTCCTGTTCCATGCCCTCGACCTGCTGAACGGTCATCGGTACGCGCCGCCGATCGTTGGTACGTTCGTCGGCGTCGCATTCCTCATCGTCGGCGCGCTCATCGCGTCGCGCCGGCCACGCAACCCGATCGGCTGGCTCTACCTCGGCGCGCTCGCCCTCATCTCGTTCGGCGGGTCCGGCAACGTCTCCGATCAGTACGCTTACTACGCGCTCGTGACCCGGCCCGGCTCACTCCCGGGCCCGGAGTGGGTCGCCTGGGCGGGGCAGGTTATCCTGACGCCAGCGTTCAGCACGCTCATTTTCTTCTCGCTCCTGCTCTTCCCGAATGGTCGGCTGCCATCGCCCCGCTGGCGGCCGGTGGCGGTCGCCGCAGTCGTCGCGGCCGCAGTGCTGACCGTCTCGGCGGCGCTCACGCCCGGCGCGCTCCGCGCCAGCGTCCCGGTCGACAATCCCGTGCGCATTGACGTGCCCGCGCCGCCGGTGGACGTCGCGGGGATCGCGTTCATGCTGCTCGCGGCACTCATCGTCGTCGTGCTCGTGGCGTCGGTCGTCGCTATCTTCGTCCGCTTCCGGGCAGCGACGGGGGCCGAGCGCCAGCAACTCAAATGGTTCGCCTACGGGGCGGCCTGGATCCCGGCCGTCGGGCTGCTCGCGATCGGACTCTCGGCGATCGCGCCGCAAGGGATCCCCGGTGTCGACCCGCACAACCTCTGGCCGCTCTCGGTCGCGGGCATCCCGATCGCCACGGCGATCGCCATCCTGCGCTACCGCCTCTACGACATCGATGTTCTGATCAACCGCACGCTCGTGTACGGCGCGCTGTCCGCCGTGCTCGTGGCAACCTACCTCGTCGCTGTGCTGAGCTTCGAGGCGGTGCTCCAGCCGTTCACCGCGGGCTCGGAGCTGTCCGTCGCGCTCTCGACCCTCGCCGTCGTGGCCCTGTTCACCCCGCTGCGCGCGCGGCTTCAGCAGTTCGTCGACCGTCGCTCCTATCGCCAGCGCTACGACGCAACGCGGACGCTCGACGCGTTCAGCGTCCGCCTGCGCGACGAGGTCGACCTCGATGCCGTCCGCGGCGGGCTGCTCGATGCGGTGTGGGATACCGTGCGGCCCGCCAACGCCAGCCTATGGCTGCGCCGATGAGCGGCCGATGATCCGGCGCGCCGCCGTCTACGCCCTCGTCGCGCTCGCACTCGTCGCCATCCTCGGGGCCGTGGTGCTCAACAGCCTCCCGCGGACGACGCCGCTGCCTAACGTGTACGGCGTCTTCTGGATGCACGTCGTCATGGTCGTTGTCTTCGCCCTCGTCGGCGCGGCGATCGCCCGCCGCCGGCCGGGCAACGCGGTCGGCTGGATCCTCCTGGGCGGCGTGACCGTCGGTGCGCTCAGCGAGCTGGCGGGCGCATACGCGGACTACGCGCTGCGGGAACTTGGCGGCGCGCTCCCCGGCGGAGAATGGGCCGCCTGGCTCGCCGCCTGGACGATCCTCTGTTTCCTCGGCCCTATCTCGACGTATCTGTTCCTGGTATTCCCGGATGGACGCTTGCCGTCGCCGCGCTGGCGTCCGGTGGCTTGGTACACGGCCGGCGCCCTCGTCCTCGTCCCGGTCTTAGTCGCGCTCCTCCCGGGACCACTGGCCCCAACCCCGTACGTCGTCAACCCGCTGTGGCCGGGCGTTCGCGGCACTCTGCTCGACCAGATGGGGTTTCGGCCCTTCTACCCGGGCGTGCCGGCGGCGATCCTGTGCGCGGCAGCGCTCGTCCAGCGGTTCCGGCACGCCCAAGGCGTCGAGCGGCAGCAGCTCAAATGGATGGCGTACGCCGGCGCGATGGTCGCCCTCGGTGTGGCGCTGCTGCTCCCACTCGCCACCCCGGACCGCAAGCCCCTGCAGGTCATCCAGATGGCGACGGTCCTCTTGATCCCGATGGCGGCCGGGATCGCGATCCTGCGCTACCGCCTCTACGACATCGACGTCCTCATCAACCGGACGCTCGTCTACGGCGCGCTGTCCGCCGCGCTCGCGGCAACCTACTTCGTAGCCGTGCTCACCTTCGAGACGGTGCTCCATCCGTTCACTGCGGGCTCGGAGCTGTCTGTCGCGCTCTCGACCCTCGCCGTGGTGGCCCTGTTCACCCCGCTACGCGCGCGGCTCCAGCAGTTCGTCGACCGTCGCTTCTATCGCCGGCGCTACGACGCAACGCGGACGCTCGACGCGTTCAGCGTCCGCCTGCGCGACGAGATCGACCTCGACGCGCTGCGAGGAGGTCTTCTCGCTGCCGTTGGCGACACCATGCAGCCGGTGCACGCTAGCCTGTGGCTGCGCCGATGAGCTCCACGACGCCCGAAGCCCTAAGGGTTCTTGATCTCATCTGTGTAGAAGCGACTGAGCGAGGCCGCTATCCAGCGGTGTTCACAGAACTGCATCTCCCCATACCCCGTCGAGAGCTCGGTGGCAGTCGACTCGTTGACGTCAACCATCGCAGCTCCCGCGATGGGATTGGCTCTCTGCGAGGCGCTGACGCGGTCGTTAGAAAGGCTGGGTCTCGTACACCAAACCCTCGTTTTGTGTACGCCCGAGCCTGACGTTTTGCCAAGCCTGTCCAACGCTCGATTCGGCTCAGGCGCACGTTTTTTCCCGCCTGTTCAGCCGGTTGACCAGTGACTCTATCTATTCGACCACGCTCCGGTCGAGAACCAAGTCATCGGCTACGGCGCGACGGTCATGACAACGCGTAGGAGCGCTCGAAGACCTAAGGCCCCAAGTAGAGCGGTAATCCTCGTTCCTCGGGTCAATCACATCGTTGCCTCGTACACCGTGTGGCACCCCTTGCCATGCACGAGACCTTGCGATTGCGAAGGAGCCGCATCCTCCGCACGACCCACCGTCCGCGGTACTCGCATTCCAGATTCGTGCAGCGACGTGCGCCCTTGGTGAGAGGCGAGGCGTCTTTCACGTTCGACCTAACCTAGCGTCGCGGAAGGGATAGAAAGTGGTGAAGGAATCCGGCGGGCGCTGGTTGCCTTCGCTCTAGACTGCGCCGCGTCGCGCCGGAAACGCGGATGAGGAGGGGTCCATGAGACCAAGTCTCGCGCTATCCATCGGTGCCGTGTTCAACATCCTGAGCGGCCTTGCGCTTGTGCTAGCGCCAGCTCAGTTGTTGTCGGCAACCGGATGGCCCACAACACCCAACGAAATGCTCGTCCCTGCCCGCGATGCCGGTACGGTGCTGATCGTCCTGGGGACAATCAACTGGGTGACCCGAGCCGTCGTCGGGGCGCCACTTCGAGGGCTACTTTGGGCGAACATCCTCAGGCCAGCGGCCTCGCTGGTTGTCAATGGCTGGGAGTGGGCCGCTGGGTTCTTTCCGGCGACCATATTCGGGGTGACCGTGGCGGCGTTCGGCCTAGACATCGCACTCATCGTCATGTTCGCGCTCGCCCTTCGTCGCGCATAAGGAGGCGCTCGCCTCAGGCGCGGTGCCGGATGTCGCACAGAGCACCGGACTCTGCGTCGCTTGCTATCCCCTGTTAACGCCGCGCAGTCGCTTGGCGCGAGCTGCTGCGCATGATCTCCTCCAAGTGATCAACCCCGCTCGAGAACGGATAGAGCCCGACGTTCGAGGTGATCCGGGGCAGCACCTGATCGCCCGCGAAGAGGATCCGCTCCTTCTCGAGAAGGGATAGCAGCCCTACGGAGCCCCCGCTCGAGTCTCGGCACACCAAACCCGCCGCTCCTACGGGACGGTAAAGCGCGCAGTGGCCGCGAGCTCCAGGCCGCCGCGGGCGCAGGAGACCGTGTGGAATCCGCTCCCAGCACCTGCCGCCAACGGTTCGTATGTCCAAGCGACTTGGCCGATACGATCGGCCACTCGCTCCGGCCTGAGGCCATCGGGTACAGCGACGCGACCCGAGGAGAGGACGAGTGTGGCTGTACAGATCGCGCTTGGCAGCGTGAGCGCTTCGAGAACACCGTTGCGGGAGACCGTGATCAGAACGTCCAACTGCGGAGCGAACCGGCTTCGCATGTCGGGCTCGGGCAAAGGGCGCGGCACCCGGTCCCGCGCAGGTGTGGCCGCGACCGAGGTGGGTGGGGGCGTAACGACCGAGGGAGGAGCGACATCGGGTGTGGCTACCGGAGAGCACCCGACGTGCATGAGGGAAGAGATTCCGAGCACCGCAACCAACGTGCTCTGGCGATGGATCACCCCGCGGGATCGTATGAGGGCAGGGTAGGGTGCGCCACTGCACTCGGGTGAGCGTGAGCCGTTAGTCCTCGTTTCCTGGATCGCGATGACCTCACGCGGCTCGTACACCGTGTGAGAACCGCTCCGGTGGAGCAGCTTGCCGTTCCTATCCTCGCCATGCGGCGGTGCGTCGAAGGTGCGGCGGCGAGAAGTTCGCTAGCCGCTCCCTTGTCTCATTGCCGGTGTGTACTGATCGAGGAATCGGCTATGACATGTGGACCGGACAGGTCAATCACTACGACAGCGATCCATACTGCGGAGTCCAGTGCGCGTATGACGACATGATTCCGACGAACGCGGAAGTTCATCAGAGCGTGCTCGGTGACTTCGTGTGGATGTACTTGGATCTGCCGGCGGGGAATGTGTTCCAAGGCGGAGACGCTTACAAAGGGCAGATGTACTTGATCGGGGGTCACGGCGAACTCACAAGGTCAGGTGCTCTGTTTTGCGTGAGCATTACGCGCAGTGGCGGGTACAACATCGAGGCTATCGACAACACAGGTCCGCAGGGATATTGGGAGCAAGATTCGGGTGGCGGGTACTCCTGCTACAGCGCATACACCGCAGTCGACAAGCAAGCGGTCACAGCGCAGAAGTAGGGAGGTCTTGCGGTGTTTGGAGTGCATCGGACCCTCGGAAGAAACCCTTCCCGGCGGCCCGCTCTAATTGCAGCGATCCTCCTGCTGATCTGCAGTTTCGGCCTCGTTTACGCGACCGTTGGACGGGCCTCACAAACAGGACCCGCGAACATGAACCCTAGTGGAATCACAGAATCAGAGGCGGCACAAATCCTTGGGCAGCCGTTGCCTGCGCCTCGGACGCTCCCACTCGGTCTGTCAAGAAGCGCGATCGCCGCCGACCCTGTTGAGAACAATCCAACGCTTGCGGCGCTTGGGCCGCGACACGTTCGCGAATCTTTTGCCGTTGGAGGCAAGGACGTTGTTCTCTTGATCGTCAATCGGGGCCAACTTGGCCGCATCCTTGACCCCGGGGTTTCGACCGCGGTTTTGGGTGGTCGCAGCATGATCATCGCGTCCCACCAGATCTGGGACGGATCGACCGATGTCGCCTACAACTGGGAGACGGATGGTCTCGCCCTGACAATGCATGTGAATCTCGTAAGTGGACTAACTCGGACATTGAGCGATCAGATTGCAGCCTCGGTCCGCTAATAACGGGGCCTGGTCTCGTCAGCCGCCGGACAATCGCGTGCCCTCGCGATCATCGCTCCCAACTCTTAGGTTACGCACCGGAGGTTGAGTTCGGCGTCGAGACTGTACGCGTAAGAGCCAGGAGGCAAGCCCGAGTAGGTAACCATAACGCGCACCCCCGTCCTTCTCAGCGCAGACGCCGACATTGGGGAACGTCTGAGGCACTTGGCGCAAGATCCAGCCGTTCGCCTCGAGGACCTGCTCGTAGTACCGAGTGATCTGATCATCTGGCGCCTGTACTGCGTAATTCCGCACGACGTGGAGGTCGTCACTTGTGATGTAAACCAAGACGCTCCCAGGGTATGGAGCGAGCCCGGACAGTGCTCCCTGCAGCCGAGCTGAATCATCTCCCCGCCGCACCGTCCAAGTGGCCGATCCCAAGACAAGGACTGCGAGCGCGATGCCGACCATCACGAGAGTGCTAAATGATGCGGATCCGAACCTCGGAGCGCTCTGGGTTCTTGCGATGAGGGGCAACTTTACTCGCTCGTACTCTACGGGTGCCGGGTCATCCTTCTCCTCGATCTCACCGCGCGGTCACACTATCGTGTTCAATGAGCGCGGCGACTCCACGTCGATCGTGACGTGGGATCCAAATCCGGGCGACGGATCCTTCGCGTCCCGTCACCGAATTGCGCAAGGATCCAGCCCCGGTAACCTTCTGGAATCTCCCAGGCCATTGGCCGTGCGATGCCCTGTGTAGAGATCGCGATTAGTGTGACGCTGGCGAAGAACACTCCGACCGCGGCGGCAAATGCCCGAGAATAGGTCGTCGTCTCACTTGCCCGAACCAAGAGCGAACTGCTGCCAGCCGGTGAGTATGCCCCGAGGCGTAGGCGCCAGTCGCGAAGGCCACGGAGGCGTCGCGCCTCAGGGTCGGCGTACCTGTCACCCAGGCAGGACCGTCGCCACATCGACCGCATCGTCGCCCGAAGCACAAGATAGCGCGACGAGCGCGGATCCAGGCCAGAAGAGGGATAGCCCCGTGACGACTGCGCGAATGGTGGATCCAAACAGAATGATGATGAGCATGACCGTGGATCTCGGCGCGACGGCTCTCGCTGGACGTCCGTCCGCCGGTGGGCCGTCGATGTGCCGATTAATGCCAGTTCGGTATCCGCGCACCCTCGATGCCTAAACCGTCTTCGATACGGGGAACGAGAGGCTCGTCCGCGCGCCGACCTCTTTGACGTCAATCTTCTCGAGCTCAATACGCGCACCCTCGCTGTGCTCTAGAGGGCGCAGACCGTCACCGAGCACCAGTGGCATTACATCGACACACCTGCATCGTGATGAGGTCGAGGACCACCTGCGCCTGGAAGAGAAGCCCGGTGCTCACGGAAAGTCAGTGTGACGACCGCACGAAAGGTCAGGGCGCGGCGACCGCCAGCGGCACATCGAAGTCGGAGTACGCGCCGCTCATGTAGTGGCCCTTCGTCATCATTACATAGCGGCGCGCGAGGTGGTCTTGCGTCGCCTTCATCAGGTGGCTGACTGCGATGACCTGGCTCTCGCTCTCGGCGCGTTCGACGGCGTCCAGAAAGTCCACGTGCGGCTGATCCGTCTCCTCCACGGCGAGACCATCCTTGCCGGCCGGCGGCTGCCCGACCGCGAGCCATCCAGTAAGTAGAAGGTGCTCCGCGGGATGCCGCGCGCCATGGCGGCGCGCATCGGTTTGTAGCCGGCGCAGGATCCGCCAGATCCCCGATTGGCTGAGGGAGATGTCCTGGTACCGCTCCAGGTACATCGCGATCTTCAACGGCCCGACGTGGTAGTGCTGACGCAGGTAGACGATCTTGCCGACGACGTCGGCGCTCGTCGCCCGCGGGCTGCGACGCGGCCGGGAAGAGCGATCGCGCAACCTCGACTCACCGAGCTGCGCATAACCCCGCTTCCAGCGGTAAAAGCAAGTTCTCGTGTAGTAGCGGCAGGTCAGCGAGACGTTGCGGGAGACTTCCTCGGCGTGCCGCAGGACCGCAAGACGGTGGGCAACGGTGCGCACGTACTCTCGTTCCATCTGGATCTCCTCCTCGTTTGGGAGACGCCAGTGTCAACGACGTCCGTCAGTCTTAGAACCATTCGACCTGTTGTGATGTCTCAGGGACATCGAGGACACCTGTCTCACGACGTTGTGGACAGGTGTCCGCGGCGAAGCAGCAGGCCGACGATCATGACGTGTGCGACGAGGGCGGCGGGCACGATGACGATGGGCACGTAGTAAGCAGCACCCAACTGGGCAACCACTCCGGCGCTGCGCGCCTGCAAGAACGCATTCGCCAAGTCGGCGATGCCTTCGACGCTGAAGATCCAGATTACGGGAATCGCCAGTGGCGACCGCGCGCGGAGCAATGCGATGGAAATGAGCGCGAGGACGCCCGCAATCGCGGTCCCCAACCCGGCTGGCACGGCGAAGGTCTGCGCGAGCGACGGTCCCGTGGCTGCCGGCGCGAGGAAGACCAATCCGATGTAGCGGAGGGTGTGCACCGCGAGGAGCGATTGAAGCCCCGACTCGCGCGGGAGCCCGGCGATCCGGGGAACCAAGAACCACCGGGCAAGGAGGCTCCAGGTGATAAGTCCCAGGATGACCTGCGCCGGGAAGACCAGCTCAGTCGTCATGTGTGAAGAAGCCCGCGCCGGCGGCTTCCATCGCGCGACGCACGATATACGCCCCCGTATTCGCTAGTGTTCGCCGACCTAGCACAGCGCTGAGGCGGCGATACCTTTCTGACGTGCAGACCAACCCCGGTAACAGTGGTGGCCCGGTCTACTCCACCTCGGATGGCTTTGTGCTTGGCGTGTGCGTCGCTGGACGTGGCTCTCCCGCCTGGTGGGGGAATACCGGGAAGCCCGTCGTGATCAATGGCCAGACCGTCCTTTTTGTGCGGCTCGGTTGTCCGTAGTTGTCCCGTCGAAGTATCTAATTGCTTTGGCGTCCGGAGTAGGTGCGACCTGCGAAGTCTTCTAAGTGCCAGCGTCGAAGCCGCTCACGCGGCGAAGCCCGCACCACGATTACGCGGTCCATTGGCTGAGCGCGACGTGACCGTTCCCGAAGGGCTCATCGGACCGCGACTACGCCGCGATGTAGGCATCGAGCACGCCATCGTCCCGCAGCAAGATCAGGCTCGGCTCATGTGTTTTCCCCGTTGACGAGCCCGGGGTCGGCCGTGTCGCGCTCTCGGGGGCGCTTCGACCTTCTGAGCTGCATCGCTACGGTCGCAGGCGCGGACGCGCGCACAGGCGACGATTCGGTGGCCTCTCCGGCGTTGACGGTCAAACCCCCGTAACGATTCGCGGACGCGGCCGGCACACACTCCGCTAATGCCATTGGTCCGGCATGCTTTCGCGGCGCTCGTCTGCGCCATCGCGATCGGCGCGTTGGTCGCGGACCTTTGGTTCCGGGACCTCTTCGACCCACCAGGCATCTTCTTCGTCGCGCTCCCGCTGCTCTCGTTCGCAATCGTCGGATCGTTTCTCGTTATCCGGCGGGCAGGTGGTCCGATCGGTTGGCTGCTGGGCGCGGACGGCGCGCTCTTGCAGCTGGTGGCCCCGTCGCAGGCGTATGGGTACGCGAGCCTCGACGCCGGCGCCGCTTTGCCGGGTGGCGAGCTCGTGCTGTGGTTGGGATCTTTCATCGGGAGCGCGCTGCTCCTTTTGCTGATCCCAGCGATGGTCCTCTTCCCCGATGGCCGTTCCCCGGGCCGCACGTTCACCTTCCTGCTGGGAGCTGCCGTGGCCGTCGGCCTCATCGGTACCGTGGC
>Ga0207684_10004683_pt1 | contig 12848 bp, 11 predicted proteins | sample KBSK5501metaG_FD_184342 | JGI IMG/M metagenome (GOLD analysis project Ga0207684, IMG submission 184342) | Corn, switchgrass and miscanthus rhizosphere microbial communities from Kellogg Biological Station, Michigan, USA - KBS K5-50-1 metaG... | ecosystem: Host-associated > Plants > Roots >...
CTCGAAACTGATGCTTTTGATGAGCCTTTGAGGGGTTTGTTGGTTGATCTCCAAGCGGATTGCATCTACGGCAGCCTGGGCGGAAGACTCGGTCGGCAAGTCTTCCTGCGTTCCAATGACGATGTGTTTTCGCCGGATAGTGCCGTCCAGCTGAACCTCTCTCCATAGGAATTCCCAAACTTTTCCCTTCTTGCGGTCCGCCAGTCTCAGACTGCCTTTTTGATAACTCGTGCGCCTCATTTATTTCCTCCATTTCGGTTGAGGCGACACGGATGGCTGCCTCAGCTTAGCGCAAGTTGGGTGGCGGGTCGACAAAACGTCTGTTGAAAAACACGCGAATCAGCCTGCTCTTTTCGTTTTCAACCACCCTTCGAGATCAGAAGCTCGGAAGCGCCATAGTTTTCCAACTTGAATTCCGTGAATCTGACGGTTGCGGGCCATTCGCTGAAGCGTCTTTGGGTGGATGCGGAGCAAATGCGCTGCTTCGTCGCTGTCTAAGAGCGGCTCAAAGACGAATTCGGTCCTTGGCCGAGACTGGCTTGGAGAAGGAGCGAACCTCGAAGGCTGGGATGCGGACATAATGAACTCCTGGGCCAAATCACGAAAATCGAGCTGATTTGGCTGCTTCTGGGGATGTTCTATAAATGCAGACTTAATTTCCGTCAAACGGGCCCGATTTTTGGGGAAAACGCGATGGGAACTTCCAATTTAGACGGTGAAACGGGTTTCCCGAAGGGTTCTATCCCGGTTGACGGATTACGAAGGCTGGGGGTAAATAGCGGCATGAGGTGCCCTATGCAGACTGAAAAAAGAGCCGCCGTTAGGACCAAGGAGATCGAATCGAAGACCAATGTCGTTGCAAGTGTCGAGTTCGTAGTCCGTGCCGCGCTGCACGACTCGGTTGAGGATGACTTTGTCCACTCCATTGCTGGAAGGATTATTGCCGAGCCGGAAAACCGTGGAGAAGAGGACGCAGGGCAAATTAGCGCCTCACTCGTTCAGTTCGGCGAGGCATTGGACCACGGCATCAGTGCAGAAAGACTCGGAGATGGCATCTCTGGTGACATCTCAGAATACTGGGAACATCTTTTCGACGTGGAAACTGGCTATCCGAAAGAAGAAATACAAAATGAGTTCGAAGTGGTAGACCTCGATCTACTGATCATCGACTACGTAGCGATCTATCCGGAGTATCGGGGACTGAGGATCGCCGAGTCTGCCATTCACCGTACGATCGACATTTTTGGTACCGGGTGCGGGCTGGCAGCGTGCAAGCCTTGGCCGCTACAGTTCACTCCGTCTGTTGCGGACGATCAAGAAGCGTTGAAAAGACTTGCGTTGCCGAACGTAAGCAAAGGCGAGGCTATTCGGAAGCTCAGATCGTACTGGTCACGCCTCGGGTTTTGGCCGCTCGGCAACAGCGGAATTTATTTGCTGAGCCTATCGCAAAGAGGCTGTGATGTATCTTCTCCGAATCGCGTGAAAAGCCTTCAATGACTCCGACGGTCCGTCGAGGCTCCGTCCGGTTAGAACGCTGCCCTGTCACCGCTTCCCTGCACAGGACCAATCGGGCTCCGATGTTTCCCTGCGTAGCACGCCTTTAGCCGGCGGTAATTCTCTCCAGCATTCGACCCGATTCTAGGAACGTTTGGATTGTTTCCCTCTGCGACAATAGAATGGTCCGCCGCCGGTTCTTAGGAACATAAACCACCTGGAGGCGTTCGTGATTGTAAGAGTCGTGATCACTTCCATGTTCTCTCCACTTGGCAGTCCTGGATACTAAAGTGTGCCAAGCGAAACTCTCTTGGGATAGGGGCCGTGTGCGGGATCTGCCAGCGCAGTCCTGATCGACACCGCGCTGAAGTTATCCCTTCAGACGGAGCGGGGCTCAGACGCCGGTTGTGGCTAGTTCGGCCCCGGCTCGACGTGACCTCACCATCCCGTGGGGGTCTAGCACGAACTTCTTCGCTGCGCCCTTGTCGAAGTCATGGTACCCGCGCGAGGCGTCCTCCAATGGCAAAACGGTGACATTTACCGCCTTCGCGACATTCACTTTGTCGTGCAGGATGGCCATCATAAGTTGCCGATTGTAGCGAAGCACGGGACACTGCCCCGTTCCGAACGTGTGTGATTTGGCCCAGCCCAGCCCAATTCGCAGGCCCAGCACGCCCTTCTGCGCGTTCGACTCCTTGGCGCCCGGATCGTCCGTGACATATAGACCGGGAATCCCGATCGCCCCGCCGGCGCGAGTTAGCGCCATCAATGAATTCAGCACAGTAGCCGGCTGCTCAGTGCCGGCCTGCTCGGCTTGACCCTTCGCCTCAAAGCCTACGCAGTCAACCGCCGAATCGACTTCAGGAACGCCAAGGATTTGGGCTACCCGTTCGCCGAGAGGGATGCGCTCGCGCAAGTCAATCGTTTCACATCCAAAGCTTCGCGCTTGCGCGAGACGCTCGGGAATCATATCTCCGACGATGACGACTGCGGCTCCCAATAACTGGCAGGCGGCGGCGCAGGCGAGACCAACAGGTCCGGCACCGGCCACGTAGACGGTCGAACCAGTCGTCACTCCGGCTTTCACCGCCCCGTCGTACCCGGTAGGAAAAATGTCGGAAAGCAACGTGAGATCCTCGATTTTCTCCAGTGCCCGGTCTTTGTCCGGAAATTTTAGAAGGTTGAAATCGGCATACGGGGCCATTACATAATCGGCCTGGCCACCAATCCAGCCACCCATGTCGACATATCCAAAGGCAGCGCCCGCACGATCTCCGTTGACGTTCAAGCAGATCCCAGTCTTGCCTTCGCGGCAGTTGCGACAGCGTCCACAAGCGATGTTGAACGGTGCCGAGACCAAGTCACCCACGTTCAAGAATTCGACGTCGCGCCCCTTCTCGATAATCTCGCCCGTGATCTCGTGACCGAGGACCATACCGGCGGGAGCCGTGGTGCGGCCTCGTACCATGTGCTGGTCGCTGCCACAGATGTTGGTGCACACCAGTTTGAGAATCACCCCATGCTCACATTTGCGGGACCCCAGCGTCAACGTCGGAAAGTCAATCGACTGGAGTTCTACTTTTCCCGGTCCTACGTACACAACGCCACGATTATTTGCCATATATGTTCACTCCAATTGAAACAAGTTAGAACGCTTTTCCGCCGGCCTCTGCCACAGTGTGATCCTGCTCTCCAGAGCCGCCGCTCACTCCTACTGCGTCGACAATCTTGGCATCTCGTTTCAGCGGGATGCCGCTGTCAAAGATCATGATGCGTCTGCGATTGCCGGGATGACCGGCGTTCGCGTTCTGGACGGCATCCGCCGACAATATTCGTATAGTGTTGATACGGCGATTTTCGAGCTCTTTATTCGTTGGCATAAATTTCCCAACTAGCGCCCACGCGCCAACAAATAGTCGGCGGCCGATGGACCGTTGGACCTGCTCGTACCAGAACAGTTCACTCTCGAACAAGCCTGCAGGGATTTCGGCGCAATTCACCTGCACAAGACGCCTTTCGATCAGTCGCTACACTTGTGAATGGTTTCGATCAATTCCTAGCCAGTGCCTGTTTCCCATGACGATTAAGCCAGAATCCGAGGGGAGAATCTATTGGACGATGGTATCGACGATACCTTCGTATCATTGATGTCCCTTTGCTCGCCTGATCCCGAAGCAAACACGAAGAAATTGGGCTGAGGTATTGACGCGTGGAGGTTTTCGCAAATTAGCTTACGATCCGATTCAGGAATGCGACTCGGAATCTGGTTCCGGGGATCGTCTTTCGAGTTGACGTAGTCAAGGCCGATCGCCGATAGCTGCGTTGATGTACTCGCCGGATTTGGAAGTGCGATGTGTTCCCCGGCAGAATGATCACAGTTCCGGGCGGATACGCTTCCAGTTTGTCGGCCGTCAGGCGACCTCTTGTCTTGGCGGCCGTATTTCAGTTTCCATGGCAGCCTCAGCCTGCAAGCTTTGGAGATCGCGAGAGATGGTTACCATGGCGAGAGTGCGACCGCCTTTCTTGTACGCCACAGCGCAATCGCGCGCATCGAGGCTCCCATCGATCTCGATAGCCTCCCACTTCTCGGCGTGGCCCACGTAATTGATAGTCACATCGTAGTGTTGACTCCAAAAGAAAGGAACAGCGTCAAACTTTTCGCGACGGCCAAGAATATTCTTGGCTGCTACTTGTCCCATGCGCTCAGCAACCACCCAGTGTTCGACGCGAATTCGCTCGCAGGTGTGCGGGTCGGGCCAGCGGGCGGCATCGCCAGCAGCGAAGATTCCGGGCACGCTGGTTTCGAGGTATTCGTTAACCGAGATACCGCGATCGACGGCAAGCCCCGCTTGCTCGGCCAAAGCCAGCGATGGACGGACTCCTACACCCAGGACAAGGAAGTCGGCGTCTAAAGTTGTTCCGCTGCTTAACTTAACTGTGTGACCATTCACCCGGCTGACAGTCTCCCCCAAATGAAAGATTACGCCGTGACCTTCGTGAAGGTTGCGGATGAAGAGGCCAACCTCAGCTCCCATTATGCGTCGGAGGGGCTGGCCGTCAGGCGCAACTACATCTACAAGAATCCCGCGGGCGCGCAGCGATGCGGCAACTTCCAAGCCAATAAAGCTGGCACCAACAACCACCACACGCTTTGCCGAACTTGCCTTGGCAATGATGGCCTTGCTGTCAGCGAACGTGCGGAGATAATTGAGCTGAGAATCAGTCGCGCATTCAATCGGTAAATGGACCGGGTCGGCTCCGGTGGCCAACAGGAGTGCGCCAAATTCGAGCGCCTTGCCATTCTCAAGCACGATCCGCCGTCCTTTTGTATCAAGCGATGAAACTCGCGAGTGAAGGAGAAGATTGATCCGGCGGTCGCGATAGTAGTCCGTAGGGCGCAAAGGAATCCAGTCTTCTTGAGCAGTGCCTGCCAGGAAATCCTTGGAAAGGTTCGGACGATCCACTGGCGGAGAGTCGTCGGCACTCACGATGGTAAGAGAACCGTCGTAGCCCTCTCGGCGCAGCATGTCGGCCGCAGCCAGACCTGCGGCACCTCCGCCCACAATCACGACCGAGCTTGGACCCTCCGTTCCGCGCTTGGCAGCGGGTGGTGAGACTTTCTCACGAACAAAAATCTTGTCGCCCACTCTTTCCACTCGCCAACAACGGATCGGATCCAGAGCCGGTGCCCGTAGCGCCTCGCCCGTCCGCAGACTGAAACAGGCATGGTGCCAGGGACAGCGTACGGTGTTGCCCACGATTAAGCCTTCTGCGAGTGGGCCACCGTAGTGGGTGCAGTGAGCGGCGATGGCAAAGACTTCATCACCGTGGCGGGCCAGAACCAATTCTTCGCCGTCGGCCTGGCCCAATATCATGCTGCCATCGCCGAGATCGCGTATCGGAAATCCATTTCTGAAATCGGGTTTGTTCGTCTCTGGTGCCTCTGCCATGATTTGCCTCAACACGACAAGCTTTTCCTCAAAACAAATACTGCATCACAATTCAGTCTCGCTCATGCGGGTCGGGAGAGCGTTGCACGATAATCAGCGGCGAATTTCTCAATGCCTTTGCGTGTAAGCTCGTGTTGTATATCAAAGGTTTCCCACGATCGTTCCAAGTCAAGCTCTTCGTACGGGATCGACTTACCGGAAGCCTTGTACTGAAACTGCTTGTCGGGCATCGGGAAATTACTGTTGGCCCACAGTTCCAAAACTTTCGCAGGTACGGTTACAAGCTCCGTTTCGAGAACAAAACAGTAGAGCAGGTGCTCTAGGCTACGGATGCTTGCTGCTAGTACCAGAACATGTCCGTCGCCGTTGAGGAACATCTGTTTTATGTTCCCAACAACATCCATACCGTTCTGGCCTATGTCGTCCAAACGCCCAACAAAAGGTGAAACGTAGGCCGGTTGCTTTGTGCCCTTTGTCGCTGCGTACACTGCGGCTGCCTGTTGTTGCGAAAAGCAAAGGGTGATGTTTACCCGCATACCTTGCCTGACTGACATCTGTGCCGCACGGAGGCCTTCTGCCGTGCATGGATATTTGATGTACGCATTGGGTATCCACGAAAACATTTCTCTGCCTTGGTCGAACATCTCCTGTGCCACTGTCCTCTCATCCGAGAAAACTTCGATAGACACTCCCGCATCCCCAACCAAGGGAGAGATCGTCTGCACGATTCTTTTGTACTCCTCCATTTCCTCCTTGTTTGAAAGTTTGTGCCCAGACGCAATCAGCTCCCTGATGTGCGGGTTCTTGGCAATCAAAGATGGGTTAGTCGTCTGTCCATCGACAAACCCCAACCATTCTTTGACCCGCCGAGTTTCCTGCGGATCACCACCATCCACCAATATGTTCGTCTTGGGTCGAGTCATTGGAATGCTCCTTTGCGTGCGAACTTCAGCCTACACCTGAAGGCGGCCTGTTCCGCTTAGTAGCCCGAGAGCTCCTCTGTGCGGACAATCATCTTCGTCTGCTACAGCAGCCGCCAGCATTTGGCTCAGAGCTATTCGTAACTTGTCGCGCGATGCGAACCGCGCTACCGGCGCTTGCCGAGAGTGCGTCCTTGCGGACCACCGCTAACGTCCGGAACTTCTACGCCGAGCGCTGTGGCTAGATCGATTTGATGGTCCTGCTCCTGTACAAGGATCTGGCGAATCTGTTCCGCCATCGCGAATTCACCAAGCGCTTCGCATTGCCGGACGCGATCGCGGTAATTGCGAATGGTGTTGTTTTCATTTTCGAGATCGAACCGCAACATCTCTTTCGCATCTTTCGACGTGCGTACCGGCTTGGGAGTAACCGCTGGCATTTTGCCCAGGTAATCGATCTGCCGCGAGATGATCAGGGCGTGGTCGAGCTCCTGCTTGGCGTGGATTTCGAGCTGCGCGGCGATGTCCATGTACTGTGCGCCGCTGAGGACTTGTGAATAGACTACGTAGCCGATGATCGCTTGATATTCGCGCGCAAGGTCTTCGTTCAACAGGTCCGCGAGATGCTCGCGGGAAATGTCGTTTCCATCAGCCATTCGATTTCTCCTTTGAAGCCGGATTAAATTTCTGTAGCCGTTACGAGGTCATTGTCATGGCTCGGTTGCGCAAAAACATCTTGAAGGAAGCACAAGCTTCGGGTTGACAACTATCAAGTGATCGCAGCCGATGGAGGTGGTGTCCATCCGCCGATCTGCAGCATCAGCAGGTTCCGACTTCACTTTCTCAATGAAAACCGCTGCTGGTGCGCGTCATGGCGGAGTTCTCCATGATTCGCACGCACTAGGGGCGCACTTCACACAGAGTAGCTTTGGCGTACGAGTTGATTTCGCATGCTAGTGAGATCTCTTCGAATTCAGGAGTAACCCATTCCATGTTTGCAACCTCCTTTCATTTCGTTTCGTGCTAACTGTCACAACGACCAGCTTACCGCCACCTCCTCCATGTCTCAGCAACTCGCAGCTCAGCGAGTACTGGATCTATTGAACACCGGTACCTCCGGGTTTTTGTCTGCGGAATTCGGCCTAACGGCAACACTTCCGTTTGCGTTTGCAGCTGGCAATTTGGAGGCTGTTGTCACCGCAGGGTGCGGGCTGAGCAACCCATACACCGTCACTGCGTTCCGGCCTCCGACGTAGACATTTCCGTTTGCGACGGTAGGCGCGGTGAATTTTACCGCCACAGCCGCCGCGTCCCTCGTGCCCGCTTGTGTACTATCGTAGAGTTCATTCGCCACGTTTGCAGCGTCAAAGGCGTACAGCACCGCCGGGTCAGTGCCGAATCCTGTGTAATCGATCGCCCAGACGATCCCGCTCTCGGCGCCTTTCGCGGAGATCGTGAAATTTGAGCCCTGCCCATCGACGCAACCCGTGCAGCCAAATGTGTGTCCGCTAACCGCCGTAGCCGAGGGATCGAACTTGCCTGTCTTTGGATTGAAAGCAAACTGCTCAAGCGGACCGCCCATCCGGCGCGAGATACAAAGCATTATTGAAGAAAACAAGGTTGCTGTGGACGGGGAAGCCACCATCGCTGAAATCCTGAACATCCGGGTTCTTGACGGCATCGAAGTGACCCAGGTTGTCGCGATTCAGAAGATAAATCTGTCCGCTTTTGTCGGCCGTGAGGATCAGATGAGGAATGGGGCCTTTCTGATCCGGCAACACCAATGGTGCTCCCCCGACACCGAAATCCTGGTCCCCCAGCGACAACGAGAGTTGGTTAAACGGCGTGAACCAGTCTGCAAGGGACACCCCAGATGACGTCACGTTCAACTTGAACAAAGTACTTGAAAAGTCGGAGCCGCCGGTATCACCATCGAAGCTACCATTCCCTGATGCTCCGTAGATGCTCCCGTTCGTGTCGGCGGACAGGCCGCCTGCACTCATCCAGATACCGCCTTGGCTGCCGTTAGGAGTGTCCACCCAAGCTCCCGTCTGCTGCGAGATGTTGGCGGCGTTATAGCTCAGAACCCAGCCATGGTATTGGCCATTGTCGCCGTGAGAAGCCCAAGTGATAAAGACGTCCGAACTCCGATCATTCCGGGTGTCTCCCGTGGCACTCCCCCATTTCCGCACGGGACTCAGCAATAGCGCGCATCTTTGGTTGTTCAGCAGCGGATCGAACGATACGGTGGAACCCCCATCTCCGGTACCTGGCAGTGTCGCTTGTATCAGCGTAGGCCCATGTAGTTTCTCGGTGCCATCGGCAAGATTCAAGGCGTGCAAACGTTGCTTAAACACAGGGTTGCCGCCCGACGTCTTGGACTTCGCGACAACATACAAGGTACCGTTCGACCGAGCGATCACTGGCGTCCCCACAACGCCAATGGCAGGTTTGATATCGGTGGTGTTCACGTCCTCAAAAGACACGTACGTCTCGCCGTGACCGAGCAGTGAAACGCGCCACAAATGGCCGTCTGCCGGATTGTTGCCGTCGGCGTCGAACGCGTAAACCGAGTCGTGAGCCGTGGCAACAAACAGTACATTGTGTAACCTGCCATCGGCCATTTTGTACTTCGATAGGTATAAAGGTTGCGCGTAAACGTCGGCGTCTACGGCGAAACTCCGTAGCTTGCCAAACAGGTTAGTGTTGACGTTTGATGGCGTAAGTGAGGTTTCTCTTCGCTGGATGCCCGATCGGGCGCGGTCGTTATGGAAGGTTGGTACATCCTGTCCGGCCATCGATAGCGGCGAAACCCCAACCAGAACTGAAGCAACAAGGAGGCTAGCAATTCGGTCCGGAAAACCTCGCCTATGACTCTTTCCTAAAGGCGGAGTTTGACCTAGGTCCGTGATCGCCGTGGTAGAGATCGATTGATCTAGACTTTCCTTGCCCAGCCTTATGGTGTTCATCTTTGTTCTCCTCCTCCCGACTGCCTGAGGGACGATTACCACAGGAATCTCCTTCTCGGGAGGCGCTATCACAACAGAACGTTAGGAGCGAATCAATTGGACGATGGTATCGGTCGATACGAAAGTGCAAGCAGAGTCTGCACACTTGGTGGTCTTTTGATTCTTCATTTGAAGTTTTCCTCTTCGTAATGTTTTCTCGATTGCCGCATGAGCTTTCCCGTTTGCGACCGAGGGGACTCAGGTGAAGGGCAGAAAGTTTATCTTAGCCATTCGATTTCTCTTTGAATTGAAAACCCAGATTGACCGTCGATTTGGCGCCGTGGCGGCGCAGTTCGGGCACGACACTTGTGCTCAACTGTCAGCCCTTGTGCGGAGGCCCCAGATAGGGGAACTCGCCGAGCAGATCGCTGTGCGGACCTACTTTGTCTCCCGTCACCCTCCCATTTGTGAGGATAGGGAGGAAGACATCGACGGCATCGTCAGTGAGTGTTCGGCCATTGTACGGGAAGGACGCCGGGCGCTTGGGATCGTAGGGCAGGATGTCGGGCAGCAATGTCCCTGCCACCTGCGTCGCTTCCTGCGGCGTATAACCACCGGCGTGTTGCAGCGAGTGCGCAAAGACGGCAACGAAACGGGCATCATCCGCCGGCTCACCGCCGAGGTAGGCAGCGTTCTCCGCACCGGTAAGGAAGACGGCTTGCAGCGGCCGCGCGCCGCGGTCCGCCTGAACCCATTTTCCGCCCACGCCGTCCAGCGTGCGAGCCCACAGGCCCAGGTTTTGGCGCCCCAGTGCGGAGTTGGGTACTTCCATCACGATGCTGCACACGTCTTTGTCGGCAAAGAAATCGTCGCCGGTGAACTGCAGGTTGTTCCGAGCGCCCTGCGTATCGAAGAAGAAGGGATCGCTTCGCCAGCCCGCAAAGAAGCGATAGTCACCCGCGTCGGTGACCCGTGCCTCTCGACCGATTAAGACGGGCGCACCCTCGACGATCACCTGCCCGCCGTCGCCCGTCCCGGCAGCCTGCGTTCCCTCAACCCGACGCAACGTCGCGGTCTGCTTGGCTCCCTCGGAGGCCGAGAAGCGCACACGATATGCGATGTCGGCGACGGCATCTCCGTTGGTGTCGATCTTAAGTTCGTACAGAGCCTCGGGCGCGAAGGGGTCGCCTGTGGTGAGCCCCGGCGGGTTCACGCTAGCGGACGGGTGTACGTTCATGATCAGGATCGACTTGCCAGTGTCCCCTGGCTTGGGAAAGGCATACAGATCGGTGAGATCCAGGCGGGCATCCCCGTGGGGAAACCCGAAATCGGGACCGGAGTAGTGGTGCGACATAGATTATCTCCTCTTCAAGCAGGCCTGCCTGATGCAGGCTCACGATACTTTGCCGGGTCGATACCCAACTTCTTCATGCGTGAGATCAGCGTCGTGCGCTTTAGGTCCATGCGTACTGCGGCACCGCCGCTGCCACCCACTCGCCCGTTTGTGACTTTCAGAGCTTGGACGATTAGATTGCGTTCAACGGCTTTCAGCGTGCCCGCGACCAGAGAGTAGCTGCTGTGGTAACTCAGTTCATCCATCGGAGCCTGCAGCGCCGGACCGTGCGTAAGGATGACAGAACGCTCGATGAAGTTCTCCAGCTCACGAATGTTTCCCGCCCAACGGCAAACCGTGAGCTTGCGCACGGCCGCGGTGGGAATCGATTCGATCTTCTTGTGCATGAGCCGGCTGTACTTCTGGGTGAAGTAGCGGACCAGCAGCGGAATATCCTCTGGGCGTTCGCGTAAGGGTGGAACGCGGATCGGAAACACGCTCAGGCGATAGTACAAGTCGCTGCGAAACTCGCGATTCTCCATCATTTTTTCCAGGTCGCGATTGGTCGCCGCCACCAGCCGAACATCCACCTGCTGGGTTCGGTTGTTGCCCAGTCTTTCAAACTGGCGTTCCTGCAAAGCTCGCAGCAGTTTTGGTTGGATCTCGGCAGGAATGTCTCCGACCTCATCCAGAAACAACGAGCCCTTGTCGGCCAGTTCAAGCCGGCCAATCTTCTGTGCGATCGCGCCGGTGAACGCGCCTCGTTCATGTCCAAAAAGTTCGCTCTCAAGCAGTCCGGTTGGTATCGCAGCGCAGTTGACCTTTATGAACGTTCGCTCCTTACGCCGACTGCGTTCATGGATGGCTCGCGCAATCAACTCCTTGCCTGTACCGGTTTCGCCGAGAAGCAACACTGTCGCGTCGGTGGGAGCCACCGTTTCCACTAGATGCAAAACATGGCGGAGAGCGGGACTCTGTCCTACAATTCCTTCGAAGTCCATCTCGCCACGAATTTCATCTTCCAAATAGAGTCTTTCCTGAGCTAACTTATCTTTCGATTCAGAGATCTTCTGACAGGCAGATTCTAGGGCAGGATTGTCGACCTGCTCGAATCTGCGCTGAGCGGGGCACTGATCATCGGACCCGAAGGGTTCGTTCACTCTCAGATAAGCTTCCACAAACGATCTCCTGTTGCACGTTTCTCAATAGACGCCCCACCATGTTTGCCCATTCTTCCAAGTGCCATCATTCCGAATTGTGTGCACTCACACAAACTCCGCCCCTAATTTGCCGAGGTTGTGGCGCGCCGAACTGTTCCTCTTTGAGTGAAGGTTCTCATCTGAGTAGACAAAGCTCACTATCGATAAAATCGTCAGGCCAGCGCTGCTGGCCGTCCGGCTGATAATGCGATCGTCGCAAACTTGACGGAGAAGAACTGCGTCAATTTCGGATAGGTTCAAACAATTGAAGACATGGACAGGCGAAAGGATTACTCGCCGCGCGTCTCCGCCGCAACCCACACCTTCCTTGGCGCTACCAGATCCGTGTTCGGCACCTCTGTCATCAGCCGGATTCGCTGCCATCCTGCCTTCTTCTGCGGCTTCGGCAGAAACGTCAGCAGGTACTGGTGCGCCAGCCGTTTTCCCACGTCGTCCAGAAACGGAGTAAACGACACCGGCGGCCCCGTGAACCCTATGTAACACGCCTCCCCTCCTGTTTCATCCGCTAGTTGGGAAAGATAAATCTGGCCCCAATAAGTCTGCCAATAACTGTGACCGAAATGTCCGACACCTGGGGTGTATATCGCCGAAACTGTGATGCCGGCACGCAAGGCATTGTCGATCGCTTCGTCCAGGTACGGGTCCTGCAGATCGCCAGTACCGTAGAAGCGGTCAATTCCGTCCGTAGCCATGATGACCGCGCGCCGCGCCGTGGTCGGGGGCCAGCGCTTCACCAGATCGGTCAGCGAAAAATACGGGCTGCCATTAGCACCTCTCGTTCCCACCGGTAGGCGGAGCGCTCTCGCAGCCAGCGCATGATCGCTTGTCAGATTCTGGACGACTTGCGCAATGCCGTTCCTCATATAGGCCACACCAATTGTCGTCGTGTCCGGCTGGGCGTTGATGAACTTCCGGAGGTCCTCGAGCTGTGTACCCAGCGTGGTGTTCGACCCGTCGTCCAGCATGATCATCAGCTCCAGCGA
>Ga0207684_10004684_pt1 | contig 12844 bp, 10 predicted proteins | sample KBSK5501metaG_FD_184342 | JGI IMG/M metagenome (GOLD analysis project Ga0207684, IMG submission 184342) | Corn, switchgrass and miscanthus rhizosphere microbial communities from Kellogg Biological Station, Michigan, USA - KBS K5-50-1 metaG... | ecosystem: Host-associated > Plants > Roots >...
CATTTATCCGATTGATGTTCCACACCACTGACGGAGGTAATTTATGCGACTTCTCAACCAAGGTGACGATAAACCACTCCATCGAGTCCTGGTCCTTCTGACAAAGACTGAGGCATTAGAACTGAGAGATTCACTTGATTCGATCTTAAAGAACCCCTTGGACCGCCATGAGCATATTTCAAGCCAGGATTATCAGAAGGAAATAACGATATGTATTTATGAACCGAGTATGCTTGAAGGCTTTGACAGTCGATCCAGAACCTTGATTGGTCGGGACGAATAACCTTTACTACTTCGGTGAAAACAGTGAAGAGGACTGTGGCTGGATTGCGACGACTTCGAAATATGAGGACATTCGTCTGGGACCGTTCAGACCCAGTACGCTTATGAGCTGTTCGACATAGCACCGTTGTACTGCCTGACGGCACGTGCATTCCGTTCACGGGAGTCGTGCATTCCGTTCACGGGAGTTGTGCCATGACCATTGAATTGTCAGATCGACAGGAAGACTCGAACCAACCAATGAATGGTAAGAGAATACAACACCACAGAACCGTTCGAGACCCTCGTCAGGTTGCGGAGCAGAGAACCATTTTTTTCTACCTTGTGGGCGAGAAACGACTAGAAACTTCTTGTGGTATTGGGAAGACTGTTGATTGTGTTCCCTGAAGCGTAATTCGATCTCTTAACGCCATAGCTCGTTTATACGAATCTGAGCGTTGGCGAACCAGGCATTTCTTTTCACTGAATTCTCTAATTGTCGGAGTAATCGGCATGGCTAGCGTGAGACTCAAGCGTATCGGAGTGATGTCAGCAGCTATCTGGCTGAGTCTTTTAGCGATGCCTTTCGGCCTAATGTTCGGCATAGTTTTCGGCTTCTTCTCCTTCGTTGAGTCCCGCGGCTTTTTTTACATCGTGCGTTGGGTGGTGCTGACACCGATGGTCTTTGCTCTTATTGCCTTCGCCGCTACAGTGATTGGCGCAGTGATCTACAACTCCTTAGTTAGAAAGAGGGGTGGTATCGTTTTGGAGTTCGCTGATATCAAGGTTGATGTTGAGCTTCCGCCACCACCCCCGAACTTTTGAGGGCAGCTATGTCTGAGCGGGACAAGGGCATGAGTAAAGGTGAAGACTCTTACGCTGGAGGTCAAGCGCTGGAACCCAAAGGGAGACTGCCCAGCATTCTATCGCTTTCTATCTTCACTTTAGCCAGCGCGTTTGTGACCCTGGCTTTTCAGGCTGACAACAACAAAAACGTCCATGAGACTCTGAAGCCCATTGCATCCCAGGTACCCGCAGGCGTCAACAGGGCTCTATGGCGTCAGCGAATTCCGGCAGACAATCTGACGACTACCCCCAAAGTTGCGCTCGGTCGTTCTCTCTTTTTTGACAAGCGGCTCTCGGCTGACGGCACGGTCAGTTGCGCGACCTGTCACGATCCGGCAAACGCTTTCACGGATCACGGTCCTGTCGCCGTTGGCGTTTCGGGTAAAGTTGGCACGCGAAACGCGCCTACGATTCTAAATGCAATGTTCAGCGAGCGCCTATTTTGGGACGGGCGCGCCGGCTCACTTGAAGAGCAAGCAAAACAGCCCCTGATCAATCAGTTTGAGATGGGAATGGGAGACTACGACTCTGTTGTGGAGCGCGTACGAACCATTCCTGAGTATCGGACAAAATTCCAACGCATCTTTCGCAGTGAAGGAATCACCATCGAGACAATCGTCAAGGCGATTGCTGCATACGAGCGCACACAGCTTTCAGGTAATTCACCCTTTGACCGCTTCATGGCAGGGGACCAGAGTGCGATTACAGCAGCTCAGAAACGGGGCTTCGAACTGTTCAAGGGAAAGGCGAAGTGCGTCGAATGCCACTCGTTCAGCTCAGTTTCCCCATTCTTCACCGACTTCAAATTCCACAACACTGGAGTTGTAACGAAGAATATAAACTTCGAGCAACTTAGTCGATGGGCAAGCCAGATTGCAAATAGTAAGACCGAGAGCCGGAAAAACAAACCTAACAACTTGACGAGTAATCCGCCTCTGCCAAATCGGCAGACCGGAGAGTCTACGCCAGCGTTGGCTCACACTGAAGGCTTCACTGAGCTTGGGCGCTATCTTGTGACGAAACAGCCGAAAGATGTGGGGGCTTTTAAGACGCCGACGCTACGCGACGTTGAGCTGACAACGCCCTATATGCACAACGGCTCGGAGAAAACACTAATCGACGTGGTGCTTTTCTATAACCGAGGTGGTAATGCCAATCCAAAACTGGACGAGCGCATGCAGCCACTACATCTAAGTGACGAAGAGATAAATGAACTCGTTGAGTTCCTGAGAGCACTGACCAGCGATGATGTACTGCTGCAATCTCAACGTGCGATTCCTCAGACTCGCAAGCCCGTTAGAGTAAAACCACTGGCTACCAAACAATGAACCAAGTCTACAATCCCTGCTGGACGTTGAACCCGCGACCGCACTTTGTCGTGTCCAATTTGTGTCCAGAATTAACAGCACGCAACGTGTAAGGAACCGGAAAGAAAGGGAAAGCATGGGAATCGGGCGAGAATTCTTGGTGGCTGCAACCATATCAAAGGCAAAGACTTAAGTTTTTGCCGGGATGCTGATTCATAACCCCAAGGTCGGCAGTTCGATCCTGCCCCCCGCTACCACGTTCCTCTTAATCCTCAATAACTTACAAAGACTCGCTGGCCCTCACTCAAATTCGGACGTGTCCAGTTTGTGTCCAGAATAAACAGCACGGAACAGGTGCGAAACGGCAACCAACGGCAAAGGATGGGAAAAGAAGTGCCGTACACATGGATTTCTGTGCTGTACCAACTGAGCAAAACAAAGGGTTTATGTCTTTGACCGACCATGGGGTCGAAACTCCCACGCTCTTCCCTCGAAAGAGAGTCGAGGATCACACCAGATGGTGGCTTTCAGTGGGCAAGATCGGTAACCAAAAATCGCGTTGTCAATCAATCAAGAGATATTCAGTCAGGATCTTCTTTGTATGCTCCAGGTACAAATTCTTATACAATGATTTCTGTTAAGTCTCTCTCTTCACCATACCGAGGGACATCCGCGGAAGGACCCGCTTATGATCATCACGACCCGGAACCTATTGGCTGGCATGAGACTGTGTTTCTTCACACTGCTATCCGGTGCGTTCCTCTTTGCAAGTGCGCAGAGTGAGGGGCTTACTAACCGGACACCGGACAAAGCTAAGATCTACCCTGAAAAAGCTCCACCCGCCGAGCCGCCACCGGAATGGCCGTCAGACGCTACCCTTATTGCCGACCCGGCACTTGTCGAGCCTGGCAAAGGTTCGAAACCAGTTTCCGAGTCACAATCAACAATGGCCTACTATGTCTACTTGAGGGGCGTGAGCCGAGTACTGGTTTCAGATGTTGACGGCAGGGTTGACGACCTTTTTCAATCTCGATTTGTGCCAAAGATTACTTCTGCTACTTATGACCTCTTGACCCCTGACACAGTGTCCATAGTTGTGCCGGTTAACCGGGCATACTCAATTACTTTCGAGAGTAGTGATCCGGTGATGGTGCTGGAGATAGCGAAGGGTCGAGGCAACGTTTCACCGGAAGAGGCAATTCGTTATCGTGATCTGACGCTGGGGCGTGGGAGCGGAAGGTTGCAGATAACCTCAGAAGGCGTGGGGTCTTTGCGCGTTGATATGGATCATGACGGGCAATTCGAGAAGTTAATAGAACCAACCGCGATACTCCGCGGTCCTGCAGCCAGCGATAGAAAAGGTCCTGAATGCACATTCGCGGTCCTGGAGCGTAACGCGACGACGATTCTCATTTCCATTAGGGCAGAGGACAAAGAAACCGGGTTGAAGAATATTTACTATTCCCTTGACGGGCATCATGCGTTTCTATATCAGTCGCCTGTCAGAATTAGTCTTAATCAAGCTTCCTCTATTTATGCTTTTGCCGAGGACCTCGCAGGTAACCGCTCAGTTTCCAAATATAAATTCTGAAGCTGGAAGGGATGAGCGTCAGCTCGAATTTGGCAGAAAGCCCTTGACGGTTGTCGCCGAGCTTTCTCTCTATTGGTTGTTGCTTTGAATCTGGCGATGGACAGACTCCTGACAGCTCCCTTGGTAGGCGCGATCGTCGGAGCCGTTGAGGGCGGCATTGTGTTTCGCACCCTGACTGTTATTGATAGTCGTTCGGGCCCCTGGTTGGGAGGCGACGAAACGACCATCATGATAGGGTTCGTAGTCGGCCTGATCGTCGGGGGCTTTGCAGGTGTTGTCATCGGCATCATTGTGGCCCTGACGAAGTCTCTAGTTGTGACTGGATCTCAACAGGGTAGGGTTACAAACAGCGCCTGGTTTCGCTGAGAGAGATCTGGATCACCCGTACTGGGCCGGCTAACACCCACCACTTGGTTGCGGGACCCGAGCGATTACTCAAAGTGATTCTTCAAATCTGCTACACGTCAACTTAGAACTGGAGTTTAAGAGCCAACTGTATCGTCCTAGCCGAGGTGGTTGTGTTGACTGAGCGTCCAAAGCCTGGTGCTTCTAGAATACGTACCGGAATGCCGAAGTTAGGACGGTTGAAGACATTGAAAATCTCAGTGCGAAACAGGACTCTCCGATCTTCGCGCAGGTGAGTGAGGCCAAAGATTGGGAATGACTTGGTGAAGGAAAAATCACACGTGAACACGCCGGGAGCGCGAAATGTATTTCGGCCTACTGCTCCATCAAATCCATCCGGGGCCAGTAAGGTTGAGGGATTGGCGACGAGTGCCAGTTGAACGCGATTGTTTCCGCTGGGATTGACCAGCAGTCCGTTCGTGGTATTGAGCCGATCGTTCAGACTACCATCGTGGTTCACATCAAAGGCACTATTCACCGTATAAGGTTGCCCGGTTTGGGCAGTCACGATCCCGGCGATTTGGGAGCCTCCTAAGAATGGAATCTTGTCAGGAAGGTCAATTATGAAGTTGGTGACGGAGCGCAATCGCACATCAAAGTTTGAAGACGCCCGTTCCGATCTGCGGAGGCTGTCCTGCGGTAGCGCAAAACTTCCTGCGGTATCAAAGAAGTCCGACGCATCGTCGATTGAGTGTGAATAGGTCAGAGCAGAAGTCAACTGCAACGGCTTTTTATAGCGCTTGCGAAGCTCAAGTTGCAGTGAATGATAGGTGGAGTTCGAGCTGCTCTCGAAAAGGGTCCGGGCAATTGCAAAGGACCCCGAGATTACTTTGCTCTGCGGCGGCGTCTCGCGGCCCTGGAAAAATGGGAACGGCGCGTCCCCAACCAAAGGATCGAGTGTGACAGAATTCAGACCGCTACGGTTTAAGCCCAAATCGGGTGTGTTGACTCGCAAGAGCTTTATCCCCCGAGTTCCTACATAGCCAACTGAGATTAGATAGTTATTCTCGAGCTGATATTCAACAGTCAAGCCGTACTGTAATGAATAAGGTGTCTTGAGCCTTTGTTGTGGCAAGACCAGGTCAAGCCCCAGGGGGGCCGAGCTCAGCGATAACTTACTCAAGTTGAACAATGAATTCACCAGCAGCGCTATCGGATTAATACTTGAATAGGTATTCAGAGTGCCCGGTCTGACAATTTGCAGGGTCGGATTTATTCTCAACAACAACTGCTGCACACCCGGACTGGCGAGATTGAATAGAAAGGTTTGACTATCCGTGTCAGAACGTGCGGACAGGTTCGCATAGTTAAGGGGCAGGAAATTCGAGAAGGCGTTGCGCGATTGGTCCAGGACTATTCCGGGAAACTGACCCGAGTAGGCGCCAAAGCCGCCCCGAATAGCCAGCTTACCATTCTTTGTGGAAGCCCATTCAGGCGCCCAGGCAAATCCCAGCCGCCCATCAATATCGCTGTGATCCGCACCAAATGAAACTTTGAAGTCAGCCGGAAATGCCGCGGCCAATGAATTGACAAGATCGGCGCAGCGGCCAGGATTATTAGGGTCATTACAAAAGTTAACTGCTTCCTCTGCCTGCTTCTTTAACGTTACGGGATCGAGAGCACGCTCAAGCCGGTCGCCTACGGTATCGGGTACCGAGTTGAATTCGTAACGCACCCCGGCAATCAGTTGAAAGTTCGAGGCGAGACGGCGCTCTTCCTGAAGAAAGGCATTAAATTGTGTGAACCGAATACCGATCGATGAGTTGGGAACGCCGGCAATCGTTTGAAGCATTCCCGTCGGTATGCCCGCTGCCGCCAGGGTCGTTCCTGTGAAGGCGCTTGTCGGCAGGGGGACGCCGCCGGCTCCGTGCAATGAAACGAAGGGAGCAGACGAGAACAATCCATTGAAGACAGCTTGCGGTCTAAAGTTCCTATCCAGCACGCTGTTGATTTGTGTCTTGCGTGCATCGACGCCAAAAGTAAGAATGTTTCGCCCTTTAACTGAGGTGACGGTATCAGCGACCTGAAAAGTATTGTTCGCTCTCTCTTGCGGAAAACTTTCAGCGTCAACTCCAACCGGACTAAATCCGGGAATTATTACCTGACCAAGCGGGCCCGTAATCTGCTCCGTTTGGGTTACTCCCGAGTATCCAAGAGAGTTGAGCGTTGTAGTTCCCAAGGCGCTGGATGCTGACACATAGCTCGCACTGCCGCCGGGCAGAGTCAAATTCAAAAGCAAGGGAGCGTTAATTAAGAAACTGGTGTTAGGTAGAACTTGGGAACGGAGATTTGCGCTGTCCCGCACTTCACCAAAGATGAGCCTGGTGCGTCCGAACGAGAACCTGATCGTATCGGCAGTCGAGGGAGAGAGAGTCCGATTGAGAAAGAAAGCCACGTTCTGTGTGCGGACCTTCGGCCGCATCGTAGATAAGAGTGCACCTCCCGTTACGGGGAGAAAGCTTTTTTCATCCGTGAGATTGTAGCGGCCGGTAATTCGATCGCCGTAAGCTTTATAGTTCAATAACGATTTCCACCAGGGTCCAGCGGGGACTTTTTTATTGCCCTGAAATTGGTGGTCGAGTTTGGTTGAGAAGCGAGTTCCGTGGCCGCTCGCCGGCAACACTGCCGTGTAGGTGTTGTTACCATATGGGCCGGCCGGATTATTGGGAAACGGATAGAGGCTGAAAATCGCATCACCCGGAACTGAAGCAGGATACAAGGGCACTACGCCCAGCACTGGATGATCCTGAAACACTCCAGTCTCGCCAGTACCGAATATTCCGCGTTGACTTACGGTGGGAACCGCGAAATGCGATTCCTTGTTGGCATGAATGATCTGTTTTTCCAGCGAGCCAAAGAAAAAAGTGTTACCTCTTGGCTTGATGGGTCCGCCAATCGCCGCACCCATCTGAATCCGTGTAAAAGGATTCTCTCCACGCGCCGGTTGGTTCACAGTCAGCGGCTGACCATTCAAAAGAACTGGCGAACTGTCGGAAGAACGATTGAGTGTAAAAGTGGACGGCCCGCTCCGCTGATCGAAGAAGTCCCGGGCATTCAATCGGCGATCGTTCAGAAATCCATAGAGCGTCCCATGAGGGTTGACGCCGCCGGTCTTGCTCAACGCGTTGACCTGTCCGCCGGCATTACGACCGAAACGAGCATCTGCGAGCGCTGTGATGATCTGAAACTCCTGCAGCGACTCAATCGATTGCGGCACGAGGGCGACGAAGCCCTGGCGTCGCACGCCGAGGTCTTCATCGTTATTGTCCGATCCGTCAACGGTGAAATTGTTTTCGCGGCTGCGCATGCCGTTGACTGAAAACTGTCCTGGAGTTCCCACGCCTGGGCTGACACCCGGACCTGCGGTGCTGAAAGTTTGCGGAGGAGGCAGTACGCCAGGAGCAAGCAAGGCAAATGAATCAAACGAACGCAGGCCAGGAACGGGAAGGGACTGCATTGCTCGCGCATCGAACACCGCCCGACGCGTAGCCTCGTCTTGATTGACCAGAGATTCTGAAGAGCCTTCCCCCAATACTATCGGAATGAGGGAAATCACGGCATTCGCGGGATTCATGCTTTGACCCTCTGCTGTAAAAGCGAAAAGCTTATTAGGGGCACTTTTGACGAGTAGTAAACTGAAGGGCTCATAGCCTTCGGCAAGGATCAGCAGACGATAGTTCCCCGGATCCGTGAGCGAGAGTTCGATCTTGAGCTCTTTTAGAGTTAGAGCAGTGAGTAGTTGATTATAGATTAGTAGTTGTGGTGAGGTGTGACTTGGTACTGGAGTGTTTTGTGTGTTTTCATCCCTGATGGCAAACCTCGTTAGCGTGACCCTAACGTTACCCAAACTCTTCACATCCGAACCTTTTATCATTGCGGCAATATTGCTCGCTTGCGCGTCTTCCTGCGCATCCGAGCCAAAAACCGCTGACTCAGGAATCCTAATCGAGGCCATGACGATCCGAAACGACGACTGATGAGGAGTTAAGCTCGAGCGAATGGTCCGCTTGCCTATGGCCAACGGGTCGGCCTGCGGTCGGGTGTGTCCATCGGCTGAGGCACGATGCACCACTGTCTTTCCGTAGTAGAGAATCTTGCCCTCTTGCTTATCGGCCTCGACAAGCAAGTCCTCGGCTTCGGTTGGAACCTGTGTGATTGTGTAATCGCCGTTCTTGTCGGTCGGAGGCGAGGCAGGACCCAAGCCTGTCTTGCGATTGGTTGCCGTGACACTTGCGTCTTCGACTCCAACAGGCTTTCCTTTTTTGTCTTTGACATCCTGGTAAATAACTTTTCCCGACACCACGCCGTTATTTGTACCTTGGGCGCATATCGCGTTGGAACATGAAAACGATGCAAAGATAAGTAGTGCTATCTTCCAGCAATTACTACCTATCCGCTTTCCCTTCGTGTTATGAAGCAAGATTCTATGCCCTTTCAGCAGCAATTACTTGATCTCAGAAATATTCAGGCCCACAACCTTAATTTGCGAAGTTGAGTCTTCACATTTGAAACCTAAGGTGCCGTATGGATAACGAGCAGGAGTAGTGTCTGTAAATATTCTCGTTCTTCTTATTCCTCTATTTTTCAAATTAGGATCTTCCGGGTCGACCTTCGCAAGGTAAAACTCATGAGTAAATATATTTTCTTTGACTTCGATATTTATATACAGGATATTCCCTTGATGAAAGTTGAAGTAATCGATCGGATCCCCAGCATGTACCATTAATGGCCTGACTTCTAATCCGTGTTCGTAAACAAAGCCCTGTAATAAGGCCTGATTATTTTGAGAGGTGGGAAATGTCAGCCTAAAAAGGTAGTAGTCCTCTTTATTTTTCTGAACTCGTAGCAACCAGGATGCACTACGTTGATTGTCACTCGTGACGGCGATTATGAGTAGCACTTTGTAGTCATACAGCGCGTTAAGTTCCGGTATTCTAATCACACCGACAGAATCTCCGGAGATGTTGATCGCGGGATTATCCTTGTCAACGGTCCATTCTCCGGGGGCATTCCACAGTGCCGGATCAGGCTTACCATCAACCGTGGTTCTGAGCGGATCAATGCCATTGCTAACCAATCTCTCAGGAGGCTTACCCAGGTATTTGACCTGAAAGTCATGCCAGGGTCTTCCAAAATTGGCTTCGATTATCTGTGTAGGGGGCTTGATATAAAAGAGTATCCCCAGCGCAACCACAAGCAAAACGGGGTATTTGACGTACCATCCCGTTTTCCAGGACAAGACTCGCCCAACCAATTTGGCCCAGGTGTCTGGGAGTTCGGAGGTCGGCTTAAGTTTGGTCCAATACCGTTTGGTCGCGCCCAGCGAATTGCCCTGTTCGTCCTTACAGGAGATATCAATTGCGGCTGAGCTCTCTTTTTCAACTGCGGTAGCCCTAATCTCGAAGATCTTTTCTCGCTTATTATTCTCATCGAATCTGAATTCGAACGTGCAGTCCTCTTCGCCCACCTCGCCCTCAAAGGTAATTCCAATATTCTCGTTATTAAACTTGAAACGAACTTTGACGTAACTGAGCTTCGGATCAAAGTTTAAGGTAACGTGGCCAGGTTCAGTGCCTACCAATGCCTCCGGGAGCTTGACGTCCTGTAGAGCCTTCACTGCTGAGTTACGGTTCTGCGGATCATGGACTTCATCTTTTCCTGATAATTGCTCAGGAGGATTTTCTGGGGGAACCGTCATTGTTCCTGCGCCTCAAGGTAGAACAGTAGTGATCTCTGTAACCGAACAACTAGGTGCGTTTTGATTTAGCGAGGACACAACACCAACCTGTTGTCCCGATCTGCTTATCAGGTACGCTGCCGAACGAAACTTAAGGAGATCAAAGATTAGGAAGAACGCCGAAAGTACAGCGTATCGTTGATGAAAGGTCCGAGGAGCGTCTTTCGTTCACGACGCGCGGCCAACCTAAGAGTTTGAGTGACCCGGAGTACGAATTCACCGGATGGTAGTCTAATGCCGCTCCCAAAATCAAGGGCTTCATATGGGCTTGCGGCTGAGAGTTCTCGAACTAAGGGACACCGCTAAGAGTTCACTATTCGACCTACCGCTGGCGAGGAGGGAAACAAGTCTCAATCCTTTTTCGGTTCGAAACGAAGGCCTTCGAGCTACATGTCCTTTGCAACTTCTCAAAAGTTTGCTTGTCGATCCTTAGATTGTCAGAATGTTGATCATGGTCGCAACAAAAACCCGTGTAGCGTTCGTGGCCATCGGCATTGTCTTTCTGTCGAAGGCAAGTGTTTGATTTTTGATATGTTTGAGATTCCAAATTGGCATCTCAAACAGGTCCTTCTAATTCGATTTTCATGTGTCCAATTTGTGTCCAGAATTGACAGCATGCTACGCGTAAAGAACTGGAAAGAACAGGAAAGGACGGGAAGTGCCCGAAAATTCTTGGTGGCTGCAACCATATCAAAGGGGAAAGACTTAAGTTTTGCCGAGATGGTGATTCATAACCCCAAGGTCGGCAGTTCGATCCTGCCCCCCGCTACCAATCCTATCAACCACTTACAGCGATCTGACTAGCTACAGGTTTTTCATTTGTCACGCTGTGGTCACTTCGGCCGGAAAACGGCGCCACCCGCTTCGTGCCCGGCTCGTACCATTGGCCATCCGTCCCGCAGGAGGCGGCCCAACAATTCGTTGGACCTTAGCCGCCGCCAACGAGCTTCTCAGCAAACTGATCGGTTCTATCATGGCGCCTGTTAGCGGGCGGTGGCCCGATCAATTCAACCGTTAGGCGACAGTCGGAAGGTTAGCTAGGTGTCATCTCAGTATTCAGACAGCAATGCTCTCCAGTCCAAAACAGGCGGCCCTGGAAGTATTAGCCGGCTCAGCTAGTTCCGTCCGGCCAGGGACCGAACGAAGTGGAAGGTTCCCCCGTCAAAAGCCGCCTAGTCCCAAGCGACTGCCGTTCCGTCACAAAACCAATCTACCCCGCGAAATCTCCGGTTATAAGAGACTCGGTCAAATATTCTCAGCCGGCGACGACGTCCGGGCCGGATCGTCGCATTTGATCGAAGTGTTCCACGCCAAAGCAACTTACTCGAAGAGCACTACGTATTAGCGGGCATTCGCGTTTGAATCCTGAGGTGACGCCAACTGCAACCCGGACAGAGTGAGACGATGAAGATTAGCCGCCGATCCTTTCTCAAAGCTGCAACAGCAATCGGTGCTTCGCTCGCCTGGGTCGGACCGGCTCGAGGTTCGCGTGTCCACTGGCATGAGCGGCGTGATCTCTATCCTCAAGGGGTCGCCTCGGGCGATCCCGATCCGCACAGCGTCATCCTCTGGACAAGGCGTCCGTTTGCCCAGGGCATACGCCAGCTCCTGACCGTCGAGGTAGCCGAGGATGAGGCATTCCGCCGAGTCATCGCGCACGCGCAGGCACCGGTCTCAAGCGCCGCGGACTGGACCGCGCGCGTTCTGATTGGCGGACTCAAGCCGGCGCGCACTTACTGGTATCGGTTCACCGACACCGACGGAAACGGCAGCCGGGTCGGCCGCACGATCACTGCGCCGTTGCCAAACGATCGGCGCACAGTGAACTTCACCTTCGTGAGCTGTCAGGACGTCAATGAGGGCTCGCTCAACGCCTATCGCCGGATGATTTACGAAGATGAACGCGCTCCCGCCGCCGAGAAGCTCGATTTCGTTTTGCACCTGGGCGATTTCATCTACGAGGTGGTCGAGTATCCCGACGAGGTGAAGACACGCTACGACCGCACGATCTATGAAGTTGCGCGCATACCGGACGGCCTCAAGGTCGGCAACTTCCACGTCCCGCTGACCGTCGATGGCTACCGGGCCATCTACAAAGGCTATCTCGCCGATCCTGACCTCCAGGACGCGCGTGCGCGCTGGCCGTTCGTTGTGATCTGGGACAACCACGAATTCTCGTGGCAAGGCTGGCAAAGCATCCAGAAGGCCGGCAAGGCGCGCGCGGGCCAGAACATCAAGGTCGCCGCCAACCAGGCATGGTGGGAATATCTGCCATCGCGTTGCAAGAAGGTCAGCGGACCATCGCTCGAAACCTTCGCTCCGCCCGCGTTGACGAATGTCGCAATCGAAAAGTGGGACGAGAACGGCCTTGGCGACGAGCCAAACAACCTGGCCGCGATCCACAGCCTGATCGGCTACCGCACTTATCGCTACGGCAAACACCTCGACCTCATCATCACCGATCAGCACAGCTATCGCAGCGCCGACCCGTTCAGCGACCCGGCGGCCGGAGCTTTCGGGCCGGAGTTCCCGAGCATGTTTCCGGAGGACGTAGCGCAGGTTCTCGACGGCGGCCGTGCGTTCAACGGCGGGAATCCGCCGGCGGAAGTCAGCTTCAATGGCGCGCATGTTCCCAATTCGCAGCGCAACGCACCGCCACAGACGATTCTCGGAGCCGAGCAGAAAGTCTGGTTCAAA
>Ga0207684_10004688_pt1 | contig 12839 bp, 9 predicted proteins | sample KBSK5501metaG_FD_184342 | JGI IMG/M metagenome (GOLD analysis project Ga0207684, IMG submission 184342) | Corn, switchgrass and miscanthus rhizosphere microbial communities from Kellogg Biological Station, Michigan, USA - KBS K5-50-1 metaG... | ecosystem: Host-associated > Plants > Roots >...
GGCGCGACCCCGCTCCCGCCGTCGAGGAGGTGAAGCTGGCCCGCCCCGAGTACCGGAGCCGGGCCACGACGCTCGAGACCACCGGCCGGGTCGTCTTCAACGAGGAGCGCCTCGTGCGGATCACCGCGCCGGTGACCGGACGGGTGGTGGAGGTGCTGGTGCGACCCGGTGACCTGGTGGAGCCCGGGCGCCGCCTGCTCGTGCTCGACAGCCCGGACGCGGGCCTCGCCCGGGCCGACTACGCGAAGGCCACCGCGGACGCGGAGCGGTCCGAGCACGCCCTTCGGCTCGCCCGCGACCTCTTCGAGGTCCGGGCGGTGGCCCAGAAGGAGGTGCGGGACGCAGAGAGCGAGTACCGGAAGGCGACCGCCGAGCGCGACCGCGCGGTCGCGCGCCTCCGCACGCTGGGGGTGGATCCCGAGCGGGCCGACGGCGCCACCACGGTGGCGGTGACCGCGCCGCGCAGCGGGGTGGTGGTCGAGCGCAACGTGACTCCGGGGCAGGTCGTGGCCTACGGGCAGTCGGATCTGCCCTCGAGCCTCCTGGTGATCGCGGATCTCTCCACGATGTGGGTGCTCGCCGACGTCTACGAGCCCGACGTCCCCCGGGTGCGCCTGGGCGAGACGGTGTCGGTGACCCTGCCCTGCTGTCCGGGCGAGCGCTACCAGGGGCAGGTGGCCGGCATCGGGGACGCCATCGACAAGGAGTCGCGCACCCTCAAGGTGCGCGCGGTGGTGCCCAACCGCGGGCGGGCTCTCAAGAGCGAGATGTTCGCGCGGGTCAGCATCGACACCGGGACGCGCCAGGCCCTCGTGGTGCCCCAGGGGGCCATCCACCGCGACGGCAGCGCGACGTTCGTCCTGGTCGAGAATACGCGGGGAGAGTACGAGCGCCGGCCGGTCACGGTGGGGGCGGAGGCCGATGGGGCGGTCGAGATCCTCGACGGGCTGACCCCCGCCGACACGGTGGTCAGCGCGGGCGGGATCCTCCTGAAGCGCGCGGCCCGATGATCGAGCGGATCGTCGCCTTCGCGCTGCACCAGCGCTTCGTGGTGCTGGCGCTGGCCTTGATCCTCACCGTCGGCGGCCTCGTCTCGTACGGCCACCTGCCCATCGAGGCCTACCCGGACGTGGGCGACGTGAAGGTCGAGATCATCACCCTCTGGCCCGGGCACGCCGCCGAGGAGGTGGAGCGGCTCATCACGATTCCGCTCGAGAACGAGCTGAACGGGATCGCCAACGTCACCTTCCTGCGCTCGGACACGCTCTTCGGGCTCTCCAACATCCGGGTCCTCTTCGCGGACGGCACCGACGACTACTGGGCGCGCCAGCAGGTCCAGGAGCGGCTCGCAGGCGCGGAGCTCCCGTCGGACGCCAAGCCCCAGCTGGGCCCGCTCTCCGGAGTGATCGGGGAGATCTTCCGCTACACCCTCGAGTCCAAGACCCTGCCGCTCTACGAGGTCAAGGCGATCCAGGACTGGGTGCTCGAGCGCGAGTTCAAGAAGGTGCCGGGAGTGGCGGACGTGGTGTCGTGGGGCGGCGGCACCAAGCAGTACCAGGTGGTGGTGGATCCGGGGCGGCTGCGCGCCTACAACCTCACGCTCAAGCAGGTCTTCGACGCGGTGGCGAGCAACAACTCCAACGCGGGAAGCGGCTACATCGCGCAGGGGGACTACCGCATCCCGGTGCGGGGCATCGGCCTCCTGCAGTCGGTGGCCGACATCGAGAGCATCGTGGTGGCGGCCCAGAAGGGCACGCCGGTGCGGGTGCGCGACATCGGGGAGGTGGCCATCGGCACCGCGATCCGCCTGGGCGTGCTCGGGCGCGACCACGACGACGACCTGGTGCAGGGCATCGTGCTGATGCGCAAGGGCGAGAATCCGGGCCAGGTCATCGAGGGGGTGAAGGCCCGCGCGGCCGCGGTGCAGAAGCTCCTGCCCGCGGGGGTCGAGCTGCGGCCGTACTACAGCCGCGACCGGCTCGTGCAGACCACCGTGCACACCGTGCTGCGCAACCTGATCGAGGGCGCCGCCCTGGTGGTCATCCTGCTCACCCTCTTCCTCTACGACATCCGCGCCGCCCTCATCGTGGCCCTCACCATTCCCCTCTCGCTGCTGTTCGCGTTCATCTTCATGGACCTCCGCGGGATCCCGGCCAACCTGCTCTCCCTGGGGGCGATCGACTTCGGGATCATCGTGGACGGCGCGGTGATCATGACCGAGAACATCGTGCGCCGGCTGGCCGAGCGCCGACCGCGCGGCGCGCGGGTGGCGCGGGAGGTGCAACACGCGGCGGTGGAGGTGGCCCGGCCGCTCACCTTCGCGGTGCTGATCATCATGACGGTGTACGTGCCGATCCTCACGTTCCAGCGGATCGAGGGCAAGCTGTTCCGGCCCATGGCGGTGACGATCTCCCTCGCGGTGATCGGAGCCCTCGTCCTCACCCTCACCCTCATCCCGGTGCTGGCGAGCCTCCTGTTCCGGCGGCCGCCCGCCGAGCGGGAGAGCCCGCTCCTGCGGTGGCTCCGCCGGCCGTACCTCCCGGCGCTCCGCTGGTGCCTGAAGCGCCCGCGACTGCCGGTGCTGGGCGCGGCGCTCGGGGTGGTCGCCGCGCTCTTCGTCTTCTCGCTGCTCGGCAAGGAGTTCCTGCCCGAGCTGGACGAGGGCGATCTGTGGGTGCGGACCCAGTTCCCCATCGGCATCTCGATCGAGGCGGTGCGGCCCTACGTGCGCGAGATCCGCGAGCGGCTGCTCAAGTTTCCCGAGGTGCGCGTGGTGGTCTCCCAGCTCGGCGCCCCCGACGACGGGACCGACCCCGAGGCGCCCGACAACGTCGAGTTCTACGTCGGGCTCCGGCCGCGCGAGGAGTGGGCGGACCCGGACAAGGAGAAGCTGGTGGAGGCGATGACCGCGGCCCTCGCGAGCATCCCCGGGATCACCACCAACTTCTCGCAGCCGATCAAGGACAACGTGGACGAGGCGCTCGCGGGGACCAAGGGCGAGCTCGCGATCAAGCTCTACGGGCCCGACTTCTTCGTGATGGACGCCAAGGCCAAGGAAATCACCGCGGTCCTGCAGGGAATCCGCGGGGTCGCCGACCTCGACTATGATCACGCGCCCGGCCAGCCGCAGCTGCAGATCGTGGTCGACCGGCGCGCGGCCGCCCGCCACGGGATCAACGTGCAGGACATCCAGGACGTCATCGAGGCCGCCACCAAGGGCCGGGTGGTCACCGAGGTCTTCGAGCGGGAGCGCCGCTTCGGCATCGCGGTGCGGCTCGCCACCTCCGGCGATCCGATCGCGGCCCTCCGCGCGGCGACCATCAGCGCGCCCGGCGGGGAGCGCGTTCCGCTCGCCCAGCTCGCCGAGTTCGTCCGGACCGACGGCCTCGCCGAGATCTGGCGCGAGGGCAACGTCCGACGCATCGCGATCAAGTGGAGCGTGCGCGAGCGGGACATGGGCGGCCTGGTGGCGGAGGCCATGCAGAAGGTGGGGGCCGCGGTGCGGCTGCCCGAGGGCTACCAGCTGGTCTGGAGCGGTCGCTTCGAGGACCAGCAACGGGCGCTGGGGCGGCTCGCGATCATCGTGCCGCTCGTGATATTCATCATCTTCGTGCTGCTGTTCGGCGCGTTCAGCTCGGTGCGGGACGCGCTCATCATCATGCTCAACCTGCCGTTCGCCCTGATCGGCGGCACCCTCGCGCTGTTCCTGTGGGGCACGAACTTCAACATCTCGGCCGCGGTGGGCTACATCGCGGTCTTCGGGGTCAGCGTCCTCAACGGGGTGGTGCTCGTCTCCTCCATCCGGCAGGCGCGGGAGGACGGGCTGCCCCTGCGCGAGGCCATCGCGCGCGGCTGCGAGATCCGATTCCGCCCGATCGTGGTGTCCGCGATCGTGGCCGTGATCGGCTTCCTGCCCGCGGCCCTGTCCCAGGGCATCGGCGCGGAGATCCAGCGGCCGCTCGCTCGGGTGGTCATCGGGGGGCTGATCTCCTCGACGATCCTGACCCTGCTGGTCCTCCCCGCGGTGTACGCGCTCGCCGGGCGCGACTCCGAGGGCGGGGCGCCGCTCGAGGAGGACGCTTCCGCCTAGAGCCCGAGCAGGAGCCGCGCGAGGACGCGCCCGACCAGCAGGGCGAAGGCGAGCCCGCCCAGCGCCACCACCGCCTCCCGCCAGCGCGGCGGACGCAGCGGCTCCGGGAGCAGCGCGCGGTTCAGGCGCAGGGTGTGGAAGGACAGGACCGCGAAGTTGAGCGCGGCCACGTTGGCCCCGATGAGGATCAGGGTGAGGGGCGCCGCCCTCGTCATGGCGAGGCCGCCCGCGGCCACGAAGAGCGCGAGCACCGGGTAGAAGAGCCAGACCGGTCCCCTGGCTCCGGGCCGCGCGCCGGCGGTCCACAGCATCTCGGTCACGTGGCGGGCGAAGCCCTCCGCGATCCCGACCTGGGTCGAGAAGAAGATCCAGAGCGCGGTGAGGAGCGCGGGCATCCACAGCACCGCCCCGTAGCGCCGCGCCAGCTCGCGCGCGAAGACCGCGCCCGCGCCGAGTCCGCTGACGTCGAGGTTGCGCGGCACCGCGTCGAGGGCCAGCGCCACCGGCAGGGCCATGCCGATCAGGCACACCACCGTCCAGAGCCAGAAGAGATCGGCGCGGAGATAGCGCCACCACTCGCGCCACTTGGCCAGGTTGGCCTCGCTCGGCGGGAAGATCGCGCCGTCGCGCGGGAGCAGGAGGATCTGGGCGCCCACCGAGATCGGCTGGACCCCCACCGTCCCCGCCATGCCGAAGCCCTTGTCGCGCAGCCAGTAGGTGAGCATGGCGTTGACGGTGCCGCCCGCGCCCGAGTAGGCCGCAAAGCCCGTGACGAGCAGCCAGTCGAGCGGGCGGTCGAGCGGCGGCGCGGGCGGCCATCCGGGCTCCCAGAGGGGCCGCCCCACGAAGCCCCCGCCGAGCGCGACCCACACCGACCGCGGCACGTAGAGCAGCGCGAGGGCGGCCAGGAACAGCAGCATCCAGCCCATCATGATCCACTCGACGATCTCGAGCGCGCGATGGAGGTGGCGACCCGCGAGCACGAGGCCCACCGCGGCGAGGAAGAGCAGGTAGCCGAGCCCCACCGTGATCGCGCGGTCCTCCTCGCGCGGCATCCGGCCGAGGAGCAGCGCGGCGAGCGCGGAGCCGCCCGCGAGGGCCCAGCCCGCCCAGCCGACCTGGGCCAGATGCAGCAGCGAGTAGACGACGGCCCAGGTGCGGGGCCCGGGGCGCTGGCGCATGAAGCCGGTGAAGACGGGCTCGCCGGTGGCGAGGGTGTAGCGGGCCATCTCGGTGTTGAGCACGCCCTGGAAGAGGATCGAGAGCGTGCAGATCCAGAGCAGGCTCGGCCCGTAGCCCGCCGCGATCGCGGGGCCGAGCAGCCAGTCACCCGCGCCCAGGGAAAGGCCGAGCAGGATCGCGCCCGGCCCGATGACGCGCACCAGGTTGACCGGATTGTAGGCGGGCGCGTGGGGCAGATCGCCCTGCCGCCACGCGGGCAGGTCGTTCACGCGCGGGCGCGCCCCCGTCGCCAGGCCCAGAGCGTGAGCCACGCCGCCGGCACCGAGATCCAGAGCCAGCCCGAGGGCGCGGCGGCCGCGACGTCGATCGCGAGCAGCACGGTGCCGCCCGCGGCGGCGGCCCACAACAGGAGGCGGGCGAGATGATCGGCGCTCGGCCGGATCCCGAGCGCGGCCACCGCGAGGGCGCCCGCCGCGGCGGCCCCGTCGAGCAGCACGTCGGCCACGCTGCCCTCGCGGGTGAGGGTGGTGGCCTGGTGGGCCTCGTCCAGCGCGGCGGTGAGCACCGCGAGGGCGAGGGGCGCGCGCCAGCCGGCGGGCGCGAGCGCGCGGCGCCAGAGCAGGGCCAGCACCGCGTACTCGCCCACGTGGCCGGCCTTGCGCGCGAGCCAGTGCAGCGCGGCGAGCTGCTCCGGCGCGGCCCAGGGCAGGAGCGTCCGCAGCCAGGGCTCGAGCAGCAAGGTGGTCGCGCCCGCGCCCCAGGCGTCGCGGGAGAACCACGCGATCAGGGCGGACCACGCGAGCGGGGGCAGGAATCGGAGAGCGGTCGTCACCGTCTCAGCGTGGCACAGAGAGCGCCAATTCGGAAACGCCCCGCGGCCGGATCAGAGGAACGCGCGCTCCAGGAAGAGCGCGAGGCCGACCAGCAGGACCGCCAGCGACGAGCTCCAGGTCACGCGGGGCTCCCAGCGCGTGCGTCGGAGCAGCATCAGCGCGGGAAGGGCGACCCCGATGACGAGGGCCTGCCCGGCCTCGACCCCGAGGTTGAAGCCGAGCAGCGACAGCAGGAGCCCCTGGCGGGGCAGGCCCAGCTCCCGCAGCGCGGAGGAGAAGCCGAAGCCGTGGACGAGACCGAAGCAGAAGCTCACCAGCCAGCGGCGGGCCACGAGCGGCCGGGACGCCAGGTTCTCGGCCGCGACCGCGGCGATCGACAGCGCGATCACCGCCTCGACCAGGCGGCCCGGCAGCGTCACCACGTCGAGGGCGGCCAGGGTGAGGGTGACCGAGTGCGCGAGGGTGAAGGCGGTCACGATCTTGGCCAGCGAGAGCCAGCCGCCGCCCCGCAGCAGCAGCACCAGGAGGAACAGCAGGTGGTCCCAGCCGGTGAGGATGTGCTCGACCCCGAGCCACACGAAGCTCGCGAAGCCGCCGGTTCCCGCCGCGCGGCTCACCCGCATCTCCCGCGCGTCGGGGTTGAAGGCGAACTGGAGCGTGTGGCTCGGGGTGTCGACGCGGGCCAGGGTGTGGTAGTCGGCGCCCAGCGTGTCGAAGAGGTCGTCCCGGATCAGGAGCTCTCCGCCGGACGCGCAGGCGAACTCCACGGCGAGGACGATCCCGTCGCCGGCCGCGGTCGGCGCCGCGGTGCCGCCCGGGGCCGCGACGCAGCGCTGCCCGCCGGCGGTGACACCGACCTTCTCCCGGATCGTGCCGAGCAGGCGCTCCCGCGCCGCCGCGTCGCCCGCGCGGGCGCGGCGGATCTGCTCGCCCACCTCGGGCGGCAGCGCGGGCGGCCACAGGGTGAGCTGGTAGCGCATGGCGGAGTCGGCGATCGTCACCGCCGCGTAGCCGGTACTGCCGCCGCTGTGGGCCCCGGCCGGGACGGCGGCCGCGAGGGCCGCCACGAGGAGCGCGAGGCCGCCCCGGCGCGCGCGAGCTCGCCTCATCGGCGTGCCGCGCCGGCCTCCGGGGGCCCGGGCCGGATCAGGGTGCGGAGGTTGTCGATCTGGTAGCCGGGGATCGTGGCCACCGTGCGCCGGCCCACCACGAGCACGTAGCGGCTGACGGTGTCGGGCGCCACGTGGCCGACCGCGTACTGCACGAGCGGCTGCGAGGCGCCCGGACGATAGGCCAGGATCACGAGCTCCGGGGCCGCCACCCCGTAGGGGTCGCCCTCGCGGGGGAGCGGCACCTCCCGCTCGATGCGGGCCCGCTCGAACGCGGCGAGGACGCGGTCGATGCGCGCGGCCTGGGCCGGATCGGGCTCGTGGCGGTGGGCGTCCTGGCCGCCTCCGTGGGCGCCGTGGTAGAACCACGCGCCGGAGGCATCCCGCTCGAAGCGGTGGAGCACGCCGCCGTCGGCGATCTCCACCGCGCCCAGCTCACTCACCGGCACCGGCAACAGCCGCCGCGCGTCGGCGGCCGGGGCGGGCGGCTGCCGCGCCCGGTCCCGCCACTCGAGGATTCCGATCGTCGCGACCAGGACCGCGAGCAGCAGCCAGATCGTCAGGAGGCCGGGCCGGACCCGGCGTCCCCTCACCGCTGCTTCCACCAGACCGCGGTGCCGACCACCGCGAGGGCGGCCGGGATCAGGACGACGGACAGGAAGAAGGTGGCCTTCATCTGCCGGTTGGTGAGGTTGATCCGCGGCAGGTCCGCGGTGCGCGGCTGGATGCCGATCAGGTTCTCCTGGGCCCCGAGGAAGTTGATGGTGTTCAGGAAGAGGGCGCCGTTGCCCATGATGTGGAAGAAGGAGTTGGTGGCGAAGTCGGAGTCGCCCACCACCGCGATCCGGGAGCGGGGGCCGCCGTCCTCGTCGCCGTCGCCGGCGCGGACGCGCCGGAGGGCGACCACCATCAGGGTGTGCGGCCCCGGCTTGTCGCGGCCCTTGACGAAGCCGACACGGTCCGGGCTGGTCTGGCCCCAGCTGTTGGTGGAGGTGTTGACGAGGGGCACCACCGAGGTGCCGGGCACCCGCTGCGGGGTCGGGGAGAGCGAGCGGGCCCCCGGGAAGAACGTGAGCGGTAGGTCGCGCGTGACGAGGTGCCGATTGTAGTCGGTGACCGCGGGGGAGGAGACGTCGGCCCAGAAGTGGCTCGCCTCGTCGATGACGATGTCGTCGTCGACCACGACGCCGTACTCGCGGATCACCGGCTCGAGGCCGGTGCGCACGAACGGGTCCAGCATGAACAGCGCGTGGCCGCCCCCGTGCAGGTAGGTGGCCACCGCGTCCACCTCGGGCGGCAGCAGCGGCAGCTTCGGCCCCGCCACCACCAGGATCGCGCAGCCTTCCAGCCGGCCGTTGCGCTGCGGCAGCAGCACCTTCTCGACCTTGTAGTTGAGGGTCTCGAGCGCGGCGCGCGCCTTGGCCATGCCGTGCTTCTCGTGGAGCACGTAGCGGGCCCCGAGGCCGTGGGTGTGGCCCGGCGCCCCCTCGAGATGGTCGTGCGACTCGAGGCTGAACGGGTCCGGTTCCCCGTGGCCGTCGAGGAAGCACACCACCTGAGTCGCGCTGCGGGAGACGCGGAGGATCCCGTTGGCGATGTCGGTCTCGCTGCTGCTGTTGACCTGCAGCCGCCGCCCCTCGCTCTCCATCACCGCGGTGCCCGCGAAGTTGACGCCCAGCATCCGGGCCTGGGCGGGGTTGATCATCGGGTCGTAGAACTCGACCGCGACCTGCGGGGTCTGCGCCGCCATCAGCTGGTAGAGCTCTACCGTCTCCCGCATCATGGGGTCGTGGAAGAAGACGATGTGCACCGGGCGGTCGAGGCGCTTCAGCATCGTGACCGTGGACGGAGAGAGCGAGTAGATCCCGGCCGAGGTCAGATCGAAGCGCAGCGGGAAGCGCGCCGAGAGGTAGGCCACCGCCATCAGGATCCCGACCACGCCCATGGTGAAGAGCGTGATCTCGGCCCGTCGGCGACGCGTCAGCGCGGCGAGCTCGGCCCGGAGCCCGCTCGCGCCCAGCGCGGCCAGGAGCAGCCCGGTGCCCGCGAGCACCCAGGTGGCCGCCATCGTCTCCAGCACGATGGCGTGCAGGGCGAGCGCGGTCGCGAGCAACGTGACGCCCGCGAGCAGGCAGAGCCCGGCGCGGAAGGATCGCGGGCGCGCTAGCGTCGCCACTGTAGATAGCCGGCGCTCAGGGTGAGCGCGATCGCGGAGATCACTAGGTAGAAGACCACCCCCTCAGTGCGCACCAGCCCCTGGATGAAGTCGGTGAAGTGCAGCGAGAAGGAGAGATAGCCGACGAAGCCGCGGAGGGCCGGCGAGGACTGGAAGGCCTGGAGGTGACCCACCAGCCAGAAGCCCAGGAGCACCGCGGCGGCGAGGAGGGCGGCCACGATCTGGTTGTGGGTCAGGGTGGAGAAGAGCTGACCCACCGCGAGGCACGCCGCGCCCAGCAGCACGAAGCCGATGTAGCCGGCCAGGATCGTGGTGGTCTCGGGGGTGCCGAAGAGATAGAGCGGGATCAGGTCCACCATGGTGCCGGCGGTTATCAGCAGCAGGATGGTGAGGGCGCCGAGGAACTTCCCCACCACGATCTGCAGCGGGGTGAGGGGCAGGGTGAGGAGCAGCTCCGCGGTGCCGCCGCTGTACTCGGCGGCGAGCAGGCGCATCGAGACCAGCGGGGCCAGGGTCACGAGCAGGATGCCCATGTTCTGGAACGTGCCCGCCATCGCGGTCTCGCCGGTGAGGAAGACGTTGTAGAGGAAGAAGTAGCCGCTGCCGAGGAGGAACACCGCCACCACGTAGTAGGCGATCGGGGAGCGGAAGTAGGTCGCCATCTCCTTCTGGTAGACCGCGAGCGTGCCGCTCACGCGGCGGCTCCGCGCGCGGGCTCGGCCTGCACGTAGCGGAGGAAGACGTTCTCGAGGGTGGGCTCCCGCCGCTCCAGCCGGTGCAGGGCGAAGCGGCCGGCCACCGCCCGCGCGATGGCCGCCTCCACCGCGTCGTCGGCGTCGACCTGACACTCCACCTCGAGGAGGCCCGCGCCGGCCTCCCCGCGGATGTCGACCGACCGCACGCCCTCGACCGCGAGCAGGGCCGCCCGCAGGGCCGCGGGCTCCGCCGCGATGCGCAGGGCCACCTGGTTGGTCGCCTCGACCGCGCGCTGGAGGCCGGCGGGGGAGTCGATCGCGAGCAGCCGGCCCCCGTTGATGATGGCCACCCGGTGGCAGATGAGGGTCACCTCGGCGAGGATGTGGGTGCTGAGGAGGACCGCGTGCTCGGCTCCGAAGCGGCGGATCACCTCGCGCGTTTCCTGGATCTGGCCGGGGTCGAGCCCGGCGGTCGGCTCGTCGAGGAGCAGCACCTCGGGCGCGCCCAGGAGCGCCTGGGCCAGGCCGAGGCGCTGGCGGTAGCCCTTCGAGAGCTTGAAGATCTCGTCACCGAGCACCTGCTCGAGCCGGCAGGCGGCGGCCACGCGCTCGATCTCGGCCGCGATGGCGCCGCGCCGGATGCCCTTCACCTTGGCCACGAAGCGCAGGTAGGCCGAGACGTCGAGCGCGTCGTAGAGGGGTGGACGCTCGGGAAGGTAGCCGATCAGGCGCGCCGCGTCGACGTGGTCGGTCGCCATGTCGCGGCCGGCCACCAGCACGCGGCCCTCGCTGGCCGCGGTGTAGCCGGCGATCATGCGCATGGTGGTGGTCTTGCCCGCGCCGTTGGGGCCGAGGAACCCGACGATCTCACCCCGGGCGACCGTGAAGGACAGCTCGTGGATGATGGTCCGGGAGCCGTAACGCTTGGAGACCGACTCGAGGGCGATGGCGGGTGACGCGGTCATGACAGAACACGAAGGCCCCCCGATCGCTCGGGGGGCCTTCTCAGGCTCTGGGTGGCTCAGGGCCTACTTATACCACTGATTGCCCTTGGCCTTGAACTGGTCCTGGTCGTGCGCGAAGAAGAGATCCGCGTTCTCGATGTCCCGCATCATCTTCAGGCGGTTCACCGAGTTGGTGTAGTCCTTAACGCTGTAGTTGAGCCCGGCCGGATAGCCGTCCAGGTTCTCCTGCATCCAGATCGCGTCCTGCGACATGATGATGGTCTTGCCGCTGGCCAGCTTCACCTTCATCGACTGATGGCCGAGGGTGTGGCCGGGCGTGCTCAGGATCATCACGGTGCCGTCGCCGAACAGGTCGTAGTCGCCGTCCAGCTCGAGGTAGGTGAAGTCCCGCGCCGGCCCGTCGAAGTCGCCCACCACGAAGACCCCGCCCGCGCGCTGGAACTTCTCCGGCCACCACGCCTGGTAGAGCTCCTTCTTCTGGATCACGTGGATCGCCTTGGGGAACATCTTGATGTTGCCGATGTGGTCCAGGTGCGCGTGCGAGGTGACCACCACCTTCACCTTGTCCGCGGAGAAGCCCGCCTTCTGGAGCTGGCGGTCGATCACGTCGTCGCGCTTCTGGCTCGGCCGCAGCCCGTCGCAGTTGCCGGGGGCCCAGTACGACTTGCACCCGCCGTCCGAGATGGCCACGTTGTTGCCGGTGTCGAACACCACCAGGCCCTTCGGGTGATCGATGATCCACATGCTCACCGGGATCGTGACGTCGCGCGCCTTGTCCTTCGGGACGCTCGGGATCAAATCGGTGATCGGGAACGGGCCGAACATCCCGCTGGTGGTCCAGTACATTTGCTTGACCTGCGCGGTAGCGGGAGAGTGGAGGGTGAACAACAGGGCTGCGAGCGCTGCGACGATCCCAAGCTTCCTCATGGATCGATCTCCTTTGACCAACTGCGGTGGCCAGACCGCCGATCCGGGGCGCGCAACAATTGCCCGGGACCATAGCGCGGTCGCTCGGAGCCTGTCAAGACGCGTGGCGTGGCCCCTTCGAGCCCGCAAAGTTGACAACTTCCGCCCACTAAACATAGGATGAGCCGCATGGAGATCCGAGAGCTCCTCGACGAGCTCTTGACCTCGCTCGAGACCGGGCCGCTCATCACCGCGGTCCGCCACTTCGAGGCCAAGCCGGCGGTGTTCGCCCCGTTCCCGTCCTCGCTCGATCCCCGCATCGTGGAGGCGCTGAAGGCCCGCGGGGTGGAGCAGCTCTACTCCCACCAGGCCAAGGCGGTCGAGGCGGTGGCCAAGGGCGAGCACCTGGTGGTGGTGACCCCGACCGCGTCCGGCAAGACCCTCTGCTACAACCTGCCGGTGCTCCAGGCGCTCGTGCAGCAGCCGGAAGCGCGCGTGCTCTATCTCTTCCCGACGAAGGCGCTGGCCCAGGACCAGCTCGCGGAGCTGACCGAGCTGGCCAAGTCGCTCCCCGACATGCGGATGTTCACCTACGACGGCGACACCCCCCAGGACGCGCGGCGCTCGGTGCGGGCGCGGGCCAACCTCGTGCTCACCAATCCGGACATGCTGCACTCCGGGATCCTCCCGCACCACACCAAGTGGGTGAACCTGTTCCAGAACCTCAGGTACGTGGTGATCGACGAGCTGCACGCCTACCGCGGCGTCTTCGGCAGCCACCTCGCCAACGTGCTGCGGCGGCTCAAGCGGATCTGCCGCCACTACGGGGCCACCCCGCAGTTCATCATGGCCTCGGCCACGATCGCGAATCCGGGCGACCTCG
>Ga0207684_10004690_pt1 | contig 12837 bp, 12 predicted proteins | sample KBSK5501metaG_FD_184342 | JGI IMG/M metagenome (GOLD analysis project Ga0207684, IMG submission 184342) | Corn, switchgrass and miscanthus rhizosphere microbial communities from Kellogg Biological Station, Michigan, USA - KBS K5-50-1 metaG... | ecosystem: Host-associated > Plants > Roots >...
CGCCACCGCTACCAGTTGGCGGCCCTCCGACCACCTCCATTACCGCCTCCAATGTCCGCACCTGGAACATTCTGTGTCACGCCAGTGCGTTACTCGGCGTTTTTCTTCATTTCCCCGGGCACCTGCTTGGACCACTCATTGTCTGGCTGGCCAAACGCGACGACTCGCCCGAGATCGATGCGCACGGCAAAGAATCGCTCAACTTCCAGATCTCGATGCTCATCTACAACGCCGTCGCCGCGGTCTTTTGCCTTGTCCTGATCGGGTTCGTTTTTCTGGCGGTCCTTTGGGTGCTGAACGCGGTGTTCGTCATCGTCGCCTCAGTCCAGGCGAGTGACGGAAAGTTTTATCGTTACCCAATGACGATCCGGTTCATCCAATAATCGCGTTGGCGGTTCGGCCAAGCGAAACTGGACGCCTCTGCCAAGATCGACATCGCGGGAGGTCGACGACTTTTTCGAGTACAACAAGCTGGCTCCGGCCGAAAGACGAATGTCAAATGTTGAGATTTGACCCCATTTTCCCGTCCCGCGCAATGCGTTCTTGCGCGAGTTGAACGGAATCCTTTTACTAAGGTTCCAATGGCGTTGCCTGTCGCTGCGGACGTCGCCGAGCGCGTACGAATTTTCCAAGCGCTTCTTCCGTACTTCGGGACGGTCCAACCATCAGCATTCTTTCAGCGGACGGCTGAGACAATTCCCGGGGTCGAACGCGCCCATCCTTTGATCGAAGGAATTTACAAACCCGCCTGGTCAAACTACCCGCTCAGCGTTTCATCGATGCTAAAGAGCCAGTATAACGATCAGGTTTTCTTCAATCCTGATCGGACTTGGTGGATGAATTACAGTCCGAAAGAAGGGGCAATGGATATCGGCGTGAACGCCGCTCTTATTCGTTGCATGGCCGAGGCCCGGCCGGTTCTGGTTCTGCGGCAAATCTCAGATAAGACGAGCGCCGAAGGCTCGCGACATCGATTGCTCGGGCTCGGGTTCGTCGAAAACTTTGACGCGGGAACAAACTTATTCCGCATTCGTGGACTCAAGTGGGACGAGGTAAGCACGTCCCTCGGGATTGGATTGTCGGATGATTTGTTAGAAACAGCGCTGCGACTGGAATCGCTCCAGCAATGGACGCCATTCGTTGCTGAAAATCGCGCGGTTTATCAAATCTCGCGGCAGAAACGCGATGCGGCATTTCGCAATATCATCTTAGCAAATTATGGCCACACCTGCGCAGTCTCGGGCCAGCGGTTTCATTCACCTCGCTATGTCGAAGCAGACGGCGCGCACATCATCGGGAAAGATGTGCGTGGCACTGACGATCCTCGGAACGGCATCGCTTTTTCTAGGTCGACGCATTGGGCTTTCGATCGCGGAATTTTTAGGATATCCGATCAATACGAAGTTGTCGTGAACCCGAGAATTTCAGGTGCAAGCATCGACAAATTCCCAGCGATCGAAATGGATCGCAAAAAGATCCTATTGCCGAAAGATCAATGCTACTGGCCGCACCCCGACGCTCTTGCTTGGCACAAGCAAGAGATCTTTGACCGCTTCAGGCCGTAATTTTCGATTGCTCTTCGGCTCGCCGTAGTCTGAGCGAAGGCGGCTGCGCGAAGTGTAATCTCCAGAAATCAGATAAGATTTTGTCGATTGCTCCGTGGATTTTGTCTGGCGCCGCCGCAGCGCCGCATATTCAGGAACTCTCAGGCTGAATCAATCGTAACTAGATTGCCGATCCGACGATATTGTGCGACCTAGTGCAAGCGTTTCAGACATGCACGCGCCAAATCGCAAGACCAAGCGCAACGGCTTCGATCGAATAAAGGATCGAACTGTTCTGCTCGATCAATATCAAGCTGCGGCTCGTAGGACCGATCAGAACCGCGCTAAAGGTTTAGCGGGCCTAGCCTTTCCTTTGCTCGGACTTTTTGGCGAAGTTGGCACGTTGCTTAGTGCCCTCAAGAAGAAGCAACGTGATCAGGCCTCTTACGCTGGATATTCGGATGCGGTCATCGAGGAGTTTGGTGACGTACTGTGGTACTTCAGCAACATTGCATCTCGCGCGTCGCTGAAGTTGAGTGTGCTCGCGCAACTTGTGTCCAGAGGATTGGATAATTGGGCGAACGTAGAGGTGCAGCATTTCGGCGCGTTTGGCGATCTCCAGCGACGAAAAAACAAACACGGGTCACCGGACTCACCGGAATTTGAGAGCGCTCTCATTGCGCTCGCCGGGAAGGTAGGTTTGCTACTGAACGATTTTAGCTTGGGAAAAGTCGCAACGAATAGAGATGCACTTTCCGCGAATCTGGTCGAAATCTTCCGAGCATTGATCGAAGCGGCGAATGTGGCGGATGTTGATTTGCAGATTGCCGCGGCACGTAACGTCGAGAAAATAAACAGTCGCTGGCCGATCGACCGCATTTATCAACCACTGTTCGATCAAGGCTTCCCTTCGAGCGAGCAACTTCCGCGCAAGATTGAAATAGAAATCGTTGAAGAAGAAATCCGCGGCAAATTTTATGTGGTTCAACGATTGAAAGGCGTGAAACTTGGTTCGCGCTTAACCGACAATAAGCTTGCGCCCGACGATTATCGGTTCCATGACGTGTTTCATCTCGCTTATGCGGCGATTCTTGGTTGGTCTCCAGTCAGCCGTGCGTTGCTGAAGATGAAGCGAAAAAGCCAGCCCCATATTGATGAAGCGCAGGATGGGGCGCGCGCCATCCTGATCGAAGAGGGCATCTCGACATTCATATTTCACCATGCTCTGCGCCTAAACTATTTCGCGCCCATCCAAGCTTTGGATTATCCATTATTGAAAACGGTGCAGGATTTCGTTCGCGGCTTCGAAGTCGATCAGTGCCCTCTCTGGCAATGGGAAAAGGCGATTTTGGACGGCTTCAAGGTTTTCCGACGACTCCAGGTTCAGCGGCGCGGGATCATCGTTGCTGATCTTGTGAAGCGCTCGATTACGTTCAAAGCACATCCGGATGACCGTTAACGAGTTCATTGGCGAGCTCAGTTCAATATCATTGCGGAATGTCTTCAATCCGTACCGGGACGTTTGTACTTTGTCAGATCATATAGCGTCACCATCGCTCCGATGTCAGAATTTGACGCTGTTTCTTAACACGATTCTAAAGCACGGGGTTCGTTCGATTTGGTTGGGCCGCGATTTAGGATATCGCGGCGGAAGACGGACCGGAATCGCCCTTACGGACGAATTTCATTTAACTGCCCTTCAAGACACATTCGGCGTTTTTGGTGTCGTGAAGGCAACCACCGACCATGAGCCAATCAAAGAACGAACTGCTACGGAAGTCTGGAAGATTTTGACGGTAATTGGACAGCCCATCCTGTTGTGGAATGTGTTCCCCTTTCATCCATTCGAGGAGGGGGAACCACTTTCGAATCGGCGGCATACGGGTCAAGAGTTTGATCTATGCAGAGATGTTCTGACAACCGTGTTCGAGTGGCTGCAACCAATAACGGTGGTAGCGCTCGGTGCCGATGCTGAAGCGGCTGTCCTGAACATTGGTCGTAAATGCGAGCGAGTTCGACATCCGAGTTATGGAGGTCAAACCGACTTCGCGCGCGAGATATACAAGATTTACGAAATGCCTTGGCCGCTGAGTTAGCTGAGGTTCCACTATACAATCTTGTTGTCCTCACCCGAATACCGTTTGTCACTTTGCTCGAAGTCGAACGGGTCTGCCGTCACTTGGTTGAGCGACGAAGAGAAGTTCGTGCAAATCCAGTCGATGAGTTTTTTTGACGGCTCGTCACTGAAGCGCCTATGACCCTGCCGATTTTTGAAGCCCGTTGCACTGAGGAGATCGGCCGGAACGACTGGTGCCTCTCGCCCAAAATAGAAAAATTGTTTCGAAATCAAAACCTTGTCGCTCTTGGTATCGTTTTGCACATTGATGGGGTTCGGAGTCCCATCTGTTTTGCTGTGATGGGAATCAGCTTGCCGCCACGCCGAGGTCTCGCGGTCTCGATGATATATGTTATCTCCTAGGAGCCGTACACTACTGCCGTTTCGAACCGGTCTTTTGGTGACGTAATCAGGGTTCGTCCAGTACTCCTGAAAATCGATCTTTTTCACGACTTGCATCGCAAAAACACATCTGCCAGTTGCATTGAGTCTTTTCCCTCCCATTCCGATAACCCAATCTCCGAGTTGAGCGGTGCTTCTGATGCCAGGCTTGCACGTAGCCAAGGTGCAGTACCCGTGAAAAGGATTGGGCGCGAATCCGAAATCCCGATCGACGACATACATGTAGACCGCGGGCATCCTTCACCAGCACCTAGCATACGGACCGCGGTGTAGAGGCCGGTACTGGAGACGGAGATCCGTCTGGTTCTTGAAACGGAGCGTCGGTTCCTTCAATTGCGGCAATGATGCTGTCCGCATTCCATGCCACGCGTTCGCATCCATATTTCTTCAGACTTAGAGGAATATCAGCGTCCGTGGCCCCGCGGGCGAAGACCCCAACGATATGTTTGCCTTGTTTGTGTGCCTGCTCGATTTCCCAATTCACCCAACGGCGCGTGTGTGTGTTTTTGCCTATCAGGACGACAACCTCACCGGCCCAAGAGATCTTCATTCGGAGCAAGCGTCGTATTGTTTCCTCTTTTACTAACCCCTTGTTCAATCGCTCCTGATTGCCTGGGTTTGCTCGGATAGAGCTGTTCCGAACGTCATATCCCCGCCCGTTGAGCAGGTCGGTGAGCCTGCCAACATCCGCATCATCTTTGTGATAATGACTTATGAAAACATGTAGCCGTTTGCTGTCTGATAACATTTCAGTCGACGAACCTCGAACTGGGGCGTGCTATTGCAATTATTAATTTGCCGATAGATTCGCCGCGTACATTGGACGATGCCGATTTTAGCGACATACGCCGAGCTTCGCACTTGGGGACAACAAGAGGTTGCCAAAAAAGCTTTCACAGAAGCCCGCACTGCTTCCCGAACTGCGACGACGACTTTTCTGGCTCATTCCTCGAGAGACGACGATCTAGTCCCAGGGACGATCCTCATCCTGGAGAATCACGGCGCAAAGGTTTATGCGGATCATAAGGATCCCTCTATAGTGGGCAGCGACTTGCTTGAGATTGCCGATCACTTGCGGAGGGTAATTCGCGAGTGCGGTAAATTTGTTATGCTTGCGACACCGCGATCGAAAGAAAGTAAATGGATTCCCTGGGAATTGGGATTAGGCGATGGGATACGCCGGCATCCGAACATTGCTCTTTTCCCTTCGGCTGAATCTGCGACTGAAACAGAATGGTCACAGCAAGAATATTTGGGCCTTTACAGTCGAATCGTATGGGGCCGAATAGAAGGGGAAGAAAAGGAACGGTGGCTAGTTTGGGATCACCACCGGAATGTGGCTTCAGGGTTGCGGAATTGGTTGGCGAGGTGACGTCTCTGGTCCAAGTTTGAGGCATTCGCTTGCGCGTTTCCTATGTCAGTTTGCGTCGCGCTCAAAAAAGCCGGCGACATTCTGTACACCAGCGAGCTCACCGAATGCGGTTGTATATTTGATTAACCGATCGCTTAAACCTTCGAGTTCTTTTCTGCAATCGACGTTTTCGTGCCATTCTGATTCTGGCGCATCGGGATTCGTCGATTCGAATTTCTTGAGCTGAATGTGCCATTTCGACAGAAATGGCCGAATTTCCTGGTTCAACATTTTCACCGCGAACACCTCCACAGTCACGTTGGACGTCGGCTTTGACGGCTTCATGTTTTTCAAAAGGTCACGCGTTGTAGCGAACAGACCATGCAAGGAGGTTAGCGCTTCGCGAAGCGACCCATCTTCTGCACCGAGCGGCTGCGTTGCAACACGCGTTAACGCCTCGATAAACACCTTCCACGCAACTCGCCGATACTCATCATTGATTGCGAACTTCAGTTCGGCGAACTCGGGAACGTTGATTTTGATTTCTGACAACGTCAGAGTTTCCCAACGTTTGTTGTACGCCACCATCACGGCAGAAATAACGAGTCCGGTTATGCCGCCGCCGACAACGAATCGTGATTTGCCAGTCAAATTACTAAACGAAAAAACCGACCAACCAACCAGAAGGCCAAAGCACGTACCAGCAACCAATAATACCGTCGGGCGTCTGAAAAAACGGAACAAGGTGGTGGCAAACTGAGAGGGACGCTCTACTTCATTCTGTCGAATGTTTTCTGTCAAAAAGTGATGAGTGACACGTGACGAGTGACGAGCCGTGACCTCATTTCATGCGGTCAAAAGTCTTTTGAAGGAGCTCCTGCGGAAAGTTGAGGGTTGAGAGTTGATTGTTGATTGTTGAGAGTCGGATCAACATCGACATTACTTCATTCTGTCGAATGTTTTTTGCAAAAGCTCGAGGTCGCTGGCGTTGCCGACTTTTTCGCGCGTGTTATCAATCCATTTCTTTTCGAGCGCGTTTTTGGTGGGGCGATCGCTTTGGTAAAAGACGCCGAAGACGCCAGGGAAAGGGAGTTGCGCTAATTTATACGCGGCGAGCTCGTCGGTGACGTCGTGGCGTAGCTCGTCTTCTGGGGTGTTGTCCCATTTCTTTTCCTGGATCAGTTCGAAGCTGCCGCCTTTGCGCGGGTTGCCCGGGTCGAATACGCCGGGATAAAATTCGACGCATTCACTCAGACACTCGATGACGCTGAAACCTTGGTGGTCCATGGCGCGCTCGATCATCTGGATCATGTGATTGACCTGGGTGGCGTGCGTCCGCGCGATGAATGTGGCTCCGGCGCTGATCAGTTTTTTCATCGGATTGACCGGCTGATCGATCGCGCCGGTCGGATCGGTTTTACTCTTGAAACCGATGGGCGACGTTGGCGACGTCTGTTTCTTCGTCAGGCCATAGACGAAGTTGTCCATGATGAAATAGGTCATGTTGATGTTCTTGCGCGCGCCGTGATCGAGATGGTTGCCGCCGATGGAGAAGCCATCGCCGTCGCCGCCAAAAAGGAAAACGTGCAGATCGGGCCGGGCCAGGCTGATGCCGGAAGCGAGCGGGACGGCGCGGCCATGAATGAAGTGCGCGCCGTGGCTGTTGACGAAATAGGGAAAGCGCGACGAGCAGCCAATCCCGGCGAGGGTGACGATCTTCTCGTGGTCGAGCTGACGTTTCTCGAGCACTTTATAGAAGGAAGCCAAAACGGCGAAGTCCCCACAACCTGGGCACCACGTAGGATGGTCAGCCGTGATCGCTTTCTTCGTTAATTTCTCTCGGGGAGTCTCAGCGCTTGCGATTGTCGATTCGGTACTCATTTGAAGGTCAATTCAGTGTTCGTTCTGAGGAGCACCCCGAAAGCATTCGGGGCAACCGGGACACCAGGTCGGGTGATCGGCGGTGACGGCTTTCTTGGTTAACTTTTCGCGCGGTGGGATCTCAGTGGTGGTTACGGAATCACTCATATTTGTTAAAGGTTCGGGGGAACTAAACGTCCAACGCTCAACCCATTCGACAAGCTCAGGGCAGGCAAACGCTCAACGCCCAATTCAGAGTTTCCATTCATTACATCAAACTTCAAAGACCAAACATCAAACATTCAGTGGTTTATCCCATTCCCTGGGGGACGACCTCCTCTACCGATTCCACGTTCTCTGGCCCGGTATCAACGTGCACGGCCGCGTGAGCGGCCACCTTGGAAACTTTCTTGTCGGCGAAGGAGCGGCCTTTGAAAACGCCTTCCAGAATTTCTTTTACACGGAAGGTCAGGCCGTCGGTCTTGGTAAAGCTCTGGATTTTTGGTTCGCAAAAACGCGCCCGCAAAATGGTCGCGAGTTGGCCGAATCCGTAAACGCCCTGGTCGTTCATCTCCACGACGACGACCCGCTTAAATTTCGCAAAGATTTTTTCGAGCCCGTTTGGTAAGGGATGGATGTGGCGCAAGTGTAGCGCGCCAATCTTCTCGCCGTGCTCTCGCGCCTTTTTCGCGGCGTCGTGGATCGGACCGTAGGTTGATCCCCATCCGATCAACAGCACGTCGCCTTCAGGATCGCCGTAAATTTCCGGCACCGGAATTTCTTCGGCGAGTTTTTGCAATTTCTTTCGGCGCTTCGCTGTCATCGCCATGTGCAACTTCGGACTGCCGGTCGGGTGACCCATCTCATCGTGCTCGAGCCCGCCGACGAGCGGGTATTTCCCGTCGAGCATGATCGTGCCGGGCGGGACGTGTTGCGTAACGCGTTCGAGATCGTACGGCTTGAACCCGGCGGCGCGCGGCGTGAGATCGGGCTTCGGGTCCTGCATCAATTCGGCTAGGTTCGGTTCGTCAAATGCTTCGATCCGCGTGGCTAGCGATGTGTCGCTCAAAATAAACACCGGGGTGCTATATTTTCGCGCAATCCGCGCTGCTTCGATCGCGATATAGAAACAATCTTCCACAGTCGATGCGGCGAGAACAACGCGCGGGCTGTCACCGTGTCCGCCGTAAATGGCCTGATGCAGATCGCTTTGCTCGACGTTGGTCGGTAAGCCTGTGCTCGGCCCGCCGCGCTGAATATTACAAATAATGAGCGGGATCTCGGCCATCGAAGCCCAGCCAATGGCTTCGGTCTTAAGTGATATGCCTGGCCCGGCGCTGCCGGTGACCGCGAGATAACCTGAATAAGAAAAACCAAGAGCGAGCGACACCGCGCCGAGTTCGTCCTCGGCCTGGACAAAAAGTCCGCCGTATTTCGGCAGCTCGCTTCGCAACACTTCCATGATGGACGACCACGGCGTGATCGGGTAACCGGCGCCGTAGCGCACGCCGGCGGCGATCAATCCATAGGCCAGCGCCTGGTTGCCATCCATCGTGATCTGGGCGCGTCCGTCAGTTTTTGGGATGTGCTCAAATCGATACCGTTTCGTGAGCACATTACCGACGGGATATGCGTAGCCAGCCGTAAAGGCCATGATGGCCGTGTTGACGATGCTCTCGTCTTTGCCGGCGAACTTTTCTTTAATCAGCTTGGCAAGCTTCTCGACATCGAGACTGAAAATTTTCGTGATCAGACCGAGGACGAAAATGTTTTTGCCTTTGTCTTTGGCCGTGCCACCGAGCGCTTCGACGGTCAGTCCGGTGATGGGCACACCGACGTAAACGAAACGTTTGTCGTCCAGGTTGGGCTCGACGTTGTCCGAATCGTAAAGCACGACGCCGCCTTCGCGCACGAAGTCGATGTGGTCCTGGTAACTGTGTTGGTAAAACGCGACCAGGAAATCGGCTTCATCGCCCGCTGACAACACTTCGCCCGAACCGATCCGGACCTGGAAGATCGACGGTCCACCCGAGATGGTGGCCGGGATCGTCATGTAAGTCATTACATCCTGGTCGCTGCGGCCGGCGAGACGGGCGAGAAAAGCGCCGGCGGTTTGAATACCGTCCTGCGAATTTCCAGCGAGACGAATCACCGCGTCCTGGATATTTTCAGGGCGCAGATCGGCGCGGTCCGGACCCGGACTGGCGCTGGAAGCGGGTGAGTCAACGGTCGGCGCGCTGGGGTCGGTGGTAGTTTCATTCACGTTATGGAAACAGTATCAAAATTGTGGCGTGATTCCAGTGGGCATTATGGGAAAGAGGTCAGAAGTCAGAGGTCAGCGGGCCGAGAACAGAAACGTCCAACGCCCAATCCGCCAAAGGACGGATTCGCCGTGGCGAACGCTCAATGAAGAAGACGCAAGCATTACGCATGGACTGGTGGATGATGACTGGCCGTCGTGTGGAATGGTGTTAGCGCAACGCGAGTGGGAGAGGTCCCTCGGCGCGCTGCGCCAGCCTCGGGATGACAAGCTTTGCTTGTAGCTATAAGAGAACGTCGAACGCCGAACACCGAACGCCCATCATCGAAGACGAAGAATTGAAGAGTTAAAGCGGCAAACCGCAGTCTGCAATTTGAAGATCCAGCTCCCGGCTCCCTGCTCCGAGCTCCCAGCTTCCAGCGCGCTTAGGGCCTCATCTTCATTCGCTCGTCAGAGAATTCGATCGGATCCTGACGATAATAACGCTGTAGTTCGGCGTAGAGCGTCGGATGACGGGCGCGGAGCGCGCAAGGCCGTTCGAAAAACGCCTCGGTCGTCACCGCGAAAAACTCTGCCGGGTTCGTCGCACCATAGGTATCAAGTAGCGTAGGTATTCCGGTATCGTCGGCCGCGCGCAGTGAGGCAAACTCCATCCTCATGACGGCGGCCCAGGTCGATTGCTGTTTTCGCGAGGCAAAGGCAGGTGCGCCATCAGCGGCGCCGTTCTCGAAATCGAGCTGATGGGCAAACTCATGGAGAACAAGATTCTTTCCATCCGAAGGATCAGCCGCCCCGGCCCTGGCAGCGTCCCAGGCAAGGACCATTGATGCCATCTGGCCGGCGGTCTCGCCTTGCCGATGTGTCGCTCCGTGTTCCCAGATCGGACCCTCAAGATGGCGTTCTTCATCCACCTTGTATGTTGAAGGGTAGGCAAGAATGGTCAGCAATCGTGGGAAGTAATCGGTCTTCCGATGCAGGAGAAGAAGACAGGCTTGTGCGGCAACGGTTACTCGAATTTCATCGGTGAGGACGAGCCTACCACAACCTTCGAAACGTTTTTCGGAGAGGAAGACCCTGATGTGGCCGAGCAGCTCCGCTTGATCGCTGGCCGAAAGTCGACGGAAGAACGGAACATTGCGCTCGATCGTCTTTAACCAGTCATGGGGGAAAGGCTGAGCCGCCAGAGCGCGCCGGCGCCGTTTCCTTAGCAAGCCAAGGATCATGCTGGAATGTAGGCAGGCGAGGGGCAATGCGCCTACTGAAAGTGCAGGGTCAGAAGTCAGAGGACGGGCTCCCATCATTGCCCGGTGATAAGTGACCCGCCTTCACCAAGCCTTCCATCTACGCCAAGGCTACGACGTGACGAGACGGCACGGCAAGTTAGTGAGAGGTGATTGGTGGAAGACGGAGCAGAGGACGGAGGAAGCAAACACTCAACGCCCAACGCTCAACGCTCAACGCTCAACGCTCAATGAAAGGGATCATCAGGTCAGTTTGCGGTGAAAAAGTTCCAAGGTCATGGAGTAACACTGCAGGGCCAGGGCGGGATCGTATCGAGGTCCTTCGTCGCGCAGGAAAGCGTGCTGAGCATTGAACTCGTGCCAGGTGAAGTTGAGGTTTTTCTGGCAGAGCGTGTCGTAGATTTTCTTCCGACCTTCCGGCGGCACGTGCGGATCCTGGCGGCCCCAAAACATCAGCAGCTCGCCCTTCATTTCTCCGGCGCTTGCGAGTGTGTCGTCGCCCGATTTGGAGAGGGTGCCGGTGTGGAGATCAGTGGCGTAAAAACAAGCCGCGGCGAGGACTTCTTGATTTTTCGCTGCGGCGCGAAAACTAAGATGACCGCCGATACAAATGCCGAGCGAGCCCAACCGGCCGGTGCATGCGGCATGTGACTTCAGATGATCGAGCACAGCCCCGGAGTCACCGTCCAGCGCCCGAAGCTCCTTTTCCTTCTTGAGCGCGTTGCCTCGATCCGCGCCAGCTTGATCGTAGGGCAGCACGCTTCCCGGCGGTTCGAATTCATGATAAATTTCCGGGACGGCGACGACGTAGCCATGACCCGCTATCAACGCAGCCGTGCGGCGGATCGGCGCGGTCACCTGAAAAATCTCGGAGTAAAACAGAATGCCCGGATAACGTCCGTCCGCTTTTGGCCGAAAGATGTGCGTCCGCATGGGACCCGTCGGCGTCTGGAGATCGACGAATTCGCTCTCTTCGAGAGTCATGATCGCGCCGATGCTATCGAACCGTGCGCCCAATGCCAAGCTGGCTCAATCAGAGATCAGAGCACAGAGGACAGAGGACAGAGGACAGAGGACAGAGGAAGCAGATGCTCAACGCCGAAAGCCTTCGCGAGCGGGCGCTCAACGTCGAATGAAGAGTTGAAGTGTTGAACAGTTGAAGCGTTAAATGGATTCGAACGTGAGCGTTGCGTGAGGATTTCCAGAACTTAAAACTTAACACTTATTCGCCAAGCGGACGAATCCGCCGGGGCGGAAAACTTAAAGCTCGGGAGGTCGCGGCGCTAAGGCCCCTCCCACATTGGAAGAACGCAAGCGTTACGCATGGGCTGGTGGGATAATGAGTGGCCGCCGTGTGGAATGGTGTACCGCAACGCGAGTGGGAGAGGTCTCTCGGCGCGCTGCGCCAGCCTCGGGATGACAAGCTTTGCTTGTAGACACAGAAAACGCCGAACGCCCAACACCGAACGTCGAACGCCGAATTGAAGCGTTGAAGAGTAAAACAAACGCCCAACACCCAACGTCCAACACTCAACGCTCAACGCTCAATGAAGAGTTGGAAGATCGAAGGGGAACGCCGCCGACTTAACACTTAACACTTATTCGCCAGCGGACGAATCCGCCGGGGCGGAAAGCTTAAAACTTCGGACTAAGGTGTTAGTGGCTTTTGCGCTTCTGTGCGGGAATCGTCGGCGCCGGGCTGGCGATCGAGGCCGCGGCGTTCTAACAGCGGTTCGATGTACGGATCGCGTCCTACAAAATTTTTGAAAAGGCCGAGAGCGTCGGCTGATCCGCCGCGGGAGAGCAACATGGCGCGGAAGCGGTCGCCATTCTCGCGTTTCAATCCGCCGTGTTCCTTTATCCATTCAACCGTGTCGGCGTCGAGCACCTCGCTCCAGAGATAGGAGTAATACCCAGCCGAGTATGCCCCAGCGAAGGCGTGTGAAAAATACGGGCTACGATAGCGCGGCGGCACCGGCGGAAAATCGACACCGGCCTTGTGCAGCGCCTCCACCTCGAACGCCATCGCATCTTTCGGAATGTCGGGCGGATTCAGTTGATGC
>Ga0207684_10004692_pt1 | contig 12833 bp, 13 predicted proteins | sample KBSK5501metaG_FD_184342 | JGI IMG/M metagenome (GOLD analysis project Ga0207684, IMG submission 184342) | Corn, switchgrass and miscanthus rhizosphere microbial communities from Kellogg Biological Station, Michigan, USA - KBS K5-50-1 metaG... | ecosystem: Host-associated > Plants > Roots >...
CCTGGTTGTGCCCGGGGCGCGGGCCCGGGTGGGGATCACCGGCCGGCCTTTCGGCGCCGATGGTGTCTACCTGACCATGCGGGAGGAACGCTGAGGGCGGACGCAGTCACGACGCGTGAGCTCGCAGCTTGGCCGCCGGCCGAGGGCGGCAGGGCGCCTGGTCAACATCTCAACCGGGAGGTTTCATGAACATCTTGCAGCAGGTGGCACGTCGGCTGGAACGGCTCGAGGCGCTGGACAAGGTGGCCAAGCCGCTGGCCGGGGCGGTCGGCCGCGCGGTGCGGCCGCGCGTGGTGCGCAACCTGCTCAGCAGCACCGACCTGGGGCATCCCCTGCCCCCGATGCTGACCGACCTGCCGATCGGAGCGTGGGTGATGTCGGCCCCGCTGGACGCCGCCGGCGGCCCGGCCGCCGAGGGGGCGGCCGGCCTGCTGGTAACTGCCGGCGTGGTGGCCGCCGTGCCGACCGCGGCTGCCGGGCTGAACGACTGGTCCGATGCTGCCGGGAGTACCCGGGTCTGCGGTCCGGGCCCACCCCGGGGAGTCGGCATTCCCGGCGGCGAAGACGAGGACGTGGCACTAGCAGGAAGGCAAAGGCCATGAGCAACACCAGGGCGCAGACGCCGACCCTGCCCGGCTGGGCCCGGGCACCATCGTCGCGGGCGCGACCGGCCGATCAAGGAGCACGCTGATCAGTAGTAGCACCTCAGGCGTGACGACCGGAGAAGCAAACCGGCCAGCTGAAGGGAAATAATGCGCCAGGACCGCATCGCATGGCGGCCGAGTCGGCCGGCGGTGCGAACGTTGGGCACTCTAGAAAGGATGGCCCTACCATGCTGGAGGTACGCGCGCGCCGCATTTACGAGCAGGCCGAACCATCCGACGGCAGGCGCGTGCTGGTGGACTGGCTGTGGCCTCGCGGCCTGTCCAAAGAAAAGGCCCGCCTGGACGAGTGGCTCAAGACGGTGGCGCCGTCAGATGAGCTGCGCCGTTGGCACGGCCATCAGCCCGCCAAGTTTGCCGAGTTCAAGCGCCGCTACCAGGCCGAGCTGACAGAACCGGAACGGGGCGAGGCGCTGCGTCACCTGCGCGATGAGGCCCGGTCCGGTCCTGTGACGTTGCTGACCGCGACCAAGGACCTCGAGCACAGCGAGGCAGAGGTTCTCGTTCAGCTGCTACGTTCGGGCTAGGGCGCGCGGACCGCGGCCATCGGCCGGGCACGCCGGAAACTGGGCGCCCGGACCCGGGCCGGGTCTGGCAGGTACGGACCGACGAGTACGACGACCGGCCCGGCTGGCAGGGCCGGATCATAGTGTCAAAGATCAAACTCAAAGTTCACAACATGCCTTTGACCTGGGGAAATGTGGAGCTAAGGGGACTCGAACCCCTGGCCTCTTGCATGCCATACAGGCTCGGACAGTCGCGGGATGCGGCCAGATATCGCCCTGCATGCCGTTCACCTGCGGCGACTCTGGCTAGACGTGGCCTGGTGTCGCCCAGTGCCTGGCGTCGTTGGCTCCCAACCTGGCTCCCAGAAGACTCGTTAGCAGCGCTAATGTCCGGAGGCCCGAACAGGCTGCCGGCCGGTCAGCGATGGCCTGCAGGTAATGCTGGGTCATGGCGGGCCCGGCTCGAAGATCGCATGGGTGCCGACCCGCCGCCAGATCACATGCGGGGTCCCCGGGCGCTGCTCAGGCCCGTACTGCCAGGTGGCACGCCCATCCGGGGCCCAGGTCATCTCAGACACTCCCGGCGCCCCCTGCACGCCCGTGACCCGAAGTCCCGGGCGGAACCGGCCCGCATCCGCGTCCGGAGCGAACTCAGCCAGCACCACCTTCTTGAATCGCTCCCGCTGGGCAGCAGTCAGCCTCGCGTAGTCCCGGCGGAAGCGAGGCGTGGTGGCAAATGCCGGCACCGGCCGGGCTCACTGGTCCAGGTCGGTGAACATCGCCTCAGCGTCGGGGTAAACCGTGGCCTGCCCGGACGCGATCTGCGCCGCAGCCTCGCGCTCCCCCGCCTGCCACCGCTCGGTCCAGAACCAGCGCTGATCCGCGGGAACCACCGTCAGGCCGCGCAGCAGCACCTCGCCGGACTCGGTGACGGTGAACTCTACCTCATCCCCCTCGCCGACGTGCAGGGCGTCACGCACCTCCGGCGGCAGCGTGACCTGTCCCTTGTGGCGCAGTCGCGCCCGCGTCCTGGCCGCCATCGCCTCGTCTCCTCCGCTGCGTCGCAGGAACCTGTACAGCTTGAATAGTCTTACTTTCTAACTATCCTACATCTTCAGACCTAGCTTCCTGAAGCTGCCCAGCCCCGACACCGCCGGGGCGGGGCGCCCCCAATGGCGACCCGGCGCTTATCACACGGCCTACCTTTGGTGTGAGCTCCAGCCAGCCCAACGGTGCACAGCCGCTCCCCACCCGCTGACGGCGCCCCGCACCCCGTCATGCTCAGTGATCAAGCGACGGCTCGGCAAGCGCGAATAGCCGCCGTTCTGCGCCGCGTCGAGGTGGGACCGCATGGTTATTATGGTGCTCATGAACGGGTGTTCTGCTCGTTTCAGTCGCTGAGTAGAAGGTGCGCCTGAACCGGGCGTCGGGCACTCGTGAAGGCGTAGCGCCGGGGAGGTTCCCTTGCCGGAGTCGCCGCAGCATCGCACGTGGCGGCATTGGCGGGCGGCGGCGGCGCGCCGACCGGGGTCGCGACCAACACGCGGACCAAGACCATCGACGTCGCCAACCTAAACGACTCGGTGTCGGTGATCAGCGAGCGGACGAACACCGTAGTGGCCACCGTGTTCGTGGGCAGCTTCCCGGAGGCGGTCGCCACGAACCCGCGGACCAGCACCATTTATGTGCCTATATTTACCGCGAATACGGTGTCGGTGATCAACGGGCGGACGAACACCGTAGTGGCCACGATCCCCGTGGGAGTAGCCGCCTGCGGCGGCGAACTCAGCGCCGGCCCAACTGAAGGCGGCGGATGGGCAGTGCTGGCCCGGCTGCCCCGCCAGGGCCATCCCGGCCGCGCCGGCTCCGTCCGGTAGCGATTCGTCGGTCGCGGCTCGGCCGGGGCCCTGCGCTGACCGCGACACAGGGCCAGCCGCGCGCTCTCCCTCCCCGGACGGACGTGGCCTCGCCGGATTCCGTCCGTCGGCGGACGCATCGGCAGGCGCCGCGGACTCACGATGACTTCACCAACTCGCGCGGAGGAGCATCGGATGAGGCCCGGACTCAAGCTCACGATCGTATTGCTCGCCGTCCTTGGCGTCGGCGACCTGGCTGTGGTCCCGCTCATGGCCGCGGCGCACCATCACAACCCGGCCGAGCCGCCGATCCCCGCCATCGTGGCGACCGCCATCATCGGGCTCGTAACCCTGGCCAGCAGCGCCGGCTTGGCTCAGGTCCGCCGATGGTCGCTCCCGGTCGCCCTGGCATGCCGGGTCCTCGACAGCCTCTCGGCGCTCCTCGGCCTGGAGGCACACCCGAGCCCGGCGCTCGTCACCATCGCGGCCACGACCCTCACCCTGTCCGTCGTCGCGATCGTGCTGCTGCGGCGGCTTCAGCCCCGGAAGCGCCGCCAGGGCAAGGCAACCCAGCCCGCGCCGGGAGCCCCGGCCGCGCACCTAGGGAAAGAACGATGATCACGGCAGCCCCCGGCCATGTGCCTGACTCGGTGGTGGCGCCGGCCGCCGGCCGGCCGACGCGATCGGAACGGCGGCTACGCCGGCTCGGGGTCGCGATGACACTGCTGCTGCCCGCGCAGTTCATCCTGGGCATGATCGTGAACCTGTACGTCACGATCCCGGCATCCGGCAACGTGACCGGCCGCGCTGCCGTGTTCCTGTACGCCCACATGGTGCTCGGCACAGCGCTCCTGGTAGTCGCGCTGGTGCTCGCCGGGCTCGCCGTGGCGGCTCGCCGACGGCCGTGGCTCATCGCCTCGGCCATCGGGCTCACCGCCATCGCGCTCGCGATCTGGGGCGGCCTCACCTTTCTCATCGACGGCAGCCACCCAGGCGACTCGTTCCTAATGGCCATGGGCTTCATCATCGCGATCACCAGTTACGCCACCGCGGCTCACCACAGCCGATGACGCGCCCGGCTCCAGCACGCGCATGCCGGGCAACCTGCTGTCCGCCGAGACCCAGCACCATCCTCAGGTCTGCCCGAGGAGCCATCGTGAGGTCACCAAGAGGGCGCTGAGGCCGCCCCGAAATGGCTGGCTGCACCCAGGGCGGCGCTGACGTCTGCATCAGGAGAGCCGCAAATATTTCGGCGATCTGCGCGATCTCGCAGGCGGGTGGCGCTCGGCGACCGCTCACCGACTGTGACAGCTACCCCCTGCCTGGCATGCTCGGTTCTGTTAGCGTGCAGTTCGCGGGAGTTGCGCGCAGTTGGGTTTTAGTGCCCTAGGCGCCGCCGAATGCCGTAGACAATCGACGCTCACGCGCACCGGACTCCCCGAGGAGGCGGACACTTCTTCTTACGCTGTGTCATTGGACCTTGCCTGGGGCGTGGCGCACAGCGCCGCCTTTTTGGGCAGCAGTCCGATCGTTGACCCAGCCCTCCGGCGCCGCCCCAGGACCATGATTGCAAGCGCCGGATCAAGCCGTGAAGGAACGAGCCCATTTGGGCTGGCCCTGCTGGCCCGCTGGCCGACGTAGCTGGCAGCGCCCGGGGCGCCCGGGGCGCCCGGGCCACTCAGCCGTCTCACTGCCTCCCCCGCGCAGGTAGTGAGACCGCCGGTGCCGGCCGGTGCGGGCGCGCTAGGCAGTAAGCGCCCGCCGCGCGGCGCTGATGGGGAGCCGGAGCACGTGCCGCCCAGCCGGGTGCTTGGGTGGCCGGCGGCCCTGGCGGGCCTGGCGGGCCAGCGGAACCCCGGCCGGCGATGCGTGCCGGCGAGGGCCGTAACGCTATGGCCCGGCTGGACGTTGTGACCTGTGTAGAGGGGGGTGATCGTGCCGGGCCGCGTCAGCGGCCGGCCACGGTCCAGCCCCGGTGGACCGGTGCACGGCCGCCGGGAAAACCCGATCGCGGCGTAGCTGCCGCCCTACCCAGGGATGGCCGTCGTGGCCGATCGACAATCGTTGCCCGCGGTGGTCGTTGCGCTGCCTGCCGAGATCGACACGGCCACCGCCGCCCGGGCCGGGGAGCAGCTGGGCGCGGCCGTGGCCCCCGGTGTCAGGACCGTCATCGCCGACATGACCGCCACCACGTTTTGTGACTCCTCCGGCATCAGCATGCTGGTGCGGGCCCGCAAGCAGGCCGCCGCCAACCGAACCGAGCTGCGGCTGGTGGTGCCCTCCCCGGCGGTGCGGCGCGCCTTGACACTGGTGCGGATGGATGACCTGCTGCCGGTCTACCCGAGCCTGAGCCAGGCCCTGGCCGCCGGGCCGGTGCCAGCACCGCAACCACACCCCGAGTGATCATGGGCCGGCGCGGGCTCGCGGGCCACTACGGGGCAGCAGCACCAGCCCGCGCGCCGGCCCCCGCCACCCCCGCAACCGCGGCAGGGCGTGCCGCCGCCCGCGGTGGCGCCCGCGCCCACCCAGGTGAACTCCGTGCCCGGCTACCCTTACGGCTCACGGGCCGCACCGTCGCGTGACGCCGCCACCAACTGCCGCCCGGCCAGGCCGGCCCGGCCCGCGATGAGTCGGCACCGGGCGTGAACGCCGGCCACTGCGGGGATCCCCAGGATCCCGAACTTGACCAGCTCAGGCGCCGCTACCCGCGGTGGCGGATCTGGCGTGGCGCCACGACCGGCGACTACTGGGCGCTGCCGCCACGTGATCACCCCACCGTGCACGACCTGATCGGCGCTAGCGACGTCGGTGAACTCGCCCGCCTCCTCGCCCAGGCGCAGGGGTGGCATGGCCCATGAGCCATCGCCACGGGCGGCGGAAACCCGGGATTGTGCCGATGACGGCGACGACACTCCGTGACCAGGCTAGTAGCGCCCGGAGCCGCCGTTAGGCGCGCCGACCGTCGGTGCGGGCGCTTTTGTTCATCTGGCGCGGATCTGGGCGATCTGTGCGCACCGACCCCAGGGCGTGGCCGGTTTTCGGGTCGAGGTAGCTACGCTTGGACGACCGGGCGTGGCTGTTGGGCAAGGCTGGCGTCTTGGGAACGGGAGCAGGGATGCGGTGTCCCAATTGCGGCCACGAGTGGCCAGGTGACCAGCGCTTCTGCGGTTCCTGCGGGCATGCCCTGGACTCGCAGTTTGGTCTGCGCCAGGAGCGCAAGGTCATCACTGTTTTGTTTTGTGACCTTGTCGGCTCCACCGCCCGGGCGGACGGGTCGGATCCTGAGGATGTCGAGGCGCTGATGCGCCCCTACCACGAATGTGTCCGCACCGAGCTCGCCCGGTACGGCGCCACGGTGGAGAAGTTCATCGGGGACGCGGTCATGGCCGTGTTCGGTGCGCCGGTGGCCCACGAGGACGACGGCGAGCGGGCGGTGCGGGCCGGGCTGCGCATCCTGGAGGCGATCGGCGAGTTGAACACTGCCCACCCCGGGCTTGACCTGGAGGTCCGGATTGGGGTGGCGACCGGGGAGGCCATCGCCCGGTTGGGGGCTCGTGCGGAGCGGGGCGAGGGGCTCGTGGTGGGGGACGTGGTGAACACCGCCGCTCGGCTGCAAACGGCCGCCGCGCCAGGAAGCGTCGTGGTCGCCGAGGCCACCCACCGGCTCACGGCCGCGCACTTCGACTGGCTTGCGCTCGACCCGGTCACCGTCAAAGGCAAGGCTGCAGCTCTGCCGGTCTGGCGCCCGATCGCTCCCCGCGCAGGCTCTGGCGTCCGCCGCCCTGCGCGTCCCGAACCGTCGGCGGGGCGGCTGATAGGGCTCGCGGCGGCGCCGGGTCCAGCCTCGGCGGCGGCTCCTTTCGTTGGCCGTGGCCGGGATCTGGCGATGCTGCGGGCCGCCTTCGACAAGACGGCCGATGAGTGGGCCCCGCAGCTGGTGACCATCTTCGGCGAGGCAGGGATCGGCAAGTCCCGGCTGGTTGCCGAGCTCAGGGGGGCGCTGGAGGCGCAGGGCGGCGAGGTGGTGTGGCGGGTGGGCTACTGCCGCCCGTATGGGGAGGGCACCTCGCTGTCGGCGCTGGCCGACATCGTCAAGGCCCACGCGGGCGTCATTGACACCGACACCACCGCAACCGCGGTAGCCAAGATCTGCGCCCTGCTGCCAGACGATGAACGTACCGATCTGGAGCCGCGGCTGACACCGCTGGTCGGCGCCGATCCGGGGGTTACCCCAAGCCGGTTCGAGTCGTTCACCGCCTGGCGGCGGTTCGTCGAGATCATCGCCGAGCAGGCGCCGGCCGTGCTGGTGGTCGAGGACCTGCATTGGGCCGCGCCCATGCTGCTCGACTTCGTCGAGGACCTGGTGGCCGGCCTGTCCGGTGTGCCCGTGCTGGTCGCGGCAACGGCACGCCCCGAGTTGCTGGATGTGCGGCCGGGCTGGGGCGCGGGCACCGCCAGCCTCCGGCTGTCGCCGCTGTCGGACCATGAGGTCGCGGCGATGCTGGATGCGCTGCTTGGTACCGTCCCCAACGGCCACAGCCGGGCCGAGCTGGTGGCTCGGTGCGGGGGGGTCCCGCTGTATGCCGAAGAGTTCGCGCAGCTCGCGTCCCAGGAAAGCGAGGCCGCCGTGCCGCCGACGCTTGCCGCCGTGATCGGCGCCCGGCTGGACACGCTGAGCCGTGAGCACCGCGCGGTCCTGCAAACCGCGGCGGTGGCGGGCAGCCCGTTCTGGGATGACGAGGTGAGCGTGCTCACCGGCGCCCCGGCGCACGCGGTCACCGCCGCCGCTCTGGGCGCGCTGGTGCGCCGGCAGTTCCTGCGCCGCATGACCCCCTCCACCCGCGCCGGGCAGGCCGAGTTCGTGTTCTGGCACGACCTGGTGCGTGACGCGGCGGAAGCGCGCCTGACCCGGCTGGACCGCGCACGCCGGCACCTCGCGGTCGCCCAGTGGTGGGCCGCCGACGCCGGCGAACGGCCCGAGGAGTTCGCCGACCTGATCGCGCACCACGCCGCAACCGCGTACGACCTGGCCACCGCTGCGGGCGACACCGACCTGGCCATGCAGGCGCGCGGGCCCGCCTGCGAAGCGGCTGCGGCGGCCGGCGCCCGGCTGCAGGGCATCGACACCCCCGGTGCGCTGCGGCTGCTCGCCCGCGCGCTCGAACTGTCCGATGAGCAAGCGCCGCTGCGCGCCCGCATCCTGTGCTGGTACGGCGCCGCGTTGTTCGACGACCGCGAGTTCGCGCGGGCCGAGCAGGTGCTCGCCGAGGCGGTTGAGCAGCTCGAACGCCTGAACGACCCGCTGCGCGTGGATGCCATCATGTTCCTGTCCGGCACCTTGTTCGCGCTTGGGCACGACTTCGGACCCGCCACCAGCGCCGCGCTGCGCGCCGCGGACACGCTGCCGCCATCACGCGCGGCCGTCCGCAACCTGGCGACGCTGGCGATGAACGAACTCGTTGGTCAAACCCGGCAGTCGCTGCGCAACGCGATCGGCTTTGCCGACCGAGCCATCCAGATAGCGGCCGACCATGGCACCGCAGGTGATGCGTTTGCGCATGTCGTGCGGGGCCGTGCCCGGCTCAGCCTCGGCGACGGCGGAGGCATGGACGAGCTTGAGTCAGGGCTCGGCGACGTGCTGCGTTACGAATCCGGCACGATCACCATAGTGACCCGGATGTGGTTCGCCGGCGCGCTGCACCACTGGCGCGGGCCCGCCGCCGAACTCAAGGCCCGGCAGGACCTGGAAGCGCTCGCTGACAGCAGGGGACTGCAGTTCATCACCTCGATGAGCATCGCCGAAGACATCCGCGTGCTGTACGAGCTGGGCCGTTTCGACGAGGCGATCGCGCTGGCCGAACAGATCCACGAAGAGGATGTGGAGGCCCAGCCACGATGGGGAGCCGTGCAGCGCGCCCTCGCGCTGCTGGACACAGGCGCACTCGACGACGTGACCGTCGAAGTGGTGCGGCACGCTCCGCCAGCGGACGAGGGTGACCTGCGGCACATCCTCGGCGTCGCGCTGGTGTGCGCCGCCGCGGCGATCGGCCGCGGCCACCCAGCCGAGGCAGTGGCCCTGCTGAGGGAACTCGGCGACCCCCAGCGTTTCACCGAGCGAGACGGAGCCGTCGAGCTGCTGCCCCGGCTGATGCGTACCGCGATCGCGGCCGGCTGCCCGGACACCGTGACCGGCCTGCGCGACATCGCGGCGGTGCCCACCCCGCTGCGACTGCACATCGCGGCCACCGTCGATGGCCTGACCGAAGAGATCCACGGACGGCCCGCCGCCGCGGCCGGGCGGCTGGGCGACGCGGCATCCGGCTGGAAGGCACTCGGCTATCGGGTCGAAGCAGCGTTCACCCACGCCGACCTCGCACGCAACCTGCGCGCCACCGGCGACCCGACCGCGCGATCAGCGACCGAGCACGCAATATCGTTGTGCGGGGAGCTCGGCGTCGTGCCACTGCTGCACATAGGTGACTAGCGGCTGGCGCAGACAGGTACCGGCCTGGCTGTGCCGCCTCCACCTCGGCGGCCATATGGCCCGTCCTGTCACAAAGCTGACCGTTTGGTCTTACCGTCCTGAAGACGGAAGGCCGAGGTGCCTAGCAACGGACAGCACGCTCAGAATCGGCAAATCTGCGCCCGGATCAGCAACTCGTTCGGCACTACTTGCAGCCGTCCGTATTCGGCAGGGAGCGGTTGGCGAGCGAGTCGATGCCGGCTGGGTGCAGGTGGCGGTGACCTGGCGTGACTGCTGCGGCCGATTTACCGTGAGGTTCTCTCGTTGTCTGCTGGGGCCTCGGCTGGCCCAGCTTCGGGGTCTCAGCGTGAGTCCCCGGAGGCGCCTCATGGCCACCACGATCCCGTCCACCGCTCTCGTCCCGGTCGCGCCGGTGCGTAACACTGAGCGGCTGGCATTAGCCGGGTTCCTCGCCGGCTACACCGGCCTGACCGGCAGGCGTATGAGCTAGACCTGCGGCAGTTCGCCAGCTGGTGCCAGCAGCACCAGCTCCAGTTGTTCGCCGCCCGCCGCGCCGACATCGAGTTGTTCGCCCGTGACCTGGAAGCCCGCGGCCGGGCCCGGGCCACCATCACCCGCCGCCTGTGCACGGTGGCCGGCTTCTACCGGTACGCGGTCGAGGAAGAGCTACTGGACCATTCGCCTTGCTGCGCATGGGCGACGGCCGCGGCTGGACTATGAGTCGCACGCCATCGGGCTGGACCGCAACGAACTCGGCGCCCTGCTGGTGGCCGCCGGTCTGGGGAGTCCCGCCGAGCACGCGCTGAAATCGCTGCTGGCCCTGAACGGGCTGCGGGTCTCCGAAGCCACCGGCGCCGACATCGAAGCCCTCGGCGTTGAGCGCGGCCACCGCACCTTGGTGATCACGCGCAAGGGTGGCAAGGTCGTCACCATCCCGCTGGCACCGCGCACCGCCCGGGCGATCGACCTGGCGATCGGCGAACGCAGCGGCGGGCCGATCTTCCTGGCCCCCGACAGCCATCGGCTCGACCGGCACGGCGCTGGGCGGATCGTCCGCCGGGTCGCCCAGCGCGCCGGGATCGCCCAGCCTGTTGGGCCGCACACGCTGAGACATGCGTTTATCACCGCTGCGCTGGATGCCGGCGTCCCGTTGCGGGATGTGCAAGAAGCCGCATCCCACGCTGATCCGCGCACCACGATGCGCTATGACAACTCTTGGAAATTGCATCAGATGGGCGAGCCGAATACGTCTTTCCGGGGTTTGACGGCTTGAGTTCAATTTCCTTTCCTGCGGCAGCGCGGGCTTGCGGCGTGGCAGCTTGATCAGGCGATCCCGTCTGATGCAGGATCCGCCCGTTACTTGCGTATGGGGGTGGGGGTTGCGGCGGATCGGCTTGGCGGGTGCGGCGGGCGCGCAGCTGAGGGACGGGGTCGTCCATCTGCGGCCGGAGGAGGCGATGGTTGAGGCGATGCTGCAGGGCTGGCGGGTGCAGCAGGCCGCCCGTGGGCTGCGCGCGAAGACGATCGGCGCGCGGGAACGGCTGGTACGCCGGTTCCTGGCGTTCACTAACGAGTTCCCGTGGCAGTGGAGCCCGGCGCACGTGGATGAGTGGACGCTGACGCTGACCGCCGAGCATCACCTGGCGCCGGCGACGGTGCGCGGCTACCAGACCGAGCTGCGGCTGTTCAGCGAGTACCTCACCGACGCCCGCTATGGGTGGGCGGCCGCGTGTGAGGAGGCGTTCGGCACCGTCCCGGCACCGGTCTGCCAAGGGTGGAACACCATCGCGCACCTGAACGAGTACGAGGGCAGCCCGGAGGCGCGCCCGTTTTCCCGGGAGGAGCTGCAACGGTTCTTCGACTACGCCGATGAGCAGGTCGACCGCGCCGCGCGGGCGAAGCGGAAGGGCGCGCTGGCCGCCTACCGGGACGCCACGCTGTTCAAGGTGATCTACGGGTGGGGGCTGCGGCGCGCCGAGGCCGCCCGGCTGGATCTGGCCGGCTGGGGCCGCAATCCGGCCGCGGCGGAGTTCGGCCGGTTCGGGATGCTGCACGTGCGCTACGGCAAGGCGGTGCGCGGGCAGCCGCCGCGGCGGCGCAACGTGGCCTCGGTGATGGGCTGGGCGGTGAAGGCCGTAGCCGACTACGTGGAGAACATCCGGCCCCGGTTCGGGCCGGTGGATCATCCGGCGTTGTGGGTTACCGAGCGCGGCGGGCGGATCAAGCCCGCGGAGATCAATGCCCGGTTTGCCGCCTACCGGGATGCGCTCGGCCTGCCGCGCGAGCTGTCGCCCCATTCCATGCGCCATGCGTATGTCACCCACCTGACCGAAGACGGCGCGGACCGCCGGTTCATCCCAGAGCAGGTCGGGCACCGCTGCGACACTTCGACGGCGATCTACACCCACGTCAGCTCCGACTTCATGAACACCGCGTTGCGCAAGGCGATCGGCCCAGCCCTCGATGCGCCGGGCGGGCAACGGTAAGGAGTGCTGATGGCGCGCAAGCTGGACTACCGGTGGCACCTGCGGCAGGTGATGGCCGGCCGGGGCATGTTCGCCACCACCGACCTGATCGAGCCGCTGGCCGCACGCGGGATCCGGTTGTCCTCCAGCCAGGTCTACCGGCTGGTCGCCGAGCGGCCGGAGCGGCTGAGCCTGAAGATCCTGATGGCGCTGCTGGACATCCTCGACTGCTCGATGACCGAGTTGATCGAACCTGTCGCGCTCGCCAGCGGGCGATCCGGTACTGCCACGGCGGCCGGCGGCGCCACGGGCGGGGTCGGCCAGCTGCGGCCCAAGCGGGCCCGCATCACCCGGGCCGGTGAGTAGTCCACGGTGACCTGTTCGATCTGCGGCCGCAGCGCGTCCTGCGAGATCTCCCAAGCCACTGGCCGCCCGTGGTGCAAGGCCTGCCGAAAACGGCGGGCCCGCCGCGCGGGCTGCGGCCAGGTCGAGCTGATCCGCGGCGGCACCCTGACCAAGCCGCTGTGCGCGGCCTGCACCCGCCCCGACCTATCGTTCTGGGGATGCTGTCCGGCTTGCGGGCACCGTCAGCTCAGTACCCGCTCCTGCACCCGCTGCAACTTGCGGCAACGGCTGCGGGCCTTGCTGGCCGGCGGCGACGGTGAGGTCCACGCCGAATTGCGCGGCCTGCACGACACCCTGGCCAGCAGCGAACGGCCCAACCTCGTGCTGGCGTGGCTGAACAAGACCGCCATCGCCGGCATCCTGTGCGAATTCGGCACCGGCCAGCGGGCACTCAGCCACGCCTCCCTCGACGAGCTCCCAGCCAGCAAGCCAGTCGAGCACCTGCGCGCCATCCT
>Ga0207684_10004693_pt1 | contig 12832 bp, 8 predicted proteins | sample KBSK5501metaG_FD_184342 | JGI IMG/M metagenome (GOLD analysis project Ga0207684, IMG submission 184342) | Corn, switchgrass and miscanthus rhizosphere microbial communities from Kellogg Biological Station, Michigan, USA - KBS K5-50-1 metaG... | ecosystem: Host-associated > Plants > Roots >...
GCATAAACACCGGCAAAACAAAACGAAAACACAAAGCCAGGCGCCTTTGTGCTTGCCCTGGCTTTGTGTTTTCTGCCAATTTAGCCCTGCTTCAACACCGCTTCTTCCAACTGCGCATTTGAATTTGTCTTTTCAAGTAAGCGAATTACCTGCTCGGTACTCTCTGAGCGAGGCAAGCTTGCCATTTTGCGGCGCAGGATGGCCATTACACGCAGTTCTGAAGGTGAAAGCAGGCGTTCCTCCTGGCGCGTGCTGGACGCTGCAAGGTCGATGGCAGGAAAGATACGGCGGTCCGCCAGTTCACGCGAGAGGCGAATCTCCAGGTTGCCCGTGCCTTTAAATTCTTCATAGACGACCTCGTCAAGGCGACTACCCGTCTCGACCAAGCAACTGGCGGCGATGGTGAGACTGCCACCCTCCTCGAGAGCGCGAGCAGCGCCAAAGACACGTCTTCCAACTTCTAGCGCACGAGCATCGATGCCGCCCGAAAGCGTGCGACTGCCATAGCTCCCGCGCCGATTGCGCGGCCCCTCCCACATCTCGCTGCTCAGGTTGTGTGCGCGCGCCAACCGCGTGAGTGAGTCGAGCAGGATTACGACATCCTGGCCTTGTTCGACCAGCCGTTTCGCATCGTTCAATGCCTGTTCGGCAATACGTCCATGCCGTGCCAATTGCTGGTCGAAGCTTGAGGCATAGAGCCTGACGGTTGGCCCCTGCACCTCCATACGCCACTCTGTGACTTCCTCGGGCCGTTCATCAACCAGGCAGAGAAATAGATGAGCACCGGGGAAATTTGCCAGGGTTGCGGCTGCGACCTGGCGCAAGATGGTTGTTTTACCCGCCTTGGGAGGCGCGACGATGAGCGCCCGCTGCCCAAAGCCTAACGGCACAAATAAGTCGATAAGGCGCGGCCCAACCGGCGCCCGTCCCGTTTCCAGGGTTATGCGACGGTTCGGATGGATCGGCGTGAGTTTTTCAAAAGGGATAGGCGCTGTTGCCACTTTCTACAGGTCTTTCTTTTTATCAGTCAGTGATAGGAGGTACGTGCTTTCTGTAGTGTATCACATGTGGGCTAATGCCATAGTACTTCCAAATACATAAAAAACATTAATAAGGGTCAAGCAGTAAACCTCAAATGTATTACAGCCCGTGGATGGTATCAACAAACTCATTGATCTCCGCAACAATATCATCCAGCGAGCCATTATTTTCAATGACCTTGACTCTCTGCTTATCAATACCATAATCTTTTTCAAGAATTTGAGGTACGGATTGCTCATTACCTTTGTTATAGTAAGTATTGAAGATATATTCAGAGACAAAAAAGTCATCCTCTGAGCTTGGATTGGCGATACGCTCAATGATACGTCTTTTACAGGTCTCAGTATTGACGTTGAGGTACAGGAAATGGGCATCCTGCAGAAATTCATGACTAAATTGCTGGAAAGCTCCCTGGTAATCGTTACGCGCAAATTCAACCAAAACTATCTCCTCTTGTTTTGCAGGTAAGAGATGTTGATTGACCTTTTGTTCGAGCCTCTGAAGAGCTATATCGATTACATCGAGATCAAGAGCGTCAAAGCCGCCATGATCCGCAGGCCTGAACTGTTTGTGCTCGGTGTCAGCCAGAAACATTTCTTGCAGGATTACATGATCACTAAAGCGAGTGCTTTTCCAATTCTTGTTTTCTAAATAGGCTGTGATATAACGAGCGACGCTTGATTTTCCGCTGCCTGGTAGCCCTAATACAAAGAGTTTCACCGTCATTAAAAATGCCTTCCATTTTGCTGATATAACCACTTATTACATAATTTTAACATAAAAAACTCAATATGGAGCATTTTGATACACTACGAGATACATATGTGGAATTGGCAATGAATATTTTATTGGGAAATTAACTCCTTCAGGGAAGTTTTACAGCATACATTGCATATTGGCATTAGCCCATATTTGGAGAGAGTAAGAATAAGTGGGCAGCAATCCAGCCACACTCGTGGCTTCAGTATACCAGCTAGTGACAGAACCTCGGGTACTAGTTAGCTAATTCTCTGTCTATTGTATTCGCGCGAACTGTTTCATTGGGTGAGCTGATGTGCCTCTACGTGCAAGTTCAGAGGCAATAATAGCGTCAATAAAGGGAGCGATTTTCTGCAAAACTACTCCTAATGAACTATTGTTATCAATTATTTTGACTAGTTGCTTATCAATTTGATACCCTCCTTCGAGGATATCATATAAGTCCTTCCCATTATCCTTGTTATAATATGCCTCAAAGATATATTCGGAAACGTTATAATCGTCAGGATTATTCGGGTTGGTAATGCGATTACGTATCCGTTGCTTACAGATTTCTAACCACGTATCAAGGTAGAGGAAATATGAATCTTGCAAAAATTCGTTGCTGAACTGCTGGAAAGCTTTCCGGTAATCATTACGCGCAAATTCAATTAAAATCATCCCCTCTGGTATTGCAGGCAAGATATATTGTTTAGTCACTTTCTCTAGCATCTTAAGAGCGGTATCAAATACAGTGAGATCAAGTATATCGAAGCCACCATTCTCTGCAGGCCTAAACTGTTCACACTTAGCATCGTCATGAAACATTTGTTCTAATATTATATAATCGTTAATACGCCTTAATCCCACGCCCTTTTTTCCTATATAATCTTCAATTTCACGGGCCACCGTTGACTTCCCACTGCCTGGCAATCCTAAGACGAAAAGTTTCACTGTCATATGATGCTCTCCCTGTCTTCCACCCTTTGACAGTGCTTGAAAATTTTATATCATAGTTCTCCGATACTTCTCAAGCAGAGTAAGAGGATGCAATCAATAACCAACAATAGCATATTTTAACTGTAATACGAACAATTAAGGCAGCAGTAACATCAATCCAAGCAACTTATAATCTCCTTATGCGTGTCACACAGATTCAGTAGGAGACCAGCGCCTGTGCCTCCGAAGCTCATCATCCCAAGTAACAATCACATTCCCGCCCTCATGTTGTCCCATTTCAAGACTTAGATCGAAGTTTTGCATTAACAATGCCCTAACTTCAGCTACAGTAGTCGCAGCAGGGTATCTTCCCAAAATCTCTTCAAGCTTCCCATACGTATAAGAGTTTACACCTAAACGAACAGTCACATTCGGTATTTCCAGCAGCCTCTCCTTTGGTGTTGATCTACTACTCATAAGTACATTTCGAGCATCAATACGGTAATCTCCTACCAGAGCTTTGTGCAGATTTCCAGCTCGATTCCGCGCCTCTTCAAGTGTCATCCCTCTTAGGAAGAGATAGTATCTATCTGCACTCACATGGTATAACCGTCGTAGCTCAGGTTCAGAGTATATACGAAGCTGCCCCAATATCCGTGACCCTACTTCCCTACTGAGATTTCTCGCTACTCGGTCTCCTAGTCTTGTTGTAAGGCTGCTCTGGTTATCAATATCGATCACGATGAAGGAGACGACCTCTTCAGCGAGCCGCTCCGTCATATCCTGCGCATGAATACTTGTGAGGAGTTCTTCTAAATCATTGATAAAATCGTTCTCTGACAAAAAGTCTCTAAATGAACCATCCACCAGTCCTGGATTCGTGATCACATTCGCAAGTCTCCCCGTTACTTGCCGTCGTGTTTGATACGTTGCTAGCAGATCCTCTATCATGCGCGTGATCAGTCTCAGTGCTCGTTGATCCGCTTTAGAGAAGGCTTCTATTTCATCAGAGGCTATATAGAGCGATGCTACCGCCAGTCCATCCTCACCCGCTATCGGCAGCGCAATGGCAGAGCGCGTTGATTCCTCCTGTTCCCGATAGGCCAGGTCCGGGGGCTTGACCCTTGGTCGATAGATGACATGCCCAGTCTGATAAGCTCTGAACGTCAGGCCAGGATGCGCTACATATAACCTCATGGTGCTCACCTCTACCGGCGCATGCTTACTATGCGCTCGCACCTCGAGTATGCGCTGTTGCAATGATAGTGAGGTATCTTGTGGCAGAAAGAGATTACAAAAGTGCCAGCGATCCCCGCCATCAGGCGTTTTCCCTCCCAGCGCGACTACCATCTCTGTCAGCCCATTGAGCATGGCATCGGTTACGGCTGGGCCGCTCCTAAAATCGGTGACCTGATACGTCCAGTCTCGCATGCCGTAGTCGAAGCAAGACCGCCATTGCTCTACATACTTGTAAACAAGTCCCAGCAAACGCTCTATGGTCTCTAAAACAGCATCGCTTAAAGGGAACAGCCAGGCTTTCCTTTGCACAATCAACAAAGGCGTGTAGCGCGTTTTCCCTTCACCGACAGCTCGTAACGGCTCGATGCGAAAATCACTAGGAAACTCAAAGGAGGGTGCCATATCTAGAAAGGCATAGAATGTCTGATTCCGACCGAGCCAACCTACCAGAGAAAGACCAACTGTGTGCAGATCTTTTGGATCAGTCATAACACTAGCATCGGCTTTTTTTTGCAAGGGGAGCACCAACCCTGCGAGGGTGTCTGGCATATCCTCGCAGATCAGCAGGAGCGATAAGCGTAATACCTGGGACACAAAGTAGCGCCAGAAGACTTCTTGATCAGCAATTTCTATGCGCTTATCTATCGGCAAATGTTCGGTTTCTTGCATATATCTGATACTTTGAATTTGCGCCGCCTGGCTTTGCTGCTCATCTAGAATTTGCTTCCAAATCTCATCGATATTTTGAGGAATGTCACCAGCTACATAGCCCTCATTCATTAGGTCACGAATCAGTGCAAGCTTATCTAATTCTTCAGGAGAGTATTGCCTATGACCGGTTGATGTCTTACTCTCTTGAGAAAGCGCTGGCCTATCGGTCTTAAGCAGCCCACGTTTCTCCCACTCCCTCAACTGGTTCTCAGTAAAGTTAAACAGGCTTGCAGCGCGACTGATGGTCACAGTCGCTTTTGCGCGTGCATCGAGCATGCGTTTTTGGATCCGCTCCTGAACTTCTTTACTCTCAAGATGCTTCCTGATGTACTCGATATTCAGCTCGTTCATCGGGGACCCCCTACCTAGACAGACTAAACTTCCTAAACGTGTACTCCAAGCAATCCGTGTACATAAACGCTGATTATCATATTTCTTATCTCAGAAAAGTTCAACTTAACATAAAATCTGATGTATCGCATGCTTCCAAGCACATGAAATGCTAGAAAATCTTGTTTCAATACTGAAAGTTTTCTAAAGCATTCTACACCCTCCTGGCAATCGTGTCAAGCAACTAATATCCATCTATCTCATTTTGTTTCTGTTATACCAGTACGTATAAATATAAAGAAGATATCATTTTCAAGACGTGTTTACTTAACAGAATTTTAACAAAACTAATAATCACCTTTAAGATTTCTAGAAAATCTGTACCTGCACGCTTAACTCTATCAAATATTATCTCAAATTTATATTCTAAATTCTTAGTTAACATCCTCTTCATCCAAATTTATCTTATAATTCCTTGACTTTTACAATTTTTCTGAGTATACTAAACAATAAGCAAAGATAAGCTGACATCAATATCAGAAAATCTTACATTAACAAAGTGATAATGATCAATTGTTTATAGCTTAACAAGGATTTTTCAAGTATCTTACAGAATTTTGATAGTCGCTCCAGCGTAAGGTAGTCCTTGTAGGTAAACTAATGTAGCCAATCTGAGTTTTTCTAAGCAAGAAGGAGACTCTCATGGATACATGCCTCCAACCCCCCACCGCTCTTACGTTCGACCTGTGTAGTGACTCCTCCTGGGCCAGTCTTTATCCCCGGCTGTTAACTCTCGTCAAGCGTTGGGTCTACGCTTCTAACGTCTTATCCTGGACCGGCCAGGAAAGCGATGTAGCATGGGACATTGTACTCACGTCTATCAAACGTACGTTCGAATATGTTCTGAAAGCCAGGAGTGAAGGAACTAACATTGCTTCTTTAGAACGCCTGAGCATCGTTATAGCGAAAAATTGCTTTCTCGATGTGAGGCGTAAAGACCTGAGGCTACTTCACCTTGATCATGACGAACATTTACAAGAAGAATGGCCCATGACACACAACGAGGCCAATCTTGCAGAAGCAGTCTTAGATAAATTGCACGAAGAATGGCTCTTTAGAGAGGTCGCCAAAGTGGTCGTCGATTTTCCAGAAAAGATGCGAACGGCTCTACTGATCGACTTAGCCAGACGCATGGACTTCAACGAAGCTGACTCTGATCCAACGCCGCTGCAACAGGCATTTTTAGAGGTAGGTATCCAGTTGCAAGAGTATCAACGCCTGCTTCCCAAGGAACCTGCTGCGCGAGCCAGGCACTTCTCTCTTGTCAGTTTGGGTTATAAGCGCATAGCCAGGCTGATCAAGCAACGAGAGTGCGCCGAAGCTGCGTAATTGCTACCTTTATGAGAGGAGACCATCCGTGAATATCGATATACAAACGATGATCATCATCGTACTGATTGCCTTTATCACCGGTTTCGTCATGGGTGTGGCTATAGCTAGGCCAAGATTCTTCCGCTAAAGTCTCCCTTTGAAGAACCTGTGGAGGAGGGAACTGCTGTTTAGTTTCCCTCCTCCATCACTCTGACAGCGCGTACTGTCACTTCATGCAGTAGTCGTTTTATCTTGGTCCAACTTCAAATCTCTCTAAAGGCATGTGCCCGTTCAACCACAGCCATCCCTCACATATGCTACAATACAAGCAGTTTTCTTTCACCGCTCCCAGTTACCGCAGAGGGATTTTGTATGCATAACTATGCCCAGAGCTATCTCCCTACCTTGCAGTCGTACCAGTCTGAACTCCTGCAGCGTCTAGAACTACTCGTGAACATCGATTCGGGCACAGGCCAGGTAGAGGGCGTAAATCAGATTATTTCCTGCCTGGAGCAGTGGCTCAGCGATAGTGGCTTTGCCGTCACCTTACATCCCACCGATCATTTCGGCAACAACCTTGTTGCCAGGCGCCAGGGGAAGGGACACCTGCGCCTGGTGCTGGTTGGACATGTAGATACCGTCTATCCCCAGGGCGCGGCGGCAACCCGGCCGTTCCAAATTCAGGAAGGTCTCGCGTCAGGCCCGGGAGTCATTGACATGAAATCCGGTGTTTTAATGGGTATCTATGCGCTACAAGCTCTGGTAGAAGCCAATTTTGAGGAATATAGCGAACTATTTGTAGTGTTTAATAATGATGAGGAGGTTGGCTCCCCAGGTAGTGCTGTTCTTCTGCGTGAAATCAGCAGGCAGGTAGATGTGGGGTTGGTACTCGAACCTTCCCGCTCAGCAGACGTCATAACCCAGGCACGCAAAGGCGCTGACAAATATGTAATGGAAATACGTGGAGTGCCTGCGCATTCAGGAGCAGAGCCAAACCGTGGGCGTTCGGCAGTAATCGAGCTAGCCCATAAGATGATCGCCATGCATCACCTGAACTCTGTGTACCCTGGCGTCACTTTTAATGTCACACGCATCAGTAGTAGTGAGCAATTAAACGTCGTGCCGGATTCCGCACGCTGCCATATCTCTGTACGTGCTTACACCGAACATGGGCTTAACCTGGCGGCAGCGGCGCTCGAACAAATTGCGGCGGGATGCAGCGTACCTGATACGCACACGCGCCTGACTCGTACCCGGGGGCGCACACCTTATGAAGCGACACCTCAGATCAAGCACCTGGTAGAAATAGCTCAGGGAGAAGGCAAAGGGCTTGGATTGAATCTCATAGCTGAAAGCAAAGGCGGCGTCTCCGATGGAAATCTGCTGATGGAAGCTGGAATTCCTACCCTTGATAGCCTGGGGCCAGTTGGTGGGGGGATGCATGATCTCAATAGAGAATATTTGCGCGTAGATTCCTTACCTGTACGAGGAGCGCTGCTGGCCGGGCTGATTCACAGGTTGTGCCTGTCAGAATCTACAGGTGAAAAACCATCCTCATGACCAGTGAATTTATTGAGCTAATTCTTTATACTTTTAGAAAAACAAATTACATTTTATAAGGGTGACCTGGCTCTTTTCAGGACCTCAGGTCGCATGTGGTGGCAACCATTGCGGTGATCGCCAGGTCACTCAGAAGGCGGGAGAATATACTGAATGGCATTTCATGGAATGGGCGGCGGAATGACCGCTTATCTCGAAGAACAAAAGAAACGCGGGCGTAAGACCGATGCACGTACGCTCAGGCGTGTAGCACAAGCTTTCAGCCCATATAAGGTACAGATCGTTCTGGCGTTGATCGCCATTATCCTTACGACTGTCTTAGGGCTGGTCAACCCGCTTATGATCCGGTACATCTTTGATGACGCTATCGGCAAAAGCAACCTTAACCTGCTGGTCATTCTGGTCTCTATTATGATTGTTACGCCCATCGTTACCGGCTTGATTGGCGTCGGGCAAACCTTCTTGAACAACATTATCGGCCAAAATGTGATGCGCGATTTTCGCAACAAACTCTATGAGCACCTGCAAAGCCTATCGCTGCGTTTCTTCACCTCGACGCGTACAGGTGAAATCCAGTCGCGCCTCTCTAATGACGTAGGCGGAGTACAGGCAGTCGTCACCAATACTGCCACAAGCATCGTCTCCAATTTCTCGACGGTCCTGAGCACGATCATCGCGATGCTATTCATCAGCCCTCTGCTCACGCTCATATCGCTCGGCCTCCTACCAATTTTCTTGTGGATCACCTACAAGTTAGGCAATGTGCGCCGTGCGACGAGCAAGGAAACGCAAGAGAGCTTGGCCTCACTCACCGCCATGATGCAGGAGACGCTCTCGGTCAGCGGCATCCTGTTGACGAAGACTTTTGGACGCCAGAAATATGCCCAGGAGCGCTTTGAGAAGGAGAATCAGAACCTGACCAACCTGGAAGTACGCCAGCAGATGATAGGCCGCTGGTTTTTCATGTTCATTGGCGTCTTCTTCTCCATCACGCCCGCTATTGTCTATCTCGTAGCAGGATGGCTGATTATTCATAACCCGCTGCACCCACCTATCACCCTCGGTGGTATCGTCGCATTTACAACCTTGCAGAGCAGGCTCTTCTTCCCCATCGGGCAGTTGCTTAATATCCAGATAGATATTCAGGGGGCACTGGCTCTGTTTGACCGCATCTTTGAGTACCTGGATTTGCCCATTGAAATCAAGGATAGGCCCAACGCGCTGCATCCCAAAGCTAACGAAGTACGCGGTGAGATCACATTCAATGATGTCTCATTTACGTATAAGCGCGATGAATCTGACTTGCTAGGCGGATTGGCCGGCCCAGATCAGCATAGCGACAGAAATGGGTCTGAAAAGGAGAAACGTGTCGTCTCACCGCGGCCCGTAGCGGTCTTGGATGAGTCCGAATCACGTCCCACGCTCAGCCATGTTGCGTTTGATATCAAACCTGGCCAACTAGCCGCGCTTGTGGGGCCGAGCGGCGCGGGTAAGACGACGATTACCTACCTTGTGCCGCGACTCTATGACGTAGATAGCGGTGCTGTAGAGATTGACGATCTCGATGTCAGGGATATCGCTCTTGCCTCGCTGGGTGAGATAATCGGCGTAGTGACGCAGGAGACGTACCTTTTCAATGCATCAATCAGAGAGAACCTGTTGTATGCGCGCACCGGTGCCACAGAGGAAGAGATGATCGCGGCAGCTAAGGCAGCAGCGATTCATGATCGTATCATGGAACTCGACAATGGCTACGATACCAAAGTTGGCGAGCGTGGCTATAAGCTGTCCGGCGGCGAGAAGCAGCGCGTAGCGATTGCGCGCGTCATTCTCAAGAACCCGCGCATCTTGATCCTCGACGAGGCGACCAGCGCGCTTGACACGCACTCAGAGCGCTTGATCCAGGCGGCGTTGGAGCCGTTGATGAAGGATCGCACGACGCTGGCAATTGCCCACCGCCTCTCGACCATCCTGGCTGCGGATATCATCCTGGTGGTGGACAAAGGTGAGATTGTGGAGCGAGGCACACATGACGAACTGATGGAGCTTGGTGGCCTGTATGCCAGGCTCTACAACGAGCAGTTCTCCAAAGGCGTATGGGAAGAGCTTTCAGTGTAAGCAGATCAGGCAAGAAGAAAGGGGCGACCGCGCGGTCGCCCCTTTCTTCTTGCCTGATCTGCTTAGATGCTACCCACCTAGCTCGGCCCTTCTGTCTTTGAGCTTACCGATACGCTCTTCCTGGGCAACTAGCTTCTCGCGCTCCTTCTCGACAACCTCTGGTTTGGCTCTCGACACGAACGCCTCGTTCGCCAGCTTGCCCTGGAGACGGACGATCTCCTGCTGCGCCTGGGCAATCTCCTTGTCCAGCCGTTCCAGTTCCTTGCTAATATCGAGAAGACCCGCCAGCGGCAGGTAAATCTCTACCGGTCCGGCCAGCAGGCCCATTGACTGCTCCGGCTTCTGTTCCAGTTGCACGAACAACTGTGGCTTCTCGGTGCGAGCCAGGAATTCTATCAGCGGAGCCTGCGCCTCCAGCATGCTAACCTGGCCGCCGGCGGACATAATCACCGGCACACGCCGGGCCGGCTCGACGCTCGCCTGGTTGCGGGCATCGCGGATGCGCGTAATCACCTCTTGCAACAGGCCAAAGGACTGCTCAGCCTCATCGTCAATCGCCTGCATATTGGCTTGAGGCCACGGCGCAACTATCAAGGCCGGGGCTGGCCACTGATCACGGTCCGGTTCGCTGGTGCGATAGAGGTACTGCCAGACCTCTTCGGTCACAAAGGGCATGTATGGGTGCAGTAAGCGCATGCTCTGATCCAGCACCGCGCGCAGGATACCTGCCGTAGAACGCCTGCTTTGCTCATCGCCCGACATCTGCACCTTGGCAATCTCGACATACCAGTCACAGTAATCCGACCAGAAGAATTCGTTGATCTGGCGACCCGCTTCACCGAGCTGGAAGTCTTCGACCAGGCGCGTGACTTCGCTCGTTAATCGAGCCAGGCGACTGAGAATCCAGCGATCTGCCAATGTAGATGGCTGCACTTCATTAATGGCGGGAACACCGCCGCCAATTTCAGCGGTGGTCATCAGCACGAAGCGCGATGCATTCCATATTTTGTTGGCGAAGTTGCGGTTGCCCACGATGCGCTCAGGCACGAGTTTCATGTCATTACCGGGTGTGCTGCTCGTGGCTAGCGTGAAGCGCAAAGCATCAGTACCGTACTGATCCATCACATCTATAGGATCGACGACGTTATTCTTGGATTTGCTCATCTTCTCGCCCTTAGCATCACGCACAAGGCCGTGCAGGTAGATAGTATGGAACGGGATGATGCCCAGGAAGTGAATACCCGACATCGCCATACGCGCAACCCAGAAGAAGATGATGTCATAGCCTGTCTCCATCACTGAAGTTGGATAGTAGCGCAGCAGGTCAGGCGTTACCTCCGGCCAGCCAAGCGTAGTGAACGGCCAGAGCCATGAGCTGAACCAGGTATCCAGCACGTCTTCATCCTGGTGTATCTCGGAGCTGTCGCAGTGCGGGCAAATCGATATATCCTGGCGGCTGACCGTCATCTGGCCGCAGTTGTCACAGTACCAGACGGGAATGCGATGCCCCCACCAGAGCTGGCGCGAGATACACCAGTCATGAATATTTTCCAACCAATCCATGTAGACTTTGTTGAAGCGTTCCGGGATGATCTTCATCTGGCTGTACTTGACCGCGCCCATAGCCGCCGTTGCCAGCGGCACCATCTTGACGAACCACTGCTTTGAAATCAGAGGCTCAACCACGCTATTGCAGCGTTGGCAATGACCCAGGGGCACTATATAGTCTTCGGTCTTTACAACTAGACCAAGCCGGTCTAGTTCTTCCACCAGGTTCTTGCGCGCTTCATAGCGATCCTGCCCGGCATAAGGGCCGGCTTCCTCAGTCATCCTTGCATCGAAGCCGATAACCTGCACACGCGGGAGATTGTGGCGTATGCCGATCTCGAAGTCCGTGGGATCGTGGGCAGGTGTCACCTTGACTGCTCCTGTGCCAAAGTTGGCATCCACGGCCTCATCTGCTATAATCGGGATCTCGCGGCCAATCACAGGCAAGATAGCTATACGCCCAACCAGGTCCTGGTAGCGTGGGTCCTTCGGGTTAACAGCCACGGCAGTATCACCCAGAATGGTCTCTGGGCGCGTGGTGGCGACACTGATGTACTCGGTGGGCTTCTGCTCATCACCAATTTCTGGTTTCAAGGGATAGCGCACGTAGGTGAGGGTTCCCAGGGTATCGACATGAGTGACCTCCAGGTCGGAGAGCGCGCTCATGCAGCGCGGACACCAGTTGATGATGCGCTCGCCGCGATAGATAAGCCCTTCTTCGTACAGACGCACGAATACCTCGCGCACAGCTTTCGATAGTCCCTCGTCCAGCGTGAAGCGTTCGCGCGACCAGTCGCAGGAGGCTCCCAGGCGCCGATGCTGGTCCTGGATACGGCTCTTGTACTGGTTCACCCACTGCCAGACACGGTTGAGGAAGGCTTCGCGGCCAATCGCGTGGCGATCGGTTCCTTCTTGTGCCAGGAGTCGCTCAACCACATTTTGGGTAGCGATGCCCGCGTGATCTTCGCCCGGCACCCACAAGGTATCATCGCCTTTCATTCGATGGTAGCGAATGAGTATATCTTCGATGGTGGCGGTAATGGCGTGACCCAGGTGCAGCGCACCGGTCACGTTGGGTGGGGGCATGCTGATTACAAACGTTGGACGAGTTGTATCGCCATTAGGCTTGAAGTAGCCGCCCTCTTCCCAGAAACGGTACCATTTGCCCTCAACAGCCTGTGGTTCATAGGTTTTTGGTAGTGATGAAATTAGTTGCTTCTCCTGCTCGATCATATCC
>Ga0207684_10004695_pt1 | contig 12826 bp, 8 predicted proteins | sample KBSK5501metaG_FD_184342 | JGI IMG/M metagenome (GOLD analysis project Ga0207684, IMG submission 184342) | Corn, switchgrass and miscanthus rhizosphere microbial communities from Kellogg Biological Station, Michigan, USA - KBS K5-50-1 metaG... | ecosystem: Host-associated > Plants > Roots >...
GTGCAGGCAGAGATGCAAACGCCCTCCACTTCGCAGCACCACGCTCCCATGGAAGAGAAAGGATCTTTGGCTCCCGATTGAACCAGGAGCGACCATTCCCAGTGCTGTCTCTCCGACGGCTGTTACAGGGGAAAACAGATACTGCTGGCGAACTCTCTCCGTATCGTTGTAAGGGCGGGAAGGGAACCTGGCATATAATGGAAGTCAACAGAAGAGACGAGAAGCAAGAACCAGAGCGTCGCCTAAGGATCGTACAGATGAGTGGAGAACCTGCGCCAACGAAAACCAGCGAGCGTTCCCATGCACTCGATACGCGAGTGCCTCGGCGCTGGCTCCTACTCGCCCGAGTCGGCTGGGTTGTACTGGTCATCCTCACCCTGGCGATCTTTTTCGTCAGCCTCCCGGTGTACGTGGCACTCCTGCAAACTCCCTGTGCTGGGACAGCATGCGAAAACGTGGTGTTACTCACTCCTGAGCGAGCAGGTGTGCTCAAAGGGATGGGTCTGTCTACAGGCGACTACGCAGCGTACACCGTCGCCTTCACACTTGCCTCGGTAGTATTGTGTTTGGTGGTCAGCACAGTGATCGTCTGGCGCAGATCGGACGAACGGATGGCGATGCTCGTCGCGCTCATGCTCGTGACGCTTGGCCCGATCAGCGCGACAAGCACCGTCCTGGTGATTCCTTTCCCCTGGCAGATGCCCAACGCGTGTCTGTACTTCCTGGTTCTTGCCCTGCTCGTGCTTGTCTTCCTCCTGTTCCCTACAGGGCAGTTCGTGCCTCGCTGGACGCGCTGGACTCTCATCGTCTTTCTCGCAGTGCTCATCCCTTTCACCTTCTTCCCCAATGAACCATTTACGCAGAATACCCTGGCTCTTTCGCTTCTCTATCTCACGTATCTCGGCGAGTTCGCGATCATTGCAGTCGTCCAACTGTACCGCTATCGGCGGGTATCTAGCCCACTGCAACGTCAGCAGACCAAATGGGTAGTCTACGGCATCGCTGTGCTCTGTATAGTCATCGTTGTCGGGTTTGTGCTGCTGATCTTTCCAGCACTCGCTGAGCCCGGTTCCCTCTATCCGTTGGCTTTGAATGTGGTTAATGACTTCCTGCTGCTCTTGATCCCGCTCTCGTTTGGGTTTGCCATGCTGCGCTACCGGCTGTGGGACATTGATGTGCTCATCAATCGTACGCTGGTGTATGGTACGCTGACGGTCATCCTGACAGGGGTCTATGTTGGCCTGGTGATTGGGCTGCAAGCGCTGCTGCGTGGCATCATCAGCCATGACAGCGGCGTGGCCATCGTCATTTCCACGGTGGCGATCTACTTTCTATTCCAGCCGCTCCGCCGTCGCATCCAACAGGTCATTGATCGCCGTTTCTATCGTCGCAAATATGATGCAGCGAAGGTCGTGGCAGCCTTCAGCGCCACCTTGCGCCAGGAAGTAGACCTGGAGCAGTTGCGCGAGCACTTGCTGGCCGTGGTGCAGGAGACGATGGAGCCCGCGCATGTCTCACTGTGGTTACGCCCTCCTGAACCATCCAGGAAACGGAAACCGTGGCTGCTGGCAAGAAGTGATGAGCAAGAGAGAGGAGAACCATGATGGGAAGCAAGCAGGCTCACTTAATGTGAGGATGAGCCACTATTCGATTATCGGAAACAAATGGCAGTGGCGCTCAACGCCTGTTCTATTGAAGTTGCCCACCTGTGTAGTGGAACGGTATTACCTAAGTACTAATTCTGCATTTTTATGAAAAAGCCTAAACCTCTGCTCTATTCTATTCTGTATACTCCCAAAAACTTGCTTTCTCTAACCTTCTTCTGGTACATTTCGTATAAACAGTGTCACCAGTAGGTATTCACTTGCAGAATGTGTGCCTGGGAAAAAAGAGAGAATGAATCCACAAAATGATTTTGAGAAGCGGTACCGGCTTGTACGTGAGGTAATCGAAACGATTGTCCTCACAGTTTTGATGTTTCTGGTAATCCGCTTTGCCGTGCAGAACTTCAATATTGAAGGACACAGTATGGAACCCAACCTGCATGACCAGGAACTGATCCTCGTAGATAAGTGGACCTATCTTTTCCGTGCTCCCGCTCGCGGTGACGTCATCGTCTTTGTCGCTCCCCCACAACCCTCTCAAGACTACATCAAACGTGTGGTTGCTGTACCAGGAGATGTTATTACCATACAAGATACTGCAGTAATTGTGGATGGCGTGACGTTGAAAGAAACCTATATTGATCCCAACAATCAGGGGAACATGTTTGATTATAAACATATCTCCAACATGGTCGTACCCCCTGACGACTATTTTGTACTGGGTGATAATCGCAAAGGCAGTTCTGATTCGAGGGATTGGGGCTTTGTGCCAAAGCAGAATATCGTTGGGCGTGCCGCTCTTGTTTACTGGCCACTACAGCAGGATAATGATGGGTTTCTGCCAAATGTTTCCTCAGTTTTTGCGAGTGTGCACCAGGGCGGGAGCTCGATTAGTCTGCTGAGTGACGGGTTTATCGATGCAAGTCCAATTTTATTGCTGGCTTCGCCAATTATTTTATTAGTACTTTTGCATCGCAGGAGAGGATTTCGTCGAAAGCGACTCAACCCCACTGACTTGCCAACAGTAAAATAGTTCTCATGCTCATTCTTCGCTAAATGATAATGCCCCGCCCAAAGCTTTTCTCAATTAAGGTACCAGTAATCGCCCGGTCCAATAGTTGTGCTAAAGAAATACCGCCCAAAATGAACCCTATTTGAACCCTATTCCATAAAAAATGGAAAAAGCAAAAAATAGTTTTGAGCGGGAAAATCGTTTCCCCTTGTCATTGTAACATGAAGCGTCATCTCCCAGACAGACAATCCACTAGTCAACCTGGGGGATGTGAAATGTAGGGGCGACCCTCGCGGTCGCCCGGCTCAAGGAGTATCCCTCGCGGATGCCTGGCTTAAGATGCACCCCTCGCGGTCGCCCGGCTCAAGGAGTATCCCTGGCCGGTGCCCTGCCAGCCAAACCTCGCTTATCACATCAAGCAAGACAGTCCTCTATCGCAGTTGAACATCCATTTCGTGATTTTTGAGAACAACCCCGGAAACGGAACGATGCAACACTGTGCTAACCTGGTGTAAGTGCGCATTTAACGTAGTGGTCAATTCATCAGGTGTCATTATGAATGATGTAATGCCTTGAACAGTTACATTCGTCATTACTAACTGACCGTTGACAGCTTGAGGTACTCCTGTTATGGTCGATGTAAAACCATATGCTTGAAAATCCAGGCGCAACCCCGTCGGCGTTATAGTCATATGAACTTGTTGTATGGGATCAGATTGGGAGCTATTCATAGCAATGAAGGCATTCGCATCCGACTCAGTTATAACCACAGGCGCTCGACTCGCGGTTATTACCGCTGCATCAACAGGACTTACCTGATTGAAGGCGCTCGTGAAGACCCCATTAATTTCACTTTGCGCTACCCCATGCAGGTAGGGTCGGAGTACAGCGAACCAGCCAGCTACCAGTACCAGCAAGATGATTAGCAGGGCTATTGAGAGTATGAGCAAGACTTGCATCAAACGATTCTTGCGTCGACGCATGGGAAGTGGAGGAGAGGCAAACTGGGCTCCGGTACTCGGCATGCTGCCCGGATTCGGCGAGACAGCTATCGTCGGTTGATATGATTGTGGCGGTCTAAATTGTTGTTCCACCGGAGCCGGTTGCTGTGTCTCCCAGGAAGGTGGTAGAACTGTTGGAGAATCTCCTATACCTTGTTGGCTTGCTTGCGTATTGTATGCATTAGCGGGTTGGGGTATAGCTGTTGAAACCAGCGTGCCACAGTTTCGACAAAAGCGGGCTTCCGGTGTTAATGGAGCATTGCAGTGTGTACAGTTCATATTACTTACCTTTCAACCTTGGAGAGCAGTCTCATCTTGTTAACGTTAAGTATATACGAGTTTTGGGTATACACCTATGCAGTAGTTCACAAATTATTCTAGATACGAGGAAGTAATCACGTTTCACGTAACAGTATCTGATCCATGGTAGCAATAATACGCGTTCGCATGTCTGGATCGCTATTAAGTACCTGGGTTACCTGGTCGATCATTGCTTCTTTCTGGTGTGTTGGGATAGTGTTCCCATATTTTTGATAAACGGCCACGGCAGCGGCACAGCGAATTTTTTCATCGTCGCTCATCTGGACAGCCGAATAATGATCTGTGTTGTGCACGCTTGTGATACCTTCTGGACTTTCGCCTTGCAATGGAGCAAGTCCGTCTGCAGCGAACGATACATCTGTATCGATAAGGTGTGCAGAGTTGGGAGTGGCTCGGTCAATATGTACGAGTACAGCCTGGGTTTCTTCGTCCAGCCTGGTTATTATACCTTCCAGATAGATCACTCCGGGCGCTCCCCAGTAGACTCGTTCTCCAAGGTGGAGGATCATAGGTTCTTCTCCAGTTTCTTTGTCTTTTCAAGGCTACTGTATAGTATACGAGGGAAGTAGAGATAGTTCCAATGTTGAAAAACTCTCTTCCACCCATACAAATCTGCTAGCCTATGTGATATCTTACTAAAGCATCGACGAATTCTTAGTAGTAGTTTTTTCTTACCCATTCAGGACAATGTGGCGGTGATCATTGGTTTTGCCCGATATAAAAGGAATTATTGATACGATTATGCATGAGAAAAGTGTACTTACGCTGGAGTATCCCAAGATTATGGAGAAAGTGGCCAGAGAAGCTGCTTTTTCAGCCAGTAAAGAATTGGTGAAGGAGTTACAGCCGACGCCGGATCTGGAAGAGGCGCGTCGCAGGTTGGCTTTTACAACTGAAGCATATCGGCTGATTGAGCTTCGCGCTGACGCGGGGGTACAAGGAGCGCATGATATCCGTCCGCAGATTGCGCGAGCGGCCCGTGAGGGTGTCCTCAGTCCGAGCGATCTGCTTGAGGTGTTGGCGACTATTCAAAGCGCAATACATGTGGCTCGATTGACTGAAAAGCTTGATCCAGAGAACTTTCCCTTGTTGCAAAAGTTGGGTGCGGATATTCCACAGCGGCCGCATCTTGCACGCCGTATCGAAGAGACGATCAGCCAGGAGGGTGAGGTGCTGGACACTGCCAGCCCTGCACTGCGGAAATTGCGTTTCGACATTCGTGGGGCGAACCAGCGTTTGCAAGATCGCCTGCGTACGCTGGTACATGAATTTGGCAATGCGCTGCAAGAGCCGATTGTGACTATTCGTAGTGATCGCTACGTCGTTCCTGTTAAAGCAGAAAGTCGTGGACAGGTGCGTGGCATAGTGCACGATCAATCATCTAGCGGCGCGACTGTTTTCATCGAGCCAATGGTAGTCGTGGAGTTGAATAACAAACTACGCCAGTTGCAAATCGAGGAACGCCAGGAGATCGAGCGCATTCTTCGCCAACTCTCCCTGGAGGTTGGCCATGAGAAAGATGCGCTCGATCTCGATGTTGAACTATTGGCCGAGTTTGATCTCCATCTTGCGAAGGCGCGCTATGGGCGCATGACGCGCAGCACCGAACCGCGTTTGAACGACGCTGGATTTATTAATCTGCGCAATGCGCGCCATCCTTTATTGACTGGAAAAGTTGTGCCCATCAACTTCCACCTGGGACACGAATTTTTTATGGTGGTGATTACAGGCCCCAATACAGGTGGTAAAACGGTAGCGCTGAAGACTGTTGGCCTTCTCACATTGATGGCGCAGGCCGGTCTACATATTCCTGCAGATGAGCATTCGGAGATAGCAGTTTTCGAGGAGGTCTTTGCCGATATTGGTGATGAACAGAGCATCGAACAGAGCCTGAGCACTTTCTCCTCACACCTGAGCCGCATCATCGAAATAGTGCGTCGCATTGAGGAAGAGGTACAGCGAGAAACGCCTGACATACGCGGCAAGATGTCGGAGACGTTGGTAGACAAGACTGAGAGCCGCCGCTTGAGAGCGTTGGTGCTGCTTGATGAACTGGGTGCGGGTACAGATCCGAGCGAAGGTTCGGCCCTGGCTCGCGCTATTCTTACCTTTCTGTTGGAGCATCATGTGACGACTGTCGCGACAACCCATTATTCTGAACTGAAGGCTTTTGCACATGAACAGCCAGGCGTGGTTAATGCTTCGGTCGAGTTCGACATTGAAACGCTCTCGCCTACCTATCGACTGAGTATCGGCTTACCGGGTCGCAGCAATGCACTGGCGATTGCAAATCGCCTGGGTCTTGACGAGCGTGTTGTTGAACGTGCTCGCGAATTCCTGGGCAGTGCAGGAGTGCGCATGGAGAATCTGCTTGAAGGACTGCAGTCCGAGCGTAAGGCTTTGGAGGATGAACGATTCCATCTCAACATGGAGCATGCCGAAGCAGAATACCAGCGCAAACAACTTGAACAAGATCGCTATAAGCTTGAGGAACAACAGGTGCAGATTCTTAACGAAGCTCGGTCGCAAGCACAACGAGAACTAGAAGAAGCGCAGCGGATGCTGGCAAAGGTAAAGGCTGATGTGAGTCATACTGGTATGACTCGTGAACAACTGGGTGAGGCACGCCAACAGGTACGCGAATTAGCAGAGAAAACCACACCAGTCGCCACGCCACGCCGACCAGTTAGAAAAGTTGATACGGAGGAGACAGTAGCTGAAGGACCTTTGCAAATCGGAGATACTGTACGTGTCCTAAGCTTCGGGCAGAATGCCGAGCTGGTAGGACTTTCTCCTGACCGCAGCGAGGCAGAGGTGCAGATGGGAGCGCTGCGCTTCCGTGTGAATGTGGATAACATCGAGCGATTAAGCAAACGCCAGGCATCAATGCAGGAGCGAACGCAGGCTCAGCCAGCAGTAGTTCTTCCACGCTACGAGGATTTGCCGGAGGTTGCAACACAACTTGATATACGCGGCTGGCGTGTTGAACAGGCGCTGGAGGAATTGGATGCTTACTTGAATGACGCGGTGATGTTGGGTATGTCTTCCGTGCGCATTGTGCATGGAAAGGGTACTGGTGCGTTACGAGCTGCTATACGCGAACAGTTAGCACACCATCCGCTGGTGAAGTCGTTTACATCGGCGCCGCCGCGAGAGGGTGGGGATGGAGTAACGATCGTGAATTTGAGTGGGTAGACATATCAAATAGTACCTACATATCACAATTTGTGCTTCTTTATACGTGATACATAATGAATAGTGTTGGTAGCTTATAGTTGTTTAAACATCTAACTGGAGGAATCTCTTTATGTCTATCTGGAATAACCAGACTGTATCAGGAGTAGGACATCACGCTAAAGATTGGTTGGGCGGATTTAGAGCATTCATCTTGCGTGGGAACGTCGTGGACTTAGCGGTTGGTATCATGATCGGCGCTGCCTTTACTGCCGTTGTGAATGGGCTGGTGAGCGATGTTATTACGCCTCTCATACCTCTTCCCGGTGGTAGCCTCTCGACCTTGGTATGGCACCCTCCCTATAACCCCAACCCTAAAGCTGTAGTAAATGTTGGCGCTTTCATAAATGTTGTGATCACCTTCTTGATCTTAGCTTTCGTGATATACTTCTTTATTGTGCGGCCAGTGAATGCCCTGATGGAACGTTATAAGCCCGGGGATGTACAGGCACCACCTGCCACTCGTGATTGTCCTTACTGTCTAAACAGCGTTCCGCTTATGGCTACTCGCTGTGGATATTGTACATCTCCGTTGCCACCGCCACAGCAACCTGCGCCAATGCAACAGCAAACAGCGCAGAGAAGATAAATTTCAATCTTGCATGAGTGTTTATGCTGAGGTATACTTCTTAGGACGTTAAGAGGATTAATCAATCCTGGTCTAACGCGATTATCATAGCCCGAATGAATACATGACGACTAGATGCATTCAAATGGGGCAAGCGACCTGGTTGCCCTATGTTATAGCCTATTTACAAGTAGAGGAGAACGTTACTAATGTCGTCAACGCCTGAGCCTATACAACTCGAAGACTGGATACGAGACATCCCTGATTTTCCACAGAAAGGGATACTCTTCAAGGATATTACACCTTTGTTGCAAAATAAGGTTGCTTTTCATGCTGCGTTAGATCGTCTCGCGGCTCACTATGCCGGTGCTGGAATTCAAGCTGTCGTTGGTGTAGAATCCCGTGGCTTTATTTTCGGATCGGTGCTCGCTTACTTACTGAACTGTGGATTTGTGCCTGTACGCAAATTCGGCAAATTACCATATCAGACAGTTACAGTTGAGTATGGGTTGGAGTACGGCACGAATATCGTAGAAATCCATACCGATGCGATTAAACCCGGTGAGCGCATCTTAATTGTTGATGATCTTCTGGCTACTGGCGGTACCGTTTCGGCGGCAATGGAACTGGTTGAGAAGTTGGGAGGGCACATTGCGGGTATCGCTTTCCTGGTTGAACTAACATTCCTAAGAGGCCGTGAGCAATTTAAAGGCCACGATGTGTTTGCGTTGATAAAATATTAAATAAACAAGAGAGGCTATTTTTTCACTGGTGGTTCGAGAGAAAAAAACTGCCTCTCTTGTTGGTAATTTCTACCAGCCTCGCCACGTTGTCTTCTCCTTGAATGAAATAGGATTGCGCTTGAGACGTGGAATTGCCGGATAACCAACATAGAGAAAAGCGATAATGTGCTCATCTGATTCCAACCCAAGCCACTGCTTAACATGCGGGTCGTAAGCAGCATCACCAGTACGCCACATGCACGCAAGTCCCATCTCTTCAGCGGTCAGGAGCATATTCTGAACTGCGGCAGCGGTAGCTTCGATGTTCTCAATTTCTATTACTTTCGGTTGTTTCGGAGATTCAGCCACCACTACTATTACTACTGGCGAGCGTAGAGGTTTGTTACGCTCTTTATTTAGGGTGGCTTGTGCTTTCTCACTACTCGGTTCTTCTAAGCGACCTGCCATGGAGATAGCCATTACTGCGCCGAGTTCCTCACGTGCATAGCCTGCAAGGACAATGAATTTCCAGGGTTGCGTTATATAGTGATTTGGTGCGTGGGTAGCCGCTTCTAATAGTTGCTCTATTTGCTCGCGGGTTGGTTGCTCGCTGGTCATTTTGCCAATACTACGCCGCCGCTTTATTACGTCAAATACGTACATTCTTTCCTTCTTATTTCCTGTTACGTGGAGTTTAAGATGAGCAATACTACCCCCGACTCTTGTATTCGATGATATCAATTAAGTCAAGGCTCCCTAGCTATCCTGTATTCCGTAAACCTGCGGCAATGCCATTGATCGTCAAAAGAACTGCATAGGTGAGGCTAGCGCGTTCTTGTTCACTTGCACTGTGTAGATTGGACTCATCTAGTAGGAGAGGGCCGCCGAGGGCGCGCAATTTTCTTAGCAGCATCACCTGAAAGTAGCTTAAAGGGTCGACATAGGGATTTCGCAAGCGAATTGAGCGTTGAAGTACGGGCGTCGCATCAAGTAAGGCTTTTCCCCCCACAATCTTTAATAAAATGTCCCGAGTGCGCTCGTACTCCTCCCGAATTTCATGCGATAGACGCCATCGAAGATTCTCGTCATCAACAAGTGACGTATAATGCTGCGCGATGTGCATATCGGCTTTGGAAAGTGTCATCTGCAAATTGTCGAGCAAGGCGCGTAAGAAAGGCCAGGTACGATACATCGCTTGTAATTCTTCCAAACGTCCTTCTTCCTCGCTTACATACTCTTCGAGCGCTCCTCCGACACCATACCAGCTGGGCAAAACATAACGGCTTTGCATCCAGGCGAAAACCCAGGGAATCGCTCGTAATTCTTCGATGCTGCGTCCTTTTGACCTGCGTGCTGGTCGCGAACCGATATTGAGCCAGTCAAGTTCAAGAATGGGAGTGGCTTGTTCAAAAAAGCGTAGAAAATCAGGATCATCATAGATCAGGTGACGATAACGGGTATAGGCGCATGTAGAAAGTTGATCCATCACCTCTGACCAGTGTTCAGGGGCATGAATAGCTAATTGGGTGTCCATGAGCTTCTCTTCTGGTAAGCTAGATTGTGTTACGCCGGAAACAACCAGTTCAAGGTTTCGCAGCGCAATCGCGGGTAGCCCGTACTTGAACGAGAGCATTTCGCCTTGTTCAGTAATGCGAATACGCCCATTAACTGAACCTGGAGGTTGACCAAGAATGGCTTCATAAATAGGGCCACCACCGCGTCCAATCGCTCCCCCACGACCATGGAAGATTGTTATGCCGATAGAAGAGCGCGCTCCAAGATCGGTTAACCTGCGTTGTACCTTGTACAGTTCCCAACTAGAGGTCAGAATACCTCCATCTTTACTACTATCGGAGTAGCCTAGCATGATCTGCTGCTGGTTGTGGCACGTTTCTAAATGTGCACGATAGATTGGGTGATTGAACGCGCTCTCCAATATTGTTGTGCTCGAACGCAAATCATCGATAGTTTCAAAGAGCGGCACGATGGACAGGCCAGGAATGCCCGCTTCTTTGCAAAAGAACAGCACTTCTAACAAATCACTTAAGGTGTGAGCCATGCTGATGATGTAGCATGTTATCGCGTTACTGCCAAACTCTTCGTGTGCCCTTACTATCGCGTCGAATGTCGCAAGTAGATGAGTAGTCTCCACACTTAAGTTCAGTTTATAGCGTGGCAGGATACGTGGATCGCGCAATAGGTCTTCTAGTACATGTACCCGCTCATCCTCATCCAATGATCGATAATCACCTTGAAGCAAGTCAGTTACTTGAAGTAACTCAGCCAGAGCGCTTGCATGGCGTTCACTATGCTGTCGCACGTCTAGTGTGGCAAAATGAAAGCCGAAGACCTGCACCTGTCGAATGAGCGTCGCCAGCCTACCAAGCGTCAGATCTTGCTCCCCATCAGCTAATAAGCTCTCTCGCACCAACTCAAGATCAACCAGTAGTTCCTCTGCATGGCTGTAGAAAAAACGCTCTCCTTTTCCATAAACTCCCTCATGTGTAGTCAGTGTTGCACCCAGACGTTTCCACATAAAGGAAAGTTTCCGCCTGTATGGCTCCTGTTCAGATTGAGGGCCAAGCTCGCGATCATAAGAAGGCATGCAGCTAGCATCGTTGACAATTGATTGTGTTAATGCCTTAGAAACAGAACAATACTTGAGGGATTGCGAATATTCTTGCGCCAGAACTTCGATGGATGCACGATAATGTTCAATCACACGTGTCCGTAGCAAATGAAGTGCTTGTAAAAGCGTTTCCGGTCCTACATTAGGATTCCCATCCTGGTCACCGCCAATCCAGGAGCCGAAGCTTAGAAATGGTGGGACACTCAGTTTCTCATCAGGGTAATATGCCTGTAAACATTTTTCTAGTTTGCTGTAAAGTTCGGGTACAACATTATAGAGGATTTCTTCGAGGTAATAGAGTCCCATTTTAATTTCATCCAGTGGCTGCAGGCGTACATGAAGTACTGAGTCAGTGCGCCACAATAAAGCAACTGTGCTCTCAAGTTCACGTTGCCAGTTTGCTCGTTGGCGTTGTGGTATTCTTGCCTCATTATCGTGGGCCTCCAACAGTTCGGCTAACAGGCGTGATTTAATAATCAAGCTGCGGCGCGTGGCCTCAGTTGGATGGGCTGTAAAAACGAGCTCTATCGAAAGCTGATTCAAGAGTCGCTGGATAGTCGTAGCATCCAGGCTATTTTGCCGGAAAAACTCGACCAGGGCAGCCAGTGAGCCGCGTTGAGCAACAGAATTATCGGCAGTTTCATACACATTACGCCGACGAATGCGATGATACTGCTCGGCGGTGTTGACGAGATGAAAATAAACGGTAAACGCACGAATTACATCGATTGCAGTATCCAAGTCGCAATTCTCTACGATGGCTCTGATTTTCTGGTCTAATAGAGTAATTTCTGCCTGGAGTTGCGTGTATTCCGATTCAGATGCATAAGCAAGGCGCTCAGAGCACTCTCTGAGACGCTTGCAGTTCAGTCTCAGCATCTCTTCGGTGTCAAAGACCCGGGATCCATCATGAAGCAAGATAGCACGACCAAGAGCATCCCCCAGCGTGTGAATATCGTGGCGCAGCGGTGCATCTTTTTCAGTGCGTTGTTCTTGTTCGGCCATGAGGAATAGAAATCCTTAGTGTCCTCTATCGCAGGCAACAATGTATATATTCATATTACATGATTTGATACAAAGTCAAGGCTTCAGTTAGTTACAGTAAAATCAACGTGTTGGGCCAGAACCTGGTCAGTGCATTGGGTTGTACTTGCCCAGTAGAGTTCCACATAGGCTGCACCTGTCCCACCATAGATGGAGTAGGCATAACTGTATTTGCTTGTCGCGCTGACTGGGAGACTGAAGGTAGTGATTTGCTTGCTATTCAGATGCCAGATGACGCAAACAGCCCCGCTATGTCCTGGAGGATGCAGGTGGAAAGAGATATAAATCTTCTGGCCGGATTTGAATGTTGTGGTGAGTTGGGTCGGTTGCAAGCTATTTGGATCTACAGCAGTTGACATTCGGGCGTTATCAATATATTGCTGTCCAGGAAAGATGGTTGCCGTTGGAGAAAGGACAGCCCTAGTAGTGGGTGCTGTTGTGGGTGTAGATGAAGATACATTAGTAGTGCTGGCTGTTATAGCTGAATTACTTGAGTTACTTCCTGGTAAGCCTATCGCTAAAAAGTAAACGAAAATCAGGATCAGGCTACCTGCAAGTATGCATAGTCCTGACACGACAAATCCTAGCTTTGAATTGCGAGAGCCAGGTTGGGGTGTGACTTGGGGAGGTGGGCCTGGAGGAAAACCAGGTTGGGAGACTGATCCTGGTAACCACATTTGCCCAGATTGAG
>Ga0207684_10004696_pt1 | contig 12825 bp, 10 predicted proteins | sample KBSK5501metaG_FD_184342 | JGI IMG/M metagenome (GOLD analysis project Ga0207684, IMG submission 184342) | Corn, switchgrass and miscanthus rhizosphere microbial communities from Kellogg Biological Station, Michigan, USA - KBS K5-50-1 metaG... | ecosystem: Host-associated > Plants > Roots >...
GGCGGGTGCCGACGTGATCAAGATCATCGCGACCGGCGGCGTGATGACCCCCGGCGTGGAGCCCGGCTCACCCCAGCTCACGCTCGAGGAGATGCGGGCCGCCATCGAGGAGGCCGGCAAGGCGGGGCGCCGCACCGCGGCCCACGCCATGGCCTCCTCGGGGATCAGCGACGCGATCGCGGCGGGGATCACCTCGATCGAGCACGGGATCTATCTCACCGACGAGATCGTGGCCCACATGCGTCGGGACGGGACGTTCCTGGTTCCCACCCTCAACGCCCCCGCCGCGATCGCGACGGGTGGCCTCGCCGCGGGCATCCCCGAATACATGGTGCGGAAGTCCGAGGCGGTGGTGCCGGCGCACGTGGCGAGCTTCCAGCTCGCGCACCGCGCGGGGGTGCGCATCGCGGCGGGCGCCGACTCGGGCACCCCGCTCAACTTCCATGGCTCGCTGCTGCCGGAGCTGGAGCTGATGGTCAAGTACGGCATGACCCCGCTCGACGTAATCCGCTCCGCCACCACCACCGCCGCCGAGTGCCTCGGCCTCGGCGAGGTGACCGGCCGCGTCGCCCCCGGCTACGCGGCCGACCTCATCGCGGTGGCGGGCGATCCGGCCGAGCGCATCGAGGCGCTCGGTGACCTGCGCCTCGTGCTGGTCAACGGCCGGACGATACGCGGGTAGCCGGCTTCAGCGACCGGCCGCGGAGAGCCAGCCGAGCTGGGCGGCCGCGGCAAGGAGCGCGAGACCGGCAAAGCCGAGCCCGCCGAGCGCTACCACCGCCTCGCGCCATCGGGACGGGCGCAGCGCTTCGGGCAAGAGCGCTCGATTGAGCCTGAGGGTGTGGAAGGACAGCACCGCGAAGTTGAGCGCGGCCACGTTGGCGCCGATGAGGATGAGGGTGAGAGGCTCCGCCACCGTCATGGCCAGGCAGCCCGCCACCACGAAGAGCGCCAGCACCGGGTAGTAGAGCCAGCCGGGCCCCGCGGTTCCCAGCCGCATCCCGCCCGTCCACAGCATTTCCGTCACGTGGCGGGCGAAGCCGTCCACGATACCGACCTGGGTCGAGAAGAAGATCCAGAGAGCGGTCAGGAGCGCGGGCAGCCAGAGCATCGCGCCGTAGCGCCGCGCCAGCTGGCGCGCGAACACCGCGCCGGCGCCGAAGCCGCCCATGTCGGTCCCGCGCGGCACCGCGTCGAGCGCCAACAGCACCGGCAGGGCCATCCCGATCAGGCATCCCACCGTCCAGAGGTAGGAGAGATCGGCGCGGAGATAGCGCCACCACTCGCGCCACTTGGCGAGGTTGGCCTCGCTGGGCGGGAAGATGGCACCCTCCCGCGGGAGCGGGATGGTCTGGCTCCCCACCGGCGTGGGCTGCACCCCGACCGTGCCCGCCATGCCGAAGCCCTTGTCGCGGAGCCAGTAGGTGAACATGGCGTTGATGGTGCCGCCCGCGCCCGAGTAGGCCGCGAATCCGGCCAGGAGAGCCCAGTCGAAGCCGCGGTCGAGTGCGGCGGTCGGGAGCCAGAAGGGCTCCCACAGCGGCCGCCCGGCGAAGCTCCACGCGAGCGTCGTCCATAGCGCCCGCGGCACGAAGAGCACGCCGAGCGCGCCCAAGAGCAGCAGGATCCAAGCCATCATGATCCACTCGGTGATCTCGAGCGCGCGGTAGGCGCGCCGGCCGAGTAGCACCACGCCGGCGGCGCCGAGGAACAGGAGGTACCCGAGGCCGACGGTGACGCTGCCGTCCTCCGCGCGCGGCCCGCGGCCGAGCAGCAGCGCGGCCAGCCCGGAGGCTCCGGCCAGTGCCCACCCGGGCCAGCCGACCTGGGCCAGGTGGAGCAGGGAGTAGGTGGCGGCCCAGAAGCGGGGACCCGGGCGCTGCCGCATGAAGCCCGTGAAGATCGGCTCGCCGGTGGCGAGGGTGTAGCGTGCCATCTCGGCGTTGAGGACCGCCTGGAAGAGGATCGAGAGCGTGCAGACCCAGAGGAGCCCCGGCCCGTATGCCGCGGCGACGGCCGGCCCGAGGAGCCAGTCGCCCGCGCCCAGGGATAGCCCGAGCAGGATCGCGGCGGGACCGATCACCCGCACCAGGTTGACGGGATTGTAGGCGGGCGCGTGCGGCAGGTCGGCCTGCCGCCACGCGGGGAGGTCAGTCACGCGCGGGCGCGCCTCCGCCGCCAGACCCAGAGCGCGAGCCAGGCTCCGGGCACCGAGAGCCACAGCCAGCCCGCCGGCGCGGCCGCGGCCAGGTCGATCGCGAGGAGCGCGGTGCCTCCCGCGGCCGCGACCCAGAGCAGGATCCGCGCGAGGCGGTCGGCGGCCCGGCCCGGTCCGCGGGTGGCGACGAGCAGCGCGAGGACGGCCGCCGCGACGTCGAGCAGCACGTCGGCGATGCTGCCCTGCCGGGTCGGTGTCGTCGCCTGATGCGCCTCATCCAGTACGGCGGTGAGCGCGGACAGCAGCAGCGGCGCGCGCCAGCTCCCGGGCGGGGTCAACGCGCGTCGCCAGAGGAGGGCCAGCATCGCGTACTCGGTGACGTGGCCGGCCTTGCGAGCGAGCCCGTGAAGCGCGGCGATCTGTTCAGGGGCCGCCCACGGCGCGAGCGCGCGCAGCCACGGCTCGAGCAGCTGGGCGGTGACGCCCGCGCTCCAGCCGGCGCCGGAGAACCAGGCGATCAGCGCCGACCACGCGAGCGGCGGGAGGAACCGAAGCGCCGTCGTCACCATTCAAGGGTGTCAGAGAAACGCTCGCTCCACAAACAGGACGATCGGGCCCGATCGGGGCCGCAAAGTTGGATGTCGCTTTGGCCCGGTTCGATTCGCGGCAGTGCTGGTAGCATCTCGTGCGACGCCGTTCCGGAGTCATCCTCGTCAAAGACGGCGAGCGGACCGTGGAGGACGACCTCCGGCCGGTTGAGTTCCACATCGAGATCGGCCGGTAAGCCGGATCAGACGTTCCCCATCGCAGAAGCATTTTGCTAGTTCGTCGACGTCGCCTCAGACGAAAAAGAGACGCTCGACGAACCAGATGAAGCCCAGCAGCGCAACCGCGCAGGACGCCGTCCGCACCGCGCGCCGCTCCCAGCTCGAACCCCGCAGCCAGACCAGGATCGGCAGTAGCAGCGCGACCACTAGCGCCTGGCCGCCTTCGACGCCGAGGTTGAATCCGAGCAGGGCCAGCGCCAGATGGCGGGGTGGGAGATGGAGTGGGCTCAGGGCGGAGGCGAAGCCGAATCCGTGGACGAGGCCGAAGAGGAAGCTCACCACCCAGCGCTGGGAGGGAGCGTCGCGGAGGAAGACGTTCTCAAGGGCCACGTAGACGATGGATGCGGCGATGACGCACTCGACGAGCCGTCCGGGGACGGCGAGGAGGCCGAAGACGGCCAGGGCGAGCGTGATGCTGTGGGCGACGGTGAAGGCCGTGATGATCTTGAAGAGCGAGAAGAGACGCCCTCCCCGGAGCAGCAACGCGCCCAGAAAGAGGAGATGATCGTAGCCGGTCAGGATGTGCTCGACGCCGAGGCGGAAGAAGCTCCCCTCCTCGCGGGAGGGCTGGCGGGCGGCGAGAGAGACGCGCGCCTCCCGCGCCTCGGCGGCGAAGGCCAGCTCGCGGATCTCCCCGCCCGACTCGATCTTGGCGAGCGTGTGGTGATCGGGGCCAAGAACGTCGAACAGATCGTCGCGGATGGACAGCTCCCGAACATCGGACGCGCAGGCGAAGTCCATGACGAGCGTCACGCGGTCGGCCTCGGCGCCCCCGGCGTCGACAAAGCCCTGCGCCGGCTCGCATCGACGGCCCTGGTCGACGAGGGCGAGCTTGTCGCGGAGATGGCCGAGCAGCCGGTCGCGGCTGTCCGCGCGGGCGGCGCGTACGCGGGCCACGTCCTCGGCGACGGCGGGCGGGAGAGCGGACGCAGAGAGCGTGAGGCTGTAGCGGACCGTGTTACCGCTCACCACGATCGACGCATAGCCCGTGCTGCCGCCGACGTGCGCGAGCGGCGCCGGCGGCAGCACGCTCAAACCGCTCACGACGATGCCGATCGCCGTGGTCCACATCGGCGGAGTCAGACGGAGCGGGCGCGTCGGCACCGTGCCGCGTGACCTCAGGGCCGCACCCCCTGTGCCACCTGTTCCCACTCGTGGCCGACGAAGACCGGTAGGAGGTAGAGCTCGTCGCGTCCGGCCACGCGCACGTACTGGAGGACGTTCTGAGGGTTCCTGGCGCCGAAACTCGCCGCAAGCACCGTCGCATCGCCGCGCTGGAGGGAGATGACGTAGCGAGGGGGATCGAGGCCATATTCGGCAAGTGCGCCTGCCTGGTACTCGTCGCGCGACATGACGCGCACCGGCGCCGCCGCGTGCATGAACTTGAGCGACGCCTCGAGGTGTGACGCTGTTCCGGAGTCGAGCGTTTCGGGCGATGTCGTGACCTGCCACCCACGTTGCCGTCGCGCGAAGGTCAATCGCCGGCCCGACGCCTCGAGCTCGACGCCGTCGATCTGATCCGGCGTATCGCGCATGAGCCCGGCCGCCTCGAACGCGACGAGGCTCTGCATAGGACGCGTCCGCCCCGATCCCATCATGACGAGGAGAAACCCAACCGCGGAGATCCCGGCGGCGGCGAGCAGCGCATTGCGGCGCCCTCGCCTCACCGCCGCCTCCACCAGACCACGGCGCCCACCGCGATCACACCGAGCGGCAGCAACACTTCCACGATCAAAAAAACTCGTTTCATCTGTTCACCCGTCAGCAAGACGAGCGGCGGGACGGGCACGCCGGCGCGCACCTTGGGCGCGCGTTCCTCCCGGACGAGCCAGCGGATCATCGAGAGTGACAGGTCGCTGTTCGACATGTAAGGGAAGAACGAGTTGCTGGCGAAATCGCCGTCGCCGACGATCACAACGCGAAAGGGTTTGCCCCCCGGTTGTCCGCCGGCCGGCGCTTCGGGCCAAGTTCCTTCCACCGCCACCGCCAGGGTCCGGCGTCCAGGGGGAAGGGCCGGCACCGAGTTCGTCGAGCGCTCACCGCCCGGCTCGGGTTGGCGCGTCTCGACGGGCTGCACCGGACGCGCATAGCTCTCCTTACTGCTCGCGAACAACGGCGTCACCGTCACACCTCGGGGCGCGGGGAGGAGGGTGAGCGGCCGGACGCCAGGATAGAACGTCAGCGCGATTCGATCCGTGATGGGGTGAGAGTCGTAGATGGGGATGGCGACCGTTTCGAGGTCGGTCGAGTAGTGATCCAGGGGGTCCACCACAACCTGCTGCTCGAGGCGCACGCCGAGCCGGGCGAGCAAGCGGCCCAGCCGCGGCTCGATAACGAAGCCCAGATCGTACATGAGCAGGGCGGCGCCGCCTCGCGCCAGGTACTCGGCGAGGACATCGCTCTCGGCGGGCAGATACGTCGTGCGGGGGTTGACGGCGACGACGACGGCGCAATCGGCAGGAATGCTCGTGAGGGTGGCGAGGATGATCCGCCGGGCCTCGAAGCCCAGACCTTCGAGCGCGCGCCGCATGCGGCCTGCCCCGTGGCCGGGCATCTGGGTGACGGCCGAGGCCTTGTCACCGTGCGTGTGGGCTTGCAGGGTCTCGACGTGAGTGTGGAACTCGAAGTTGTCGTAGGGATACTCGCCGTGTCCCTCGAGGAAGCACACGGTGGTCGTCCGCTGGCGCAGGAGGCGGAGGATGCCGAGGGCGATGTCGTCCTCGTCGGTGCCCATGACCTGGATGCGCCGGCCGTCCGTCTCCAGGATGGCGGCGTTGTAGAGGCGGATGCCATAAGTCTCGGCGAGCCTCGGCTGCTTGTCGGGATCGACGGTCTTGACGTGAAGCCGCGGGTGGCGCCGGCCAAGGATCTCGACGAGGGTCTTGGCCCGGCGAGCGTTCTGGTCGGCGGCGTGGTAGAAGTACGTGAGCTGGACGTCTCGCGTCAAGGATCCCGCGACCGCGTCCGCCTCCGCCGAGGGCGTGAATGTCCGCTCGCGCGTCAGATCGATGTGGGCCTCGTGGCGCGCGAGGGCGAGGTTAGCAAGGACGGCCACGACCAGCGTGGCCAGCACGATGCCGACGTTGTAGGCGAGCGCCCCGGGGCGCCGCAGGTGGGTCTGCAGAGGAAGGTGAAGCCCCGCGATCAGCAGTACGACGAGCGCGACCATCCAGCCGCCGAGCCACAAGAGTTCGCGCCACGGGAACACCCCCTCGCCGTGCATCGCGATCAGCGGCGCGCGAGAGCGCGCACGGAGAGTAACAGCCCGGCGAGTATGACGGAGAGGAAGAAGCCCACGTCGGAGAGAAAGACCGACCCGAGGGCGAACGGGCTCAAGTGGGCGAGGAGCGAGAGATTGACGGAGACGGTGTCGAAAGGATCGGGGAGGAGATAGCCGACGGAGTCGATCATCCACAGCAGGAAGAAGATGCCGAGGGAGATCACCGCGGCCACGATCTGGTTCGAGGTGAGGCTCGAGACGACCAGCCCGATCGAGAGGAGGGCGCCAGCGAACAGGAGCAGCCCGAGGTAGCCGCTATACACGGGGCCCCAATCCGGATGGCCGTAGACGGCGAGGACCACCGGGTAGCTCACCGAGAGGGCGAGCATGACCGCGATGAGCGTCATGCTCGCGACGAACTTGGCGAGGACCACCTCGATCTCGCGCACGGGCGCCGTCAAGAGCACCTCGAGGGTGCCCGTCTTCCGCTCCTCGGCCACGAGGCGCATCGCAATGATGGGCACCATGAGCAGGAAGAGGGCCGACATCTGGAAAAAGATATGGGCGAGACTGGCCACCTTGTTCACGAACAGGATGCTCGTGAAGGTATAACCCATCAGCAGGAGGAACACGGCGATCAGTGCGTAGGCGATGGGGGAGAAGAAGACGGCGCGGTGCTCCTTGCCAAGGAGGGCGGCGAAGCGCTTCACGCCGCAGCGGAGCGCGGCGGCACGCCGCCGGTCAGTCCGAGGAAGAGCGTCTCGAGGTCGATCGGCTCGTCGCGAAGCTCGATCAGCCCGAAGCCGCCGTCGACGAGGGCGGCGGCCACGCGCTCGGCCAACCCGGGTCCGTTCACCTCGAGGAGGTAGGCGGCCGCGTCTTGCCGGGATGACCGGGCGGCAATGATCGCGCCGACTCCGTGCACCTGGGCGAGGCGGATCCTGACGCGATCGGCGTCTCCGCGGACCTCTACCCGGAGGCGTCGACGGGCCTCTTCTCCGCGGAGCGGGTGAATCGCGAGTAGGTGCCCGGCGAGGAGGATGGCTGCCCGGTCGGCCACCAGCTCGATCTCGCCTAGGATGTGGGAGCTCACGACCACGGTGAAGGGACCGCTGAGAGACCGGATCAGCTCGCGCAACTCGATGATCTGGCGCGGATCGAGCCCGTTCCCGGGCTCGTCGAGGACCAGGATGTCGGGCGTGCCTAACAACGCCTGGGCGATGGCCACGCGCTGCCGGAACCCCTTCGAGAGCGTGCCGATCTGTCGGCCCGCCACCTGTTCAAGGTCGAGCCGCGCGTTCACCTCGTCGACGGAGGTTGACACGTCGGCACCGACCACCCCTTTGAGACGGGCCATCAAGTCGAGGAACTCCCGCACCCGCATGCCATCGTAGAGCGGCGCGTTCTCGGGCACGTAGCCGACGCGTCTCTTCACGGCGAGAGCGTCGTCGACGGTGTCGAGTCCCGCGATCGTGACGGTGCCCGACGAAGGGCGCAGGTAGCCGGTCAGGATGCGAAGGATGGTTGTCTTGCCGGAGCCGTTCGGGCCGAGGAGGCCCAAGATCTCACCCGCCCGCACCTCGAGGGACACACGATCGACGGCGAGGCGTGATCCGTACCACTTGGTAAGCTGTTCGGCGACTATTACCGACGCCATGTTCCGTGTTCCGCGGAGGAGCATGAAGGACGACGCCAGGGCGAGTGCTCTGCCCTGGCGTCGGCGCGCGGCAGCGCGAGCGAGCGACCGCTATTCGAGGAAGTCCGGCGCCTTCTTCATGGCCTTCCAGGCGTCGGGATCGTGAGCGGTGAAGAACTTCGCGTTTTCCCGCGCCTGCATCTCGCGGATCCACTGGTAGGCGTTCATGATGCCGACCGGGTCATACGCGAGCGACACGTCCGGGAGGAGGTTCTTGGTCACGTTCTCGGCGAAGTACACGTTGTCGCTGGTCAGGATCGCCGTGCCCGTTTTCGGCAGGCGGACCACCATCATCTGACTGCCCGGGGTGTGGCCGACCCAGCGCCTGACGACAACGCTGTTGTCCGCGAAGAGGTCGAGGTCGCCGGTGAGCTGTATCATCGGGTACTTGTTGGGCAGGGCCGAGCCGAAATCAGCCCGATACATCATGAAATCGCCCATGATGTAGTTCTGGTGCGTGCCCGGCTCTCCCCAGAATGCGTTCCTGATCTCGTCCTTCTGGACCACGAGAGTCGACTTGGTGAACTTCCCGACGTTCCCCGCGTGATCCAGGTGCATGTGGCCGACAACCACGTATTTGATGTCGTCGGGCTTGAGCCCAATCTTCCCTAGCTGCACGTCGATGGCCACGTCCGGCGTGCGCACGGGATTCAGCCCCTGGATGGCAGGACCCCAGTAGCTCGGCTCGGTGATGATCCGATCGTTGTTCCCGGTATCGAAGAGCACGTTACCCTTCGGGTGGCGGATTACGTAGAAGCCCACCGGGACCGCGGTCGGGGTGGCAGGCGCCCCCGCCTGCAAGAAGGCCTTGGGAACCGTGAGGGCTCCCGAGCTGAATGCGTAGAGCTTCATGCCCGCGGGCGACTGAGCGTGGGCGAGGGGAATGTTTCCGGCGAGCAGGAGCGCCATGCCAGCTCCCACCATAACTCGAAGTGCGATGCGCTTCATTGGACACCCTCCTGAGTTTTACGCCGATGCAGGAACCGACCCCGAACCGTCTGGACGAGCGCACCTCCCTCCTCGTGTCGCCCTTCGGTCAGCCGCGGGACAACCATCGCCGAAGGACGGCCGATAGATACGCCCCGCAGATATGGATTGTCAAGGGCGATGTCCCGGTCAGCCCCCGTAGCCCCAGTTCCAGCAGGTCAGGCGCTCCGGCCCGGGCGACACCTCGCTGAAGAGTCTGCTGCGTTCCTCGCGCCACGTGCAGTACTGGTGAGCCGAGGTGAGCATGCCGCGACAACTCTTCATCCTGGCGCGTGACAGTTCCTGGCTCTCGGGTCGATTGACGATCGCGCCGGCCGCGAACTCCCCGGACACCCGGTTGACGAGGCCCTCGCAGCGACGCGCGCGGCCGCAGGCAATGGCGGACAGAACGCGGACAATGATCCCTGGGGCGGAGCGCACCTCGTAAAGAAATAGCGTGGTTGCTTAACAGTCACCGCAAAGTTGACAACTTGCGCTCACTAAACATAGGATGAGCCATGAAAATCCGGGAGCTCCTCGACGAGCTCTTGACGTCGCTCGAAACCGGCCCGCTCATCTCCGCCGTCCGCCACTTCGAGGCCAAGCCCGCGGTCTTCGCGCCCTTTCCGTCCTCGCTCGACCCGCGCATCGTCCTCGCCCTCAAGACGCGGGGAGTCCAGCAGCTCTACTCGCATCAGGCCAAGGCCTTCGAGACGGCGGCCAAGGGCGAGCACCTGGTGGTGGTGACGCCCACCGCCTCCGGCAAGACTCTCTGCTACAACCTGCCCGTGCTCCAGGCGATGGTGCAGCAGCCGGAGGCGCGGGTGCTCTACCTCTTCCCCACCAAGGCGCTCGCCCAGGATCAGCTCGCGGAGCTGACCGAGCTCGCGAAGTCGCTACCCGACATGCGGATGTTCACCTACGACGGCGACACCCCGCAAGACGCGCGCCGCTCGGTGCGCGCGCGGGCGAACCTGGTGCTGACCAACCCCGACATGCTGCACTCCGGGATCCTGCCGCACCACACCAAGTGGGTGAACCTGTTCCAGAATCTCAAGTACGTGGTGATCGACGAGCTGCACGCCTACCGCGGCGTCTTCGGCAGCCATCTCGCCAACGTGCTCAGGCGCCTCAAGCGCATCTGCCGCCACTACGGGGCCACCCCGCAGTTCATCATGGCCTCCGCCACCATCGCCAACCCCGGCGACCTGGCCCAGCGGCTGACCGGGGAGCCGGTCGTCGAGCTGAACGAGAGCGGCGCGCCCACCGGCGAGAAGACCTTCATGGTCTACAACCCGCCCGTGATCAATCCGGAGCTGGGCATCCGCGCGCCCTATCTGGGCGAGGCCTCGAAGCTCGCCGCGCGGTTTCTCAAGAACAAGGTCGCCACCATCGTGTTCTGCCAGAGCCGGCTCTCCACCGAGGTGGTGCTCGCCACCATCAAGAAGGCGGTCGAGGACAAGACGGGGGACTCGGGCATCGTGCGGGGCTATCGCGGCGGCTACCTGCCCCTGCGCCGTCGCGAGGTGGAGCAGGGGCTCCGCTCGGGTGAGGTGCTGGGCGTGGTCGCGACGAGCGCGCTCGAGCTGGGCATCGACATCGGGCATCTCGACCTGGCCCTGCTCGCGGGGTATCCGGGGACGATCGCGTCCATGTGGCAGCAGGCGGGGCGGGCGGGCCGGCGTACCGGCGAGTCGGCCGCGGTGATGGTGGCCAGCAGCTCTCCGATGGACCAGTATCTGGCCGCGCATCCGGACTATCTCTTCGGCGCGCCGCCCGAGCACGCGCGGATCAATCCGGAGAACCCGTTCATCCTCATCAATCACGTCAAGTGCGCGGCGTTCGAGCTGCCGCTGGGCGCGGGCGAGGCCTTCGGGGGCGACGTGTCCTCGCACCTGACCGGGCTCGAGGACGAAGGGGTGCTCCACCGGGCGGGCGAGCACTTCCACTGGAGCTCGGAGACCTATCCGGCCGACCACATCTCGCTCCGCACCGTCACCTCCGACAACTTCCTCGTCATCGACACCACCGCCCGGGACGCCGCGCAGGTGAAGCGACGGCAGATCATCGCGGAGGTGGACTGGAAGAGCGCCTTCGCCATGATCTACCCGAAGGCCATCTACATGGTGGAGGGCGAGCCCTTCGAGGTGCAGGAGCTCCACTACCGCGAGGACGAGGAGAAGGTGGCCTACGTCAAGCGGGTGGCGGTCGACTACTTCACCGACGCCATCACCGCCAAGGGGGTGTGGATCCTCCAGCGCTTCGCACGCCAGGAGACCCCGGGCCTGCTCGAGGAGCAAGGTGAAGTCCTGGTGGCCGAGAAGGTGGTGGGTTTCAAGAAGATCAAGATGGGCACGCTCGAGAACGTGGGCTCGGGCGAGGTCGAGCTGCCGCAGCAGGAGATGCAGACCACGAGCGCCTGGCTCACCCTCGATCCCGATCTGCTCGCCCGGATCTCGCCGCGGCGCGACGATCTGGTGGACGGTCTGCGCGCGCTGAGCCACCTGCTGCACAACCTGGCGCCGATCTTCCTGCTGTGCGACATTCGTGACGTGGGCTCCTGGCTCGGCGACGGCTCGCCGGCCCAGGTCGGCCAGGTGGTGACCCGGGAGACCATGCGCGCCCAGCTCTTGCAGGGTGAGCACTTCACGCCCACCATCTACCTCTACGACAACCAGCCGGGGGGCATCGGCCTGGCCGAGCGCATCTTCGAGGTGCTGCCGGATCTCCTCGCGCGCGGGCTCGAGACCCTCCAGGCCTGCGGCTGCCGGAGCGGATGCCCGTCGTGCGTGGGCCCGGTGAACGAAGTGGGCCGCCAGGCCAAGCCCGTCGCCCTCAAGATTCTCGAGCGCCTCGTTCTTCGGCGCTGACCCACGGCTCCCGGTGGCGCGCGACCTCACCGAGCTGACCCGCATCATCCGCCGCATCGAGGCGAAGAATCGTCAGCGTCCGTCCGCCCGGTCGCTGGAGGCGCTCCTGGAGGGCGCGGTCGAAGAGACGGAGCGAGGCCGGCTGCTCGTGGTGCGCCGGCGCTTCGCGGTGGACCACCGCCACGGCGCCCAGCCGCTGCTGGCCGCGCGCGAGGCGGCCCCCGCGGCGCTGGCTCTGCTGAGCCGCGCCGGCGGCGCGCCCGCCGATGGCCGCCGGCTCCTCTACCTCGACACCGAGACCACCGGCCTGGCCGGCGGCACCGGCACCTACGCGTTCCTGGTCGGCGTCGGCTTCTTCGACGGCGCCGACTTCGAGGTGCGCCAGTTCTTCATGCGCGACCTCGACGAGGAGCCGGCGCTCTTGACCGCCCTCGAGGAGATGTTCCGGCAGTTCGACGGCTTCGTCACCTACAACGGCTCCGGCTTCGATCTCCCGCTCCTCGAGACGCGCTTCGTGCTCGCCCGGCGGCGCTTCCCGGGCGAGGCGTTCCACGTCGATCTCCTGGGTCCCGCGCGTCGTCTCTGGAGCGCGCGCCTGGCCGACTGCCGCCTGGGCACGGTGGAGCAGCACGTCCTCCGCTTCATTCGAGCAGACGACCTGCCGGGCGCGCTCATCCCCTCCGTCTACTTCGAATACCTGAGACGGAAGCGGCCGGACGAGCTGCCGCGCGTGTTCGAGCACAACCGGCACGACATTCTCTCGCTGGCCGCGCTTACCGGCTGGGTCGCCGACGCCGTCGTCCGCGCCCCCGTTCCCGACCTGGGCGCGGAGGCCCTCGCGGGCCTCGGCCGGCTGTTGGAAGCGACCGAGCCGGAGCGGAGCCTGGCCTGTTATCGCATGGCGCTCGAAGGCGGCCTGCGGACGCCCTTTCGCGAGCGGCTGCTGCTGCGTCTGGCCCACGGCGAGAAGCGGCGCGCGCGCTGGGACGAGGCGCGCGCGCTCTGGGAGGCGGCGGCCCGAGCCCCGCGCGACTTCGATCCGCGGCCGTGGGAGGAGATCGCCAAGGTCCACGAGCATCGCCGGCGTG
>Ga0207684_10004700_pt1 | contig 12810 bp, 17 predicted proteins | sample KBSK5501metaG_FD_184342 | JGI IMG/M metagenome (GOLD analysis project Ga0207684, IMG submission 184342) | Corn, switchgrass and miscanthus rhizosphere microbial communities from Kellogg Biological Station, Michigan, USA - KBS K5-50-1 metaG... | ecosystem: Host-associated > Plants > Roots >...
CAATGGCAAACAGGTCTTTAAGAGTCTCAAGACCGACAGCGCCGAACACGCAAGGATTAAGCTGCCGACCGTTCTCAACGAGTTCGCCAAGATGGGGCGTCGAAAAGAGAACCTCCTGCCGGCAGACACCACCGTCGGCCAGCTTTCGGAGCTTTACCTGGAATCAGTTCGCACATCCGTGAAGAACAAGGCGTCGACGGCACATTATCGAGAACAGACCGTCAAAGCTCTTTTTCGGAGCTGGCCGGAACTGAAGGCAGCAAAACCCAAAGACATCACGGAAGGACAGTGCCTGGAATGGGCAAAGCGGTTTTCGACCATGAAATCGATCCGCGGTCATAACCAGAAGACAGACCGCAAGACGACAACTTCACCAACTCGATACAACAATACGGTCGACACCTTGCGGCACACCTTCGAAGTCGCGATCGATGGCGGACTTATATTCGAAAATCCGGCAGCAAAGATCGAGAAACTCCGGCCGCGATCTAAGCGGTTGGTGCTGCCCACTTGGCAACAATTCCATCAACTCGTGAACGAGATTCGGTCGAGCGGAGCTTGGTGCGCCCGAGAGTGCGGCGACTTGGTCGAGTTCTTGGCTTTCTCCGGTTGCCGTTTGAGCGAGGCGACTCATGTTTCCCTTGACCATATCGACCTCCCAAAGGGAACACTCTGGGTTCAAGGCGACCCTGTTCACGGAACCAAGAATTCCGAACCGCGAACAATTCGAATGATCCCACCACTCGTTACCTTGATTAAGGACATCGTCACCCATCCGCGAGTGGTTCAGAAAACAGACGACGCCGGCCGAATTGGAGGCGTGAAAATCCGCGGAATCAATCGGCAGGACAAGAAATATCTTTTGGTCGTTACCGAATGCCAGAGAGCAATAGATTCGGCCTGCAAAAAGCTTGAGATTCCGCGAATCACTCATCACGACCTACGGCATCTGTTTGCAACTCGCTGCATCGAGAGCGGGATCGATATTCCGACTGTCTCTCGATGGCTCGGCCACAAAGACGGCGGAGTCCTCGCAATGAAGACTTACGGCCACTTACGGGGAGAACACGAGGCGGCGATGGCGGAGAAGGTGCTCTTCTGAATCCACCCCCCTCCGCACCCGTGCCCCGAGTTCGTGTCGGTAATGCGTGGTGCTGTCGGGTTGGAGGAGCCATACCGTTGGCTGTTCTTGTGAACACGCAGCATATTGGGTGTATCGTCCTCTTAACCGCTACATCTAGATTTGACCCGTCGCCTGCATCGCGGTACAGTGCCTTGCAAGGGGTATTATGGTTGAACTTATTGAGCCACTGGAGGCCGAACACAAGCAACGAGTCTACGAAGCACTGAGAAGAGAGATCAAAGTGCAGGATGTTCGTCTACAATTCATGTTTAACGCCGTTATCGATTGAGGATGGGTGAGCGAAGACTTCTGCTTCTTTTATCGTCCCGGAAGCTTGTTTGCTCTCTACGCAGCTCCGCATCAGGCGTTCCCGAGGTTTCTAAGGGAGTTCGGGTCCCGACATGGTATCCACGTCGAACTCAGGGAATTGGTCGATTCGAGACCTATAGCGCCTACCGGCAGTGACTGCCTGGATCATCCCAGGGAATAAACGCCGCCATGCCATTTCTCCCACTGAACGAACTCCCAGCGCTCTTTCCACACGTCGTGAGTTGGATCACAGACCTAGACAAACAGGCACGTGAATCCGGTCGGACGCTTACGCCCTTGGAATACAATCTCGCTCGAAACGTCGGAGTGGCTCGTCCAGAAGATGTTCGCATACTTTCGGTGCCACAGATCCCCCTCCCAACTCATCCACGCATAAGGCAGCTAGCGCAGCAAATTGGCCTTCTCACCTCTAATACTGGGGGTCTAACTGCGATACACAGCGTTATCGCCCGATTGGATTGCACGAACAGCCCAAAGCTTCTAGCGCACGAGTTCTCGCATGTGGAGCAATATGAGCGACTCGGCACGGAAGGCTTTCTGCGCGAATACATCCAGCAGCTCGCTGCACACGGTTACCAGAGCGCTCCCTTTGAACTAGAGGCAGAGGCCAAGGCTGTGAAAGCCTGCCGGGATGCCGGATTGAGAATTTGGTGATTCCACTGGACGATTTGATTTTGGGAACTTGCCAGCCCTTCGCACATGCCACGCGATGACTTTTCAGCTAATACTCGTCGGATTCTCGGCGAGCGTGTAGCCTATATTTGCAGCAATCCCGACTGTCGAAGTAACACGATTGGACCGCATTCCAATCCTGAAAGATCTCTGGATACCGGAGTTGCAGCTCATATCTGTGGGGCCGCTCCGGGAGGTCCGCGCCACGATCCAAACCAGACCCCCGACCAACGAAAGAATATCGCGAATGGGGTGTGGCTTTGCGCTGCATGCAGCAGACTCGTAGATACAGATGAAAACCGTTATCCGGCCGAACTGTTGAGACAATGGAAACTAGAACATGAGCGATGGGTCAGCGGGCAAGAGATGATTCCGAGGCTTCCAGACCTACGGGTCGAAGATCTGCAGGGACTTTCCATGCCGCTTGGCCCTGGTACAGTCACGGCAGAAGATTGTGAGCGCTTTCGTGAACGACGCCTGGTGCTTAGAAACCCTAATCGCATCTCGCTTTTTCAGTTTGACCTCCGCCTTCAGTTCCCAGAACCCATAGTTCGACTCGCAAGGCGCCCTGAGGTTCCTCCCGATGTCGATTTATTCTTCCAACCAATACACCCCCAGATGATGACTTTCTCTTCTGGAGAGGGAGCGTCTGTGACCGTGAACAGACCACCGAGACCTACTACTAACTTTAGTTTGAAACTAGATAACCTCCCTGCCCAAACCGAAATCTGCATTACAATTCATACAATCGTAGATTGGTTAGAGCCATTCACCTCGCCAGCAGCAGAGCCAGAAGAACCAATAAGTCTCCTACATCATATAACTGGCGATTACTTTTTCGAATACCGAGGAGAAAAGGTTCGACGAAGAATCCTTGTTCCATTGCGATACGAAGAGGCCTCGCGGACAATCGAGTCACTGCCACCACAGTCAGACGACGCTCCGTATTCACTCATGAAGGTAGAAAGACTCGGCTAGAGAGAGTTGTCCAGTGGGAAGTATATAACGACTCCTACGAGCTACGGCGTTTGGAACACGGAAGCGGCGAGGGCGGAGAAGGCGAACTTTTGAGGCTAGCCGCACCGCACACCCGTAGTCCGAGTTCGTTCCAGTGATTTCCGATTGTCGGTTGTGGTGCCCGAATAGTGCCGCTAAGATTTCGATTCATTCGATGAGGTAGACGGAACTATCGGGGCGGGTCAAAAGCTGTTGTACCCTCTTTAGCCTTTGCGCATGGGACTCGCTGATTGGACTGGGTTTCAACCCTCGGACCACGTCATCGTGACCCTCACCAATAACTAAGGCTAAGGATTCTTTGGCTATCTCCTGTATTTCTTCTTCCGCGCGCGGTTCTCCGCTAGCGGGGTTACGCGTTTTGACCTCGATCAAGTAACGTTCTTCGGGGAGAACCAGGGAATATTCGAAATAGGCCAAGTCGCTCATGTATTAGATCTTGTCTGATTTGATCGCTTCGAATCAATCCCCCTTGTTCCCGGTCTGATCAAGTGAGGAGTTGGGTTCAATTCCGCAGGCGTACGCTGAAGACCTGCGGCCACTTGCGGGAAGAACACGAAGCGGCGATGGCGGGGAAGGTGAGCTTTTGAAACTCCGCTATCTCGGCGCGCCGTAGCCCGAGTTCGGGTGAAACTGCTCTTTCTTCTCTTGCCTTTCGGGACCGACTGTTGGTGTCGGCGCAATGGAGACCGTGCCACCATCTATCATCTTTTTTAAGGACTTGAACGCTGCCTTGCGGTCACATCCGGTCGCCTCCTGATACAAATCAAACACGTCACCGCCTTTGTCTGACGTGTAGTCCTTCCATCGTCGTCCATTCTCGTACACTGAGAATGACGGGGTCTTCTCTTCCCGAAAGGGTGAGAGACAGGATTTGTCAGGTCTCCACCCGGGGAAAAGCTTTTCCGCAAGGATCGGAATCGTGATCCGCGCCTTGATCTCAGCGGCAACCTCGGCTGTCGAGGCTTGTTCCACGGATCGGCGCCGTGGAGACCAGCATACAATTTTCGGCATCAGCGCAAGCCTCCTTCCGCCACAGGTTGACTCACTGTGATAGGTGTTCTTGTATTCTTCTTCGTTGTTTCGGTTAGGCCGTTGGATTCCCGTCCAGCGGCTTTTCCGCTTCCATGGGGCGGCTCGCTCATCGGTTACGTCCCTCCGCAGTGGGAGCGTATGCAATCCCAAAGTACTTGGTTCGAAGCATCGTAGTCTCGATGATGCTGATTACACCCTTGGTTTTAGATAGTGCCCAACTGTGCGGTCGCCACACTCCATCGCAACCGTCCTGGTCGTCGCCGAGAACGTAGCCGGTCGCTATACCGATCAATCGGCTTCTTGGAGTTCTGGTGTTCCACAACAGCTCTACGTTTTCGTGGCAGTGGCATGGCTCAATCTCCTTAAGCTTGGGCGGGAATCCCATTAGCCTGCCATGCATGGCGAGGAGGCGAATATCGGGATGCGGTTGCGGGCTAATACGGTCGCCACCGATCGATAGGAGTTTTGTACGCAAGGTTTTGATTGCTGTGCGGTTCGCCTTGGTCCAAGCAAGTCTTTCCTGCTCGCATTGTTTCTGATATTCCGCGACCATGGCGGAAATCTTCGCGTCGGATGCTGGGTCGGCGCTCATCGTCGCGGCCTCCCTCATAACGCTCCTGCCGCCTCCGCCTGTAATGCCGGACGTCGACGACGGGGGACGTAAACCTTGACGTCTCCAAGAAACTTCTGCAGTTCCGTGTCGGGAATCATCAGCCGCCCGAATCCCGAAAGAACCTTGATCTCGCCCGAGTAAATCCGGCGGTAGACCGAAACCTTGTGAACGCCGAGCAGCTGTGCCGCCTCGACGATCGTGTACGCTCGCCTTTGAGCGAGTCCGTTTTCTGATGTTGAGTGGTTTTTCATGTTTTACACCAATCGGGGGCTTGTCAACTTACCATGAGCGTATTACCATTTCGCATGACCGTGAACGAGCTGTGCGGAAAAGCAAAGATCACGCGCCAGTGGTTGAACAAACTTGTCGATCGAGGAGAAGTGCCGTGCTGTTCTCGTAAGTCGAACGACCGTTTAGCAATCGGCGACAGTCCCGACCTTAACACTTGGATCGAGAAAACCGCGAAGCGACAGAAGAAAAAACAAGGTCGCAGGCTATCGCTAAAGGAACGGATAGATCGCGTCAATAGAATCCCGGATCTAGAGGAATATACGGTCAGCGACCTGAGCAAAAAAATCGGAGTTACGGTATCGACGGTCCGCCGACGGATTCTCGAAATTCCAAGTGCCTTCTACGATGGGAAATCATATCGCATCAAGAACACCCCAGACCTGAAGGCATGGATCCGGGCGGAGGTGACGGCGCGTCTGCAGGAAAGAGAGAGCTTGCGAAGTGCGCGCCTAGCAAGGAATTCTCTCAGAGACCTTAAAGCGCCGTTTCTTCACGCTGGAGCCGCCGTGAGCAAGGCTGGAGTGGAAATTAATAGAGTGCTCATGAGACATTCGCTCAAAACTTGGGGCATACCTGAGCTTTTGGCATTTCGGAACGACTTGCGATATATGATTTCGTTGAGTCAAGACATCGACTCAGAACTCGGACGGCGAAAGAAGCAAGTGGAGCTGGATTGAAGGCGTCCCTTGTTCCCTCCCTTAAAATACCATCTGGCAAAATTTTGAGACCCTCGGTTAGCGGGTTTCCTTATAACTCCCCTGCTCTCGCGAGGCGCCAAGAATTCTATGGTTCTTCTATGGTTTGAGCCATTTTTCGGACAAAAGTGGGCAAATGTAGAAAAATGCTGTAACGGATAAGAGCCTAGTTCCGAACTGGTTACACAAATTAGTAACACTCTGCAAAACAGCGAAAAAGCCTGTTTTGAATTATGAGTCCCCTGCTCTAACCGCTGAGCTATAGGCCCGTCGTAGCGAGGTGGCCGATTCGACGGCCGGACGGAGACAATTGCACGAACAGCGGAAAAACGAAAACCGGAATTTGGCGGTGACGCCGGAATCACAAGACCGACGTGTCCGACGTAGCCTTGGCGAAGTCGGAAAACCGAAAACTGAAAACCGGCAACCGACAACCGCGCGCTGCAGGCGCGCGTTAGGACTCGATCATCACCGCTAGCACCAGCTGACCGGCGTGCCAGGCGGGACCACGGATGAAAAGGGGGCTCCCTCGATTAACCCTCGCCTGCGTTTCAACGAGCGGTTTGCCACCATCGAACACTTGCAGCGTCATCGTGTATTCTCCGCGGCCTGTCCGGCTGACGCTGTACAAAAGAACCTTGATGTCGGTCCCGACTTTTAACCAGTTCTCCTGACCCGGTTTCAAAACCGTCTCGCCTTGTGCGACAACTCGAAATGCCGAATACCCGAGGTTCTCATGCAGCCGCTCATAATAGCGGCTCAACGAAGCGGGCAATTCTCCCTGGGTTTTGTCGTTGGACGCATACAGAAGACAAGCCCATACCTCTGGTTCCGGCTCTGCTAGAGCCTGAGCCAGAAGCCCAAAAAGGAGAGAGGCTGCCAAACAACATATCTGGCAGCCTCTACCAAGCCAGCCATTCACAGGCTTCCGGTACATTTACCGATCGTGTTTCTTAACTTTCTCCGGAGGGGCCTTGTCCAAATTCTCTAGTTTGATAATCGTGATGTCCTTTTGATTATCAACTGTCGCTTTGATGTTCGGATCCGCCGTCTTAGCTTTCAAGACTTCGGCAACATAATCCGATCGTGGATCCCTTATCTGGCTGCGAGGGATCATAGTAAAAAATAAAGCGAACCCAAGAACTAAAGCGAAAACGCCTCCCCATGCGAATCGTGGAAGACCAAACCAGGTCTTGACTCGGCGCGACCCGTTTGCTTTTTCCCGTTCGATTTGTGCCATGAGTTGCGAATTGAAAAAGTCGGGATGCTCCATCTGGCAGCCTTTGATCCCTTCCCGGAGCAGGTTTCTCAGTTTATGAAACTCCTCTTTTTCATTTCGCATGGAGTCGTTTTCGAAAGACCTCAGATCCTCGCCATGGAGGTTCCCGTCCAGCCAAGCGGTGAACTTTTCTTCAAAGGTTTTCATAAACGTCCCTTAGGAGCGACTGCAATTTTTTCCGCGCATAAAATAAACGAGACATCACTGTCCCGATGGAGCACTCCAAAATTTCGGCAATCTCGCTGTACTGCAGATCCTCGATTTCTTTCATGACGATCACCGCTCGGTGTTCGGCTGAAAGCTTCGCGATCGCTTCATCGATGCGTTGCCTGATTTCATTATGCTCCAACTTTTTATGTGGAAGCGGGACTGACGAGGGGGTCGTTCGTGAGCCGGGCTCCACACTATCTGGCGAGATCCGGTCATCGAACTCTGCTTCTCCGTGGATTCCTTTCCGGCGAAGCGAATCGATCGTGACATTCGTCATAATCCTATACAGCCAAGTATAAAACGATGATTGTCCTTTGAACCGGTGAATCGATCGCCAAGCCTTCAGGAAACCTTCCTGAGCGAGATCCCAAGCGTCCTGCTCATTCTGCACCATACCATAGACCATGGTAAAGACCTTGGTTCTATATCTGGTGACTAACTCGTTAAAGGCGCTGGAATCACCGGCCTGACACCGCCTCACCAGAGTTCCATCATCTGGCTCAACTGTATCGGAGAGACCTTGATCCGCCACTATGTTAGACGAGCGCTCTTGCACTTCATTCAAAAACCACAACTCCCATCCTATTTTTCGGGTTTTTTTACAGACCGTACCGCCGCCGCCACTCAGCGCGGAGATCGCCCATCATCACAATGATGCTGTCCCGAACATGGAACAGACGTTGATAAAGTTCTTCAAATTGTCGTGGTTTTAAGATGCCTTCGGTTGCGATCTGCGTCGCTGTTTCCAGTCCGGTGGAAATCGCTCGCAGCGCCCGTTTGAGGTACGCAATCGTCATTCCGATTTCCTCCGCCTCTTGATCACTCAATGCGGCTGCCAGTTTCGCGCTGGCCACGGCCACATGCGACGCCATCTTCACAGCAGTCGGGTTCGATGCCACATTCGGCATCTCATCGAAGAGCTGATCGATCCAGATCGTGAGAGAAAAGGCGCTTTGGTAAAGCGGATGCGCTTCGAACGCTTCTTCACTGCTCTCATCGGCCTCCTCTTCCTCTTCTTGTTCCTGCTCCGATTCAAACCCGGAATCGAACTCTACTTCTTCCACCTCTTCGGCGGACTGATCCAGCAAATGGGTCCATCCCATTTCCTGCGCGATAATTTGGTCTCGGTTCGGGTCATCGATGTGCTTCTCAAACAGCTCCATGTACCGCTCGGTCTTGCTGTCTTGTTGTTGAAGGAAGCGTTCCCAATCGTACTCATCCCACGCCTTCTCTGGCTCATCGTAAGAATCAGCCATATCTCGTTCCTTTATCTCAGGTTCGAATTAGCTGCAAAGGTTTTGTCTCGCATGGTCTGGAGCCGCAGTTGGCCGCAGGCTGCATTGATATCATGCCCTTTCTCTTTGCGGATGGTGGCATCCACACCTCGATTGCGCAGGAGCCGTAGAAACGCGCGTTGCCGAGTCTCGGAGGGACGGCTCCAGCTCAATCCTTGAACTGTATTATATGGAATCAGGTTGATTTTCGCTTCTAATCGCCTGGCTAACCCGGAAAGCTCAATCGCTTGATCCAGACTATCATTGACCTCATTAATCAAGATGTATTCGAACGTAATCTTCTGGTGCTTTCGTTGCCGGTAGTATGCGCACGCTTCCATGAGAGTTGCGATATTATATTTGCGATTAACCGGCATAATGGTTTGGCGCACGTTGTCGGTCGCGCCGTGAAGTGAGATCGCAAGCCGCACCTGTAGTGGTTGTTCCGCCAGTTCCCTGATTTTCGGCGCAAGGCCGCTAGTGGAAATCGTAATATGGCGCGCGCCAATCCCGATGCCCCACGGTGCATTGATGATCTCAACCGCCTTAATCAGGTTAGCATAGTTGGCCAGCGGCTCTCCCATACCCATGAAAACGATGTTATTGATCTTCTCGCCGCTCGCTCTTTCCACCGCTGCGATCTGTTCCACAATTTCGCCAGACTCAAGATTTCTGGTCCAACCATCAAGCCCGCTGGCGCAAAATTTACAGCCGTAAGCGCACCCGACTTGAGTCGAAACGCAAATCGTCTTGCGATCCGACGGCGCGCCATAGAGTGCCGGGCTCGCCGGAATCAGTACCGACTCTACAAACGCGCCATCTTTCAAAGCGAAGAGAAATTTTTGGGTCGTGTCTTTCGATCCGGTACGCTTCACTACCTGGACACAGGATATATAGAACGACTCGGCTAGCCCTTTCCGGAACTCCGCCGCCAGATCCGACATCTGGTCGAAATCGTCCACTCGCTTCCGGTAGACCCACTGAAACAGCTGTCTCGCCCGGTACGGTTTTTCGCCGCGGGCACTGCACCAGCTTTCCAGCTCTTGAAGCGAAAGGCTGTAGATAGATCGTTTGGATGACACCGTTGTAAGGTCGATGTTAGCCGCTTGCAGTGCAAGCGAGCGCCACGATGGAACGCCGGCAACGCCGTCATCGCCGTCATTGCCAACAGCGGAAAATAAGAAACGGCGAGACGGCGATTGCGGCCTACAGTTGTCGGCGTTGACGGCGATGACGGCGATGTCCCTTTACTGATCCTGAATTACCGTCTACGGATTACGCTCAATCAATGAAGTGCTACGAGATTTTCAGCAAACTGACACCTGAACTGACGGACGTAATTTTTGGTTACCTGCAACAGGACGAAAAGGCTGTTTACAAAGCGATGATCCAAAACGTTGCAACTCAACGAAAACTGCGTCCCGTGTTCATCGAAAGAAAGCCTCGAAACGAACGGCATCTCTGGCTTCGCGACGCCCTTGGTCGCAAACCTGCCGACGACATCACGGCCCAAGTATTCCAGATCTGGCTGCTCGGAGCGCAACGCGCAATGATCTGTGAATTTCTGGATGGGCTAGGAATTACGCATGACGGAAAAGGTGTGGTCGAGGATCTTCCTTCCGAGCCTTCGAAGGAAGCCCTGGAATCAGCACTATCTAAGTTGCTCAGGAAGCACCGCCCGGAGATTGTCACCGCTTATCTCCATGTGTTCCAGGCAATGGACGATCACGGCTGGCCGACCCTGGATGAGATTCTGAAGACGGATCAAAGGCTCGCGTTAGGATCGCGCGAGGCGCGATCCTGAAAAAGCCGCTCTGCGAGCGGCTCCAAAGAAAAAAATTCGAATTAGTTATCTTGTTCACCGCCTCCAAAATGGCTGCCATGGACCAAACCAACGTTCATTCGCCGCTCGAAGAGCGGCTATCAGGACCGCGCCCCGCGCGGTCCTTCAAATTCAACATTTCTACGGCGACGGCAAAGGCCATTGCAAAATAGACGTACCCTCTGTCGATATGCTGTCCCAGGCCATCGGCAGCCAACACTGCTCCGATCAAGATCAAGAATGCTAGAGCCAACATACGGATCGTCGGACGTCGATTCACGAAATCGCTGATCACGCCTGCGGCGAAAAGCATGACAATAACCGCGATTGTAACCGCCCCGATCATCACCGGTAAATGTTGAGCCATGCCAACCACGGTGATCACTGAGTCCAAAGAGAAAATAATGTCTATCAGGATGATCTGAATCACGATCCCAAATAAACTACTGTTGCTGGCTTTAACCTTTTGACCTCCGCTAGAACCTTCCAATCTCTCGTGAATTTCTCGCGTCCCTTTCGCGATCAGAAAAAGTCCGCCTACCAGCAGAATGAGATCTTTGCCGGAGAAACCGCGCCCGAGCAGTTCAAACAAAGGTTTGGTCAAATGCATGAGCCAATTGATTGTAAGTAAAAGCAGAATGCGCGTAACGAGCGCCAACGTCAGACCAATGGTACGCGCTTTCGCCTGTTGACCCGCGGGCAATTTGCCGGCGAGAATGGAAATGAAGATGACGTTGTCGAGCCCCAACACAATTTCGAGAGCAGTTAAGGTCAAGAGGCTGATCCAGGCGTTCGGATCCGCCATCCAACTAAGCCATTGCATAAGCGAGTGGTGGTGACATGGATAGGCGGTCTTTTATATCGATGAGATGCTCCTTCTAGAAAACGAGATTTTACAGTATCTAGGCAACCCGGTGGAAGAGCGGTTTGAGCCGCTCGCGCTCAAGATCTTCGAGTTTCAACGGGCAAGAAACCCGATCTACGCGCGGTACTGCAACTCGCTCGCTGTAGAGGTCGACTCGTGGAAAAGGATTCCTGCGGTCCCGCAACAAGCGTTCAAACGGACTGAGCTTCGTTCCTTTCCACACGAAGCCACAACGTTCGAATTTCGGACAAGCGGCACCACGGGAGAAGGCTATGGCCGGCATTTCCTCCCGTCATTGGACCTTTACGAAGCCGCAGTTCAATTTGGTTGGGAGTTTTTCAGGCTGCCGCATCACCCGTTTGCATTGTTAATGCAGTCGCCCGAGGATGCGCCGTTCTCGTCCCTGAGCCGGATGGGCGGCTTCCTGACAGCAGGACAGCGTGATCGATTCTTCATTACCAAGGATGGCGTCCTCGAAAAAGATCGGCTTCAAAAATTTCTTGGCAGCACCAACCAGGCAATCACACTCTTTGGCACGGCGCTCGCATTTCTCAATCTCGATTCGACAGAGTTGCGGTTGCCTGCGGGAAGCATTCTGATGGAAACAGGCGGCTTCAAAGGGAGCGGTCGGGAGGTCGCTAAGGAGGTCCTGTACGAGCAACTCTCCCAATCGTTTGGTATTCCAACCTCCGCAATCTGGAATGAGTACGGAATGACGGAGCTCAGCTCTCAATTCTACTCAAGCGGCATTGGTAACTCTCATCTTGGGCCACCGTGGTTGCGGTTCGTGGTCATCAATCCGGAGACAAATGAAGAGGCAGAGACCGGCCAAGCAGGCCCCCTGAAAATCGTCGATCTGGCAAATCTTTGGTCTGTGCTCGCGATTCAAACGCAAGACCTGGCCGTAGCACAACCAGATGGAGGTTTCATCCTGCTCGGACGCGATCCCAAGGCGCTTCCGCGCGGTTGTTCTCGGGCAATGGATGAGCTGATACGGAGGAGCCAGGCCTGTCCGCCGTAGCCTGCCTCGGCGAAGGCGGAAGCCAGGAGTCAGGAGTGAGCAGCAGCAAAATAATGGAGCGAGCGGAGGCAGTTGCGAGCGCTGCGAAACCGTTGCCGTGGCTCGGAGACCTGAGCAAAGAGAAGATTCTCGCCTGGGTTGAGCTGGAGCTGCCCGGATTTTCCAAATCTGCGAAGCGAAAGTATGGTGAACACCAAGTCATCGCTAAGCCGCTCAGTCCGATTCTACATATTTTGAGCGGGAACACTCCGCATGCGGCGCTCCAGACTTTAATCCGCGGAATCCTGGTTGGGGCAAAGAACATTTTGAAACTGCCAGAAGACGACTTGCCGGAAGTCCGTGAATTCATTCAGCGATTACCCAATGAGCTGAAGCCGTTAGTAGGTAGAGTGCTTGAACCGGACTGGTTCACTGAGGCCGAAGCGGTCGTCGTTTTTGGGTCCGATGAGACCGTCCAGTATTTTCAACAGCGAATTCAGCCCTGGCAACGATTTCTGCCGCATGGTCACAAGATCAGCTTCGGCCTGATCGCTGGATCCTTCGATCAAGATGTCGTTCACGGCGCC
>Ga0207684_10004701_pt1 | contig 12807 bp, 9 predicted proteins | sample KBSK5501metaG_FD_184342 | JGI IMG/M metagenome (GOLD analysis project Ga0207684, IMG submission 184342) | Corn, switchgrass and miscanthus rhizosphere microbial communities from Kellogg Biological Station, Michigan, USA - KBS K5-50-1 metaG... | ecosystem: Host-associated > Plants > Roots >...
TAACTGACCGATTACAGGGCCCGGGACTGAGACGCCATCCCGGGGTGTGAACGTGGGCGCTTGCAGAGAACGGCTCCCTCTCGCGAGGGGGACTGGTCAGCATCGGGGCTCTTGCAAGCCCCGCCATGCACGGCTGGGGTCGCTGACGAGCGCTATGATCCCTCAGCGCTATTATACGGCCTACGGTTGCTGCCCTGGGTCTTCCGACCCAGAGGCGTCGAGCAGCTTGCAGTCGAAGCGTACCACACCAGCACGCCGGTCGGTAATCGTACGCGTCACTTCCAGCCGGATCCGTCCACCCACCGGCGTCGGCACATCCGTGAGGCCGACGACACGCGCCTCGGCGTGCACCTCAGGGGCGTCCAGCCGGGCGATGACACAGCGGACATAGGGCTGCTCGACCCCCTCGAAGAAGGCCGAGAGACCGGTCTCCTTGGCAATGATCGTGCCCTCAATGATCATCGCGCGCCTCGTTTCCACGCGGAAAGTTCAGCCGCTACTCATGCATTGTACGCACACTACAGCGCCTCAGCAGCGAGGCTAGCGTTCATCCTGCGGAAACGCCCATGGATTCGCGTCCTGCGTCGGCGGCTCGCCCATCGGCGGCCCCATCTGCCAGCCACTATCTTGTTGTGGGGGCCAGCCGCCATTCTGCGCCGGTTCGGCGGGTTGCGGGCCCTGCGACATCTGATCGGGCCAGGCGGAAGGCGGTTGTTGCGCAGGCGCCATCGGCTCCTGCCAGCTGTGTGGACCACCAGCCGGGAAGCCGCTCATCGGCTGGGATGCGCCTGAAGGTGGGCGCTGGTCCTGGACCATTGGCTGGGCCGCCCGGCGCGAGCCGCGAATGCGCTCGAGGATAAGGTCGGCTGAGGTGCCCGTCGGGGCGGGCCAGATGGGCTTGCGCCCGGCCTGCGCGTCGTCGATGGCGGAGGCGAGGCGGCGTATCTCCTCGTCGGTGCGGCGCAACTGATGTTCAGTCTGCCCCGTTCGCTGGAGGCGCGAGAGCAGGTTGTTGAGCGAGGAGGCGATCTGCCAGAGGAGATTGTCCTGCCCCAGTGGGGCGCGCGCGCTGTAGTCTCCGTTGGCGGCGCGCACGTGCGTCTGCAGGATCTGCTGAATGCCGATATCGAGCTGGCGCTTTTGGTCCGCCAGGGTATGCTCGAGCGCCGCGATCTCCTCCGCCCGGTCGGCGCGGCGGATCGCTTCATTCGTGCCGCTGACCCAGAGGAAAGCGACTGTCGCGATGATGACCTGTAACGCGACCGGCCGCGCCAGCAGCGACACGGTGGCGGTCACTGGATCGCCATAGAGGCGCGGGTCCTGGATGACCTCGTCCAAATTGGCGAAGTGGGGCTGCAAGAAGAAATCACCGATGATGAGTGCGACGTTGACGCCGGCTGTGACAAACGCCGCTCCGCGTGGCAGCACCGAGGCCGCCACGACAACGCTCACCAGGAGGATGTCATACGCTGGCAGTGTATCGACGCCTAATCCAAGCGGGAACGACACAATCGACCCCATCACTCCTGCTGTGATCAGCACGATCAGGAGTGAGCCCGCCGCGGTCACCTGCCCCGCGCGATTCAAGAAGACGGCGATGAGCGCGCCAGCGGCCACCGCCAGGATTGCGACTAACGCGCCAACATCGCTTGTGCCCAAGGGCGCAAGTATCGCGAGGACGACGAAGATGGCCAGCAATATCCACGAGAGCAAGCGGCTACGCCGCGCACGTTCGCGATCCACAATGGTGGGCAGTGGATGATTCCAGCCCCAGCTTGTCCAGCGCAGCCACGCGAGCGGTCGGCGCCGCGGCGGGATGCGTCCGCTCGCTGGCCACCTCCCTTGACCCAGCATCGGCGCCGTCGGCAGCTGTCGCGGGTACTGATCGTTTGGCATCGTCATAGTGTCGAGAGACGCCGCCGTGTGTGCTGGCGCCCCATGCTCCTCTCCGCCGCACGCGCGACGTAACCGCGCGCGTGCTCATCGCACCCCCACACCGGATGAGGTGTGATCATCCAGCGCCCATCGCCACTCCGCCATTCTACCGAACCGACCATGCTCCGTCAATGAGGGGCCCGGCGCTTGACCGGAAAGTAGGGATCAGCCGTCCACAATACCGTCGAGCGCTCAGCCGACGGCGCCAGGGTCCTTGGCGCTGGAGCGACCGTATGCGCGAGGAGTCGCTCCACGGCGCCGGGCGCTTCGCGCGCCTCAGCGCCCAGCGCCTGGTCAAGTCTGGTGTAGAATACCCTGCTCGCGCGCACGTCACCGCCGGCGATGATGAATGGCCAAAAAGCGCCCGGCGTCAGCCCTGGCTCGTCCCAGTACGTTGAGCCGTCGACCCGTTGCGGTCGCTCATACTCGGTCTGTGGCGCATACAGGACAGGCGTTCGCGCCGCATACAGCGCACGCCGCCCATCGTCGTTCGCACAGCCAAGCAGAAAGCGAATCCCAAAGCGCGCATCCGTGACCAGATGCGAGATCGCGTGGATCACCTCCAGCACGGCCAGGCCGGTCAGCGGGCTGGCGACCGCTTTGTTGCTCGTGATCCGTGTGATCTCTCGCACGGATGAGAGCGGTTGCCGCGCAAGATAGGCAAGCGAGGGGAAGACCTGGGCGCCGAACAGTTCATCCTCGGTAGGAAACAGCCGACGATCGCGATCGCGCAGGCGGGCTACGTGAACGGAGTCGCGCAGCCAGTCGCGCTTTTGCCCGGTGGGTCGCGGCGCCGGTCCCTCCGCGCAGGCGTACGACAACAGCACACCGTCAGCGGCGAGCGCGACGACATGGAAGGCGTCATCCGCTAAGCGATCGAACGATGGATCAGTCTTGGCCGCCCCATCACCCCCCTCGTCCGCCAGCGACGACGCGCGATACAACCCATACAAGGCGTATTGATCGAGGCGAAAGGCGGTCAACACCTCCCGCGCCTCGCGCGACAACTTGCCGTGGCGGAGGATGCGGACCTGGAGACCGGTCGCGCGGGCTCGTGCGAAGGCGACCGCGTCACGCAGGGCGGGCGACAGCAACGACGGATGCCGCGCGCTGACTTGTCGATGGTGAATCGTCACACGAGCGCGCTCGTCAACTGGTGGCTCCAAGGCGACCCGCAGATCGACATGATTGACGGCAGGCGCCACCCGGAGCGGGTCACCGGCGACCAGCGCCACGATGGCGCGCACACACAGGGCTGCCGTCAGCGCCGTGGCGGCGCCGAGTTGCGGTTCGTTGGGCCAACGTTCGCCCTGGGCCAAAAAATCGGCGAGCGTGGCCGCGAGATAGGGAGGCGTCCCAGCGGTGGACCGTGTGAGCGCCCGCTCCACCATGCGCTTGGCCACCTCAGCGGCGCGCACGGGTTCGTCCTCACCGAAGTCGAGGAACTGCTCCAACGTCGGCGCCTCCGGCGTGAACACGATCAGCGCGCCGCCCCAGCCGAGATTGAGTGGCATGAGCGTCGTCTTGCCGCTGCGCCGCGCCGCACGATTGAGTGCGAAGAGCGCGGGATTGTCGAAGTCGATCGAATTCACGATGTAGTCGGCACGCGCGAGCGGGCTGGTGAGCGTCGCGCCATCGAGGAAGGTCGGCGACGTGTCGACCACCGCGTCGGGGCGAATGGCGTGGATGGCGGCGGCCGTGGCGTCCGCCTTGTTGTGGCCCACCTGCGCCAGCGAAAAAGCCTGCCGGTTGAGGTTCGACAGCTCCACCTGATCACCGTCCGCCAGGATGAAGTGGGAGAGCCCCGTGCGGGTCGCCAACGTGGCGATCTGGCTCGCCAGGCCGACGCCGGCCAAGAAGATCGTCGCCCGCTCCAGGCGCGACTGCAGCTCGTGCGGGATAAAGGCCCAGTTGCGCGAGTACAGCGTCGCCGCGTCGAGGGCTCCCTCGACGCTGAGCGCGCCCTGCGTCGGCTCGCTTCCGGCGCCGCCGACGACCTCTGTGGAGTCTGTTGTCATCGAGACTGCGTCCTGTCCAGGCAATGACTGTTGCGCCGATGCGCGCCGCGCGAGTGGTGGAAAGGGCGCTCAGGGGGAGACGTTTCTAGGCATCATAGTGAGCCTGCGCCCTGCTGTCAACCGCTAACGCGCGACGCCTACTTGGAGACCGCCCGCATGGCGCTCAACTCCGTATACGTGGCGCTTGCGGCCTCGATCTGCCCAGAGCGGGGCTCGTCGCCGCGCGCGGGGACCAGACGAGCGGCAGCTGCGCAACGCACGCATGCGTTCCGCGGGTCCTTTCAGCAGATGAGGCGCCCGCACGCTTCCCGGTCGGCGCGCACCACGTCGCGACACACGCGTGACGCGAGGGAGCCGCATACTACGACCACGAGCACAGAGACTACCTAGGGCAGGTGCGAGCCGCTGGCGGCAGCGCTGCCGCCAGCGGCCTCCTGGGCGCCGCATCACGTCCATCACGCCTATGCAGCATGCCCATCTCCTCTCCACAGCGACGATCACCACGAGAGCGACGATCACCACGAGATGGACAGGGCCACGCGCGGCGGCGCCCCATCGCTGTATCGCGCATCGAAAGCGAACCAGCGCAGTGTCACAGTTCCGCTCTCGTCCAATCTCAGCCAATGACGCGGTCCACGCTCTGCTACACCGTACTAAAGAGTACCAGAGTGGCGCAAGCAGGGACGCGGCCCGCCCACAGTTGACGGCGCGCGCGCCTGCTCACGGCCCTCGCGCCGTCAGCGTCTCGTGCGTCCTCGCCCCGCTGACGATGGACGAGCGCTCGCGGCTAGTCATCGTCTTCGCCGCGTCGGCCGCGCCGTATCTCGCGCTGTTGGAGGGGCGTGTGCGCACGGCGCTGGAGGCGGTCGCCGCTGACGCGCAGGTCGCCCTCGTCGCCCCTCCGCAGGGGTGGCGCTGCGCCTGCGAGCGAGCGGAGCGAGTAGGTCGAGTCGACCTGGCGCCGGACGATGGGCCGCTCCCCCCGACCTCGCGCCGCCGCTGCGTACACGCCGTCGCGCTCAACCGCGCCATCGCGCGCGCGATCCAGCGCGATCCACTGGCGCTCCTGCGCACGCGCGGCCTTGACCCCAATGCGATCGTCGAGGAGACGTGGCGTCGCTGGGGAGCGCTCAGCGCCGCCGACATCGGCGCAGTGGGCGCTACCGCGGCAGTGGGCGCTACCGCGCAGGAGGCCCACCGTGGCGTGGCGCGATGAGACGGCGCGCCTTCACGGCGCCGTTGCCCCTTGCGTGTGGGCCTCAGCCGCCGTCTTGCGGGAACGCCCACGGATTGGGGTCAGCGGCATCGGCAGTGTTGACTGGATCGCCCGGCGCGGGCCAGCCACGATCGGGCGCCGCATCGGCTGGCTGCGACGCTGGCGGGCCTTGCTGTCGCCATCTGGACGGAGTCTCGCCGGGGTAGCCGCTCATCGGCTGGGAGGCTCCAGAGGGTGGGAACGGCTCCTGCTGGGACCCGCGGCGCGAGCCCCGTATGCGCTCGAGGATGAGGTCGATCGGTGTGCCGGTCGGGACGGGCCAGATGGGCTTGCGCCCGGCCTGCGCGTCGTCGATGGCGGCGGCCAGGCGCCGCGCTTCCTCGGTGACGCGCTGCAGCAAGTAGCTGTCCTGCCCCGAGCGCTGCAGACGCGAGAGCAGGTTGTTGAGCGAGGAGGCGATCTGCCAGAGGAGATTGTCCTGCCCCAGTGGGGCGCGCGCGCTGTAGTCTCCGTTGGCGGCGCGCACGTGCGTCTGCAGGATCTGCTGGATGCCGACGTCGAGCTGACGCTTCTGGTCGGCCAACGTGTGCTCGAGCGCCGCGATCTCCTCCGCCCGGTCCGCCCTCCGGATCGCGGCGGTCGTACTGCGCACCCAAAGATAGGCGACCACAGAGGTGATGACGTAAAGTCCGACAGGTTGAGCAATGATGGTATAACGATCTGGAGAGTCCAGAATCGCCTGCATGGCTTTCGTCGCCGGTTGATAATTGACATCCGCTATGACAAACACAGTATTTGCCACTGCAACGACAAACACCATGTATGGGGGCAAAACGGAAACCGCTATCAATAGCCCGAACGCCAAGAGGCTGTACAGCGGAATGTAGACCACGTCCAACTTGCCATCAGGCGCCGAGAGGATCGTGAAGATGAACTGTCCCTCAGCAATGATGACAAAGAGTAATCCGGCAGCCGTCACCCATCCAGCGCGGTTCAACAACAGCACGAGAAGTGTTAGGACAAACGCGCCTAATATCGAGATAAGTGTGCCGGGATCAGATAGCCCAATTGGAAGACCGATAAGTATCACCGCCAGAAAGCCAAGCGCAATGGTGCTCAACAATCGACCGCGACGGACGCGCTCTCGGTCATCGAACGTTCCCCGTCCGTCTTGTTCGTGCGGCGCCGTTAACGAATGCCATACAGCGAGTGGACCACCTCTCCGCGAAAGCGTTGGCGCCGCAATTTGTGGGCGGACACCAAAGTGTCGTTGAGGGTCATACTGTCTATCTTGGTACTGCATTCTTACCTGCTCCTCAAGCAAAGGCTACCAAGAACCACTGGCCGCGCAATTTGCGGTCGAATAATCCTGTGCATGTGTCCTGCAGAAGACGATTCATGTACGCCCTCCGACCGCCCTGACAAACGCTTTGGAGTCTGGCGTCGACGAAATGGCGGTTGTTGACCGACCAACTATAATACCGATGTCATACACTCGTCAATCCGTTAGCGCTTACGCCTCGCCAGGCTGCTGGGTCTGGGGATGGGCGAAGGTCAAGGTCATGGCTTAGTGTTCTTTGCACTCTCGTAGCGCTTGGCTAGTGGAGTTGGATGACAATGCGACCGAGGATGTGGCGCCAAGCTACCTATCGGACCAGAGGAGTGTAACCATGCCAAAGACCAGCCTAAGCGTGAAACTTCGTGGGAAGCTGGCGGGCGATCCAATTCTAGCGAACCGCCTTATGAGGCTTCTTGGCGCTAAGCGCGTAGAGAAGCTAGGACGCAAGAGCGCAATCCGTGCAGCTCAGCAAGCCTACGAGACGACACCGTACTATCGCGAACTGTACGAAGCAAATGGGTTTGACACCAAGCGCATGAAGCGCCTGGATTGGGAGGGCTTTCTCTCATTACCGATGACGAGTAAGGCCGCCACTGTCAATATTGAAGACGAAGAACTCCTTGACCACACACTAGCCTTCCCGCGCGATGACGCCTTGATTGGCAGATCATCTGGCACAACGCGCAAACCAGTCATCTGGCCAACAGGGTGGAACGAATTCTATCTGTTGCGCGCAGTCTTCGAGCATGGTTTGCGCGAGGTCGGCGGTGATCGCTATCCAACCGCTGTGGTACTGATGATGGGAATGGACGGACTTGAGCTCGCCGGGACCATGGCTTTTCGGGCGTTCTTTTCCCTTAAAGAGGAACTACGCTGGCCATTTGAGGTGTTCCTTACCGGAGAAGACACATCGGATGTGACGGCAGTGCTGAAATGGTTAGCACGACGCAATCTTCACTCCCTCTTCGTTGTCTCATTTCCAGGCACATTCGAAAGTGTACTCACCGCTGTTGCAGCTGACCCCCAGGCGCAGGACGTCTGGTCACAATTTCAGCGCAAGAAGCTCATCCTCGGAGGTCAGCTGGTCGCGAAACCACTGAGGGAACGCGTCGCGCAGGAGTTGGCGATTCCTGAACACGATATGACCGGATTAGAGGTGCTGTATATCTCGTCGGACAGTGGCCACGCCATTGCCCACACTACGCCGTTCGTCTCGTGGCTACAGAGGTTCCTCAGCGACCGGCCGGATCTGTATGATGTTTTGGGACTGGCCACTGAGCACCGCGCGAAATCGATACTGGAGTTTGTCCCGCCGTTCTCAATGTATATCGAGTCAAACGAGGGAGGGATAGAAGGCGCGTTGCTGACAACCTGGAAGCATCGCCCCCTCGTGCGGTATCAGTCACGCGACCTGCTTTGGGTAAAGACGGCGCGAGAGATTACAACCATGCTCAACAAGCACGCGAAGGGGTGGAAACGCGACTTCAGACGGCTTGGATATGGCCCACGCTTTATTCCCTCGACTGCGCTCATTGGGGTGGTGTTAGGGCGCGCTGACGACATTCGCATTGTCAACAGCGCAAACATCTCTCCCGATATTCTGCGGCATGCGCTTGAATTGGCAGGAATCCTCCCAAACATTCATCATTTCAAGCATGATACGGACGAGGACACCCCGCTCGCCTATTTTGTGTATCTCGAACTCCCAAATCAGGAGGATGAGGCGAAACTGCATGAGTTGGAAGCCGCGTGGCATCCACTGCTTCTCGACGCGTTGACAGACATGCCAGAAATATCGTCCGTGCTGCTTGCCCCATTCAAGAAGGTCATCGACTTGCGCCTATTCGTGCGATCGCGGGGCACTGAGGAATTTGAAGGGGATGATATGCTGGCGAAGCGCTCTTATGTCCCAGTTCGAAAAGCATGAATAGTTCACTTTCGGGGTTGTGAACCAGGTTCATGAGCCGAGAAGCGCAGCACGTCAACTGGACACGAAGGTCGCGCTCCACCTCGTCTGTCCGAGCAGCTGTGCAGGCTACGCGCTTGGCTTGCGCCAAATCTAGGCCATCCTGCCTGACGGGCGCGCACCTTGTCACCTGCGCGCAGACCAGTGCTTACCCCAATCCCAGTGGATGACGTACGTTGGTAGATCGACCAGGGAGGATTCGTGTCATACCCCCCGTCTCCACCGAATCGTGTTGGGACATTCTCCCCGCTGAGTCATCGTGGCTTCACACTTCTCTTCTCTGGACAATTGGCGTCGGCGCTTGGTGACCAGGCGTTCGCTCTCGCTCTGCCATGGACCGTGCTGGCGGTGACTGGAGATGTCGCGCAGGTGGCGCTTGTGCTGGCTGCTGAGGCAATCCCGCGCGTGATACTGTTGCCACTCGGTGGCGCGCTCGCCGATCGAATCAATCCTCGCCTTGTAATGTTGCTCTCCGATATTGGTCGCGCTGGAGTGGTGGGCGCGCTTGGCGTGACGCTCCTCTTGGGGTTGCCGCCCCTGTGGGTAGTCGCACTGCTCGCGGCGCTACAGGGGGCCGGCAGCGGCCTCTTCCTGCCTGGTTCCCAGGCTATCCTGCCATGGACGGTGAGAAACACAGAGATCCCCGCCGCCAACGGACTGATGCAGACCATTCTCTGGCTGACGATGGTCGTTGGCCCGGTACTCGGCGGCGTAGCTGTCGCCGCGCAAGCCGCCATCGCCTTTCTTGTCGATGCTGTGTCTTTCATCATCTCAGCGATCACTCTTGCGGGTATTCGTCTCTTGCCGCCGGACACCCCAGGCGCAAAGGCAAGCGTCACTGACGACGAGGTCACGCTCCACGAGGATTCAGACAATTCAATACCATTGGTAACGACCGGGGGCGCCTCCACCGCAGAAGAAGCAACGATGGAGTTGAGTGTAGCGGCGCGCTCGGCGACCGACCAGGCAGTGACAGATGTGGACACGACGGTTGGATCTTCAGCGCAGGCAGAAGTGGCTGTGATCGACGAGCCTGCCGTTGAAGACAGAGGTGCGCCTGGAGATCTGGTGGATGTGGCAACCGAGATAGAAGTGATAGAAATTGAAGTGATAGAAATTGAAATGACTGAAGTCGTACGCGTCGCAGCAGCGACGGCTCTCGTCATGCCAGTGTCAACGCAACTATCGCAGGAGCGATCTGGAGCAAGCGAGACATCACAGGATCGCGCCGCAGTCGAACCTTGGCCAGCGGCGGGAACTGTGCGAGAGGCGTCTGACGAGCAGACATTGTCACAATCTCCAGCCGGCGCCAACGCCGAAGGTCAGACCAACCCAGTCGCGAGATCCAGCGTATGGGGTGAGATGAGCGCTGGTATGGCGTATGCCCTGGGCCAACCACTGATGCGTACGGCGATAGCGGCCTCCATTTTGGGAAACCTGGCGTATACTGGCACGTTTGGCGTGGCGTTGATTCTGCTGTCGCGTAACCTTGACCCTAGCCCCGTGGCGCTAGGCCTCCTCTTGGGAGCATGCGGAATTGGAGGCGTGCTCGGTGGCCTGGTTGCAGGTCCAGTTGGTCGCCTGCGTCGGCGCAGCACACTGGCGCTTCTGCTCTGGGCGCTCATGCCGGTAGCGCTCGTCCTGGTTCCAGTCTACGCAGGCGCAGCGGCGCAACTTCCATTTCACATCGACCTGAGCGCTGTGAACTTTGGTGATGTTGCTATTGGTGATCGTCAGCTAGGTCCGCTCAACTTTGGCGATCAAATAGCAAGCCTGACGGATCAGCAGCGCCTGCTCGCGGTCGCCGTCCTGCTGGGTCTAACGAGTTGCATCATCGCGCTTGGCGAGACTGTTTTCATCACGATCATGCAGCAGCGCATTCCCGCTAACTTGATGGCCCGTGTGTTCAGTGTGCAGCTCATGGCGGCCGGCGTCGCGCAGCCGCTTTCCCTTATCGCCGCAGGATTCCTCTCAGCGATGTTCGGCGCCGGGTTCGCCTTTCTTGCCGCAGCGGTGTTGTTCTTCATCGCTGCTATCATTGGCCTTTTCTCACCTGCCCTGCGACGAGCATAGTTCGCAATATCCGGTCTCCAACAAGCACGTGTTCGGCTCGACACTCATCAGCCAGATGGTACAATCCGTGCGGACCAAGAGGTGACTGACGCCGCGCCCATTCGCGCCTTCATGCCAAGCGCACTCCACACCATCAGCCAACCCAATCAACATCACGGTCATAACCGCCGAGAGGAGATCGCGCGCGATGACAGCCTCAGATTTCACCGAGATCATTCCAGGCGTCACCCTTGACGGCCCGATCACGCCGGAGGTCGCTGCGATCCTCACTGCTGAGGCGCTGGGACTCCTCGCCACACTGCACCGCGAGTTCAACGAACGCCGTATCCAGCTTCTCCACCGGCGTGTCGAACGCCAGGCCGCGCTGGATGCCGGCGCGCGCTACGATTTCCTGCCGGAGACACGTGAGATACGCGAAAGCGAGTGGAGTGTCGCGCCGATTCCGCCCGACTTGCAGGACCGCCGCGTCGAGATCACCGGACCAGTGGAGCGCAAGATGATCATCAACGCGCTGAATTCCGGCGCGCGTGTCTTCATGGCCGACTTCGAGGACGCAAACGCTCCCACCTGGGAGAACTGCGTCCAGGGGCAGGTCAATCTCCGCGACGCCGTGCGCCGCGCGATCAGCTTCAGCAGCCCCGAAGGCAAGGGGTACCAGCTCAACGAGAAGACGGCGACACTGCTCGTGCGCCCGCGCGGCTGGCATCTGGTCGAGAAGCATCTGGAGGTGGATGGGACGCCTATCTCCGGAAGCCTCTTCGATTTCGGGCTGTATTTTTTTCACAATGCCCAGGAACTGATTCAGCGCGGCGGTGGACCGTATTTCTACCTGCCCAAGATGGAGAGCCATCTGGAGGCGCGCCTGTGGAATGATGTCTTCGTGCGCGCGCAGGAACTCGTCGGTCTGCCCAACGGAACCATTCGCGCGACAGCGCTGATCGAGACCCTGCCGGCGACGTTCGAGCTGCACGAGATCCTCTGGGAGCTGCGCGACCACTCCGCTGGTCTGAACTGTGGCCGTTGGGATTACATCTTCAGCGCGATCAAGAAGCGCCGCCATGACCCCGACTTCATCCTGCCCGACCGCGCTCTAGTCACGATGACCACGCCGTTCATGCGCGCGTACTCCCAGTTGGTGATCAAGACCTGCCATAAGCGCGGGATTCACGCGATGGGCGGCATGTCGGCTTTCATTCCCGTCCGGGGCGATGATGCGCTGAATGAGAAGGCGTTCGCGCAGGTGCGCGCCGATAAGGAGCGCGAGGCGACCGACGGCCACGATGGCACATGGGTCGCGCATCCCGGGATGGTCGCACTGGCCACCGAAGTCTTCGACCAGCACATGCCGCAGCCCAACCAGATCAGCCGCCAGCGCGACGACGTGAACCCGACGGCGGTGGAGTTGCTGGCGACCCCCGAAGGCGCGATCACCGAACAGGGTCTGCGCACGAACATCCGCGTCGGCGTGCAATACATCGCGGCCTGGCTTGGCGGGCTGGGCGCTGTGCCGCTCTACAACCTGATGGAGGACGCCGCCACCGCCGAGATCTCGCGCGCGCAGGTCTGGCAGTGGATCCGCCATCCACGCGGTGTTCTGGAGGATGGACGCAAGGTTACGGTTGAGTTGTATCGCCAGTTCATGGATGAAGAGATGGCCGAACTGCGCGCGGGGAAGGGGCAACTGCGCTTCCAGCCGGAGCATCTGGACACCGCGAGCCAGATCTTCGATCACCTTTCGACCAGCGACGAGTTCATTGACTTCCTCACCCTGCCCGCTTACGCGCGCCTGGGTTGATGGGGTGGACGTCGCGTGGAATGCATCGGCATGACGCGATAAGAAAAGGCGCGAGCGTGATACACTGTGCCTGCCGGGGCATACCGAGAGGCTCGTTGCGTATGCGAAGGGAGAACGTCGCCATGGGGAATGAGACCAGCGCGCCGAGTGATCGAAGCGCGCCGGGTCCGGATCGTCAGGCGGAGTTGCGTCGCGCGTACGAGGCGAATCTTGCCGTGGAACGCCCCTGCTGCGCGGGCGTCAGGATGCGCTCGCCGGGCGAGGCGCTCTGGGTCGCGCAGACGCTCGGAACGCCTGGCGTGCGCGATTTGAGCGGCGCCGATTGCAGCGGTCTGAACTTCTTGGAAGCCAATCTGAGCGGAGCGCTATTTCCCGAAGCGACCCTGGCGCAGGCGAATTTCGCCCAGGCGAACCTCGCTGGCGCGGTCTTCTTCAATGCCAATTTGCGTGCAGCCAATCTCACGG
>Ga0207684_10004702_pt1 | contig 12807 bp, 13 predicted proteins | sample KBSK5501metaG_FD_184342 | JGI IMG/M metagenome (GOLD analysis project Ga0207684, IMG submission 184342) | Corn, switchgrass and miscanthus rhizosphere microbial communities from Kellogg Biological Station, Michigan, USA - KBS K5-50-1 metaG... | ecosystem: Host-associated > Plants > Roots >...
ACCAGCGCCAGGTGGCTGCCTACCGCTCCCACCGCACACGCCTCCTCGCGCAGCTCGCTCACCCTGGCTAATCATCCCGCTCAAAGTCTCGTTGTCGTGCTAGAATAGCCGTGAGAATGGCCAGCCCTGCTCCCACGAGAATCCCCTGCACCACGTCCAAGACGATGCGCCGCTTGACGAGGGGGGTGTTCCGGATGGCCGCCCAGACGTGCGAGAAGAAGTCCATTGAGCTCGTCTCCTATTCAGTGCCGTGCCGATGGCTGCCATTCTCCCCCACGAGCGGCGAGGACGCAATGGGAGCGGACCATCGAGGCGGGTTTCTCAATGAGTGACAACGGTTGGGAGACTGGGCGCTTGGATGCCGTCGAGCGCTTCGACCGGATGAGCCTCGTGAAACCCGGAAAGAGGGGATGCGCACCTGCGAAATGTGGATGATAGGATGCGCCTCGTTCACATTGGCGATCTCAGGCGCTCGTCAAACTACAACGGTATGGTGCGACCGGGTATCAGAAACTGTTTGCAAACCCTCCTCAGAAGCGAGCGAGGCGGCGTAGCATGAGACGGATCATGGCGAGATAGATCCACGTCTCGCTCGTGGCGCACAGGCGCTCGTAGTCCTTGCTCAGCCGGCGCTGCTGGCTCTGCCACGAACAGGTGCGCTCCACCACCCACCGGCGTGGGAGCACGCGAAAGCCTGGCGGGGGCAGATACGCGCGACCAGTCGATCTGGTCATCGGGCAGATCCTCAAAGATCCAGACTGTGCAGGGCCGTCGCCGATGCGCCACGATCTCGGCCGTCCAGCCCAGGGTCGGTTCAACTGTTCAATCCAGTCGTTGCCTTTGCCTTTGCCGTTGGAGCTGCTCTCGAGCCAGACGTGGCGCCGCCGGGGGAAGTCCGTCCCAATCGACTCGTGCAGCACCAGTTTCACCCCGTCGCGGTCCCTGCTGTCGGCGGGATGGACCACCGCGCGCAGCACGAAGCCTTCCGTATCCACCAACAGATGGCGCTGGCGTCCGTTGACCTTTTTGCCGCGGTCAAAGCCGCGTGGCCCACCGACGCCACTGGTCTTCACGGACTGACTCTCGCTGCTGCCCGCGCGCGGCTCTTGATCGCGCCCCAACCGCTGGCGCCGCCAGTCCCGCAGGATCTGCTGGATCCGCTCCCATGTCCCATCGCCTCGCCAGCGTCTCAGGGAGCAATACACGGTCTGCCAGGGCGGCCACTCCTGGGGCAGAAAGCGCCAAGCGCCGCCGGTGCGGAGTTGGGAGAAAATCGCGTTGCAGATCGCGTTGCGGATCGTGCGCAGCGCGTGGAGACGAGGGCGACCGATGGGGGACTCGGGAGGCAACAAGGGCTCAAGCAGGGTCCATTCGGCGTCGGTGAGATCCGAGGCATAGAGCAGAGGCGAGGTGTCCATCCCCCAGCAGACCTGACGCCGCTGCCCGCCTGTTAAGGGTTTGCAAACAGTTTCTTATACGGGTTTCGTCTGGGATGTTGTAGAAAGGCCGCCTCGGACCCCGAATCCGGCGAGGGTAAGCCGCTGCCACATTACAATGACGCTGCCGAAACCCGTATGACCGCGTCATGGCTGGTCAAGGGTTTCTTTGGCTACTTGTTCGAGCGCCCCGGCGGGGCCCGAAAACATGGGAACCGATCCGCCATCTATGACGACGTGGTGGTCATCAGCGAAAGTTGGCTCTGGCATCATGATTCGGCTACCGGTTGCTAGTAACGGCTTCGGCCTGCTGCCCCATCGGAGATCCGGGGGACCGCGGCGCCTTGGTACTGGTACAACTGCTCGCCCTGCTCCCGTTGTTCGGCGACGATCTGCAGCGCCGATGGCGCAGTGGGACCGGTTGGGCGGTTCGCACCGGCCGATCCGGACAAGTCCGTCTGCTTCACGGGCTCCGCTCCGCTTGCGTGAGGCGAAGGATCGAAGGATACGGAGCTACAGCCCCCAAGTGGTGGACGAGAGTGTCCAGGTACGCCACGGTTGTGCGCATACCCTCCAGGTGTCTGGCGAGCTCCTAGCGGTCGTCGCGGTCGTCGCGGTCGTCGGCGAGCCTGCGTGTGATCGGCGCCTCGTCTGCGACGAGGTTGTCGAGGAGGCGCCAGCGCGATGTGGGGTCGCCGACGTCTTCGTCGTCCAGGGCAACGTACTCGGCCGGTGCGACCTGGAGTCCACACCCCCCGGTGACCTCCCCGCGACCGGTCGTCGCCTCCACAGGCGACGCAGCACGAACGTATCACGACTCGGTCCAGCTGGGCGCACCGGGCGCTCGCCTCGTGCAGAACGCGCTACCGTGGTCTATGTGCGTCGCTTAGACGAAGGATCTCGTCCACGACGCGCGCGAGCGGCGCGGTAGCGTCGATGATCGTACCGTTTTGCGGAAGGGCTTCTTTCGTGTGATACATGCGCACAGTGATTTCCCGTTCCGCTGGTGTTCCGCCCCAGTCAGTGGGGTCCAGCGCGACGCGCTCAGCAATCCGCCGCAGACTGGTGTCCAGGTCGACCGCAAGGACAAACACGCCGTCAAATAAGTCGATGTATGTGGAGGAATTCTTCGACCCACCGCAGAAGAAGGTGACCGCCACATCCTGGTTGGCGACGAAGGCGTTGACTTTCTCGACATCCCAAATGTGGTGCTCGGAAATGAAGGTAGCTGAGTGCTCGTGCGTGAGGCCATCCGTCGGTTGACCCGTGTCCGGATCGCCTTGATACGCCAATTCACGGTCACCATGAATGGCTTGGTAGCCGCGCCGCTGCAATTCGGCGCAGACCGCCGTTTTGCCGGCGCCGGACACGCCTGCAATCAGATAATTTCTCCTGCCCATGGCGAGATGATACCAACACCGAGATGACACAAACAATAGGTGATACCAGGGTCTGTCTGACGAATCGAGCTGGATGTGCTACCCTCTGTGGTGGAGGCAAAGGAAAAGCGGGTGGCCAACCGGTTGGACGTGGTGAGTCGACCGAGGAAGCCTGGAGCGTCGTGGCGCCGCTGCCGCCCATGAGTGGGGCTTGACGGTGAGGTGGTTGGCGGCGCTTGTCGGGGCAGATCACTGTAGGGGCAGATCAATGCCGACCTGCTCGTTGTGTACGGTCGTTGCGTGAGCGGCGCGGTTGCGCCTTGGCGCAGATGTCACTGAGCATCGTGTGCGCGCAAACTCCTACGAGACGTCCTGAACGAAAGGGCACAACTCCCCATGACACCGTCCCTGACTGACACCGAACAGCAACAGATCGACCGCGCGAATGCCTCAGGATTGCAACCAGTCGTCTTTGTCCACGGCTTCTGGCTCCTCGCCAACAGCTGGGAGAACTGGCGCGCCTACTGCGAAGCGCAGGGCTACACCACGCTCGCCCCTGGCTGGCCCGATGAACCAGAGACCACGCAGGAAGCCAATCAAGATCCCGAGGTGTTGGCCCATCAACGCCTCAAGCACGTCACCGACCACTACGTCGCCGCCATCGGCCAACTCCAGCGGAAACCGGTCGTCATTGGTCATTCCTTTGGCGGACTCATCGCTGAGCAAATCGCCGATCACGGCGTCGCGGCGGCGACGGTAGCCATCTCCCCAGCGGCCTTCCGCGGGATCCTCCTGCTGCCGCTCTCGCAGCTCAAGGTGGTCTCACCAGTCCTCAGAAACCCACTCAACGTCGGCAAGGCGTTGCCGCTGACCTTTGAGCAGTTCCAGTATGGCTTCGCCAACGAGCTCGACGAAGCGGAAGCGCGGCAGCTCTATGACGCCTACGCGGTCCCCGTTGCCGGCACGCTGGTCTTCCAGGGGGCATTGGCCAATGTGAACCCGTGGACCGAGGATACGGTCGACACCGGCAATCCCGATCGAGGTCCACTGCTGATCATCGCGGCAGAGAAGGATCACACCATACCTGTTTCACTCTCAGAGGCCGCCTACAAACGGCAGCAGAAGAACCCAGGCGTGACCCAGTACCGCGAAATGCTAGGGAAAGGGCATTCGCTGGCCATGGACCATGGATGGCAGGAGGTAGCGGACGTGGCGCTCGCCTTCATGAAGGAACAGGCGCCGGCCAACCAAAGCTCCTAGCCGTTGGGGGAGGCGGCTCTATCGCAAGCCGCCCCCCTGCCAGTGCCGATAGCGGGCAATTGGGCGGCATTCCTGCCCTCCCTGCAGGAGCGGCTATCCGGTCGCCGGTGACGACGGCATAGCGCAGCGCGGGCGCCGGCGACCCCAGATTGCTCTTGCTGCTCGCCAGCACGCGGTGGCGCTCGGGCTGCTGCGGGTCGGGGGCGACCAGTAACACCGAGCGCGTCACCTCCTCCAGCAGCTCCGGGCTATCACCCTCCTCGTCGGTGTCCCAGCCCTCCCGCAAGTCTCCCTCACTTCTCCATAATGAGGGAGACTGACCCCACTGGAGGAGACTGCGCCGCCGATCTCCAGCCAGCGCGCCACCCGCTCGACCACGCGCGCGCCCATCTCCGGTCCACCGCGCAGCAGCGTCGCCAGCGTCGTCGCCCCCGTCGCCGGACGCTGCGCGCGCAGCCGCTCCCGGCTGAGCCCCTTCGAGCCGTATCTGCGCGAGCGCTGGGATGCCGGGGAGCAGAATGGTCGACGCCTGCTCGCCGAGATCCGCGAGCGCGGCTACCGAGGCAGTAGCTCAAATCTCTACACGCTGCTCGCCCTGTGGCGTCCCGGGCCACGCCGGCCTGGCCCCTATCCTCGCCAGGCGCGCGTCCCGCCTGCGCCGCCACCACCACCGCGCCTCTCACCCCGTGCGGTCGGGTGGCTCCTCGTGCGCGAGGACGGCGACTACACGCCGCAGGAGATGGCGTTCGTTGGCGAGATCCTGCGGCGTTGCCCGACGCTAGCTACCATGTCTGGCGCGGTACGACGTTTCTTCGCCCTGCTCCGGCAGCGCCAGGTGGACGACCTGGCGGCTTGGCTGCACGAGGCTGGGGCAAGCGGTATTCCAGAGCTGGCGGCGTTCGCTCAAGGAGTACGCCGTGATCTCGCGGCCATCCAGGCGGCCTTCACGTCACCCTGGAGTCAGGGGCAGACCGCAGGGCAGGTCACACGCCTCAAGCTGCTCAAGCGCCAGATGTACGGTCGCGCCAACTTTGACCTCCTCCGTCACCGTGTTCTTTACCGTCCAGTTGGCTAGCGCAGGCATGGCGCGACGGGATGTCACTGGTTCACCAAATCCGCGGGAGAGCCAGATACCGGACGTGACTTCTACCGCCGGACAACTGTGGACATCGGCGAACAACCATGAACTTTCGACGAATACAAAATCGGCAACCATGGACGTTGGTGGACGTTGGTGGACATGAGTGGCGCTATTTCGTAAACAGCGGCTCGAGCGCTAGATTGCAAATTTGGAGGTTCACAATCCACTCGGGAGCTCGAATAGGTCGCGCATGATGTGAGCGCGGTACAGTCCTTCACCCAGCCGATCGCAGATCGCCAGCGCCTGCTCAAAGCGCTGACGTGCTGCAGTCGGATCCCACCGCGCCGCCTCCAACCAGCCGTAGATCCACAGCGCCTTGAGTTCGGCGTAAGGATACGGCATCTCGCGAGCCAGCGAACACGCCTCATCGAGCGCTGCCTTTACCTCATCCCATCGCTTGCCAGTGAGCGCGATTTGCGCGCGAACTCGCAGTATATCTGGTAGTAGGAAGCGGTTCCCTCGCGCGCGTACATAGGTTTCACCTGCTTCGATCTTCTTACTGGCCTCATCGTAGTGGCCCAGTATCAGATCAGCCCAGGCCACCAATGGTGTCAGGAAAGACGACCAGGAAGACGGATACTGCATCCCTGGGTGAGTCTGTACCGCAGCTAGACGGCTCTGCGCCGCCTCGGTGCGACCTGCAAGGAGATCCGCCTCTACAATCGCTGACGCGACGGGTACCAGCGCCTGGAGATCGCCAATAGCCAGCGCCCGAGCGAGCGCTGGCTCCAGAGTGGACGTCACTGCCTCCTCATGCCCCATAGCCAAGTCAAGGATGCCAAGGGAAAACGAGCTGTAGCCCGAAGTGAAATACTCGCCGAACGGGTCATTGCGCTCCTCGATGGCGACCATCTCGTCGAAGACCTGACGGGCCCTACCCCAATCACCACTGAGCAATGCCAGGTGGCCCACGTTTAGGTTGGCGACATGCAGCTCGCCCGCGTTGGCAAACAAATTGCCTTCGTTCTGGAGCAACTCCATTTCACGTTCCAGGTAGCGGCGAGCGCGCGAGAAATCGCCTGTGATCCAATAGGTTTCATAGGCCATGACAAGCGCTCTCAAGAGGCTCTGTATGTCTCCAAGACGCTCCGCCAGCGCGAGGATCTCCTGCAGCACTTCATCAGGTGGATCGGCGATACCCAGCACTGCCATCGCGAATGGACGTGACAGCAGCATCTGCAAGCGCAACGAGTCATCCTGAACCATGCGCGCGAAAAGCTCGCCGTGCTCGAGCGCATCAAGCGTCTCATTTCGCCGAAAGCTCATGAAATACAGGATCGCCAGATTAAAATACACCCGAGCGATACCCGACGCGTCTTTCGCGGTCACGTTGGCCTCGGACGCCTGTAGGCGCGGAAGGATGCGCGCCGCATACGCTTCGACTTCCCCGATCCCGCCGTAGCGAAAGGCAACGTCGGCAAGCGCCCGCAATTCTCCGTCCCTATCGCCCAAAGTCTCGTAGAGGCAGGCGGCGCGGTCACTCACCTCGCGAGCTTCATTACGACGCGCACCCTCCCACAGGGCTGTGCCGAGCTTCTCCAGTGCCTTGGCCTCGCGCGGCGCATCACCTAGCCCTCGCGCCAGTTCACTTGCTGCCCGGTAGTGTCCTGCGGCCTCACCATGGGCGAACACCGCCTCCGCCTGATCGCCAGCCAGCAGGAGATATGGCAATGCGCGCGCTAACTCTCCAGCCTGCATCAGATGATCCGCCAGCACCGCAATGTGCCGCGTCCGCTCTGGCGCGGGCAACTGCTCTAACGTATCGGCGACGGCTCGATGCAGCAGCGCCTGACGCGCCTTGCTGAGACTGGCAAAGACCGTCTCGCGGATGAGGTCATGGGTGAAGCGGTAGGCGACAACAGTAGAGCTGAGTTCTTCAAGCAATCGCGCGCGGCAGGCAGCCTCCAGGGAAGCCGCCAGGTCATCTCCACTGCTCCCGCGCGCGAGACGCAGTAGTTCGAGCTGCGCGACACGCCCGACGATCGCCACCAGCGCCAGCGTTTCCTGCGCATCGGAAGGCAGCGCCGAGAGGCGGCGGCGAATCGTCGCAGTGACCAGCCATGGTATCTTTGCCTCCCTGATCATAGCGCCACTCTCCACAGCAAGCGGCGCGGCTGCGGCACCGGCCTGCGCAAAGTTCACCAGATAGAATGGCACTCCGTCGGCGCGCGCCACGACATCCGTGATGCGTTGTTCGGCGTCTCGTGTGGCGCCAACGAGGCTCGTCGCCAGCGAGCGCGCCTCTTCGTCGCTCAGGCGAGCCAGTTCACACACGCTCACACACTCGTCATGCGCAAGATCGACGATCAAGTTCTCCAGTGCATGGCCGCTCTGAACCTCGCTCGTACGATACGCCCCCAGGACCCGTAATGGGGCGTGCGGCGAGGAAATCTTGGAGGAAATGTTGGGCGACTCAATGGCGCGCAAGCGGACGAGAAAGGCAAGCAAGTCGAGCGCATCCGAACCAGCCCACTGCACGTCGTCGAGGATCAGCAACGTTCCGGCAGGCCCAGCGATATTGGTCAGATAACGCCGTACCGCGGCGAAGATCATCCGCCGTTGCTGTTCGGGTGTGAGCAACCACTCCGGCACTGGGGTCCTGATCTTCGCGGCGAATTCAGGCCCCAGGCGCGCCAGCCAGTCACAACCCTTCAGATCACCCTTGCGTCGCGAGGATGATGTGGCGAGTAGCGACTCATCCAGCATCTCCACAAACGGAGCGTAGGGTTCACGGCCACTGCGTTGGTCGCAGCCGCCCGCCACCACGTGCCAGCCCGTTCCATGCGCCTGAGCAGCCAACTCACGCAGGAGGCGCGATTTGCCGATGCCCGGCTCTCCGGCGAACAAGAGTACGGACGGGCCATCGCCAGCGAGGAAGCGCACACCTGCGGCCAGCTCGCTGACGCGACCCACAAAGGCTGGCGCGCCACTGTCGGTGGTTGGCACCTGTTCCTGGTCTCGCGACAATGCAGCGCCGGAGCGGCGCGCGGTAGAGGCAAACGACGCGCGAATGGAGCCGGTGAGGTGAAGAGCGTCAGCCAGCGATTCGACGGTATGGGCATGCGGAAACAGGCTGATACCGCGTTCCAGATCGGCAATGGTATGCACGCCAAGGCCACTCAGCGCAGCGAGGCGCTCCTGGGTGTACCCAGCCGCCAGCCGGTAGCGACGCAATAACTGGCCAAACGGATCCCCTACTGGCGTCGACATCCTACGCCTCCTGCGGTCCCAGAAGAAGCGACTGCTCCTTCCGCTAGAGGCTGCCAACGATGCGGTCTCATTCTATCACTTCAATCAGCCGCAATCGCACGGAGACGACGAGGAAGCCCCGGTCATTTCCGTGGGTCATTTCCGTGGGTCATTACGTCGACTCTGCATGGCCAAGCGCGAGACATTTGGGCAGAATGCGGCACATCCAGCGGGGGTCGCTGGCCGTTCAGTGGATGTGGCTGCTGGCTGCCCAGAGTCAGCGCCATGCCCACATTCTTCCGGCAAACTGCTCCTGAGCGTGCGGGGACCCCATCACCAGCAATTAAGGAAGGCTCCCATGGCTAAAGAACCTTTCGACCAGCACAGACGCGATGCCATTGTCGGCGCCACGCTCCTGGCGATCACGCTAATTGCTTCTGCGGCGAGCATCCTGCCTTTTATGGGTGTGACCTCCGTCGGGCAACTCGGAACAGGGATTGTAAACGTTGTTACAGCCTATTCGCAGAGACTGGTCTGGCTGGCGGGGTATACAGGCATCATCGGCTTCAGCCTGCTTGTCGCCCTTTGGGTGATCTATCTCGTACGCGTCGTGCAACTCGCTCGCCGCAAGACCGACCGCTCCTGGCGTGTCTACGAGGCGGCGCTGGCGTTGCCATTGGTAGTAGCGCTGCTGGTTCCTTTCTATGTCCCCAACCCCCCCATTCCTGTCTTGCCTCCTGCTCAGCAGGTGTGGCGCGAGAGTCTGCTGATGAAGCCAGGCGAAACATCGCTCGACCCGTCCACCGCAGGCTCGGCGAGTGTGGTCTACATGGAGCAACTCATCTTCCCAAGCCTGGTCAGACTCGACAAGGACTCACGCGTCCAGAACTGGGCGGCCTCCAAAGTGCAACTAGGGAAGGATGGAGCCAGCTATATCTTTACATTGCATCCTAACCTGGCCTGGAGCAATGGCACGCCGATTAGAGCGGAGGACATCGCCTATTCGATCAACCGTACCCTCGATCCCTGCACAAGATCGCCGAGTGCGCCCATCTTGCTCGCCATCAAGAATGCCAGCGCGTTCCATAGCCAGCCCTGCAAGGACGGCAAAGTGGATGGCACCATCGCGACGTTGACTGGCCAGTCGTTGCGCGTCACGGATCCGCTGACTTTAACCATCCAGCTGGAAGGGCCAACGCCTAGCTTTCTGGCGCAACTAACAAACCCCGCTTCCTGGGCCGTGCCACGCACGTTGGTCGAAAAGTATGGAACGGACTGGGCGAACCATCTCGCCGACGGGGACGGCTTCGGGGGCGATCTCTTCAAGGTCACCGGTCTCGATTTTGGCCACAAGATCGTGCTGGAGCGCAATCCAGAGTTCTGGGGCAAGAAGCCGGTTCTACGCCGGATCGAGTTCACGCTCTATTCCGGCGCGGATGCAGATGCTGGCCACAACGCGATGTACACCGCGTACCTTGCTGGCGAGCGCGAGGTGACGGCCCTCGATAACGCTGCGATTGCAAGCGCGCGGTTGCGGCCTGACTACCACACTGCCAAGAGCCTCTTCCTTCAGTATTTTGACCTTAATTGGGCGACGCCGCCGTTTGATGATCTGCGTATGCGCCAGGCGTTCGCGCTGGCATTGAACAAGGAGCGGCTGGCGCAGGATCAGACCTTCTGCGGGGCGTGTGTGGCGACCAACCATCTCGTGCCCAGTGGGATGCCAGGCTACGACGTGAGGATCTCAGGACCAGACGGGAGCTCGGGCCTGCAGGGAAACGTGACCAAGGCAAAAGCACTGGGTCAGAACTACGCCAACGATAAGTGCGCAGGAGCGCTGAGCAAGTGCCCACCGGTGACACTGTGGTACATCGACAGTTTCGAGACCACCATGCAGGAAGCCAAGAGCATGTGGGCAGACGCGCTGCCAGAGTACCCCATCGCGCTCCATCCGCTTTCGGCGAAGGATTACTTTAGCAACTTTGGCTCCTTTGGGGACCAACCCTGGCAGATCTACTGGGCACCATGGGTGGCGGACTATCCCGACCCGCAAGACTTTCTCTCGCTTTTCTTCCTGCCTCACGCTGCCTATAACCCTGGCAGTGTTGATGCACCCGCCGCCACCACGTTGATGCGGCAAGGTGATGTAGAACTGAATCCGACCAAGCGGCTGAACGAGTATCATCAGGCCGAGCAGTTGCTCGTCACGAATATGGCGTCGATCCCGCTGGTCGAGGCGCAAAACGCGTATCTGCTGCGCACCAATGTCGTCAACTATCAGCCGGCGCTCGTCGGTGTCGCCTCAGAGACCTGGCAGCAGATATATCTCGGCCAGGTCTGAGGCCTCGAACTTGATGCGCTGGGTAGGGTTGGCGCAGGACATAGATCTCCTCTTTTGAGACGGGTTTCTGCAGGGTCGAGGGCATGCCATCATTCTTGTCTGCAGCGTGGCTGTGCCTCCACTGCGACGCATCGCGTGTCTTCTGCGTCGGCGTCTCTACCTGGAGACATGGAAGAATACCCTTGAGCAGCACATACAAATAGGGGTCTCTGCCCGCAGACTTGACGCCAAGGCACACGGCCGTGCATGCCGGAGCTGCTGACCCCAAGCCACGTGGCACGGAGTGCCGCAGATGTCGGTGAAAATCTGGCATACTCGCATGCGGAGCCGAGGGAGCCAGGTCGCGGTCAAAGCGGTGCAGAACCCAGCCCGTCCCCAAGCTGACCCGGGCGTGTCCAGGGAAGATGACTGTCGCCCCGCCCAACGGCGGAGAGCACGCCGAGGAAACTCGTCGGTGGTCCACGCCCCTCCTTCGGTTTCTGTGTCTATGCAGGAAGCCGTGCAGGTCGACATGAGTCGACAGGGCAGGAGGGGAAAGGCATGAAAGTGGTCTCTGCGCGCTGCTGTGGGCTAGATGTCCATCACAAGAGCGTGGTGGCGTGCATCCTGCTGACCGATCCAGATGGCACAGTCCAGCGCGAGGTCCAGACCTTCGGGACCATGACAGCGGATCTGCTTGCACTCAATGACTGGCTCAACGCGCGGCAGGTCGCACAGGTCGCCATGGAGAGCACCGGCGTCTACTGGCGGCCGGTCTTGAACCGGTTGGAAGCGGAGCACGAGCTCATTCTCGTCAACGCGCAGCACATGAAGGCGGTTCCCGGGCGCAAGACCGATGTGAAGGATGCGGAGTGGTTGGCCGACCTGTTGCGCCATGGTCTGCTACGCGCCAGCTTCATTCCCCCCGCGCCGGTGCGCGACCTGCGCGACCTGCGCGAGCTGACACGCTACCGGCAGACACTCGTCCACGCCCGTACGCAGGAGGTCAACCGCCTCCAGAAGCTGCTTGGAGACGGCGAACCTCAAACTGGGCGCTGTGGCCACGGACATCCTGGGCAAGAGTGGACGCGAGATGCTCGAGGCCCTCCTGGCTGGTGAGGAGCGGCCGGAGCTGTTGGCAGATCTGGCGCGCGGGCGGCTGCGGGCAAAGCTCCCGCAGGTGCGCCAGGCGTTGGAGGGACGGGTACAGGCACAGCACCGTGTCCTCCTCCGCCATGTGCTCGCCCACCTCGACTTCATCGAGCAGCACCTGTATCAGCTGACACAGGAGATTGAGGCTGCGCTCACGCCCATGACCGACGCCATCATCGCGGAGATCGGGACGGATATGCGTCGCTTTCCTTCCGCCAAGCGCCTGGCTTCCTGGGCAGGCGTGTGTCCTGGCAATCGCCAGAGCGCCGGCAAGCGACTGGGGGGACGAACCACGAATGGCAATCCCTGGCTGCGCGCGGCCTTGGGCGAGGTTACCTGGTCGCTTGCGCACACCGCGAATAGCTACCTAGCCGCCCAATACCACCGGTTCGCTCGGCGCATTGGCAAGCATAAGGCGATTGTGGCCGTCAGCCATTCGTTGCTCGGGATCATCTACCACCTGCTGGCGACTCACAGCGCCTACAGCGATCTTGGCCCTGACTACTTCGACTCGCTGGAGAACGACCGCCTCCAACGTCACTACGTCCGACGCCTCGAGCAGCTCGGCTTTGCCGTCACCTTGACCTCGCCACAGACGACCTGAGCCTGATCCAGAGGATTTTCCGAGGAATTGTGACCCCAACCCAGGCGGACTGACTGGAACATTGTGGAACTAAGGGGGAACAGAACCACGAATTTTCCAACGTTACTGCACCTAGTGGAACGTGGAAGCGCGGTACCATTCAGTCTCAAAAACTGCCTCGTTGCGGCGGACGGTATAACGCACTTCATGACAGCCAATCTCCCTTGAAAATCCTCTCTTCTCGCACGCCCTGACTTACGAGATGCCCTGAGGAGAGAGCGTAACGGTGTAGCCAAGTTGCTCGAGCCGGCGAACATGATGACGCTCCAGTTGCGCCTGCTCCAGCC
>Ga0207684_10004705_pt1 | contig 12804 bp, 8 predicted proteins | sample KBSK5501metaG_FD_184342 | JGI IMG/M metagenome (GOLD analysis project Ga0207684, IMG submission 184342) | Corn, switchgrass and miscanthus rhizosphere microbial communities from Kellogg Biological Station, Michigan, USA - KBS K5-50-1 metaG... | ecosystem: Host-associated > Plants > Roots >...
CTATTATCCCAGGCTTGAAGATTGTTTGATCAATCAAGTACTGTTGCAAGGTCTGCACCTGGCTGCACGCCTGACGAATGATGGCAAGCTGCGCATTAAACTCTACCGGTTAGTCGATCTCTTTCAAGATACCGTCTCTTCGATTAGATTGGATTTCCAGGCGATGAAGCGATTGCATCGGGAACTGGATCGGCTCACCGCTGCTTACAGGCCTGCAATCACGCTTATCGAGATGCTGCTTGAAGCTGAGGGGATTTCCCTGGCAGAAGGCCAGCCGAGGGTACAGCTCCCAGGATTCCTCTTCGATATGAATCTCTTTTTCCAGGCACTGCTTTCCCGCTTCCTGAAAGAGCATTTACCGGATTATGATATACGGGATCAGTATAAGCTCAAAGAGATGATGACCTACAAGCCTGACTACAATCCGAGGAAGCGTCAGGCTCCAGCGCCACGCCCTGATTATGTGATTTTGCAGCAATCAAAGATAGTTTCAATCTTGGATGCCAAGTACCGCGATCTCTGGGAAAACACACTACCACCGCATATGTTGTATCAATTGGCGATCTATGCGTTAAGTCAGCCTGAAGGGGTAGATGCGACGATACTCTACCCGACTATGGAGGCGGAGGCGCGCGAGGCGAGGATTGTGCTGCATGATCCTGTTTACGGCACGGGTCGTGCTTATGTTGTGCTGCGTCCTGTGAACTTGCTCCGTCTGGAACAGTTAATTACCGAGCAGAGGAAGATAAAGAACGAGAGGGGGCGGACTGCTTTTGCCAGGTGGTTGGCTTTTGGAGGGGATTGAATCGTCAGGATTGAAAGGCAGAACTTCCGTGTTTGGGATGGGAACGGGTCCCACCTCAGTGAACAAGTTAGCTCCTCTGCTCGAAACCTCGCCACGGATGGTTTACACATCCTGGCAGTGAGGATGACCGATAGCAACATCGCGTCAGAAGCATGTGCGTGCGACGTTGCTATCGATCAGCCAGATGAGCTGGTTTCCTTGCCATACCTCCAACTCATCTTGAGCCGGGACTCGCTCGGTCAGCGCGCGCGCGAGCCACCATCGTTCCGGTGAATGCCATGAACGCAGCCGAGGTGAGCAGCGTCATCGACAGGCCTGCGGCTCCTGCGATGACGGCAAGTGTGAACCCGCCGCAGATCTCCCCTAAGGCCTCGGCCTGGTTGAGGAATGAATGCACGGTCGCCCGTACATCGCTCGTCGTGCGCTCGTTTACCCAGACCACGCTGACCGTCCGTGTGACATTGACCGTGATGCCGCTCACCAGCAGCACCCCAACGCCACCGATCAGGGCATCGGGGGCCGAAGCGATCACGAGCAGGCCGAGCATCCCGATGAAGCAGGCGAGTGTATACATACGCCGTGCGACGCCCACACCATCGATGCGTGCCTGGACGAGGCGCAGCGCGATGAAGCCAGCCGCCAAGGAGCAGATCCCGACAGCCGTATACCACAGCACGGGATCGGAAGGGAACCCCAGGTGGATGAGTTGCTTGGGAAACAGCCATGCTGCCATCGACGCACCGTTGAGGAGCATCGTGGCGACGCAGACCAACAGGATCTCGTGGTCGCGGCGCAGCAGGCTGATGACGAGCCGGACGACCGAGAGCGACGCGTGCCATCGTTGCTCGCGCTTGGGCAGGACGGTGCGCTCGGTGAACTGCACCGCGACGAAGAGTCCGAGCAGTGCCATGCCGACGCCTGAAACCACCATCGAGGTCTGCAGACTGGTGGCCCAGCCAAGCACCCCGAACGCCACCATCCCTGTTGCTCCTCCTACCAGGCCGAAGCTCGTACCCGTCGTCAACACACGGGCGATCCGCTGGGGTTGAGCGAGCTCGTCAGTGATCCAGGCCACATCGGCGCCAATCAAAAAGGCCCACCCTAATCCCCACAAGACTTGCGTCACCACCAGCAAGGGAAATGCCGTTACCAATCCAGTCATCACCATGGAAGCCCCCAGCAATAGGTGGCCGATCACCAACGGCCACTTGCGTCCGAGCGCGTCGGCCCAGACGCCGGTCGGGATATTTGTCAGCACCAAGGTGGTCGACATGACCGTGCCGAGTAAGACGTTCTGGGAGGTGGACAGATGCGCTCCGACCACGAAATAGAGGCCAGAGGTCAGCACGTAGCCCCGGTTGAACGCCCCGCGCAGAAACAACCAGCGCAAGAATATCGTCACCACATCACGCCTCTGCAGGCAACAGTGGCGGAGCAGATCATTGGTCTCTCGCAGAGTGCGGGCTCCCTGTCGGAAGGCGCGTTTGAACTGCATATCCATCTCTCTTTTCCTCTCAGACTCGGAGATTGCTGGGAAATGTCCTGGGGAATGTGAGCAGATTCTGCCCTCCAAACGCGAGAATTTGCCAAGAGTCTTGAGCGACTTCAACAAACGTTCCTGGACAAAACCGCTCCTCATCTGGCGCGCGAAGCATCGATCTCTTGCCAATTGACGTTCAGTCACCCCTGCCCCGAGAAAGAAAAGGGGGTTGGAGTGGAAATGGTGAGGAAAGACTGTCTAAATAGGCGCTCGCCTCAGACGCAGCACGAAGATTGCTTCCTCCCGGCCCCAAGGACTCATGAAACGTCTGCGCGACCTGCGCCCTGGTTTCTTCTGCCCAATCGTCCCGAAAACATACGTTGTGGGCCAGGTACATCAAATCTTGCACGACTCGTTCCCAGAGATAGTAGGTGAGCAGGCTCCAATCCACCTCTGCACCGGTGTACCCTTGAAAAAATGCCTCTGCGTGTGGCTTCCTGAGAAAGATGAAATCGCGTTCTTTTGGGGCCAACATCACTTCATCCCAGTCGATCACAAATACGTGGCCGGAAAGGTCACGAATCAGGTTTCTTGCGTGCAGGTCTGCATGACAGATGACGTAGGGAAGGGTTCGCGACTGGAACACCTCTGCCAGTTGTTGAAGTCGGGCCATAGCCCTGTGAATCGTCGGCTGATGCGCCCTCCAAGAGGAACGAAGAGCGCGCTGTGAGGCACTTGCACTCCTCAGATCATGGACATGTTGTGCTTCAAAGCTACGAATCCATCGGGCATACTCCGTCGGATCAAAGCGCTCCTTTCGCAGTGACTCAAAGCCTAAGGTGGGCAGCCTGATCTGGTGAATGCGCTGGAAGATGCTTCCTACCTCCTTCCACTGAGCATTGGTCATCCCTGTTAAGCTGCACTCCCCATCGATCCAAGGAGAGAGAATCATCGTCCACTCTCCAAACTGTGTCCACAAAGCACCGCTCGTCGTAGGAACGGGAGCCACGATGGACGTGATCCCCTGATCTCGCAGATAGGCGGGAACAAGACAACTTGGTTCGTAGAGCAAGCGAGAGGTTGCTTTCAGCAAATACGCCCTGCCTTGCAGGCTCACCACATGGTACACTCCAGCATCGTAATCATGTCCTAAGGGAAGAAACTCAACCATCACAGCGATCAGGCCATACCGGTCCTGTAAACAGGCTCGCAGGCGTTCCTCTGGAATCCCTGGCTGCTCACGCATCGTTCATTCCATCCTCTCTTTTCTTTCAAGCTGCTCCTATGCCAGTTCGTGGGTTCTCGCGGCTCGCACTCGCGTTTGAAGACATGCGTTTACCTCCTCCCTTTTTCTCGTCTGTATCATTCATGTTTTCCCTCCCAGAGCTGGCGCATTTCGTCGCTCGACTCAAGCCAAGTCTGATACCGTTCCCTCGGCTGCAAGCTGTCCAGCTTTGAGTACAATGATGTGATGAGCGTGCTGGAATGCAAACCGGCGATGCGACACCAGCACACAGGTGTAATCCCGTTTCGCGAAAAGACGTTCTCAGAACTGTTGCTCTGTCTCGACATCGAGCGCGCTTGAGAGATCATCAAAGATCAGCAGGTCCGGTTCGCGCACACATATGCGTGCGGCAGCCACGCGGCTTCATCTGGCTGCGGCCCTACCTGCGTATCCAGGCCTTTTTCGAGCGCCTGTACATCATGCTCCAGCAGATTGCGGATACAAGATGAACCTGCTCATAGAGCAAGAAGCCCGCGACCATGAGCATGACTGTACATCTCAGTAATGGGAGGGAGAGAGATTATGGAGAGTACCTGTGAGGCAAATTGACACAAAGGGACCCTCAGGTAAAGAAACATTCCCTGAGGCCCTGCCGAGAGCAGCTAGTGAAGGGCCTCAGGGTGGGCATCAAACTGGATATGCATACGCGCCCCCCTTCAGGCTAAAACAAGAATGATATCTCATCAAGAGGATACTCTGAAGCAGCAAGCGTTGTCAAGGGATGTTAACCAAGAGTCTATCGGTCATCCTCACTGCCAGGATGTGTAAACCATCCGTGGCGAGGTTTCCTCTGCTCCTCACACCGGAGAATGCCATCATTTTTCGTTACGCGAGGTGCGGTTGCCAGATCGCAGGAACCGTCTCTCGCTCCCGTCCATCAGAGTTCGGAGCAAACATATTGTGCCTTTTCACGACAGAGAGTGTTGCCTCTTCGTCAGACAGTAATCCCAGGAAAACGGTGAGAAAATGGTCTGCTTCTGGAACGCTTTGAGCACGAACGATACAGAAATCGTTCAGATAACGACCGCGTTCAAACACACGGACTCGCCGCTCGTACCGTTTGCCGGGATCGCGCCGCAGTCGATACACCCGCTGCTCTTTTGCGTAGCGCGCACTCGACACATCTAAAAAGCCACGCGTTTCCAGTTGCTGGTAGAGCTGCTCACCAAGAAAGAGTCGGAGCGTCAGCTCTGCCCGCTCCGTCGGCCTGAGCCCATCCCCGAGGTCCTCAACATCCCCGATCCTGAGGATATCGCCAAGGCCGATCGCGGGTGTTGAGGCAGGGCCAGCTCCCGCGCGCCTGGCTCGCCTACCGGACGTGATCCGAAAATGTTCCGGCGGTTGCCCGGCTAGCGGGAAGCCACCGATGCGCGCCACCTCTGATGCGATAGCGTAGCCACTCCACATGGCCACTCTCGTCTGCAGATACCGCTGGGTTGGCCGGTGCCGTTGGGCAAAGGCGGTCACGCCCGTTGCCATGCCCCCATTTCCCATCGCCAGTGTGAGGAGGAAGAACACGTATGGTTTCTCTTTGATCTCAGCCACGCGTCCCTCAATGGACCACTCCCCGCGCAGGCCAGGCCATTGTTGCTGGGTTGCGCTGATGAGGGAGGCGAGTGCTATCCCCTGAGCGAAAGCACCCGCAGGGGTTGTAGCCGAGAGAGGGGTTGCGCGCGAGAGTTGCTGAGCCAGGCAGGTATGATGGCAGGAACGCCCGGAGGCGCTTGCCTGCGCATCTTGCTTGAAGGTCCAGGGAGGGCAATCGCAGGAAAGCGCTCCTGTTTGGCGATCCGCCAGGACCCGATACCAGGAATCGGCACGAGAAGAGGACTCGACCGCTATCACAAGACTGTAATCGCCGTTGGCAAGACTACGGGGCATGGACTCAGGCCTCCTAGGGAACTGTCGGAACGGCCAATGCACGGCCGTTCCGAAGAGGACTACCCACCGCGAATGATACTGGTCACAAGCAGGGTTTCGACACTTGGGTCGAACGTCGTAACGGGTTTTGGCATGGGGAGTGAGCCAGGCTGTGGGGGTGCTGCAGCCAGCACCGAACGGCGTTGGTCACAGGCCTGGATCACAATCGCCTGCGCAGTTTGCACTGCCCACTGCTCGTCGGGTTCAAGAGCACTCAGTGCATCCAGAGAAGTAATGCGTGGGAACTGCACCGGTGCATCACCAGCTTTACCCATCACACGGATAGTTCCCAGCCCCAGAACTGCCTGGCTAAACTGGCCAGATGCACACCGTGCTTTCCACTGGCGTGCCAGTGTTTCCTCATTGGCCAAAGCTGTCTCGTCTCGCGCTGTCGTGGTCATCAACAAATCTCCTTTCCCTTGCTCATGGAGGCACCACACGTTATGCCTCCATACCCCTATTCCTTCCAGAGCTGCTAAAAATGGAACGAGTTAAGTAGAAAGAGGGGCCATAGATGCACTCTCGCTGTACTGCCATCGTATGTCGCCCTCAGCATACCGCTCGCAATCGCTGTGATGGGAGCGGGTTTCTCAAGCAGTCGTACGCCAGCGTACGGCCTATGAGCAGTTAGCCAAACGCGGCGCTGTAGAGATTGTGGGCAGGAGTCTGCCAGCACGTCAGCAACAACTCTCCCTCCTCTCGACTCTGGAACTATGCAGCAGTCCGTGCTAACCGTCAACTGGCAGTTGCGTTGCAGGGGCAAGGACTGAATGAAGAGGCTGCGCGCTTCGCCTACCGTGCGCAGAAACTCCAGCGTGTGGTCTTGCGTCTCCAGCGAAAGTATCTCCAGTACCTCTTTTCTTTGTTCCTCGACCTGCTCGCAGGCTATGGGTATCGACCAGGGCGCAGTCTTTTATGGTACGTGATAAGCATCATTGGCTTCGCGCTGGCCTACTATACATTTGGAAGACTCTCACTCTTCCCACCGGATGCCTTCATCTATAGTCTCACCTCGTTTCATGGGTGCGGATTCTTTCCTGGTCTTGAGGTGACGGTATTGCTTCATAACCCTTGGGTAGTTCTTGCTGCCGCTGAAGCCGTAGTTGGTTTCTCTATTGAGATTAGTTTCATTGCCACGTTCACTCAGCGGTATTTCGGGAAGTGATGGTGGCCTGCTGTTTCTCACCTGAGTAAAAGGCAGAGCGCGTTTCGTACTCCTGGTATCTTTCTTAACGAGTAGGAACGCGCTCTTTGCGGGATAGGCAGACATTAATCTTCTTCTGGCGGTTCTTGGGGCATATTTGACCCTTTCTCCTTCCGGATCAAGAACAGACAACCTACACGAACAAATTCTCTAACTTCTTACTGGGATATATACCACATCCACAACGGTTTTTCCTAATATTGTCCACTCTCTTCCATCATCGACTCTCTATAGGTGCGCTTTCCGCAGGTTCAAACGATGTAATGTACGCATCCAGATCTGGACGATGAGCTAACCATTGAGGTGGGCCGGGCGGTGAAACGATGCCGAGCTCCGCCATATCAGGCAGATGCTCCAGCGCAACTGCTCCTACCATGAGTTGGTCCAGTACTGTTGGGTCTGCTTCTATAGCACGTGAGACTGCCCGGTAGCCACGCAGATAAATGGCGTCCTTGGCGTAGCAGATGCCTGGAATGTTCAGATCCGGCACGCCACGGAAGGTACGCAAGCAACGATTGAGCGCCAACCGATGGGCCTGTACGCGCGCCTGTGAAACATCCTGATCTTTGCCCGAGAGGACCCGATACAAGGTATAGAGGGGCTCAAAGAGTGTATAGACGTTATAGAACGTCTGCGGAGGAGTCAATACGCCGCTTGCCAGACCAGTTGCCAGTGTCCCCACCCAGGTAGACATGGTCGACTCATTTACTGTTTCTCCCTGGATGCGCGCCGTCTCCTGATCATAGTAGAGTGCCAGGCCTTCCTCGGTTTGCAATGCGCCCCTGGTTCCCAGGAACAACAGGGCAAGCGCCGATTGCTTTCCAGCTTCCGCACGGAATACATGGCACTCGATCTCATGCGAGAGCAGTTCGCGCACGCGCGCTACAGACATAGGCTTGCCTGCGGGCAGAAAGATGGTACGAATATTGGGCTCGATACGCAGGTTGTTTGTTGCCTCATCGAGGAGCACCCGCCATCCCTCGAAGCGATACTCGCGCAGGACCGCCTCAAAGAATCGCTTCACCGCAAGTGGAGAGAGCAGGTGTTGTTCCTTGTGCCCATTTGACGCCTGGCTACCTTGTTGTTGCCCTTCCCCTTTGAAGCTCTCGTCTAGACGGTGCTCTTGCCTTCCCTCGTCCAGAGAAGGAAATGTAGAGAGACGTTGCAGATGGTCTAACAGTTGTGTACTGATTGAGGTTGTGAGCGGATTCTGCAAACCCTGATAGATGAAATCTCTGGCATAGCTCAGGGCATCGGCCATTTCCTCAGGCGTTGGCTCCGCGTGGATCAGCCGATTACACGCCCAGAACGCGGACGTATCGCCGTTATACGTTGCCTGTACCATCTGCAGATACCACACATGCTCCTCTATCGCATCACTGTAGAGGCGGCGCACCACTGCGTTCGGTTCGTCCTCGTTGATCTCCGCCCGCAAGGTTTCGAGGGTGGTAATACGTTGCTGCACTTCATATATAGGAATCGCCGGGTAGTGAAGGAAAGGCTCACGTTGCTCCTCAAGCGCTGCGGCAAGTTCTCGTTCTCGCGAAGCCTTGATGATGGCAGCCATACGCTTGGTCGCCTCGTCATCACTTCGGCCGAAGAGTCCCTGCCATTCCTCTTGTTCGTCTCCAGTCAATGGGCCTGCGTGGGCCAACCAACCAAACACATCGTACGCAACAGCGTCTTTAAAGCGAATATACCAGCGCCAGTCCAGGTAGGGGCGTCCCAAGTTTGCTGCCGCTGCACGGCACTGGGTAATCTCATCAAGCGCCTTTTGCGCGAACCTGCGGTAGATCCGGCGGGATTCCCGGATCTGGGGAAGCGCATCATCGATCAGTCGCTGTGCCTCGTCGAGCTGCAGCCCTCTGATGAGCAGCCGAGCCCGGTCAATCTGATGCACTGGAATGTCTCTTTGAGCAATGGAATGACCGGCAGCGGCAAGTTTCTGTGTGTCTTCGAGCGCGGCCTGGTTGTAGGCGAGCGCTTCTTGAAAACGGCCGAGCAGCCCGCATGCCTGCGCGAGTTCGCCCAGAGACATCGCCAGCGATCCGGGTTTGCTGAAGCCCCTCCGTTTGAGTTCGATGCTCTCCTCTAATGCGGTGATCGCCTCCCCGGCACGTTCCAGGCAGACCAGGTAGTATCCCATGTCATTGAGCATGCGGCCCAACTGGTAGTTGATCGTGCTTCTTTCCAGGGGCAAAGCAGCTTCCCGTTTCTGGCGGAGTATCTGGATGCACTCTTGATAGATCGCGATGGCACGCTCCCGCAGCTCACGGCCCTCCGCCGCATTGCCCAGCTCTTCTTCGTGTTCTCCCCAGGTTCCTAGCAGATAGCTCAGATTGCTCTGAAGCGCAGCGTAAATACCGGGATGCGTGTGTGCGAGCGATGGGGACATCCGCTCGTAGCACTCCTCGAACAGGTCTTGTGCCTCTGAAAAGCGGCGCTCATTGGTGAGATCGAGCATGAGGTGATGGAGCAGGTGGACCTCCGTCGCCAGCTCCAGGGAAAAGTCGTGTGTGGCCGCGAGCTGCCGCACACGCCGGTAGGCCTTCGCTTGCGCATGGCTCTCTGTTTTTTCGCCCAGGTATTTCCCGAGGAGATGTTGGAGGAGCAGCCCGCCGCACTCACTCTGCGGGTCATCCTTCCAGTCGAAGTGCTCCATGACCTCGCCTGCTAGTTGCGCCAGCAGCGCACCGTGGCCGAGCGTGAAGCTCATCCAGCCGTACTCTATGAGCAACTGCGCAGCTTCGAGCAAGCGCCGGTGCCGCAGGAGCAACACAGCGAGTTCAGTGATGACCGGCCCCTTCTCACTTTCATAGAACTCTCCCTCCCGTAACCATGCCGTATACGCCTGAAGAAGTAACTCCTCCCGCTCGTATGTCTGCTCCGGTGTAAGATGCCGTATCACTGCGGCAGCGACCATGGGGAGCAACTGCACCCGGTTGGGATAAGCAACCAGGAGCGAGGCGCGACGCAATTCTTTGATCGGGTGCGGTCCCCGCATGCATATTACTTCCAGTGCAGGTTTGGCCAGAGGCACGTTCGCGGTCGACAACACCTCTAGCAGGTACTGGGCTTCGGAGGAGAGACGCTGGCTGGAGATAATGCGATCCAGGATTGGGGCAATCGCATCGGCGAGATTGCCCCCAAAGACGTGTGGGTCCGCCAGCAGGCGTTGTATGGCCTGGATCATATCAGGTGCCCTGGATTCAGCAACGGTTATGCCATGTGGCTCGTAGATGCCAAGCTCCTCCCAATCGTCGATAGAAAATGACTGTTTCACCAGGGCTGCCACCCACTCCAGGCAGAGAGGAATCCCCCCAACAGCGGTGTAGACGTCCTGCAAAACCGAGACCGGGACAACGTCTAGCCCGATTTGCTGCAGCAAGAGTACCCCTTGTTCCCGTGAGAGAGGGGGAAGTGCTGCCTCTGCGACAAACAGGTGTTCGCCGCCAAACCAGCCGGGCCATTGCCTGGTCGCAAGGAAGATGGTTGCGCGATGCTGGCTGCGTAAAAACCTTGTCAGAAAACGCTCCCAACAGTTGGCAAGTGCTCCTTGTGTTTGCAAGAGGCATTCACTATTGTCAACCAGGATGACAATGGGCACAGTCGATCGTTCCACCTGTTCGAACAGTATGCGCATACGCTCTTCCAGTGGACTGTGCACGTCCTCTGGCTGAACAAAGCCAAACTCTGCCAGGACAGTGCCCAAAAACACATCGAGAGCGCCCTCAGGGCTGCTCGCGCGCTCTACAGAAGCAAAGTCGCAGAGGATTGTTTGGTACGAGGGATGTGACTGGTGCAGGAGATGTGTTGCCATCCAGTTCAGCTCGCTTGATTTGCCTATCCCCATCGGACCACGTATAACCACCAGCTTCTTGCGTGATGGACCGCGCAGAGACTTGAGGAGGTCCTCGCGCCATGCTTCACGGCCAATCAAATGATTGGTTTCTGCAAGCAGGGGTCTGGAAGCAACCTGTCTCTGGGAGTGGTGGTAAGTAGACGTCTCGGCATGCTGATCTGATCGCGTCAATTGATACCGCAGTTCTGCCCACTCGGCATCAGTCCGGATGTCACGGTGCGTTTTCTTTTCCTGGATTTTTTTACGGGCCAGTTTGACGAAGTTTTGCCGGGCAGCGAGCGAAAACCGGATACCTGCCTGTTGAAAGGCGTGATAGAGCGGGAGCAACTGGTCGAAATGAGGAGCGATTTCCCCGTTTTCGAGGCGCGTGTAAGCAGTCGTCGTCCAGCCTGGGAGCAGGGAAACGATGGTACGTTGTTTCACCTTCTTTTGCGAGCGTAAGACCTTGAGCAACATGCCAAAATCTTGCTCATCGTCATTTTCGTATCTCAGATCTTCTGGCTGTAGCATGATCTGGCCCCCTTACACCATGGGTGGATAGAGATGTGAAGATAGACCGCCTTCTTATTGTGCCATGTAAGTTTAAAACTTGCAAGATATTGAGGCTCTCATTTTGAGAACTTGCAAGAAATTGCTTCTTCTTTGGAGGGGTATCTGCTACACTACAAGTGGGACAGTGTGAAGCTCTGGCCTGCAGGAGCACGTAAGAAGGAGGAGTCAGCAGATTGGTGTATATACTCGCTGTAGCGAACTAGCCATGTTTTCCTGGCTCGTTCACATCATGCGAATCTGTCGATAGTGAGTCAGGGTGGTGAGGCTTAGATTGTTTACGAGGGCCCTTTGGCCCGGTTTTACGCGGCTGTGCAAGAAAGCTTTGGAGCGAGTCCTCGTAGACAAGCCAGTCATGGCCGAGTTTCACTCCCTCCAGGCGGCCCTGTCGCAGGAGACGCTGGATGTACTCACGGCCGAGATGAGCGAGAGTACTTGCCTCAGCGGTAGAGAGAAGAACGCGATCACTGCTAATACGATGTGGCATGTGCCCTCACCAACGACTAAATCTATCCGTAGCGTGTTCTTGCACAGAGTATAACATCGATCCCTGGCTCTGACTAGCGGCTTGACAATTAGGCTGTATATACGGTATAATTATTGCAAGTTAAAAAGAAACGCCTGTAGCTGGTAACTACAGACGCCTTTTAACCCTGTTCACATAGGTATCGGCCCGGTCTGGACAACTTGCGCCGGTACTTATATACGCTCATCCGGGTCTGTTTGGCATTATACCCCAACACAGATCTGGCTAGCAATCGATAATTCTTCCGGCAAGGAGATTGCGTAGCTATGGCCCGATCGTCTGCCTCACCACGACGACACCACGATCACCAGGTGTGCGTTGCCTCAGACTTCGCCCAGATTCTCGCTCTCCCCATCTTCTTGCCGTTTTGATACAGCACCTGAACAACGAAATATGCGGACACGCTCTCCGACAATGACACACTCACATGAGCAACGTTCACTGGTCGGGGCTTGCGACGCTAGGGTCACACTGGTCGCAAATGGGTCGGAGAGGCGCCCGTTTCTCCCGGCTGAGCACTGCCAATCAGGGAGCTATGATCTTCCTGGTAGTCACTGCTGAGCCGTTGGGGACAATTGGTTCACTTGTCCAGGATCGTCCGCTCTACAGCAGTCTGCCTCTGCGGCGGCATCCCTACATGCACCAGCATGGTTTGAAAAAGAAGAAAAGGAGGTTGTATGGCTTACATACAGGAACAAGATCTGGAGGCATTTTGTGCTACCTGCCCCTCAGCCGAGGAAGTCACCAATGTGCTCCAGGCCTTAGGATTTGCGTTGACCTTCCACATGAATGCTGTTCCACCCGCTTGTGCGGAGGTGCCACCTCTTCCTGCCCAGTACCACTACCGTGTTGGTCACGGTAGTGAAGTGATCTATCTGGCTGGCCATGACGCGGATCCTGACGGAGCCGAACTCCCCAAGCATGCATCGCGCTTCTGGATTCATCCCGGCGCTGATGCTGGAGCAGCGGGCTGGGTAGCCCAGGTACTGGCCGTCAAGTGGTCTTTTACCTGGCAAGCTGTATCGCAGGCCCGCCAGGATGTTGCTTAGCCAGCAACACATTTCGCGCAAAATAACAGACGGTACACATGAGCGCTGGCATAGAGCTACTCTACCATAGCCTCTTGCTGGCGCTAAGACAAACAGCAGGAGGCTTTTCTATGCAGGAAATGGG
>Ga0207684_10004706_pt1 | contig 12803 bp, 11 predicted proteins | sample KBSK5501metaG_FD_184342 | JGI IMG/M metagenome (GOLD analysis project Ga0207684, IMG submission 184342) | Corn, switchgrass and miscanthus rhizosphere microbial communities from Kellogg Biological Station, Michigan, USA - KBS K5-50-1 metaG... | ecosystem: Host-associated > Plants > Roots >...
CCTCCATCCGGCAGTGTTCCCGCGTATGCAACGAGAGAATCACCCGGGCATGGGGCGCGGCTGTGGCCGACCTTGGATCTCGCTGTGAATCTCATCCGAGAGAAGTTTCCCGCGAACTCAAAGGGAGCTTTGAGGAGACACTCAGACTCGAGTGGTTGGCTTGTGACAGATCAGGAACGTCCGCCCGGCCAAGGGTCTCGGCGAATCAGTGAGGCTAATCCCCAGCCCGCGTCCGTCGCCGCCGAGACCCGGCCGGGTTCTTTGTTAAACGGCTTTGCGATAGCGGCGCACGGCGAGCGGGCCGAAGACCAGGACGATGCCTGCGGCCCACGCGAGGCTCTGAAGGACCAAAGAGGTCGTTGATGTCTTTGAGATGAAGGCCTGGTTCTGCGGCCCCAAGAATAGCCCCCTGATCGCAGAAGCGGTTATCGAGACCGGCTGATGATTGGCGAACGCTCGGAGCCATCCCGGCATGCTCTGCACCGGCACGAATGCGGACGATGCGAACACCAATGGAGCGATGATTGGGAACGCGGCAGCCTGTGCCGTCTCGGGATCTCCGACGGCGAGGCCGACACTTGCGAAGATCCACGACAGCGCGTAGCCGAAGATCAGGACGATCCCACAGCCGGCGAGGAAGGCGAGCCAGCCGCCGTGGAACCGGAACCCGACGGCGTACCCAACAACCGCCATAAGGATCACGACGAAAACATTACGAAACGTATCTGCAAGCGTGCGTCCGGCGAGCAGGGCCGACCGCGCCATAGGAAGCGACCGGAAACGCTCGAGCAAGCCGCTTTGCATGTCCGTGGCGAGGCCGATCGCCGTTCCCATCGAGCCGAAGACAACCACCTGCACGAAGATCCCCGGGATCAGGTAGTCGACGTACGGGATCGGTCCCGGGACTTTGATCGCGCCGCCGAATACGTAGCGGAACATGAGCACGAAGATGACGGGCTGGATGGTAGAGAAAACGAGGTACTGAGGGATACGCGGGAGCGCGCGTAAGTTGCGCCACGCGACGGCTCCTGCATCGCGGATCGGCCAGATGAGTGAGTGACGCGGCTCTTCCATTTCCGCTGTGCGGTCGGTTGTCTGAAGCACGGTCATCGCTTACCTCCCGCTTTCACGGGTTCGGGCTTCTCTTGAGCAACGTCTTCCGCGTGGTGGCCGGTGAGCAACAGGAACACGTCGTCCAAGCTTGGCTCCCGGACGCCGAGTGTCGCCGGCGGCAAGTTCTGCGTGTCGAGGTGACGCAACACTTCGATGAGCACGCCGGGACCATCGGCCGCGAAGCGCACGATGTTGTCCTCACGCTCAGGTTTGTTCTTCACGAACTTCGACAACGCGTCTTGTGCCGCGATCGCGCTCTTCCCCTCGGGCCAGCTCATCTCGATCACGGTGCTTCCCAAGCGCGCCTTGAGTTTCGCAGGCGTGTCGTGGGCGATCACCTTGCCGCCATCAATCACCGCGACTTCGCGCGCAAGCAGATCGGCCTCTTCCAAGTATTGCGTCGTCAGCAAGACAGTTGCGCCTTCATTCGTCAGCTCGCGGATCGTGTCCCAAAGTGCGCGCCGGCTTTGCGGATCGAGACCGGTCGTCGGCTCGTCCAAGAACAAGACTGGTGGGCTATGCATCAAGGCGGCGGCCACGTCGAGACGGCGCCGCATCCCTCCTGAATACGTCTTGATCGTGCGGTCCGCAGCGTCGGAAAGGTCGAAGCGCTCGAGCAGCGCGTCCGCGCGCGGCACGTATCGCGCCTTGTCCATGTGCGTCAGCTTGCCCATGAGGCGCAGGTTCTCTCGACCGGTGAGGTTCGGGTCGACGGCTGCGAACTGTCCGGCCAAGCCGATGCGATAGCGAACCGCGGCCGGCTCCTTCACGACGTCGTGCCCGAGTACCACCGCGCGCCCTGCGGTGGGTCGCAGAATCGTCGACAAGATCCTGATGGCCGTGGTTTTCCCTGCGCCGTTCGGGCCGAGCAGCCCGAAGATCTCGCCTTGCGGAACCTCGAAGTCGATCCCTTTTAGCGCTTCTACAGCCCCGAAGTTCTTGGTAAGGCCTTCAACGATGATCGCCGGTTCAGTCATGGCAGGCATCGTTGCACATGTACTTTGAGTCTGTCAAGTTTCTGAATGTTCAACTATTGGACTACAGCAAGGATTTACTGTAGTATCTCCTTGTGGCACCCTCTCGTTCGTCCTCGAAGGAAGCCCTCGCAGCCGAGGTTTGGCACCTCGTAGGCGAGAGCTTTCAGAAGCATTTCCGCAGTGCCGCGTCGATCCTCCAAGAGAGCGGCCTCACCCCCGGACACCTCAAGGTACTGATGCTGCTCTCGTCGGGCGAAGCGATGCCGATGGGATCGCTTGCACAAGGTCTCTCGTGCGATGCCTCCACGATGACGTGGTTGATCGACCGGCTGGAAGAGCGCGGTCTCGTCGAGCGAAAAGGTCTCCCGTCGGATCGACGTGTGAAGACCGTCGTGCTAACCGCACAAGGTCTCAAGACCACCGCGGTCGTCAAGAAACGCTTGTACAAGCCTCCCGTCGAGTTGCTGGATCTCGACGAGGAAACGCTGAACCGCCTCCGCGACGTCTTCTCGACGAGCACGCCGGAAGACGAAACGGCGAAGGTTTCGGCGAGCAGCTAACCGTCGAAGGATTCGATTGAAGACAGACAGATCCGCACCTCTCGCGACGCCTCTGGTCTTTGGTAACGGAAGTGAGGCGGTGATCACCGTCCGCGAGCTGACCAAGACGTACGACGAGCTCGAGGCCGTCCGTCGCGTCAGCTTCGACGTGTCTCCCGGCGAGATCTTCGGCTTCCTCGGTCCGAACGGCGCCGGCAAATCGACGACGATCAACATCCTGTGCACGCTGCTCCATCCGTCCGCAGGGACGGCGACCGTTGCGGGCTTCGACGTCGAAACGCAGCAGCTCGAAGTGCGTCGTCGGATCGGACTCGTCTTCCAAGACACGACCTTGGACGAGTACCTCACTGCGGAAGAGAACCTTCGTTTCCACGCGGAGCTGTACGGCGTGCCGCGCGCGACCATACCCGGGCGCGTGCAGCAGATCATGGACATGGTCGGTCTCTGGGACCGGCGCGACAGCTTGGTGCGCACGTTCTCAGGGGGCATGAAGCGCCGGCTCGAGATCGCGCGCGGGCTGCTCCACTCCCCACGTGTCTTGTTCCTCGATGAGCCGACCGTCGGGCTCGACCCGCAGACGCGCGAGCACATCTGGAGCTACATCGGCGAGCTCCGCCGCAAGGAAGACATCACGATCTTCATGACGACGCACTACATGGACGAGGCCGAATACTGCGACCGCATCGCCATCATCGACAACGGTGAGATCGTCGTGTCGGGAACGCCGGACGAGCTGAAAGCGCTGGTCGGCAAGGATCGCGTCTCGATCCGAACCGAGGACGATGCCGCGGCGATCGCAGCGTTGCGAGAGCGCTTCGGTGTTGAGGCGACGGTCAGCGAAGGCGCCGTCACGCTGTACGTGCCCGACGGCGAGACGTTCGTGCCACGCTTGTTCAAAGAGCTCGGCGTCGGCATCAAGGCCGTGAGCGTCGCGCGCCCGTCGCTCGACGACGTGTTCATGACGTTCACCGGCCGGACGATCCGCGACGCAGAGTCGTCCAACGCCGACCGGCTGCGGCAGATGCCGTGGATGCGGATGCGGGGCCGCTGAGTATGGCCACGACCATCGCAGACGTTGCGGCCGTTCGCCTGGCCGGCGGCCGCGTCATCGACGACATCCGCGCGATCGAGATCGTCTGGCGCCGTGAGCTCATCAGGTTCACTCGCAGCCGCGCGCGCGCAGTCACCTCGCTGATCCAGCCGATCGTTTTCTTGTTCATCCTCGGAACCGGCCTGTCGCCGCTCGTGAAAGCGCGCGCCGGGGGGATCGACTTTCGGACGTTCATCTTCCCCGGCGTGCTCGCGATGACCGTGTTGTTCACGTCGATCTTCTCAGCAGTATCGATCGTTTGGGACCGCGAGTTCGGGTTCTTGCGAGAGATGCTCGTTGCGCCGGTACGACGAGGCGCGGTCATCTTCGGTAAGGCGCTGGGTGGCGCAACCGTCGCCACGATCCAAGGCGTCATCATGCTGGCGCTCGCGGGCCTCGTCCACCTTCCGTACTCCCCAGTGATGCTGCTCACCATCGTGGTCGAGATGGCGCTGCTCGCGCTCGTTCTCACCGCTTTCGGAGCGATGATCGCCAGTCGCATGCAGCAGGTCGAGTCGTTCCAGGTGGTGATGCAGCTCTTCGTCATGCCGCTGTTCTTCTTGTCCGGCGCCGTGTTCCCGATCACGTCCTTGCCGACGTGGCTCGGCATCTTGACGAAGATCGACCCGCTGACCTACGCGGTCGACGCCATCCGCAGGACGGTCTTCGCGCACATCCACGTGCCGGCCGCCACGATCCACGCGCTCGCGCCGGGAGTTATGTGGGGCCACTGGCGGCTCCCGACTCTCGTCGAGCTCGCGATCGTCGCCGTGCTCGGGACGATCATGATGGCAATGGCGATCCAGAGGTTCGCGAACACCGAATAACGGTATCGTTGCCCCCGCATCTCTCTGCGGGGGAATGATGGCGGACAACATCCTGGATCTTGCCGAGCAGCTGTGGTCCAGCCAAATCGCGATTGAAGACGCTCATCCGTTGGTAGATCCGTTGCGCACATCGGGGGCCTATGTAGAGGTCGCGCCGGACACGATCTTCATGGCCACGTTGGCAAACATCAACGCGTTCCGTACGGCCGACGGCCTCGTCCTCGTCGATACGGGTCTGTCTTTCCTCGCGCGCATGCACCACGAGCGGCTGCGCACCTGGGATCAATCTCGCCTCAATACCGCGGTGTACTCGCACGGGCACATCGACCACATCTTCGGCGTTCCGCCGTTCGACGAGGAAGCGCGCGCGAACGGGTGGCCGGCGCCCCACGTCATCGCTCACGAAGCCATGCCCGCGCGATTCGATCGGTATGTGCTCACCGCGGCATACAACTCGATCGTCAACCAGCGGCAGTTCGGGTTCCCTCAACCGGTGCCCTGGCCGACGTCGTTCCGGGATCCCGACGAGCTGTATCGAGACGTTCATTCGGTCGACGTCGGTGGTGAGCTGTTCGAGCTGCACCATGCGCGCGGCGAAACCGACGACCACACGTGGACGTGGGTGCCGGGGCGCAAGGTGCTCTGCTCGGGCGACATGTTCATCTGGGCGACGCCCAACTGTGGCAACCCGCAGAAGGTGCAGCGCTACCCCGCCGACTGGGCGCGCGCGCTCCGAGAGATGATCGCGCTCGGCGCGGAAGTGCTCCTTCCCGGCCACGGGTTCCCCGTCATCGGCGCCGACCGGATCCGTCAGGCGCTCGGCGATACGGCGGACCTTCTGGAGGACTTGCACGACCGAACCGTAGAGATGATGAACGCGGGTGAGCCTCTCAACCACATCCTGCACGAGGTGCGTCCGCCGCGAGAGTTGATCGAGAAGCCGTATCTCCGGCCGGTCTACGACGACCCGGAGTTCATCGTGCGGAACATCTGGCGCGAGTACGGCGGCTGGTACGACGGGAACCCGGCACATTTGAAGCCTGCGCGCGACGCGGACCTCGCCGAAGAGATCGCCGCCCTTTCAGGCGGTGCAGCGCGTTTGGCGGACCGCGCGAGATCGCTGGCGGTCGGAGGCAAGCTCCGGCTGGCTGCCCATCTCGCAGAGATGGCCGCTACGGCTGCACCCAACGATCGAGACGTGCATGCCGCGCGCGCAGAGGTATTCGCGAGATTCGCCGACTCCGAGCCATCGGTGATGGCGAAGGGGATTTACGGCTGGGCAGTCAAAGAATCCAACGACATCTCCGGCGAAAACGAAAGCACCGGCCGCTAACCGGCCGGTGCTTCGTCCCATCTGCCTTAGCGTTTGATGATGACGTTGTCGACCGCGACACCCGTGTACGGCGGGAACGACACGAGCTGGTCGCTGGTCAAGCGGAACCGCAGGAACAAGACTCCCTTCGGAACCACGAACTGCGTTGAAACCGTCGTGAAGTTCGGCCACGCCGGGTTCTTCCCTGCGACGGCGGTCGCCGAATGCCACAGCTTCCCGCCGATCGACCAGTCCAACGTGAAGAAGTCACAGCATCCCTCGGTGTCGAGCCGCTGATCCCACTGGATCTTCAAGAGACTCTCCGCGGGCACGTTCATGCCGGACGAGGTCAACGACGCAGTGGCCTGGTTGGTGTATGGCGTGAGCTGGAAGCTGTAGCCGGAGCCGTTCCCCGGCGGCAGCCGCCTCCACGCCTCCGCGGGCGATGTCGAGCTGCCCGTCCAACCTTGGGCGCCGGCTTCGAAGCCGAACGATCCGATCAGCTTGCCGAGGAACTTCGGCAACGGCCGGGCCGCAGCCGCAGCCGCCTGCTCCGGAGCTGGTCCGAAGCGGTAGCTCCAGGCACCCCGGCCGTAGGCGGCGGCGATCAGCAAGTTCGGATCGCCCGGAGCCATGTGGACGGTGAACACCGGCGCGGCCGGGAGACCATTCCCAAGCAGCTCGTACCGGCAGTCGGTCCCGCACGTCGATCCCTCGCGAGTGATGAACACACCGATGTCGGTGGCAACGATCACTTGCGAGCCACGTCGCGTCACCCAGTTGACCGGGGTGTTCGGGAGATCGCCGGAGATGTCCGTGAAGTGGTCGCCGGCGTCGTGCGACACGAAGACGTGGCCGCGGCCAACGTTCTTGTTCTTGTCGAGGAAGTTGGGAGGCGTCCACCCGCTGATGTATCCGCCGACCGACACGAACACCGACTTGGGATCCGTCGGGTCGATCGAGATGGCGGTGATGTATCGGTTCGGCAAACCGATCGCCTTCGCGCGGTGCCATCCGTTCGACGAGTACCGAGCCGCCTTCTTGCTCCCACCGGCGTTGGTAACGAGGCCGTTCTGGAATCCGACCGGCGAGTTGAGAACGGTGCACGCGCTGCAGAACCCGACGTAGGAATTCGCACCGTAGAGGTCGATGGCCGTCATCTGGTTGACGGGATCGGTTGCAGTCGGCGTCGCGGTGGATGAACCGAGATGCGACCGCGTGCCGAGATCGAACACCTTCTTCCAGTCCGATGCGGCGGTCCCCGATCCGGAGCCGGTCTCCACGACCTGGCGCCCCGCCACCATCAGGTGGCGAGCGTCCAACGGATCCATCACGAATGGCGCGGAGAACTGCGCGTCGGTGATGGGCGGACTCATGCCGCTCCACGTGTACCCGCCGTCGTTGGTGGCCGACATCGCGCCGTAAACGTACTCCTCGTAGGCGACATTGCTATTGTTCGGGTCGACGGCGACGAAGAACCCGTCTCCGCCGATCGTTTCGATGGTGCGGCCCCGCTGGACGACCTTGCCGCCGCGAACAACGTTGACGATCTTCGCCGAACCGTTGTCCTGCAGGCCCATCCAGACGGTGCCGTCCTTGGCGCGCGCGACGTCGTACGGCAACAGCGTGTTGAAGCCGCGGTTCGCGCCCTCGCCCCAGTTCGCGTTCGAGAAGTCGGCGCCCGTGATCACCGATTGCTTATACGCGCCTCCATCGTTGCCCACAACGAGCGTGACGCCGTCACGGGTGGGGATGACGACGCCGTCGTGCTGATCCGGATGCGTCGTCGTTTCGTGAAGAAGGGCTTCGGTCCCGTTCGTGGGGCACGGAAGGCTGACGTTCGTCACACCAACGAGCCCTTGAACGATGTCACCGGCGTTCAGGATCGAGACACACGACGTTCCGGCAAAATACCGGCCGATGACTTTGAAAACCGTTGGTCCGAGGAGAGGGGCTCCCGTGACGGCATTCTCCCAGACCTCCTCGAGCCCAAAGAACATCCGCGTGGGGGCGCCGGTAACCGAGTCGGTCTGCGTCGGATCGGGCTTGATCCATTCGTTGTACCAGGACTGAACGCCCGGCCCGTACCCACCGGCCAAGGATTCCGACGGGGTCAACGCAGAACCCGTACCCGGTACTTCGAGCTCGTTCGCGTCTGCCATCAAGACCCATGTCTGACCCCAGTCGCGCGAGACATAGATGCCGTTGAGTGCGGTCGGCAGGGGGCAGATCGGGTATGCGCCGCCGAGCGGATGTGGAGGCAGCAACGGCTTCACTCGGTTGCAGACCTGGTTGTAGTCGGCGCCCGGGGCGTCGATCCCGGGAAGCCCGTTCCGCACGAGGACGGCGTCCTGCACCTCCGCATAGACGATGTTGTGGTCTTGCGTCGAGCCGGTCGCCTCGCCCAGCTCGGTTCGCCCGATGCGGGCTTGAGCGGGGAACCCGGTCGGCGCAAGCTTGACGAACGTTCCGGGAGCGCCGGTGTCGGATCGATACAACCCGTTGTATGCCGACTGGATCGAACCATCCGGGTTCTTGCGGTTACCACCGCGCCAACCGACGGCGGCCAGAACACGGCCGCCCTTCTCGTTCGTCTTGCCGCCTGGCGCTATGACGACGACGTCCGTTACCTCGTTCGCCAACAAGCAGGCTCTGAGCCTATTCGACTTCCCGGCGCACGAGCCCGTCGGCAGCTTCACGTTCGCGAAGGATCGTCCGCCGTCCGCCGAACGATACAGCCCACTTCCCGTCGCAGCGTAGACAAGATTGGGATGCGCCTTATCGACGGCGATGTGGAACCCGAATGCTTCATCGGGAACGCCCGTCGAGTGGATCCAGTTCCGGCCGGTGTCGGTCGTGTAGTAGGCACCTGCTCCCTCACGGCTGTAACGACCGAACGAACCGTCCCCTGTCAGGGCGATGATCGTCCCACCACCGTACGGCGTGTATCCGACGGCGCCGACAACCTGGGTGGGGAGCCCGTCGCCGATAGACACCCACTTAGAAACGGATGAGTCGCTCATCCAAACGCCGCCGTAGGAAACAGAAGCGAGCAGCGTGTCGGGATACTTTGCATCATTCCGCGGCACATACGCGAAGCTCGTGATGCGCCCGGCAAGGTCCACCAAGCCGTTTGTGTTCACCGATGTGTAACCGGGGTCATTCGATTCGAGTGGACCACTGCCGATCGGCTCCCACAAGTGCATGTTTTCCGCGGCCCTGTCCCTCGCGAGCGCGCCCTTCTGAGCGATCGCAGCCAGGAAGGCGCCGGCCGGCATGAAGCCGTCGGGCGCGGTTCGGATGGCACCGCGCTGGGCCGCCATCGCTTCGAGGTCTTCCAGCGACTCGGGATGGAGATTATTCAGGCAAACGGCCGGTGCGACCGGGTTCGCTTCCGTATCTGCCTCTTGGTGTGAAGTCGTTGCCTCCTCGGCCCCCGCCGGCCTGAACCCTGCAGGGCAACCAGCAGCAGTCGTGTGTGACTGCGGCGCGAACGCGAACAGAGCCAGGGTGATCAAAGCGACAAGGGGGGTAACGGCCCGTCGTGAGTGGAACAGTCCGGTCATGTCTCTCCATCCTTCGTGTGAATGGGCTAACGACCCACCCCTGGTAAGGGCAGCGCCGAGGGGCTCGGGGCCCCGAATGACCAGGCTCTTCGCTATCCGGCGGGCGTTCTCCTGCTAAGGGATGCCCGCTTTTGCCGCTAGAGGACGGCGCCCTCCATCCGCAACAGGGCCTCTTTCATCGCGACGCCGCCGCCGTAGCCTCCGAAACCGCCCCCCGTCCGCAGGACGCGGTGGCAGGGCACGATGATCGGGATCGCGTTCCCGCCGAGTGCGTTCCCCGCCGCGCGCGTCGCGCGCACGTTGCCCGCCTTCTCGGCCATCTCCCGATATGTCGAGACTTTGCCGTACGGGATGCGCGCGGTGGCCTTCAGCACGCGGAGGGCAAACCCGTGCGAAAGCTGCCAGTCGAGCGGCACGTCGAACGATAGCCGCTTCCCTGCGAAGTACTCGTCGAGCTGCTTGCGGACCGGATCGAGCCGCTTTGCCGACTCGAACATCCGAGGCGACACCTTCGAGGCCAGCCCCTCCAGAGTCTCGTTCTGGTCGTAGCCGGCCAGCGAGAGTTGCACGACGCCTTTCGGCGTCGACGCGATCAGCAACTCACCGAACGGAGAGTCGACGCGCGCGAACACCACGTCGACGAGGTTCTCCTTCTCCGCAGCCTTCACGAATCGGGCCGCCCCTTGCGCGGCGGCCTCACCGACCGACGCGCGCCGTGCGCGCGACAACGTCTCTTCTAGTGATGCCATCACGTCATCATCCCTTTCAGCTTCTTCAATCCTTCTCGAACGTTCTGACGAGCAGCTTCTTCCGAACACTCCAGGATCGCTCCGATCTCCTTGTACGGAAGACCCACCGCGTACCGCTGGACAACCGCCGCGCGCTGCTTGTCGGGCAGCGCGCGCACCAGATCCCACAACGCGTGATCCTCTGCGTTCCAGGCGCGCGAGGGCTGCTCGGGAAGATCGTCCGTCGGTACCGCGCGCCGTGACCGCGACCGGTGCGAGTCCATCGCTTTGCGGTACGCGATCGTCATCACCCAGGAACGCAGGTTCGTTCCATTGCGTAGCTCGGGGTACGCGCGCAATGCGGAGAGGAACGTCTCCTGGAATGCGTCATCGACTTCGTGCGCCACGGTGAACCCTGCGAGAAAGCGATAGACCTCCTCGCGGTGATCGTCGAGGAACGCCTGGAACGGTGGAAGCCTCACACTTTTAGAACGCGCGCGCGGCACGAAACGTGAGGTGCTCGTTTAGCGATTGCCCTTGTCGAGCAGCCGCGCGATGAGGTTCTTCTGGATCTCGATAGTCCCGGCGCCGATCGCCAGGCCGCGCACATCGCGGAACATGCGCTCGACGGGGAACTCGCGCGTGTAGCCGTAGCCACCGTGGATCTGGATCGCCTCGTTGGCCACCTCTTGCGCGACGACGTTCGCGTACCACTTGGCTTGTGCGATCTCGAGGGCCGGTGTCGGCTTGTCGTGGCCGGCGGCGTCGGCTTTCGCCGCCGCGCGCCAAACCATGAGACGCGCGGCCTCGACCTTGGTCGACATCTCCGCGAGCTTCCAGCCGATGCCTTGCAGGTCGATGATGCGCTTCCCGCCGACGGTGCGCTCTTGCGCGTAGCGGATCGACTCTTTCAACGCGCCCGCCGCCACCCCAACACACATCGCCGAGTTACCCAGCCGCTCGTGGTTGAACTGCGACAGGATCGTGCGCATCGCGCGCCCCTCTGCGTCACCCTCCATGACGACATCCGCGTCGGGAACCACGACATCGTCGAACGCGACTTCGGCTTCCGGGACTCCTCGAAGACCCATCTTCTTGTGCACCTTGGACACCGAGACGCCCGTCGCGTCGCCGGCGACCATGACGGCACCCATCGCGCGCTCGCCGGCCGCGGGGAAACGCGTCACGACGAAAAAGGCCTGCGCTTTGTGGCCGGCCGTGATCATGTTCTTATACGCGTTGAGGCGCCACGCATCACCGTCGCGAACGACCTTCGCCCGCATGCTCATCGCGTCGGACCCGGCGTCAGGCTCGGTCATTCCGATGCCGATCAAGCATTCGCCGGCCGCGACGCGCGGGAGGATCCGCTCGCGCTGCTCGAGCGTTCCGAAATTGGCGATCGCGCGCGGCGGCCCGTTGAGGTGGAGCTGGCACAGCACAGCGGTAGACAGACAGACGGCACCGATCTCTTCGAGGACGAGCGCCGCCTCGAGGTCGCCGAGACCGAGGCCGCCGTACTCTTCGGGAACGGTGATGCCGGTGAATCCTTGCTTCGCAAGGATGGCGAGGTTCTCTTCCGGGTACTCCTCGTTCTCGTCCCACCGGGACGCGCGCGGCCGGAACTCGCGGTCGGCAACCTCCGCTGCGAGCGCGCGCAGCTCCTGTTGTGCCTCGCTCAGGGTGATATCCATCGGCGTCTGCCGAAGGATAATGGACGCGGCCGGAACGCGGTTAGGACAGCGAAGGCGCCGGCTGGTCGAGCAGCTTCCCGTCTCGCATCCGCAGGCGCCGGGTCGCGCGGGCCGCCACTTCCTCAGCGTGCGTCACGATGATCACCGTGACGTCGCGCTCGGCCGAGAGGCGCGCGAGGATCGCCACGACCTCGTCGGCGGTCTGGCTGTCGAGGTTGCCGGTCGGCTCGTCGGCGAGCAGGACGTGCGGCTCGTTCGCCAGCGCGCGCGCGATCGCCACGCGTTGCTGCTCGCCACCCGAAAGTCGTGAAGGCAGATGCTTCGCGCGTGTTCCGAGGCCGACCTGTTCGAGCAGCTCGACGCCGCGCGCGCGGCGGTTCGCGCGGCCTGAGCCCATAGGAACCATCGCCAGCTCGACGTTCTCTTCAGCGGTGAGGGTCGGTATGAGGTTGAAGCTCTGGAAGATGAAGCCGATCTCGCGGCTACGGACCTCCGTCAGATCGCCCTGGCTTAGATCGGTGAGCTCGCGGCCGTCGAACGAGAGCGACCCGCCCGTCGGCTTGTCGAGCGCCCCGAGGAGCTGCAGCAGCGTGCTCTTGCCCGATCCGCTGGGTCCCTGGACCGCAACGAACTCACCGCGGTCGATGTCGAGCGAGATCGCGTCAACGGCGCGCACCTCTTGCGACCCGACACGGAACACGCGCGACACGTTGTCCAACCGATACAGCAACCTGGATCCACTTGCTTCGGTCATCTCATCCCCCGACATCAGCCGACGTTCCTCAACGCTTCCGCCGGCGCAAGGCGCGCCGCGCGCCAACCACCGATCGCTCCGGCAAGGAGCCCACCGACGATGGCGAACCCGATCCCGAGCAGCAACGTGGTGGGTGTGACCGGCGCATGCAACGAGACCGTCGACGTGGTGGTACTCGACGACAC
>Ga0207684_10004707_pt1 | contig 12798 bp, 9 predicted proteins | sample KBSK5501metaG_FD_184342 | JGI IMG/M metagenome (GOLD analysis project Ga0207684, IMG submission 184342) | Corn, switchgrass and miscanthus rhizosphere microbial communities from Kellogg Biological Station, Michigan, USA - KBS K5-50-1 metaG... | ecosystem: Host-associated > Plants > Roots >...
GCGGCAGAGCAAGATTCGTTGATTCCCCAATTGAGGTCTCCTCTCAAGAGAGCACTCTGTGCGTATTGACTGGAGGATCGCGAGCCAGCGCATCCAGGGCACTGCAAGGCCTAGCCAACTCCAATCACACGGTCGGCTTGTCATGAGCGGTAGCAAGTTGTGTCGAGCTGGTCTCTTGGGCCAGATCCTCTGCTCCAGGTGGCCGCGCGAGGGCGGTCTTTTGAAGGGTAGAGCTGACAACATTAAACGTCTTAACGTAAGGAGTCCCGTCCAAGAGTTTTCCGAGAATCTTCAACACTGCTGGATAACCGCTTGAGTGGTAAGCCTGCGCGTTTCCTTCTTGATCCCAAAAGCTGATGGTTGTGACTTCGCTGCCGTCGGGGACAGCTAGTGTGATCAAATCTAGGAAACCTTCTTGCGTTCGCAGCCAGGGAAGGACTTCACGCTCTATGATATTGGTAAATTCCGTGAGTGAGTTCGGTTTCAGGCGCGCAGCAACCTTGCGGGCAAACATCTCAACCTCCCGGTGTTGGGCTGGCTTCCTTGCTTGCGCTGGATCCAATCTGCACGATACCGCACATCTGGTAGCGCATTTTAGCACCCATGCTTTACGTCGAGGGAGGCTGCCTCAGCTTTTCGGTCTCGGTGCTCATGTCAGCGCTGTTATCAGGCGGATCCGTCAAGATTCAAGGTAGCCCCTTTTAAAGCGCGATGCGATTTGTTCCGGGGGTCTCGACCCGGTTAGCAATAGAATCCCGTCCACCGCCGCCACAATGATAACGTGGCAGTAACTCGCAGTATACCCGCCACCACAAGGCCATCCTCGGCCGACCCAATCAATGTCTCAATGTGTTCAACAATCAACTAGAAGGAGGGCCTGTGATCCGAGAGCGTAGGAGCAGTCAGCGAGTCCCAGCGCAACAGAGAACCACGGTCACGTTTCGCAATGGCGGTCCTCATCAGGTAAGTGCAGTTTCAGCGAATATCTCATTAAAAGGGGCGTTCACATACTGTGATCGGTTCCTAGCAATCGGGTCGGAAGTAGCACTAATTCTTGATCTCCCACCCGAGATTACGAAAGCCCGCAGCTCCCGAATATGGTGTGAGGCCAAAGTTGTGAGAATCGACGAGCAACTAACAGAGGGAAAGTTCGGCATCGCTTTTGCGTTCACCAGGGTGCAGCCGCTGCCCGAGGCGTAGGCCTTCATTGAACCAACCCTTACCTGCTCGGGTTGGAACCGGCACTTTTGGTTCGTGTCTCGACCAACGTGATGAAGTAATCCGTTGGCCAACGTTTTCCACGTACACGTCTATGCACTGCAAAGGACGATGCTTCACTTCTTCGTCGGAAAGCATCATTATCGGAATCATGGGCCGGTTTGCCCCTTACGCGCTTTTTCCATTGGCCGGCTTGTGCCACCTGGGGGTGGGAGACCCGGAAGCCGGAAACCGCCACTGCAGTGAGACAAACCTTTCATCTTCTGCTGCCCCCCAGTTCCTCAGTGCTCCTTCGCCTATTAGGCCCTTCACTTACTTAAGGAACCCGAAAGCGGGGAAAAGTATCGTTTTTTATCGCGTTTTTGATTCGCGATTGGCAACGGGCAAGCATCCGGCAACTTATCAACTTCTCTTGGTTGGACTTGCTCGCCCACCACGGGCAGATCGACTGCTCACGGGCAGTACTGGACAGTTTGTTCGATTCGTGCGGTTCTTGGGGCTTCGAACAGGGCCCAATCCCACTGACCGGGCCGAACTCGGCAGCAAGCGCCATCTGATTTGCGATGGCCAGGGAGGTCTCCAGCAGGGAAAGCAGCAGCAACAAGAGTAATAGGCGCAGCAGCAAGAAGCAGCAGCATCAGCAGCAAGTCTAAGCAGGGTTCGCTTCGCTTGGACGAGCTGCGCGCCAGACTTCCTCTCTCTATGGCCATTAAGTCTCTAGTGACCTACTCAACCCGTCAACCGCCTGTTTCCTCTTAGGTGTGCGCTGGGCTTAAGGTTTCCGATACCTCGACTACCCGCAAGCGACATAGGTCCAAAGTCGGTATGGACGAAGTTGCCCACATGGAGTTCCGGACCGTCGGTGAACCATCGTCATTGCTGGAAAAAGAATGCCATTCAAGAACGGTCTGTCCTATAAGTGGCGGAGCGGGTCCTCGATGCTCTCGGTAGTTGTCTTCGTGGTCTCGCGTTCGAGTGACTTGGTGACGAGCTCCTTTGAGTTCAAAGCCACCGCCAAAGCCAGGGCTAGCACAATCCCACCGAACAGAATGCCGAACGCGAGCTCGACAATGCCCGAAGCAATTTTAAGATGTTCGAGAGCCATCGCCACCGCCAACACAATCACTAGCCACTTCACGCCGACGCTCAACAGGCGCCCGTACTGGAAGTTCATATTTACAGCGCCAATCAGAACGCTTCTTGCCAGAAAGCGGGCAATGATGCCTCCCGCTAACAGGACCAGTAAGGCGCCTAGGATGTTCGGTACATAGTCAAAGACGCTACGTACGAGGAGAGAGGTCAGTTCGGCATCAAAAGCCGACACACCGATCAGGAGTCCAGTCACGACGACTAAAGCGGCGACGAATCGTGATACCAGAACAGAAGGACTCTTCATTGGGGACCACTCCGCCGGTGAAGGGAAGCCCCATCCGACGAGCCGTTCATCAAACCGAATGCTGACAAGCAACCGGCGCACTATGATGGCCAGGATCCAGGCCGCTATGACAGAGATCAGGAGCGCCACAATGAGCGCCACCAGTCCGGGCAACAGCCGGGTTAATGCTGTTATGAATCGCGTCGTTGACTGATCCAAGGCTTGCTTGACTTGCTCCTTCATAAACAAATCCCTCTCTCACATAGCTCGACTATGGGTTGAACCGGTCAGGCCATCGCCACCGGGACACGAGATATGGTTTGGAGACTTCGTAAGCGTTCGAGAGGCACTCAAGTCGGCGCTCCACTGCGGCTTCTTCGGCAGCCTCCACTTCCCTCGCATAGCCCGCCGCCCATCCCAGATACAGAGGAGTCATCGACCGGAGCAGATGCTCACGGTTGATGGTTCGAAGACGGTGGGCGAGAGCGAAGTCATACACGATTCGAGCCCACAATTCATCGGGCATCTGGAATTGCTCTGGCGTCGAACGCGAAAGCCTTCTGAGTTCCAGCAAAGTCGCAGGCGGGAGAACCAGCCCCCAGATCTCTTGCAGATCTCGATTTCCCAGTTGAAACGAATCCAGCAGGCGGTTCACATCAACGGTTGCGGCGTCATGGGAGGCTGTCTGCGGCTCGCCAAATCCAGACACTGGAATTGACTCGCGCGTTTTTTGCCAGCAAGCCGCATTCCTTTCCATGGCCAGAAACACCGGGCCCAGGGCTTGGACCAAAAGGGAGCTGATATTCGTCCAATCCGTGGGTGGGAGGATGCGGGGTCCAACGTGCACCTGGCAGACGCGAAGATTGTCGCAAATCGCAACCGGCGCGAGTGATGCGAGCGGATGAATCCGATGGGCGTTGCCATCGCTCCCGCCGAGCATTTCGAACAACGCTCGCGAAAATCCCAAGTCCGGCCCTAGCGGGTTTTGGAGCCGCTTTCCGTAGAGACATCGGATGAGGGGACTGATAATGCTAACATTCAACAATCCCTCGAATTTTCGGCGAGCGTAGTAGGGAACCGCCAGGTCAAACCCCGTTTCCAGCACGGGTTGCATGAGGTGGTAGACCCATTGTGGGGTTACCGCTTCCAGCTTCGAGGCAATAATGCAGCCGGCTTGAGCTCCCAGTCTTTTGCCGGCAGCGAAAAGCGATAGGTAGGCGGCGGAAATTCTCTGCATCGGAGTACCCGAAGTATCCGCCCCGATTGGCTGCCAGGGGACGAAGGTCAACTGCGGCCCGTTCCCGGAACTCGCCGAACCAGCGTGAGCCTGGACCGAACTCGCATCGCCCAAGAGAATCACGATTCGCAAATCTCCATGAAGCGTTCGCAGCGCCTCATGCACCGTCGCCACCGACTCTTGATCGAGATTAGCCAAAATCCCAACGACCAGATCGGCTGCGTCTATTTGTTCGATCTTTTCCAGCGCTTGCTGTGGGATGAAATCACCTTCCACTCTTCTGCCTCGGTCTCGGTTTTCTTCTCCACTGCGGGACAGGATGTCCCTCCCCGTGCACGATTCATTCATGGCACCAGCAACATAATCCCCATCAAAGGGATACGTACCCACGCGGGGCGGCTGTTCAACTCATAAAGCACTTCGTAGAGTGCCTTATCAAGCAGGAAAACATTGAGCAGCTTACGGAAATCGGCATTCCCAGGCGGCAGAAAATCGGGGCCTTGCGCGGCTTGATGATACGCGCGCAAGAATTCCGCAGCCACCGACCGTTCCCAAAGCTGCGCCCAAGGTTCGAGGCGAGTCAAATCCTCTGGGTGCCGGGCGGTATAGTTCATGAGGCCGGCATAGGCGGCGTAACCGAAGGACCGCAACATGCCAGCGACATCTTTGAGTGGGCACTGCTTGGACCGCCGAACCGCCAGTGGCCGGGCCGGTTCGCCTTCAAAATCCAGGATCACGAAATCGGTTTTTACGCGGAGTACTTGTCCGAGATGGTAGTCGCCGTGAATTCGGATTCGTTGTATCGGCGGGAAATCACCATTGAGGGGGCCGAAACGATCGAGAATCGGACGGCGACGGCTGAGCACCGAAGCCGCAACCTCGACTACTTCATCGGGCAAGTACGGCAGACGCTCCTTCAGCATGTCCAAGACGCTGGAGGCGTGCTGTCGGATGCCGGCAAATTGCGCGTTAAGATCCACATCAGTTAACGCCTCCGGCGCGAATGCAGGATCATCTGTGGGTGTAGCCAGCGCCAGGTGAAGTTCCGCGGTCCTGCGCCCGAGGATTGCACCAGCTTCGAGGTACAAACCAAGGTGGTCAAGGGCCACCTGGGTTGGGGGATTCTCAGAGAGTTCCAGTGGTCCCTGGACCTCGCCGCTCAATTTTTCTGGGAATGGTAAGGGGGCACAAGCCTCGTAGTACCGGTCAAGCTCTTCCAGGGTCCACCTCCAGCCGTCGCCTTCGTTTGCTACCAAGCCCTGCAATAGCGCCAGGTTTGCGAGTTTGTCATCGGTCGCCGCGAGCCCGTCGACTTCAATCGAGCCTGCAAAAGGAGGAATCTGGTTGAAGTTGGTCTTCTCCGTCAGGTACTGCCCAATTTCGGCGTCCGGATTCAATCCGGGCTCTTGGCGGCGGAACAGCTTGAGTATGAACCGATCACCGAACAGAATTGACGTGTTGCTCTGTTCCGCTGAGCCCCGCCGCACCTGCAATCTCTCGGCCGGCGCCACGAGATGCAGGAAAGCCTTCCCACGTATGCCCCGGACGCCCCCACGGCGCGCGTTTACTTTGCTGGCATTCTCAATCAGCGAGAACAACAACATGCAAGTCTGGTCGTCGAAGGCTCCATCGTAGAGCAAACCCGCTCTCCTCTGCGATAGAACTGGGGCGATGATGGCGTTGGGGGCTGTCCGCTGCAACTCGTTTTGGGCCTCTCCAAAACTCATCGCCAGCGGCAGGAAATATAAGTCAGGAGATCCAGTGTCGAACTCTACCTGGACCAGTAGCAGCGCGGATTGCGATGCGTCCGATGAGACGTTCAACGGAACACTTAGCGGAATCCAGTCCGCAATTCGAACGGACTTGATCTCTCTGGATTTTCCCGCAAACCAGCGCTGCTTGGGCAGGTACTCCGGGAGTTCCACCGTTTCCAGGCGGAGGCGGCCGGTGGCCTCGAGGACGCTCTCCCATCCCGCGGTTACGTTCAACGGTGCATGTTCTGTCATATCCACAGTGCTGCCAGTGGGTTTCTCTCTTCGTTGCAGCTCTAGCCAGAGAAAACTATAAGATGCCAATGTGAGCCGATAAGGGTGACGCTCGATCGGGGGGAATTCCACGTACCCGAGCATTTCCACGGGTGTCATGCCCTCCACCTTTGATAAGTCCAGGTCGACGGGCTGCGCGAAGCGGGAGAGATTGGCGACGCACAAGACCTGTTCGCCTTCATATTGCCGAAGGTACGCCAAAATTTTGCGGTTCGAAGGATCAAGAAACTCGATGCTGCCCCGCCCAAACACCCGAAACAGCTTTCGCAGGGCAATCATGTTACGCATCCAGCTCAAAAGCGAAGATGGGTCGCTCTGCTGAGCCTCCACATTGATTGCTTCATATCCCCATACTGGATCCATGATGACGGGGCTATACAACCGAGCCGGTGTCGCGGTGGAAAATCCGGCGTTGCGATCTCCGTTCCATTGCATTGGTGTGCGAACACCGTTACGGTCACCCAGATAAATGTTGTCCCCCATTCCGATTTCGTCCCCGTAGTAAAGAATCGGCGTACCGGGAAAAGAGAGAAGCAAACTGTTCAGCAGTTCGATCCGCCGGCGGTTGTTATCAACTAGGGGCGCGAGGCGCCGACGAATGCCAAGATTGATGCGCATCCGAGGGTCCGCACTGTATGCCAGGTACATGTAGTCGCGCTCATCGTTCGTGACCATCTCCAGAGTCAGTTCATCATGATTTCGCAAAAACAGTCCCCACTGGCATGAGTCGGGAATTCCGGGAGTCTGGGCGATGATGTCGGTGATGGGAAGCCGGTCTTCCTGGCGGAGAGCCATATAGATGCGCGGCATGAGCGGAAAATGAAAGGCCATGTGAAATTCATCGCCGTCGCCGAAATAAGGACGCACGTCGGTCGGCCACTGGTTCGCTTCCGCTAGGAGCATCCTGCTGGAATAGTCTGTATCCACCTCCTTTCGCAGTTTTCTGACGATGGCGTGTGTTTCCGGAAGATTTTCGCAGCTGGTGTCCTCACGCTCCACCAGGTAGGGGACCGCGTCTACGCGCAATGCATCAACTCCCAGATCAAGCCAGTAACGCATCACCTTCAGAACTTGTTCGACCACTTTCGGGTTGTCGTAGTTCAGATCGGGCTGGTGAGAAAAGAAGCGATGCCAATAAAACTGGTTGGCCACAGGATCCCACGTCCAGTTGGAGCGCTCGGTGTCAGTAAAGATGATTCGCGCATCTTTGTATTTCTGGTCCGTGTCGCTCCACACATAAAAATCGCGCTCCGGCGCGTCGGGAGCTTGCCGCGCCGCTTGAAACCAGGGATGCTGGTCGGAAGTGTGATTCACCACCAGCTCGATCATCACCTGCAAATCACGCTCGTGAGCTGCAGTTAGAAAGGCCCGGAAATCGTCCATTGTCCCGTACATCGAGTGGACGTTCATGTAGTCGGAAATATCATAGCCATCGTCTTTAAGGGGTGATGGGAAGAAGGGAAGCAACCACAGACAGGTGACCCCTAGATCCTGAAGATAATCCAGTTTCTGGATCAAGCCGGGAAAATCGCCAATACCATCGCCGTTGCTGTCCTTGAATGCGCGGACGTGCAATTCGTAGATGACGGCATCCTTGTACCAGAGAGGATCTGCCGTACTGCCCGGACGCTTTGCCATGATGCGTTTTCCCTGTCCTTAAACGCGGCTGGAAGATTCCGGGCGAAAAACCACAATTCCAAGAGGAGGGAGAGTCATATTCAGGGAGAAAGGCCGTCCATGAATGGGGAAGGGCATCGCCGATAATCCACCGAAGTTTCCCTGGCCGCTGCCCCCGTACATGGCTGCGTCGCTGTTGAGGACCTCTTGCCAAAGACCGTTCAAAGGCACCCCGACGCGATAGTTTTGACGAACGACCGGCGTGAAATTGCAGACAAAGAGCAGTTGCTCATGAGGATTCCGTCCTCGGCGAAGGAAGCTGACTACACTCCTCTGCGCGTCATTACAATCCACCCATTCAAAGCCGGCGGCATCTGAGTCCCGTTGCAGCGAGGGATCGCTGCGGTACAAAGCATTAAGATCACCCAGCCAATGCCTCAGCCTGGCGTGAAGAGGCACTCCCAGCAGGTGCCACTCCAGGCTGCCATCGTGATTCCACTCGGACCACTGGCCGAACTCGTTGCCCATGAACAGGAGCTTCTTGCCGGGATGGCCGAACATAAACCCGTACAGGAGCCGCAGATTTGCGAACTTCTGCCACTCATCCCCTGGCATCTTGCGCAACATGGAACCCTTCCCGTAGACGACCTCATCGTGCGAGAAAGGCAGGACGAAGTTCTCAGTGAAGGCATAAACCAAGCTAAACGTGATCTTGTTGTGCTGATAGCTCCGGAATACGGGATCTTGCGACAGGTAGTCCAGCACGTCATGCATCCAGCCCATATTCCATTTGAGGCCGAATCCCAGTCCTCCAACGTAAGTGGGCCGCGAGACCTGCGGCCATGCCGTCGATTCTTCCGCAATCATCATGACGTCGGGAAATGCCGCATAAACATGCTCATTCACCTTTCTCAAGAATTGAATGGCCTCTATGTTTTCTTTTCCGCCGTAGCGGTTTGGTATCCACTCTCCATCACGCCGTCCATAATCGAGATAGAGCATTGAGGCGACGGCATCGACCCGCAGACCGTCGATGTGATATTTGTCGAGCCAGAACATGGCGTTGCTGATGAGAAAACTTTGGACTTCGTTCCGACCGTAGTTGAATACAAAAGTGTTCCAATCCGGGTGTTCCCCTTGCCGCGGGTCGCCGTGTTCGTAGAGATGAGATCCATCGAAATATCCAAGACCGGTCTCATCTTTCGGGAAGTGGGCCGGAACCCAATCAAGAATGACGCCGATTCCATGTTGATGAAGATAGTCCACCAGATGCCTGAAATCGTCCGGCGTACCGAACCTGCTAGTCGGGGCAAAGTAGCCGGTGGTTTGGTATCCCCAGGAGCCATCAAAAGGATGCTCCATAACTGGCAGCAATTCAACGTGGGTAAAACCACTTTCCCGGACGTACTCCGCCAGCAACGGCGCCATCTCCCGATAAGTCAGCCAGCGATTTTCTTCTTCGGGCACTCGCCGCCAGGAGCCTAAGTGCATTTCGTAAATCGAGATGGGAGCGTCCAGCGCGTTGCTCTTTGCCCGGTTCGTCATCCACGAACCGTCATTCCAAGAATAGTTTTCTAGATTCCATACGCGCGAAGCCATATGGGGACGAACTTCCGCGGCGAAACCGTACGGATCAGTTTTGTCGACCGTATACCCCCGGTAGTTGGAGGTCACGTGATATTTGTATATCGCGCCTTGACCGAGAGTCGGTATAAAGCTCTCCCACACTCCGGCAGAGGTGGACCGCATCACGTTGGCTGCGGGATTCCACTGGTTGAAATCGCCCACCACTGAGACCTGACTGGCATTCGGTGCCCACACAGCAAACTGCACTCCTTGACGTCCATCACGCTCCGTGAGGTGGGCGCCGAGTTTCTCGTAGGCACGGTCAAAGGTTCCTTCAGCCAGCAAATATGCGTCAAAGTCGCTCAGCGATTGCAAGGTTTGCACCATGGTTCTCATCCTTCCATTTACATCTACATCGGGAGGCGATTCCTAGACTCTTCGTTACAGGTAATAGTCAAAATCGCGCTCTGTCCGAATCCATCGGCGTACCCGCAAAATATGTGCCGGAAGACTTTCCGGTGTCAGTTCCACATAGTTCCGCGAACCCTGCCACAAATACCGGCCTTCGCCTAGCAGGTCGTGAACTTGGAATTGATGATCCGCCTCCAGCCCGAGGGCAGTAAGATCGAGATCAACCCAGCCTGTCTGGCGGTGGAATGAATCAAGATTGACGATCACCACGACTACGTTGCTCAGGTCATCCGTCGTCTTGCTGTAGCAAATCAGCATCGGATTGTCCGTGCCATGAAAGCGCAGATTGTGGTTGCTTTGCAATGCCGCGTTCTCTTTGCGGATCCGGTTGATTCTGGAAATGATGTCCTTCAAACTCCACGCGGAATTCAGATCGCGATGCTTGAGTTCGTATTTCTCGGAATTTAAGTACTCTTCACTGCCGGCTTGTACGGGCGTGTTTTCACACAACTCAAACGCCGGCCCATAAACGCCATAGCTTGCCCCCAAAGTGGCCGCCAAAATCAATCGGATCATGAACGCCGGACGACCGCCGACCTGGAGAAACTCCGAAAGAATGTCAGGCGTGTTCGGCCAGAGGTTAGGGCGGAAGTATTCTCGTACCTCGGTTTGCGTAAGCTCGGTGAAATAGTCGGTTAACTCCTGTTTTGTGTTGCGCCAGGTGAAATAGGTGTAGGACTGAGAAAAACCAAGCTTGGCCAGCCGGTACATTACATGCGGTCTGGTAAACGCTTCTGCCAAGAAAAGCACGTCGCCATGCTCCTTCTTAATCTCGCCGATTACCCACTCCCAGAAAGAAAATGCCTTCGTGTGAGGATTGTCGACACGAAAGATACGAACCTCCTGATCGATCCAGAATTGAAAAACGTTCTTTAACTCGTTCCACAACGCCTGCCAGTCCTGGCTTTCGAAGTCCAGCGGGTAAATGTCATGGTATTTCTTCGGTGGATTCTCTGCGTATTGTATGGTTCCATCCGGACGCTTCCGGAACCATTCCGGATGTTGCTTCACGTAAGGGTGATCCGGAGTGCATTGAAACGCGATATCAAGAGCAACTTCGAGGCCATGCTCTGCAGCCTGGGATACAAAATGCCGAAAGTCTTCCAGTGTGCCCAACTCTGGATGAATTGATGTATGACCGCCCTCCTCCGATCCAATCGCCCATGGACTACCTAAATCATTCGGCTCGGCCACAACCGAGTTGTTTTTTCCTTTTCGAAAAGCATGGCCGATGGGATGCACCGGCGGCAGGTAGACTACGTCAAAACCCATGGATGCAACATAAGGAAGCCACCTCTCGCAATCCCCGAATGTCCCGTGACGTCCAGCCTCGGAGGAGCATGATCGGGGAAAAACCTCATACCAGCTCGAAAAGCCGGCTTTCTCTCTGTCCACAACAACGACCAGAGGTTTCTGGTACCGGGTAGCAAACTGTCGTTCGGGATAGCGTTGGATCGCTCTGAACAATTCTTGTCCGAGCGCGAGGGAGGTTGCAGACTGCATGTCCTTTTCTTCGCGTATCCTTTGCGCCCCCTGTCGCAGCAGGCCGGCATCGTCCCCTTTGGCGCGGCCCGCGGCATCTTCAATCAATTCGGCTCCAACGAGCAAATCGACATGGACATCTTGTCCGGCGGCGATTCGTTTGCCAAGACCGTCGCGCCAAGTTGGGAAGCGATCGATCCATCCTTCAATGGTATATTCGTAGCGCCCCGCTTTCGGGACCGAAAACACACCTCGCCAGCGATCGTTACCTAGCGATGTCATGGGTGACGATTGCCACTCTTTGTCGCCCTCGCGTGAATAAAGCACCTGACAGGCGATATGGTCATGACCATCTGCAAACACGTCGGCCTCCACGACTACTGTTTCGCCAACTATGCGTTTGATCGGGAATCGGCCGCAATCAATTTGTGGCGAGACCCTCTCAATGACTACACGCCCTCTTCCATCGGCCAGTTGCGATATTTCTTTCATTCTTACGAGCCTTTCACCCCTACGTAGGCTGGAGTATCCCGTACATCCTGACCTGAGTTTGATGCAACGCTCTAAGCGCGGGTCCAGTTTTCTTGCAAACTTTGAGTCCAGAATCGCTACTTAAGAACGTCCATCGCCACAGATTGCATATTGTTGCAGAAATGAGAAGGCCCCCGGTGTTTCCTTTTGCCACAGGTGAGGCGGGCCCGCGTTCGGGACCCGCCCGTTGTGCGCGAGGATTATTCAGGCGGCCTTGCTTGCGGCAATTTTGTGGGTGGTTGAGGTGTGTACGTCAAAGGTGCGAATCTGGGGTTCGGCCTCAAGGAGGTGCCACACCGTATCGTGGATCTTCTGGTACTGTTGGCGCTGATATTCCTCGGCATCCTCTCGCTTGTTGCAAAAGCTCAAAGCCAAAACGCGATCCGACTTTCCAGACGAAACAAGCACGATCTCGTCCATGAAGCCTCGTTGTTTTTTCAGGATTGGCACCGCTCTGTCATGGATGGTGTTGGCAAGCTCTTGCGATTTCCCTGATTGCTGGTCATTTCAACTACGCGTGTGAACATCTTCTCGCTCCTTTGCTTTGGTTGGAGGGTGAAAGGAACCCGCCCCGGGCGCGGCAGCGGAAGGCTTATTCGTGCTTCAAAACATTAAGTTACTTCTGCCATTCGTTGGAGTCAAATGCCGAAACGTGGTGCAGTTGGCAATTCAAGCGGTCTTCCGTGGTGGTGGCGCCAAATGCCGAGCTAAAAGGCTGCTTTGAAAAGCGATGAACGAAAGCCACATGGGACATCTGTCCCAACTCAGCCTCATCTTTTCCCCGAATCGCTTGTTTCAATGATTGAAAAGTCACGTAACCGTAGATGTCAACATCTTCTACGCTGACCCGCAAGCCCGTTCAATCTCCCAGAGATCACCCCTGCCTTTGCGTGTGTTCGCGAGCGTACCGCCTTTGGAGGACCCCGTAGTTGAAAAAGGCGCCAAGTATTCGGCCTGTCCTGGCGCTCGGATTCAGGAGTCAACAGTTGCCCCTCGTTGTGCATCTGAACGTCAGTCATATGGCTAAAATCTACGTTGAGGGATGCGTGTGCCTGGCAGGTCGGTGCTAATCGTAGACGATAATCAGGTCGTTCGTCAGGCCCTTTGCGATCTCTTTACGCGCGAAGGGGACTTTGACGTATGCGGAGAGGCTGAAGATGGCCGAGAGGGCGTCGAAAAGGCTCAGATGTTGCAACCTGACTTGATTGTGACGGACCTCTCAATGCCGGTCATGAATGGCCTAGAAGAAACGCGTA
>Ga0207684_10004708_pt1 | contig 12797 bp, 9 predicted proteins | sample KBSK5501metaG_FD_184342 | JGI IMG/M metagenome (GOLD analysis project Ga0207684, IMG submission 184342) | Corn, switchgrass and miscanthus rhizosphere microbial communities from Kellogg Biological Station, Michigan, USA - KBS K5-50-1 metaG... | ecosystem: Host-associated > Plants > Roots >...
GTCTGATCGGATTGGCCGCAAACGAATAATGATGCTTGGCTGTTTGCTGGCCGCCGTTTCCTACATTCCAATTTACCGGGCCATGCAAAGCGCCGCGGGTTCCAACGTTGTAACTGCTTCACCGGTGCGAAACGCAATCACCGGCTCGATCAGCCTCACGCCACAGACCTACGTCGACGGCACGCTGCAACCGGCCAAACAAGTTCTGCCCTACACTGACTTTGCCAGTCTTGTCAGCAATCCCATTGCTTGGAAACTGATCCTGCTGGTGTTCATTCAGGTGATCTTCGTGACGATGGTTTATGGTCCGATTGCCGCGTATCTCGTCGAAGCGTTTCCGGCCCGGATCAGGTATACCTCGCTATCGCTTCCTTACCACATCGGCAATGGCGTGTTCGGAGGGTTGTTGCCGTTGATTGGACTTTACGTGGTGGCGCAGACGGGGAATATCTATGCGGGGTTGTATTACCCGGTAATCGTGGCGAGTATTACTTTCGTTGTGGGTTCGTTGCTGCTGAAGGAAACCAGGCACGTGCTGATTTGGGGTGAGATGGAGGAGGAATCAAAGTAGATCAGGGCGAAATTTGAATTCTTAACCCTGCCGGATTCCCATATCATCAAGCAGGTGCTGTTTGTCACGCCAGTCTTTCTCCACTTTGACGAACAGCTCCAGATGGCAGCGATGGCCAAGCATACTCTCGATATCCTGCCGCGCTGCGATGCCGATCTCTTTCAAGCGCGCGGCGCCTTTGCCGATAACAATCTTCTTCTGTGAACCTCGCTCGACGAATATCGCGCAGTGAATGCGCGTAAAGTCTTCCCGCTCTACTTCCCACTTTTCCACTACCACCGCAGTCACGTAGGGGATCTCCTCCTCCGTGGTTTGCAGGATCTTCTCGCGCACGATCTCCGCAACCATCGTGCGCACTGATTGGTCGGTAAAATCATCATCACCAAAGATCGGCTCACCTTGTGGCAGATGTTTGATCATCTGTTTCGGCAAGACGTCAACTACATTTCCACGTAAAGCGGAAATCGGAATAAGCTCGGACCACTCGTATTCATTTCGATACCACTCGAGTAGCGGCAGCAGTGCGGTCTTGTCCTTTAGTTTGTCGATCTTGTTGAGCAGGAGCAGCGCCGGCTTCTTTGATCGTTGGATTAACTCGAGGACGAACTTATCGCCGCTCCCGGTTGAGACTGAGGCATCGCGTATCAGGCAGACGAGATCCACGCCCATCAGCGCATCCTGAACAGTCGCCATCATGCGCCGGTTCATCTCATACCCGGGCTTATGAACGCCCGGAGTGTCAACCAAAACAATTTGACCCTCAGGCTTCGTGATGACACCTTGAATTCTGAAGCGGGTGGTCTGTGGTTTGTCGGAAACGGCAGCAATCTTCTGCCCGACTAGCTGATTCAGCAGCGTCGACTTGCCGGCGTTTGGTCTGCCGATAAAAGCGACGTAACCGCTCCTATAGTTTTCCGAATTATTCTTAGGCATTGGATACTTGAGCTTGGCCTTTACTTCTGTTTGCGCGTCGCATCAATCACTTTCCGGATAGCGGTCACAACCAGGTCGGGCTCGTCGCGCTGAATGTAGTGACCACTTTTAGTCGCAATGATTTGTTTACCTTTGGGCGACCGGTGAACCAGGTCCTGTTGGAGTTCCTGTCGGATCTGTTCAAACTTCGGCGCCAGGTAAGCCAAAGGCCCTGGCGGATCAGGCTTGGCGTTTGCGGCAGTTAGAACAATTAACGGAATATCTGCATGCCATTTAGCTAACCTGGCCCTCCTTTCGGAGTTCTCCGTGAAGTCGATCTTCTCGTTACTGATGATCTCAAGCGCGGAGGGCGGGAACTGTTTCTTGATCTCTTCGGGAGTCAAGGCATCCATTCTCGCGAATTGCTCTTCGTGAGCAGAGTCAACCAACACCATTCCCACCACCTCTTTCGGGTACATGCTTGCGTATAAACGAACGTTAATGCCGCCCAGCGAATGACCGACAAGCACCAGAGGGCCCGGAATACCCGCCCGAGCGAGGAGGTTATGTAAGTCCAAAACAATCTGCGCGGTGTTCTGGGTGTGAATTGACGGATCGCTGTTACCCAAACCTGCGCGATCATAAATGCAGACACGAGTAAACGCCGCGACTTTCGGTTGAATGCCTAGCCAACTCTCCGAAGAGTTTCCCAGCCCCGCATCCATGACCGTCACCGGTGATCCGTTACGGATGCTTCCTTCACAATTGATGTACAGCTTATATCCGCCGACGTCCAGCCGGCGGTGAAAGAAGGCCCGCTTGAGTTTGGCCGAATTGGTTTCGAGGTTGGACGACAGGCCCTTAGACGGGACCACGATCACGGAGTTGAAGTTTCCATTGCCGTCATCCTCAGTTTGCGGATTCTCAGGATCGACGGTCCAGCGGTCCTTTTCCACGACAAACTTGTATCGATAAGTTCCCGGCGCGAGATCAATACTCACCGACCAATCTGCGCCCTTCCTGGTCATTGGAGTGCTCTGACTGTTCCAGTTATTGAATGTTCCGGCCAGTGCGACCGTTTTGACGTTCGGCTGGTCGCGCAGAACGAACGTTATCTTTCGAGGTGAGGGAATACGCTCGTCTGATTTTTGAGTTCTGTTAACTGGATGGCCGCAACACCAGGAGTCAGCCAACATTATGACCGCAAGACATGCGAGGCATGAAACGATAAACCGCTTCGAATTGTTCGCTGTGGCCAAGCTGTTCCTATTTACCCTTCTCTGCAAAAATTTGCACAAGGTTTATCAGCGTCTCTGTAGTCTTCTCCAAACCGCGACGAGAGTTGAATTCAAGTTTGCCGTGAAAATTGGTTCCACCAGTAAAAAGATTGGGCGTGGGCAAGTCCTCAAATGTCAACGTTGATCCATCGGTGCCACCGCGAATCGGTCTGAGATACGCCTTGATCCCTGCGCGACGCGACGCTTCGATTGCGTTGTCAGTTAATTCCGGATAGTTCTTCAACACTTCTTTCATGTTTTTGTAGTCTTCCTTGACTTCGATTGCAACCTTCACCTCAGGAAACTTCACCTGCGTTTGCGCCACCATGTCGCGCAAGGTTTTTTCCTTGGCGTTGAGTCCACTCAAGTCAAAATCGCGCAGGAGGATTTTCAGACTGGATTGCTCGACGTCAATCACACCGGCGTAAGGATGTACAAACCCTACACGTCCCTCGGTCGTCTCCGGCAACATGTGCTTGGGAAAGCGCGAGAGATAGTCAGCAGCGGCGTACATAGCATTGACCATAATCCCTTTGGCCGTTCCCGGATGTGTACTCTTGCCCTGGAAGGTAACCGTGGCCGTGCGCGCGCTCCAGGTTTCATTGCTGATCTCGCCGAGTGATTCACCGTCAACCGTGTAGGCGAACTTGGCACCGAAGCCCTTGACGTCAAACTTATCGACACCACTTCCGACTTCTTCATCCGGCGTGAAGGCGATGGCGAGTGTGCCGTGTTTGATTTGGGGGTTTTGCATCAGCGTGTCAATCATCGTCATGATTTCCGCGCAGCCCGACTTATCGTCCGAACCAAGCAGCGTCGTGCCATCAGCGGTGATGATGTCGTCGCCGATCAGTTCTTTAAGGACGGGACTCCCGGCCACAGTGATGACCTGCGTTGGATCCTTCGGCAACACGATGTCGCCGCCCTGGTAGTTTTTATGAATTATCGCGTTGACGTTTTCCCCGGAGACTGCAGGTGAAGTGTCCATGTGGGCAATGAAGCCGATGACCGGCACTTTTGAGTTGTCAGCCAAATTGCCCGGCACCGTGGCGTAGACAATACCAAACTCACTGACGCGAACATTCTGGGCGCCAATATCCTTCAATTCCTGGGCGAGCAGGTTGGCCAGGTTCAACTGTTTCCTGGTGCTGGGAACAGTAGGTTGGTCCTCGGCTGACTGGGTATCAATTTTCGCGTAGCGCAGGAAGCGATCGATCGCCGCTTCTTTGGGCGGCTTAACCGCTTGGGCGTGGGCAGAGACAGCGATGAACAAACTGACAATGAATGCGGACACGTACTTCATTTCTTACTCCTCGGAATTTTGGACGGGGAAAGAATGAGAGAGAGTAACTAAGGATGCGTCTAAAGCAAAACGCGCTGCCTCACGAAAGAGGTAAAGGGGAACGGGGAAATGGTAAAGAACCAGGGCTTCTATTGACCTGCCCAAATCTTGCCATGAGCATTGATTTCATCGAGCGCCGCTTGCAGCTCGTCGCGCTTCGTTTCAAGTCCGTCATCGTTAGTGTCGGCAGAAACATAAATCGGTGGCGCGATGTCTACGCGAGCGCGTGAAAAGGGCAAGGGAACCTGGAAGCCGTCCCAACTCCGTTTCGCCTCCCAAAAGGGCTGCGCTGTAATCGTGAACGGCAAGACCGGCTGTCCGGTTTTTTTTGCCAGCAGTACTGCCCCCATCTTGGCGACGTAGCGTGGTCCCTTTGGGCCATCGATCGTAAACGCGGTCGACAAGCCCGCACGCATCAGCCGCGTCATTTCAATAATTGCTCCGACAGCACCACGCGTACTCGAACCGCGGGCGGCGCCGTAGCCAAATCTCTGAATGAACCTGGCGATGTATTCGCCATCGAAACTTTGTGACGTCATCACCACGATGCGACGCTTCTGCCAGAAGTAGGTCGAGAGAAATACACGGTTGTGCCAGAAGGTATAGATAGGGACCTGGCCGTCACGCGTCGCAGCTTGCCAGTTTTCCCAGCCCTCCACCTGCCAACGGATCGTCCGGCCAATGAATTTTATCAACAGAAAAAATGCGAGGTCGGCGGCACGAATCAGAAAACGTTTTTTGAACGGATAGGAAGAGAGGTCAGCAAACTTGTAAGCCCGCGCGACGGTTTCATCCGGGGCACGAGCACCCTTGAATTCCTGTTCGGCGGAAGCCTGCATAACGAATAAGAGGGTAAAGGGTAAAGGACAAAGGGTAAAGGGAAGAGCTGGGGGAAGAGGGGAAAAGGGGAAGGGGGGAAAGGGAAATTGGTTGCGCGTTGCTCTTTCAGTTTACCCAACGCTGTTTTCCAGTCTGCGCTTCTTACCCTTTCCCCCTTACCCTTTTCCCCGTCGCTCGTAGATGTCCGCCTCCCCCTCCGGTCGAGTCTTCCAGCGCTTATGAATCCACAGCCACTGATCCGGATACAGACGCACCATTCGTTCAACCGCCGCTGCAAAGCGCGCTGTATTCACCTCGATGTCCTTATCGTGGTCGCCGGTTCGCACCAGCTCGACTGGTGGGTCACCGTGAAAAAAGTAACGCTTTCGTTCCTTGTTCCAAACAGCGCAGGTCGGAATCACTACCGCATCAGTCTTCAACGCCAGCGTGGCGATGCCGGCGGTGGTGCAGGCAAGTCTGCCAAAGAAAGGGACAAAAACTCCTTCCCGTGTTTGCGTGTTGAGGTCGGACAGGATGCCGAGCGTGCCGCCTTCGCGCAAGACGCGCAGCGACTGTCGGGCAGCGCTTTGTTTATCTATGGCACGATTTCCAAACCGCGTCCTGACCGCCTCGATCATTTCTTCGATGCGCGGATTGTCTAGCGGACGCACCAGGAAGCTCAGCGGGTACTCGAGTGCAGACCAACCAAAACTATGCAACTCCCAAACGCCGAGGTGCCCTGTCAGAAAAATCACCCCGCGCTTGTTTTTCTCCGCCTCCCGTAAGTGGGCCAGACCCACTTCGTCATACTCAATGATCTGGCGCAGGCTTTCCACCGTCGCCCGCGGAAGCTGGCTAAACTCGCCAAGCAAGCGGCCCAGGCTCGCGAAGCAGCCACGGAGCAGTTGCCTTCGTTCGGGCTCTGGCATTTCTGGAAACGCAATCTCGAGGTTGCACTGGCCGGTTCGACGCAGATTGCCGGCCAGGAAATAAGCCAGTCGTCCAATCGACAAGCCCACCGCGATCGCTAGAGGACGCGGCAGGATTCCGAGCCCGGAGAGAACCATCCGCGCCAGCGAGTATTCGAGAGACGTCTGAAGTTTGCCTGGTTTGGCCATCGGTAAGGAGGCGTAGTGTAGCACGAGAGAAAAGTGGTCAGTGGCCAGTGGTCAGTAGTCAGTGGGTTCTGAGCCAATAACTGACTGCTGGCAACTGACCACCGGCCACTGCTCACTTGCCCTCGGTGACCAGTAGCTTACGTGATATATTTCGAACGCAGCAGCCCGAGATATCGTAAAGTTCTTTTGGAAGCGGTGGCGGGTAAGGGCTTCCTTTCTCTCCTCGGACTATTCACTGAAAGATTGGAGCGGGATGCGGAAACGTAGGATTCTCATCGTCGACAACAACGATGATCTGCGTGCCTTACTCGAACACGCGCTTGGCGGCCTTGGCTGCGAGGCGGTGGTCACTGGTGACCGCGAAGAAGCCCTCAGCCGTAACGATCTCGACGAGTTTGATCTCATCATCAGCGATCTGACTGAAGAAGAAGGCGAAACAAGCTATCACTTGTCCGACCCGCCTAACGTGGCATCGAGTGGGTCGCCGGCTGGAGAGTCAAACGGGAAGCCCGCCGCTAACCAGCATCAGCGCAACTTGTTGACTTCGCTGCCGCCAAACACCGCCGAGCCAGTCATCGTGAAGGCTTTCAAGATGGTTGCCGCAAACTATCTCCGCCTCCCCTACAACAAAGACGAGCTGCGCGAGATTGTCGAGCAAACGCTTTCTTACAAGCTGCGCTACGTAGATGATCCCAATTTGCTTTCTCACACTCACGAGAAGATTGAATTCGAGTTGCCCAGCGACCTGGCGCTAATGAATGGCGTGCTCCAATATCTGCTCGAGCGTGTCGCCAAGCTGGGCGTTATCGCTCCGGAGAAGTCGAACCTGTTCATCGCGCTGGACGAAGCTTTCGTGAACGCAGTCAAGCACGGAAACAAGAACGACCCGACCAAGCTGGTTCGCGTAGGCGCTGAGCTTTCTCCCAAAGAAGCTTGTTTTACCATCGAAGACGAAGGTGAAGGCTTCGACGTGCAAACCATCCCCGACCCGCGCGATCCGGCTAATCTCTTCAAATCGTCAGGCCGTGGCGTCCTGCTGATCTACAATATCATGGACGAAGTTGAATACAATGCGCAGGGTAATCGCGTAAAGATGGTTAAGCGGCCCGAACCTGAGATTGAAACCGGAACCCGTTGAACCAGGCACACCCAACCACAAACACTTCGGAAACGTCTGAAAAAACTTTCAAACGCCAATCAAGCGCGGCGGCAACTCAAGCTGCCGATCCGCCGCTTTCTTTCTGGCGAGCGTGGCCCTGGTGGTGTGTACCTGCTGTTGTCGGCCTGGTCCTCGTGCTGGTTTTTGTCGATCCCTTCATTGGCGATTGGGACGGCATGGACTACACGATACTTTCGCTGGCGGGTTATCCGTCTTCGATGGCCCTTGGCCGCAATCTTTTCATCTTCGGAAATCATGCGCTCTACCAAATAGCCCACGCGGTTTTCAACGTTCAGCCTGAACACGCCTATCTCATTTTCAAATATGCCGTTGTAGCCCAAGCGCCGCTGGCGGTAGTTGCGTGTTGGGTCCTCGCGCGAGACTTTTCGAAGTCTATTCACGCGGCGACTCTGGCCGCACTGTTCCTCGTTTTCTCACCAGTGTTTGTGCTCTATGGCGGACAAGTGATGACGGATGTCCCGTCAGTTCTGCTGCTATCAGTTGCTTTGCTCGTTCATTATCGCGGAGTGCAGCAGGAGCGCGTGTGGTTGGTGATTGCCGGGGCGGCGCTGTTGGGGCTGGGCGTCAATCTTCGCGAGACGATGGGCTTTTATGCGCCGTGGCTGGTTGTGGCGCCGTTTGTTTGCGGTTGGAAATTTCAGCGGCGACAGATTTTCGTGGTCGTAATTTCCTGTCTGGTATTTTTTCTTTGTGCCATTGGCTGGTTTGCGTTTTGGTTTATTACTGACCCCCACTATCGCTGGATTTGGTTTGGCTGGCGCGAATCAATGTTGCAGGAAAACGCGCGACATCCGGTTACCCTGCATAGTCTGCGGCCCTACCTCGGTTATTTCTTCGTCAGTGCGCCGCTCCTGCTGTTGTCGCTTCCATTTTCCTTATGGAACGAGTGGCACGAGCGAAAGCTTTCGCCTTTGTTTTTGCTTGCCGCGATGGGCTTGGTGTGTGATCTGCTGTTGTATTTCAACTACGGAACGGCGGTTAACTGGCGCTACTTCCTGACGGGTTTGCCCGCGATTGCGCCCCTGTGTGCAAACTTTCTGATCCGAATTTTGACGCGTCGCCTCGGCAGCGTCCGGATCGCCTTCGCCGCCTGCGTGTCAGTAGTGCTGGTAGTCGCAGTGATCTTCGCGGTATTGAGTCGACGTACCGGCCAACAGTTTAGCGAGCGGCGAGCGATGAGCAAGGAGTATCGCCGCCAGCTGGCTAATGTTCCTCGAGATGCTGTCATGATTTCCGGCTCGCAAACAATCGCCGTCATTTACTGGAAAGCCATCGGCGCCGGCGACTGGAAGACAATTGGCACTGGCGGCGGGTGGCCCGGCGACAATTTGGTGCCCCTGATTCAGAACTACCTGGCGGACAATCGACGAGTGTTCCTGGATAGTGACCTACGCTGGTGGGTGCCATGTGGTTGGCAGCGTGATGAAATCGGAGCGATAGTCAATCTTCAGGAGCGTTTTAGCTTTCGACGCGTGACGGATACGATCTACGAGTTGAGACCGCGCGGCGAATCCGGCGCGACTGACTTCCCAAACCTGGAAAGATTGCTGCCGGCTAACCGACCAGAAGATGTAAAGAAGTGTCCACAGCTAAGCTCCTAAAAGCAGGACTCAGGACTCAGAATTCAGGATACGGAATTCAGGAGTCAGTGGAGCTTCCATTCTGAATTCTGAGTCCTGAGTTCTGAGTCCTGAATCATGCCCTACGAAATCTTTCTGGCTCTTCGTCACCTTCGTTCGCGTCAAAGGCGTCGTATGGCCCGAGCCACCTCGCTCATCGCTGTAGTCGGAATCACGGTGGGCGTAGCAGCGCTGATCGTGACACTCGCGCTGGCAAACGGCTTTCGCGATGAGATGCGCGACAAGATACTGCGCGGCACTGCACACCTCACCGTAATGCGCAGTGACGGTCAGCCGATTTCGGATTACAAAGAGATTGCTTCTCGAATCGCAGGTGTGCCTGGCGTGGTATCAGCGACTGGAACCACCTACGACGGCGCCGTGATCGTTGGTAAGGGAGGTTCCGCTTATGCGGTGCTGCGTGGCATCGATCTCGACTCGCCACAAGCAAGAGCGGAGATGTCCCGCACGCTTGTTACCGGTTCAGCTGAGCGCGTTTTTCAAGCGAGTAGTGGCACACAAGATTTCCCACCAGTCGTTTTGGGATCCGAGCTGGCGACGCGAACCGGTCTGACCCCGGGTGATACAGCGGAGGTTATCAGTGCGCATACCAGTATCTCGCCCGCAAACGGGAACAAGCGTAAGGTTCGTGTAGCAGGAATCTTTCGCTCCGGTCTCTTTGAATACGACTCGACCTGGATCTATCTGCCGCTGGAAACCGCTTCAGCCATCTCCGGAGAGGCCCACACCGCTGCAGTAATTGGCGTGCAAGTCGGAAACATTTATGACGTCAAGTCAACTGCGTGGCAGTTGAAGGAGCTGCTCGGAAGTTCCTATACGACTGTTGACTGGCAGGAGGCGAATCGTCCGCTGTTTACGGCCCTCGCGCTTGAGCGCCGCATCGGCGTGGTAATTATCGGGCTCATAATTTTCATCGCCGCACTGAACATCACTACTACGCTGATCCTGGTTGTGGTGGAGCGTCGCCGCGATATCGCCATCCTTAACACGATGGGTGCGACAACCAGAAGCATCATGAGTATTTTTGTACTTGAGGGAGCAATAGTGGGGATGCTCGGCGCGGCGGGTGGAGTTTTGCTGGGAGCAATTGCGGTTCTGGTTGCGAATCATTACCAGCTGATCAGTTTACCGGCAGACGTCTATTCAATCAGCAACGTGCCCCTGAGTCTAAATCTCCGAGACCTGGCCCTGGCTGCGCTCGTGGCATTTGCGCTCAGTGTCCTGGCCACGGTTTATCCGGCGCGAGCGGCTGCTCGCATTAGACCTGCAGAAATGCTTCGCGACAGCAATTAGTCCAATGTCCCAAAGATAGTCCAATGTCCAGAGTCCAAAGTCCAAAGTCAGTTACCACAACCGCTGAGGATGCCGGCGTTCATGGCGCAACCGCGGACCTTGGAGTTTGGACTTTAGAATTTGGACTTTCCGTTACTGATCTTCGCAAGAGTTTTTCATCGCGGGAAGGCGGACGGATTGACGTCCTCCGCGGCGCTTCGTTTTCTGCCAGTGCCGGTGAAGCAGTGGCGATCATGGGAGCTTCAGGCGCCGGGAAGTCAACTCTCTTGCATCTTTTGGGCGGCCTTGAAGCAACCGATCACGGCACCATCCTGGCCGACCAGTTTGCAATCGATCGCGCTCACCCCACGGAGCTGGCTCGCTTTCGAAATGAACGCGTTGGTTTCGTTTTCCAGTTTCATCATCTATTGCCTGATCTCACCGCAGCTGAAAACGTTTGTTTGCCGTTGAGGATTAAGCGCGTAAGTCATCGTGAAGCAGTGCGCCGAGCTATGCAGTTATTGGACGACGTCGGACTAGACAGGCGCGTCGCTGATTCCCTTGTGGGACATCTTTCCGGTGGGGAACAACAGCGCGTGGCGGTTTGCCGCGCCCTGATAACTCGTCCGGCACTCGTTCTGGCTGATGAACCCACCGGCAATCTGGACACAACAACTGGCGACGAGATAGCGCGTTCCATCGTGTCTTACGCCCGCAACCGCCGAGCCCTGGTAATCATCGCCACCCACAATCTTGCCCTGGCGGAAATCTGTGACCGAACCCTCATTTTGAGCAACGGCCGCCTGCGTCAGACCTAAGTTCGCGGCTGAAATAGTTGCTCAGTTACGACTTTTCTTACTCGAATACAATATCCGCCACAATTGAAGCCTTTTGACGCTCCCGTTGATAGGTTATAATGCGCCCAGTGCCGGGCGAGCTAGTCTTGCCCGGCATGGTAATCATAAGACCCGATTCGACAACTCCAAATAATGTTTGAACGCTACACAGAAAAAGCGCGCCGGGTAATCTTCTTCGCTCGTTACGAAGCGTCGCAGTTTGGCGCTCCAGCCATCGAGCCGGAACATCTGCTGCTGGGATTGATGCGCGAGGACAAGACGTTGACGGGACGCTTTTTCCCGCGGGCCCAGGTTTCAATCGAATCAATTCGTAAGGAGATCGAGGGCCGTACTCTGCTGCGAGAAAAAATTTCCACGTCAGTCGAGCTCCCTTTGGCGCCCGAAACAAAGCGAGTGCTCGCGTACGCTCATGAAGAAAGCGATCGCCTGCAGCACCGCCATATCGGAACTGAACATCTGCTGCTCGGTTTGCTTCGAGAAGACCGTTCGATGGCCGCGGAGATTCTTTATGAACGCGGACTGAGACTGAACGCGGTGCGCGATGAGATCGCGCGACAGTCGGGTGCGGATTCGCGCAGCTCGCAAAAAAAGGACACGCCACACCTGGTGGAGTTTTCTCGCGATCTAACAGAGGATGCGGCCAACGATAAACTCGATCCACTAATTGGCCGTGAAGCCGAGATTGAAAGAGTGGTGCAGATACTTTGCCGGCGCACCAAGAATAACCCGGTGCTGATTGGCGAACCGGGTGTGGGTAAGACCGCGATAGTCGAAGGTCTCGCGCAAAGAATAGTTCGCGGTGATGTGCCTTCGTTCCTCGAGAACAAACGCATCCTGTCGCTCGACCTTTCGTTAATAGTTGCGGGCACAAAATATCGCGGACAGTTTGAAGAGCGCTTGAAACAGATCATGCGTGAGTTGGTCGAGAACCCGCAGTACATCGTCTTTATCGACGAGCTTCATACGCTGGTCGGCGCCGGTTCGGCCGAGGGCTCACTCGATGCCGCAAACATTTTGAAGCCGGCACTCTCAAGGGGAGAGCTTCAGTGTATTGGCGCCACCACGCCGGGCGAGTTTCGCAAGTCAATTGAAAAAGATCGTTCGCTTGAGCGACGTTTCCAGGCGGTAAAAGTGCCGCCACCCACAGAAGAGGAAGCAGTCGAGATTCTGGACGGAGTGCGCGAGCGTTACGAGAGCTTCCATCAGGTTCGCTACACCGACGAGGCATTAGAGGCCGCCGTTTATCAGTCACATCGTTACATTCCCGACCGATTTTTGCCGGATAAAGCGATCGATGTGATCGACGAAGCGGGAGCGCGCGTGAAGCTGCGCGTGCGGCGTGAACAGGGCAACCTTTCAGACTGGAGCCAGATCAGCGAGTGGTCGCAGGAGCCTGGCCTCAGCGCAGGCATAGCTTCCAGTATTGGCGAGCGAGATGATGACGCGCTCGTCTCAGCCGAAGTTACCTGCGATGACATCGAGGAGGTCATCGCCCGTTGGACGGGTATTCCCGTGACGTCTTTGAAAGAAGGCGAAACGCAAAAACTCCTGCGAATCGAGCTTGAGCTTCATGAGCGCGTTGTTTCCCAACGACCGGCCATCTCGGCACTGGCTCGAGCCATTCGCCGATCGCGCGCTGGCTTAAAGAATCCGCTGCGGCCCGTGGGCTCCTTCCTTTTCCTCGGACCAACCGGGGTGGGCAAAACTGAAGTCGCGCGCTCCCTGGCCCAGGTTCTGTTTGGCAGTGAGCGCTCCATGATTCGCTTCGATATGTCGGAGTTCATGGAGAAGCACTCGGTGTCCAAGTTG
>Ga0207684_10004713_pt1 | contig 12789 bp, 10 predicted proteins | sample KBSK5501metaG_FD_184342 | JGI IMG/M metagenome (GOLD analysis project Ga0207684, IMG submission 184342) | Corn, switchgrass and miscanthus rhizosphere microbial communities from Kellogg Biological Station, Michigan, USA - KBS K5-50-1 metaG... | ecosystem: Host-associated > Plants > Roots >...
AGATGTTGTTGACATGGCGCACCTGAGCGTAGGCGAGTCTATTCCCGGTGCGCGCGACCGCCACCGATTCTACATCCTGGGCAAAGAGAAGCTTCTCCGGTTTTCCGCCGGCGAGCGGTACGCGCCAGAGATGATGGTCCGGGCTGTAGAGGAGAGACTGGTTGTCTGCTGCCCAGGCGAGACCCGAAAAACCCTCTGAGGACCATGCGTCCGCCACTTCGCGCGCTTGTTGCCCATCGGGCGTTTGGACGTAGATCTTAGCCACACCCTCGGTAAGTGCACACACCGAGGCGAGATACTTGCCGTCTGGCGAGAAAGCGGGCCCCCACATATTCACGCATTCATGAGAAGGATCAGGCAGGACACGTTCTTCGGTGGTTTCCACATTCACCAGGTGAATGCTGAAGTGCTCAGGCGACGAGTCCGCTTTCTTGGCGGGAGAACTCCCTTTGGAGAATGCCAACCACTTGCCGTCCGCCGACCAGCTCACAGCAATCGCTTGCCAACTTCCAAACGTAGTGATATCGGCCAGCTTGCGCTCCGAGCCTCCCAGCGCGGAGATAAGGTAGATTCCGCTTGCGCCAGGCTCGGCGTCGACATAGCGCATGAAGGCGATGAATCGGCCGTCGGGTGACCAGGCAGCACCGAGAAATGTGGCGGGATGGTGGGTAAGCTGCACTACCCGCTCTTGCCCAACCTGCTTGATGTAAAGATCGAATTGGAACTCCTTTTCATAACCAAACCAGGCGAAAACGACCTGGTTCCCATCCGGTGAAAAGCTGGGGCCGATTTCAAACCCGGGAAAGGTTGTGAAGGGGACGATGGTCAGCTTATCGGGCTGCGTTTGTGGTCGAGGTCGCAGCAAGTAGCCGCCAATCGCCGCCAGTAACAACAGTCCTACGGCAAGGGGCGCGAAGTGCCATCGCCAGCGTGCCGCCTGAAGACCTTTCTTGCTGGCCGTAAGCCCCGGCGGCGCAATTGGCACGACGCGTGGCAGAGGATTATTCCCACTTACATCGGCCACCCATTGCACCGGGGCAATGAAGCGGTAGCCGATCTTGGGCAGGGTTTCGACAAACTTGGGATGTTCAGCGGAGTCTTCGAGCGCCTGCCGCAGCTTTTTCACGGCGGTGTTGACCCCGTGCTCGAAGTCAACGAAGGTATCTTCCGGCCAGAGGGCAACGCGCAGCTGCTCGCGGGTGACGACCTTTCCTTCCGCCTCCAAAAGCAGCCGCAGCACCTGAAGTGGCTGTTCCTGAATCGGCACACGGACACCGGAGCGGAACAATTCACCGCTGCTCAGATCGGCATGGAAAAAATCAAAGCGTACACACGCCCGACGGAGAGAACCGTATGTAGCCAACGCAAAACCTCAACCGAGCGATGGAAGTGTATCTCAATTCCCATAACGCAGGCGAATTCGACGATTTTCTGTGCCGCTAACTGACGCGTTATTCAACAGTTGCGCAGTTCACCACCAGTTCACCACTCGATTCACCCGCTGTCCATTGCGCGTCCCTGCAAGCCATGCGATGGTGCAGCCAGACGGGGGATCAAACCCCCAGTCGAGAGCATTCGAGACTTGAGCTCGCTAGCAAAAAATCTGGAGGCATCATGAAATCCCGCATTTCGCTCTTACTGCTCACTCTCGCCCTGGCTGCATCGTCAACCGTGACGGCCCACGCCAGGGCTTGCAGCAACTTGACCATCAAGGGCACCTACGCCTTTACAATCCATGGAACAGTTTTCCTCCCGGGCGGAGCTCCGCCGTTGCTGGTGGATGGCCTCGCCAAGCCCACCTTCGACGGCGACGGGGATCTGACCCAACTTGACGCAGTTGCCGTTAACGGCAACGTGGCGCCCGGCTGGCGTCTTAGCACCGGCACCTACTCGGTGAACCCGGACTGCACCGGAACCTTTACCGTTTCGAACGGTGACCGGCCGCCCATTAACGGGCAGTTTATCATTGCCCAATCGGGGAACACTATCCGTGAGATGGTGATTGATCCGGGATTCGCGACCACGGCCGAGGGGGAGCGGGTTAGAGCTCCCGAAGAGTAAGGATTAGGGTTTCCGAGAAAAAGGGGCCACTCTCTAAAGCGAGCGGGGACGTATTCCCCGCTCATTACTTTCAACTTTTCCAACGCGACCCAAGCCGGTCGGCGCGAAGAAATGGTCGGAATACTGAAGGAGAGCGCAGCCGACATGCCGGGGTGTTTCAGCTACGTTGTGGCCCAAGACTCTGCTGACGAAAATGCCATCTGGGTTACTGAGGTGTGGGACAGCATCGTCAGCCACGACGCCTCTCTATCGTTGCCGTCTGTGAAGAACGCCATACCTCGGGCTAAAGCGATCGTTTCGAGTTTCGAGAAGATCGCTGTCACGAATCCGGTCTGGGGAGTTGGGCTGCCACCAGCGCACACACCCACCGATCTGCAGAGGAATAAGGCGCCACATATCCGGTAGATCGACAACGCGCATTTCGCGATTGTCACGAGTAACTGGCAAACCGGAAGTAATCACCGTTTGCAAACAGGGCAGCGACCGGCGTCGAAAGCGCGCCCTTCCAAAACCCGTCGCGGAACGGCACATGCGAGCGCTTGATTTTTCAGCATTCCTCTCGCGCAATCTTGATCTTCCAGAAAGACTCGGTTTTGGAAAGTCAATGTGAGGAAAACATTGCCATCGGTAAACGCATGCAGTGTAACAGTCGGCAAATCTTGTATCGGAATCCACGCGGTGTTTTGTTTCGATCACCCTCATGGTCATCACTCACTTTTTTGTCACTTGAACGATACGTAGTCACCCTCCGACTTGCCCACTTGAAAGCGCAAAATAAGATGACAAAGTTTTTACGTCCCGCTGACAATTGCGCGGTCTAGCGTGATCAAGCTTTTCGCCATGAGGAGGAGGCCTGTTATGAAAAACCTAGTGAAAGGCTTGAAGAGCTCGATCGACCGGCGCTCGTTCATGAAGAACGGATTGACGGCGGCCGGCGCGGCAACCGTGAGCGCGGGGCTGTTGGCCCATAGCTCATCTCTCCTGGCCCACGGAGGCCCGGAAGAACGTAGTGGCCGTTTAACCAAGGGCGACGCTGCAATCCTGCGATTCCTGGCTGCGGCCGAAATCCTTGAGACCGACTTTTGGGTGCAATACAACGAACTCGGGGGAATCCAAGACAGCGAAGTTCCAGGCGGGAGTGGGATCCCAACCTATACCGCTGCCCTCAAAGTTCTTGATGGTGACATGGACCAGTATATCCACGACAACACCGAGGACGAGTTCACCCACCAGAACTTCATCAACGCGTACCTCACCTCCAAAGGTGCGGATACAGTGAATCTCGAGCAATTTCGCACTCTGCCGGGTAGTACAGCGAGCGGATCCAGCGGAAAGCTACGGCTTACGAATCTCAAGCAGCTCACCCTGGACACCAGTTGGTGGACTCGGTACCGCAGCCGCACCAAGAACCCCGATTTCGGTGACACGTTCCCGCAAGCCATCCCAACTTTGGCGGTTGGGCAGCATACGGCAATTCCCAGGACCGATGACGATTTGAAGGATCCCAACTTCCTTCAGGCGATCGCCAACACGGCGGCATTCCACTTTCCGACTATCGAACAAGGTGGCACTAGCCTCTACCCTTCGCTGGCTCAGAGGGTAACCCATCCCGAAGTGCTGCGAATCGTGCTTAGCATCGGCCCGACCGAGACATCTCATTTTCAGACCTGGCAGGACAAGGCAGGTAATGCCCCTAGTTTGACTGCCATGGATCCGGTGACCAGCGTATCCGTGACCTTTCCAGACCTAAATTCTTCGCCGTTTGGCGGCGAGGACTTTAAAACCAACCTGATCATGCCTGAGCCAACCATATTCCTCAGCCGAAAGCTCCCGGTATGTTCGATCATTCGCCCTACCCAGACGAAGGGGGCTGCCATGGGGGCACTCAACTTCTTGACCGCCATGGGGCTTTTCATCGGCCAATCGCCAGCGTTCTTTGAATTCTTGACCGACCTGGCAGAGGACGCGGACGAGGCCAAACGAGGAGGTCAGTGACAGAAGGGTCTACCCTCCAAGTAGGCTGAAACTCTTGGCCGCTGTTGCCCCGACGGATGCAGCGGCCTCTTTTTGGACCGAGACTCTCGATGATTTATTGACGACCGGTCCGGCTCGAAACGGGTAGTTTTTGACCGGCATTCCAAAACCAAGTCTTTTCGGAAGGCCCGGCGAGCCAAAACGTCACTGGAGGAGAATCAATCGGTTGCGAGCGCTGTTTTCGGAACGTTTTTGGAAAGATGTGGTCTTCGCATTGGATGCGTTCCAGACTTTCTGTTGATGCGGTGCTGGTGTGGAAGCTGGATCGTTTCGCCCGCAGTCTGAGACACCGGATGAACGCGCTGGCGCAGTTTCGAGGCACTGGGCGTCGCCTTCATCAGCCTGCGCGACAACCTGGACCTCACGACTCCGGCGGGTCGCATGATGTTCCAGATAATCGGCTCGATGGCGGAGTTCGAGCGGCCCTTAATTCAGGAGAGGGTACGGGCAGGGTTGCGGAACGCACGCGCGAAGGGGGAAGCGCTTGGCTCGTCCGCACATTTCCATCCTTGTGGCGAAAGTCGAACGCCTCCGCGCACAGGGTCTAAGCTGGTCGAAGGTTTCTCGCAGGGTCGGCGTTCCGAAGGCGACGTTGCGACGCAGTAACCGCGAGGAATTGCCGAGAAAAGCCTACTAAACCGTCGCGGATTTGATCCACTTGACCGCGCGTCGGTTCATCTCGCCATCTCTCTCCACACGGCCAAAGAATGCATTGCGCCTTACTCGTTCCAGTCGCTTTAACGAGCAAATGACCTCCACCCGTTCGGATGGGTCAGTCGTGAGATCATATGAATCCGCAAGCCGTTCCAGGTCGGCTGCCGTCCCGAATTTTCCGAGGAATGCTCTTCAAACTGTCTTGACGTAGCGTGGCGGCCCACGGGCAAAACTCACGACTCTGACGAGATCTAGCAATTCAACCGGCGGCGACGTGCAGTTTTCTAGCAACCATGCAATGACTTGATAGAGCTGGTAGTCATACAGAATTTGTCCAGATTGCAACGCCCCCGCTATCGCCGGTTCGAGCACATCAATGGTAAGAACGGAAATTAGGTACCGCAAGATTGTCTGGGTTTCCTCAGGGTAGGGCTCAAGCAAGCTCAGTGCATGACCAGCGGCGAAATCGTCAGACTGTTTCGCGAGGCGATTGAGCAGAAATCTGAATAGTGTCTTGTTGAACGGGTGGGTACCTTGCAGAAAATATTCGTTGTAGGTACGTTGAATAATTTCAATCGGGGCGTCGTCATCACTTTCCCCTAGGATTACATCTGCCTCACGATGCGACCGATGGCTTCATAGAAAGAGGGCGGAACCAACAGCATAGAGTCTCCAGTCTTTTCCGTCCGCCGACCCGACGGTAAACTGGTACAACAGTTGACTCTATATTTCTCTCTTGGTTCGGAGAACGAGCTTGAGCGCGATGGTCGGACCGCACTAAGCTCCAGGCAGAACGCCACACTACGTTCACCGTGGCTTATTGGTTGAGCTAACGGCCTGATGTCGAGAAATCTCTCTTAGAAGATTCCCCTAAACACGACCGCACGCTTGCACTTCCAACATATTCGCAAATCTAGGGTGGCGGACGCAAGTGCTTTTTCCACTTCATCTATTGCTATTAAACTTGGCGGCCCGTCTTGGGTCCCTCGCTTTTTCGGAGCCCACACGGCCACTCGGTCCTTCCTCGCCCCGCCCCGCTCCCAGGCCCGAGGCCCAGCGCCCTCTGTACATAGACGCGCGTCGATGTGTCCGAGCCCACGCCCCGCCCGCCGGGCCCGAGGCCCAAGGGCCCTTGCACATAGACTTACGTCGATATGCTTAATCGCCAGCGAACTGGTAGACATTGAAGCCCAGGGTGTCCGGATTTTCCCGCTCCAGTAGCTATCCCCGTCAATGTCAATCGAGGCACGACGCAGCCGCGTTACGAGAGATTCTTGGTTGTTCGCAACTTCGAGATTTGTTTGATATGGTGCTGTCCATGCACCCAGTGAAATTTCCGCCATTGGCGGGCCGTAAGCGGCCCGAGGATTGGATGGTTAAGCACTCTGGTTCGGGCCCCGTGACGGGCCTCGCATTGGGCAATCAACCTGCCCATGGCGGCAATCTGGGAACCGATCTCCGCCATCACCTTATCCGGAGACATGCCCTTTGGAGTGGCCGGTTCGGGCGCCTTTCGGCCCTTGGGAAGGTAACCCAGTTCTGTCACCAGAGTGATGCGTGCGCGCTGCTTTAGGGTGATGGGACTGGCCAGAGGCTTTCCCGCCTGCAGGCAGCGCTCGAAACCCTTGACCGTTCCGGCGTAAGTGAGATAAAGATGCTCGAGCACTTCCGCCGCGCTCCACTTTCCATGGTAACGGCCTTCCGGATGGCGTGTGAGTTCCTCGCTGCTCATGCCACGAGTGGCACAGGCAAGCGCTTTCTGCAGACGTTCCAAATAGGAATCCATGGCTCTTCTCATTGTTTCATGGTTCCATCTAGTAGAATTGGTCCGGCATTTCCAGGTGCACAATTTTCACCCATCATGACAGGAAGGTGGCCATGAAAAAGTTGCTGATGGCACTGCTTACGCTGATGTTGATGGCTGGCTGTTCATCGGAACCGTCTCAACCGGCGCCAGCCCAGAAACCCCAGCCCAAACCGACGGAATTCCTCACCGGACGTGCCGCCTTTCAGAGACTCTACATCGCCGCGCGCGGCTGGGCACGCGATGCGCAGCCTTATCGTATCGAATCGATAGTCACCGCCGACTCCAAGGGCAAAGAAGGAAAGTCGGCGGTATGGCGCGCTTTTTTCGCATCCGCCCTGCAACATGGAGTGAAGCCTTACGTATGGTCAGGCGAAGACGCGCCCGACGCACCCTCCCGCGGCATCAGCCCAGGCTCCGAGGATAACTACAGTCCCAGCAACTCTTCCACCCAGATTTTCGACGTCGCGTTCCTCAAGACAGACTCTGACAAGGCCCTAGAAGTAGCCCAAAAACACGGCGGCGAAAAGCTACTGGCCAAGGTTCCCGATACTCCTGTTCTCTATATGGTCGATTGGAGTACACCAACCGGGGAACTGATCTGGCACGTAATTTATGGTGCCAATCCCTACGAAGCCAAGCTCAAAGTCGCGGTGAACGCCAACACCGGGGAGTTCATTCGGGTGGAAAAGTAAACGCGCTTGCCGTCGGGGTTGGGATAGCACAAGACGAATCTACTGCTTGGCCTGGTCTTTCCCCGAGCCCGGACTTGCTTTCAATCTGTCCAGCGCTTTCTTCGCTTCTTCGGACAGCGGCCCGTTCGGAAGGATTTTCAGGTACTCCAGATAGTGCTCGGCGGCCTCGTCGGACTGAGTGAGCTTTTCTAGCGACTGGGCCATGCGAAAGTTGGCCAGCGCATCATTGGGCTTATAGAACAGCGCCTCGCGGTAACGGTCGAGTGCGGCCCGGTAATTCTTCTTCTTGAAATAGAAGTCACCGACTTCGATATCCTTCAAGGCTCGATGCGGATCGTAGGGACGAAATTCCTGGATGTCTCCAGAAGCGTCTTCTCCCGCATCGGATTCAGGCACTGTGCTATAGGGATGATCTTTGGCATCGTTCGGGGGTGGGCTTAAATCGATTCGGTGGTCACGGCTGGAACTCTCTCCCGCCTCCTTGTCTCGGTCGGAACGGGGAGGAGGCTGGTTTTGGTTTGGATCTCTTTCCCCTGGCTGCGACTGGCCAAGGCCAGGGGCGGCGAGGCATAGGCAGATCGCCAGCAGAAACATGGATCGCTGCATCGGTCTATTGTAACCTCGGGTGCCAGGCGCCAGGCGTCAGACTTCAAATCTCGGCACTTGGACTGCCTTCCTCAGCGCGGTGTTTGCTTCGCCCAGCCAAGCAGACACGGAGTCGAACGATCCCTAGCTCACATGGAACCCCTGGGCAATGTTCCGGCGTTGTGAGACGCGGCACAAAAAAAACTGCTCCACGGGGGAAGTGGAGCAGCCTGAGTTAGCCAATTCCTCCGAGGAGGAGGAACTTTACAGGGACGGCGGAGTCGGCGCAGGTGCAGCTGCCGGCTGTTGCGCGGGCGTCGCGCCATCGACCGAATTGGTCATCAGGCGGACATCTACGCGACGGTTCTTGGCCCGGCCGTCTCTGGTCTTGTTCGAATCCACCGGCTTGTCCTTGCCCAGACCGATCAGGTAGATCTTGTGGGCCGGGATGCTGTGTTGCGAAGCCAGGTACTGAACTACCGAGTCAGCGCGACGCTGGCTGAGAGCATAGTTGTAATCGGGGTCGCCCACCGAGTCGGTGCCGCCCTCGACGGCAATGATGTAGCCCTTTGCATTGGGCACATTGGTTGCGAGCTGGTCGAGTGCTTCCTTGCTAGCTTTGGTCAGGTTGTCTTTGTCGAAACCAAACTGCACTGCGGTCTCAGTGACCACACGATAGTTATCCAGATTGGCCACGGTGTTCCGCAGCGAGTCGACGCGATGAACCGCGTTGTCCGCTTGGGTTTGCGCCTGTCCAGCCTGATCAGATGCCGCCTGGGCCTTCTGGTCCACTTCGGCGGCCTTGGCGGTTACCTGCTGGATGCCAGCTTGCGCGCGCGCGTCGACATCCTTGATCGCGTTGGTATTCTTCGCGGTCAGATCGTCGAGCTCATTGGTTTTGTTGATCAGCGGCGTGGTCTCTTGACGGACATAATTCTTGCTGGCGCATCCGACCGTAGCCGCCATGCTTGTCGCCAGTAGAAAAACTAACGAAGTGCGATTCATCGTAGTGGGCTCCTTCCTCACTCGTCTCGCGAAACCTCGGCTCTTCTCAAATCGTAATTTCCAAAACTTGTTTGCCACTCATTCGCCGAGGGCGTCTACCGCGTTCGCATTGTACAAGAGCACGGTAGATGCCAACAGATGAAATAGCGCAGATCGACTCTAACCGGCTGATCCATAAAGAGTTACGAGCCCCGACGGCTCGACACCCCATGCCGCTGGCCAGCGACTTTCGTGCAAAGGCGATATGCACTGAGGAAATTTTTATATGGTGCAGATTCATGCACAAGCAGAGAAGAACCGGGCCATGGATTTACACGGAACACGCGGATAGACCAATCCGAGAAATTTGATCGGTGTGAATCTGCGCTAATGCGCAGCTGGTTTTACGCCCTGAGCCCGGGCTGATCCACACTCGCGATCATCTAGAATAAATAAAAGGGGCATGGACCTCCAGGCCAAAATCCGGACGATCCCGACTTCCGCCGGAGTCTATCTCTACAAGAACGCCCAGGGCGAGATCATCTACGTCGGCAAGGCCAACAACTTGCGTAGCCGGGTGTCCTCTTATTTTCGCGAGGGACGCTGGGAGGATGCCAAGACCGACTCTCTGCTGCGCGAGGCAGTGGATGTCGATTACATCGTCGTCGCCAACAACAAAGAGGCCCTGGCGCTTGAAAACCACCTGATCAAGCAAAAGAAACCGCGCTTCAACATCCTGCTGCGCGACGACAAGACTTACCCTTATGTGAAGCTCACGCTGGGCGAGCGCTTTCCCCGCGTCTACGTCACACGCCGGCTGAGGAAAGACGGCAGTTCCTACTACGGTCCCTATTTCCCGGCCAACCTGGCGTATCGGATCGTTGATCTGATCCATCGCCATTTCATGGTTCCGTCGTGCAAGGTTGACCTTACCCGGCATCATCCCCGCCCGTGCCTGCAGTACTACATCAAGCGCTGTCTGGGGCCGTGTGTGGAGGGATTGACCACGCCGGAGATTTATCAGGAAGCAGTGCGCGACGTGAAGCTGTTTCTCGAAGGGCGTCCTACCGACCTTTTACGCTCGCTGCGCCAGCGGATGGAGCAAGCCGCGGAAACCGAGGAGTACGAGCGCGCGGCCAGGTATCGCGATCTGATCTCGACTGTCGATCAGTTGCAGGAGAAGCAGCGCATCGCCGCGGTCGAAGGCGACGATGCTGACGTTTTTGGCTATCACTACGAAAACGGCATGCTGGCGGTAAATCTGTTCCACATGCGCGGCGGACGAGTGCTCGACCGACGAGAGTTCTTTTGGGAGGAATTACCGGAACTCCCGGTTGTTGAGGATACCCGTAAAGACGAAGCGAGCTACGTCTCCGATGCTGCCAGCGGAAACTTTGCAAGCAACGTCTCGGCAGAAAGTCGGTTTGTCCCTGGTGAATTCCTCTCAGCCCTGCTCAAGCAGCTATACATCGGCCAGCCTTATGTTCCGCGGAACATTTATTTGCCGGTGGATTTTGAAGACCGGGATGCCTTGGCAGATTTGCTCTCCGAGCAAGCGGCGGACAAGAGTGTCCGCCCCACACGGATCAATATTCTGGTTCCCCAACGCGGTGACAAGCGGTCGCTGCTCGACCTGGCCGGGAACAATGCCAAGCAGTCTTACGACCAGCGTTTCCGCGTGATGAAGCCGAATACGAAAGCGATCCAGGAAGCACTGCAGGACGCCCTCGGGCTACCAGAATTGCCGCGACGGATCGAGTGCTTCGACATTTCTCACATCCAGGGGGCGGAGACGGTTGCCTCCATGGTGGTTTGGGAAGACGGACAAATGAAGAAGTCGGATTACCGCAAATTCATCATTCGCGGTGTAATCGGCGTGGACGATTTCGCTTCGATGCGCGAGGTGGTCACGCGTCGTTACCAACGTATCCAGGAAGAGAAGAAGAAAGAGGAGAAAAAGAAAATGCCCAGCTTGGTGCTGATCGACGGCGGTCTCGGCCAGTTGCACGCTGCGGCGGAGGCGCTCGAATCAGTCGAGATCATCAACCAACCGCTGGCGGCGATCGCCAAGCGCGAAGAAATCATTTACGTCTACGGCCAGGAAAATGAACCGGTTGCGCTCGATCATCACTCCCCGGTGTTGCACCTGGTGCAGTTGATCCGCGATGAAGCTCACCGTTTCGCGGTCACCTTCCACCGCAAGCGGCGTCAGATGCGCGACCGCTCTACTGAACTTCAGGAGATTCCGGGCGTGGGCGAAAGCACAACCCGGCGACTACTGGAGCATTTCGGCAGCCTACAGGCGGTGAAGCAGGCGGATTCGGCAGCGCTTTCGGCAGTGGTCACGCGTAGCCAGGCGGAGGCGATCATGGTGCACTTCCGGAAATAGCAGAAAATCGAGCGTCTATTACCACTACAAGACAAAATCAGCAGCGCTAGGGCTGGTTGGCGGGCGGTTGGCGTCGTTCAGAGTATTAAACACCACCGTCACAGCACCTGATCCCTGATCTCGCTGGCCTCGATCGTGGACCGCGATCCCTTTCGCGCCAGCCACGCCACTGCCGCCAACATTCCACACCAGCCCAGAAACCTCACCACGGCCGCGATTTTCGTGTCGTGCGGCAACACTGCCAAGCTGGAGAAGATAGCGTGCCAGTCGTGCTCAACGAAATCGGAGTCGCCGGCTGTGACCAGCGGCAGAACCATGGCGCGCGCGTCGGCCATGTAGGCTGCAGTGTAGAGCCAATTTTCGAAGAAGAAAAACGTGCAAAAGGCAAAGGCCGTGGTTTGCCTTTGGGTGAAGAAATACGCCGCCAGGAGCAACGGCACGAGCCATTGCAAAATCGTTCCTCCCCAGAGTCCGAGCGTAGGGCCAAACCAGCCAAACAGAAGATGTCCGCCTTCGTGGACCACCAGATTGGCTAGATCAATGAAGAGAAAGTCGCCGTGCTTGGTGAAGGCGTAGACCAGAAATCCCACATAAAAGAAAAGCCAGGCCGCGACGCTATGACGCGAAACCGGCCGCCAGTCTTCAGCCAGCAATCTTCGCAGGTACTCGCCCATCGCCATCCAGCGGATTGTAATCGGGCAGGTGATGGGTGAGACAGTTACGGCAGTGCTCCTACGTCAGAGTTTCGCCATGCACTAGCGAGTCATCGCTTGCGAGCTGTCCACCCATATAATTCGATTGATCGAACTAATATGTGGATGAAAGCCCATCAATGGGTCGCAACTCTGGCGCTCTTGGCCCTGGTGTTGGCGGCCGGCGTAGGCCTGGTTTTAACTCGTCAATCGGCGCAGTCGGACTGCGTAGGTTCGCGGGCGCGCAGGCCTCCGATCGTAGATGAGCAACCGCTCAAGACTGCCCGTGCTCTGGCGGCCCTGGCTTCTGATTGGGACGAGCAGCGACTGTCGCGGCAGGCACTCAAACTCGCCGATCACGCGGTAGACGTAGCTTTCAACTACGAGATGCGGGAGGCCACCGAGCATCCGGCGCCGCCAACGCCCGCGAGCAAGGAACTCTACGCCCAAGCGAATCGGGCCCAGGCTGCGGTCAAAGCAGACCAGGATCGGATCGATCAGCTGCAGAAGCAGTTCACCAGCGCCAAGCCTGAGCGTCAGGACAGCTTGCAGCAGCAGATTGATTTGACCAAAGCGCAGCTGGAACTGGATCAGGATGACCTAGAAGACGCAAAGGGTGACCTGATCCGCTCCGGAGCCGACCGCCTCAGCAGAATTCAGCGCCAATTCACCCATCACGAGGCTGCCCAGCACGAGTTCGAACCAATCATCCCCCGACCTCCAGCAACAACAACTCGGGGCCGGCTGACCGGGCTGGCTTCGCCCAGTTCTCCGCCTGGAACGGGCTGCGGAATAAGGCCAGGCAGGTGCAACAGGCGCTGGACGAGGCCAAGCAGGCCAGCGCCGCTCTCAAACAGGCTCATGATGTTCTGCAGAAGCAGGTAGCCGCGG
>Ga0207684_10004714_pt1 | contig 12788 bp, 7 predicted proteins | sample KBSK5501metaG_FD_184342 | JGI IMG/M metagenome (GOLD analysis project Ga0207684, IMG submission 184342) | Corn, switchgrass and miscanthus rhizosphere microbial communities from Kellogg Biological Station, Michigan, USA - KBS K5-50-1 metaG... | ecosystem: Host-associated > Plants > Roots >...
CTCGAGGTCGAGGTAGACCTGGCCGAGGTCGGCCCGCGCCGCCACGTCGCCCGGCTCGAGCTCGACCGCGCGCCTGAGCTCTCTCATCGCGTCGACAGCCCAGGACTTGGCCCGATAGGCGCGGCCGATCGCGTGAAGAGCGGGCGCGAACTTCGGGTCGATCTGCAGAGCGTTCTTCAACTGGATGATCGCCTCGTTGTACTTCCCCTCGGCGTGGTAGGCGATCCCTCGCTGGAGATACTGTTGCTTCTTGACGTTCGGGTCCTGGGTGCAGGCCCCGACGAGGAGCACGATCACGAGACAGGTCCTGGGACAGCGCATCTTCATCTCTACGCCTATCTACGCCTAGCGTGTCAAGACTAGCATCGTCGTCGGGTCCGATGTCGGAAGTTGTGGTCGGTGCCCTCGCTTTACGTCGACTCCACTGCGCGCTCGAGCGTGTCGGTGGCAAGCGCGCGGCCGCCCGCCCGCTCGGCGAGAACCGATCGGGCGAGCCTCGCTAGTCTCATTGTTAATCGAACAACCCGAAGCCAGATTCCCGGTGAGGAGTCCAGATCCTGACGCCAGAGTGTCGCGAGGTGTCACATCTGCGGCTGGTCGGATCGGTGCAGATTGTGTGTGCGTCTTTGACGACAGACCTGGCATTCTTGTGCCGACTCTGCAACGATCTCGTTGTCAATCAGACGGATCCCGTCGTGGCTAAGCTTCCGGCTGGATGCGATTAAATCGCAAAACTCACGAACGAGGAGGTCGGGGCGCAGTCATTGCAGTCGGGGCACAGTCATTGCAGACGGACTACGAAACTGCGGTGAGGGCCCAGCCAATCACGGGCGCGGCGCCCTCCCGAGGATCCCGGGGGGGGGCATGCATCGATCAATTCTCTGTATTGTTCTTCTCGCAGTCCTCGCGCTCGTACGCATCCCCGCGGCCGCCGCGACGGATCCCTATGGCGGCATTACGGAGCTCAAGATTCCAGGCGCGCCCGCGGGCCGTTGGTCGGTGGCGACGCTCACGCAGGCGGATGGTACGCGTCGGCTCGTATTCGTCACGCCTGCCGGTAACGCCTTCTGGCTCCGCGGCGTGTACGCGCTCAACACCAGCGGCTCCGTGATCACGCTCCCAGGCTATCCCGCGGGCTACACCCATGATCAGCGAGCCATCGAAAAGGCAGGAAGCCGCGGCGCCTGGCTCGCCTATACGGTCAAGCGCGTCCGCTCCTGGGCGTTCAACACAGTGGCCGACTATTCGCACAATCTTGCCTACCCGATCGCCGACGATTTCGGCAACGCTGGCAGCGAGAAAGTCGCGTTTACCCAGATCCAGCGCCCCGCTTATTACGCAGTGACGGCGGGAACGATCAAGAACATCTATGCCGCGACCGACCCCGCGATGTATCCGGACTACCGCGACCGGCAAGTGCTCGACTTGTACGATCCTGCGTGGGCCGCGTCGATGGATGCAACGAAGGTCAAGCCGCTCACGGATCCCAACCTCGACTACTTCATCGGTCTCACGCTTGGTGACAGTGACGACATGTTCGGGATGGGGCCGGGACCAGACCTCCCGGCCAGCCGCCTCCACCCACACATCGGTGGTGCGGTGCTCATCGCATCGCCGACACACGCGGCGAACCCCCTTCTCGGCAAGACCTATACAGACCCCAAGGTGTATTCCAAGTACGCCTTCCGCGATCAAATGAAGACCAAGTATGGAACGATTGCCGCGCTGAATACCGCGTGGGGCGCAAGCTACACGACGTTCGACTCAGATGGCGGCTGGCCGATGGGAAAGGGCTTCCTCGACGAGAGCGGCCGGAACGCGTGGATCGGCAAGGACCGCTGGGCGTTCACTGGAGCAACGGCCGGTGTGAAAGCTGACCTCGACGGCTTCCTCCTCGACTTCATGCGGACCTACTTCCGCCAGATGACGACGTACTACCGGGCGCGCTATCCAGGACGCCTCATGTTTTCGATGTCAACGTTCAATGCGTGGGGCGGGATCACGCGGGCTCCGATTCTCAAGGCGGCGGGCGAATTCTGCGACGTGATCCACGCGGCTGCGGGAACCCAGGAGGTCCTGGACCGCACAATGGCCCTGGTTGGCGACCGTCCACTGATCGGCTGGATCGGGAACCCGGCGAACGCGGACTCAGCGCTTTTTCGCACTCCCAAAGGCCCCGACTTCGGGGTCGACACGCAGGTCGAGCGGGGTGCCTGGTACACGACGACGATCACGGATCTGTTGAATAAGAAGACCTCGAGCGGGCTTTACCCGTTCGCCGGCTTCAAGCATTGGGAAGTTCTCGACAACTGGGGCGAGAGCGTCAACTGGGGTCTGATCACCTTTTATGACAACGCCTACAACGGCAAAGATGCGGTAGTCGCGCGCGGCTCTGATGCATGGGGCTTCCCATCGGGCGGCGAGGAGCGCAATTATGGAGACTACGTCACACCGGTGACGAGGGCCAACGCAAGCGTCGATACGTTCCTCGCAACAGGCAGGCCAACTGCAGCCTTGACCCTCGGACCTACGAGCGAGCCAACTCTACCGGCTTCGGTGCCAGGCCCGCAAGCCTCGACGGCTCCCACATCGGATACCGCGGCTGCCCTACCGGTAGCGGTCACCCAGTCGATGGCCCCGGCTAGCCAATCGGCCGCAATGGCTGCTCCGTCGGCCGCAACCTCCATCAAACCGGCCGCGACGGCCACCCAATCGAGCGGAGCAACTACCCAATCCGCCGCCGTGGCCGCGCCGGCCGCAGAGGCCATCCGGCCGGGGATTGTCCCGCCTGCCGCAGCGGTTGCCCCGCAGATGACGGTGGCTGTCCCGCCGGCTACAGTGATCACGCCATCGGCCCCGATGCGCGATCGAGCCACCACCCACCCTGCACCAGCTAACCCGCCGGCTACCGCGGCGACCCCATCGGCCGTAGGGACATCCAGACCTGCCGCAGGGCTGATGGGGCGGGAGGGTGCCACCCCTCCTCCGCAAATCGTCTTCGGCTCCGCGCACTCTTGGCGGTATCGTTCCCTGCCGATCACCGTGACGGACGACACAGAACTCGCGACCGTCAAGGTCTTCATCAACAACAAGCTGCACTTGACACTGGCGACCACGTCACCGAATCTCAAGTTCAGCCAGCCACTTCCCAACCGCAAGGTCGTGACGGTCAAGGTCGAAGCGACGGATGCGGTTGGTAACCGCAAGACACAGGAAATCACGATTCGTCGATGATGTAATCCTACCCCGTAGCAGGCACCCTGCCGCGAACGGCCGGGAGGCACCCCGGCTTGTCCGAGAGTGGACTGCCCGTCCCCCGTTCTGTGCCGACAGATTTCTTTTCGTCCGCCGTCACCGCCGGCAGCCGGGCGGCCTCGCTCTCGTCTGAGAGCATTCGCGCACTGCGCTCGGCGGTCACGATTCGCAGGTCGCGGCCGCCCTGAAGGGACGTAGCCCCAGCCTGATCTTAACTTGGGATTGAAGCAGTTCTCTCAGGCGGCCTTATTAGCCCCCTATCAGGGAAATACCGCGCTTGATCGGAAGGCGATTGCCTGGCAGACTCCAGATCCTGACAGGAACGACCATGCATGTAACTATCGTAGACGAAGCCACGTTTGTGACGGAGATAGCCCATCGAGTGTTGCTCTCGATGGACGCGAAAACGTCGCTCGCCGGCTCGCTGCACGAGCTCCCGCTTATCTTCGAAACTAGTGGTTTGCCGGACCTGATGATCGTGAACGTGACGAACGATCTCACGGGTTGGGAGGTCGCGGCCTACCTCCAGCGCGCAGGCTACCAGGGGCGTCTACTGGCGTTCGTCGATGGCGACCTGGCCGATTCGCGGATCCGACATTTGAGCCAGCTTCCGAATGCGGAGTGCTTCGCGTTGCCCACTTCGCCCCCTCTGCTCGAGGATATTTTGCGAAAGGCGGTCCCCGGCACGACGACCAACCGGATGAGGTCTCCTTCGACAACGCCCGCATCGGAATACCACGACATCATCGGCGTGTCGCCGCAGATGCGCAACATCTTCGCACGCATGGACAAGGTTGCGGCCGGCGACGTGAACGTCTGCATCCACGGCGAGAGCGGCACGGGCAAGGAGCTCATCGCGCGGGCCATCCACTATGCGAGCCCACGCCGTAATCGTCCGCTGATCACGCTCGACTGTACGACGATTCCCGAAGGTCTCATGGAAAGTCACCTCTTTGGCCACGTGAAAGGAGCGTTTACCGGAGCCACCGAACACCGCGAAGGCGTCTTCTCGTTGGCCCACACCGGGACGCTGTTCATCGACGAGTTGGGCGAGTTGAGCCCGCCGCTTCAGGCCAAGCTTCTGCGCGTCATTCAAACGCGCGAGTTCTTCAAGGTGGGCGGGTCGAAGCCCATCCGGACGGATATCAGGCTCATCACGGCGACCCATACGGACCTCAAGACGGCCGTCGCACGGGGTACGTTCCGGGACGATCTCTATTACCGCGTCGCCGTCTTAATGATCAACGTCCCGGCGCTGCGCGAGCGAGTGGAGGACATACCGCTCCTCATCAATCACTTCCTCCGAAAGTTCTCGGCCACGTATGGCAGGCCCGCCATGAAGATCGCGCCATCGACCCTCGCTCGTCTGAGCTCTTTGCCCTGGCCCGGCAACGTCCGGCAACTTGAGAATTTCCTCGAGCAGGCCGTCGTTCTCGCCGAAGGTGACACGCTCGTCGAGCGCGACCTCGTCGTCGACGACTTCTCGAGCACGTTTGGCGCTTCGGCGCACCCCGCCCCTGCGGGACAACAATTCGAGCCCGGCCTACCGCTGAGCGAGGTGGAACGCCGCCACGTTCTCCGGACCTTGCAGAAGGCTCGTGGCAACCGGACGGAAGCGGCGCGACTGCTTCAGATCAGCGTCCGTTGCCTTCAGTACAAGCTCAAGACCTACAATCGGGATGCCGACGCCACGCCGAGGGCGCACCGGGGTCTCCTGCCCTAAAACCGGAGACCCCCCAAGAACCAAGCGCTTTCGACCCGCTAAGTGATATAGATTAGCGCGGTATGAGAGGCGTTCTGCTCCTGCTCCTACTCCTGGCCCCGGCTGTCGCCGTGGGCCAGACGACGACTACCCCCGATAGTGAGTTCAACCTGCGTACCCCGCCACCACAAACGATCCCTTCGGCTCCGCGGACCGAGTTCCCGGTGCCGGTCCCTGCGGCTCGTCGGCCAGTACAGCTCTTCGATTTCCATCCACTCATTGGGGTCTCGGAGGAGTACACCGACAACTTCAACCGCACCGTCGGGAATCGCCAGCACAACTTCCGGTCGATGCTGTCGCCAGGGATGAACGTCCTGATGGATGCCGGCTTTCTCACCGGCGAGGCGACGTACACGATCTCGGGATTTTACGACACCGCCGTCGACGAGCCTGGTTACTTCAATACCTTCGCCGGGCGACTTTCGTGGGAAGCGACACCACGTCTCAAGGTCAACCTCGCGGGCGGCGTGAGTCAGAACGATGAGCCGTCTCAGGCCGACAGTCTCGGACTGCGCCAGGAACGCCGCAAGTTCACTACCAGCAATGCCTCACTCGGCGCCGATTGGAGTGTCATCGGCAACGTCACCGCGTCGCCGTACTATCGGTTCCTCCATTTCGATGACGAAAGCGGACCTCAGACGACGACTCAGTTTGCCGGCGGAAACATCTCGACCCCGATCTATCAGATCCACACCTTGACGGTGGGTTATGAATACCTGATGAGCACGACGCTGCACGCGACGACAGGCACCAGCGACTCGGATCTCCACGGGCATCGGTTCAGCGGATCGTTCTCGCGCGATATCAGTCAGCGGATGACCGGTGGTGTCTCCGGCGGCTATGCGTTCAGGACCCTAGACGCGAGGGGTCCCGATGCGGAGACCAATTTCCAGCTGTGGAACGTTTCCCTTTTCGATAACTACGCGCTCCCGAAGCTTATTGAATTCCGGCTCAGTATCGGCGTTAGCAAGCTCTCGACCGAGCGCGATCCCTTCGTTTCGACGTCGAGCAGCCTCGCGTACTGGTTTGGCCAGGCTGTGGCCACCGTGGCGGTGGTCCGCGGGCTCTCAGAGACTTTCGATGGGGGACAGAACCAGGGTGTCGTCAAGACGACAGGAGCCACGGGCTCGCTGGCCTATTCGTTTACCCCGTCGCTCAGCGGGCTAGCGAGTGTTGCCTACCACGAAAATGAGTTCACGGGGGTCGGTGGGACTCCAACGACGACCGCGGTCGGCACGAGCCCTACGCGCACTGAAAGGGTACTGGTCGGGTCGATCGGCCTGACATTCCAAATAGTTCGGTGGCTCAGCACGGGCCTGCACTACTCCTATTCGAGAACCACCTCGAATGACGTAGACGGCGAAATCAGGGAAAATCGCGTGAGGGCCTCCCTCAACTTCATCTTCTAAGCCTCCCCAGTTAAGCCTTCCCCATGAAGTAAGGCTCTACGAAGTACGCAATTTTTGCGGAGCGCACCACGCAAGATTTTGCACACCGCCTGAAAGCAGCAAGACTCCAGTCTTTGGTAGTGCTTACAACACAGAGGGTTACGACTCGATTACGACTTGGCCTCGTTTGTGCCACCTTCACCCTGCGCCGTGAAGCCAGTTCCCCCCTCCGGCAGGGCGACAGCGATCCGCGATCTCTTGGCGCGCGATCTCGTCTGTCGCGACATCGTGCAGTACTTGACGCGCAACAGTGAGGCGGCGGACACCGCGCGTGGCATCGCGGAATGGTGGATCGGACGTGACCTCGCGTCCACCCAGGAAGCGTTACTGAAGCTCCAGGAGTATGGGGTGGTCCAGTCTTACCCGGTTCAGGACAACACGTTCGTCTATGTCTACGCCAAGAACCCGATCCTGCGCCAGTCGCTGGCGCGCTACCTCCAGGGACTGATCGCTCCCCACCCGGTGGAGCGGTTCTAGACCAATGCCCCGCGTTTTCGGACACTATGTACCGGCTCGCTTGCTCACGCTCGCCGCGGGCGAAGCGGCAATCGTCTTCGGCTCCGTCTTCCTCGGCCTTGCTCTGCCGCTCGTCGGATTCCACGTGATCCGCCCAGCCTGGGGTGACGGCTTCGCCCCGTCGATCGTTCTGACGACCCTGGTCCTGAGCATGGCCCACATCGCGGCGCTCTATGACACACGGCAGGACTACGGCCGCGCCGAGCTGCTCCTGCGTCTCACAATCGCGTTCGTTGCCGCGTATCTCGTGATAGCGATGCTCGGCTACTTCATCCTCCACCTGACGCTGGCCCGGAAGGCATTCCTCCTCTCGTTCGTTACCGCGTTCCCGGCGAGCTTCCTCCTGCGCCTGGTCCATGGTCGCCTCACGGCTCAGAGCCGGGCGCGACGCAAGGTGCTGCTGCTCGGCTCAGGTGAGGTCAGCCAGATGATCGCCGCGACCGTCAGAGCGTCGCGCCACACCTATGAGGTAGTGGGACGGCTGGATGCCAACGGGCGGGGTGGCGATGGCAGCGACGGCGTCTGGTCGCTCGGCACCCTGGAGGACCTCGACTGGGTGTCGAAGGTGACACGGCCGGATGTGATCGTTGTCGCGCTCGAGGAACGGCGCGGAACACTTCCGGTCAGCGAGATCGTCGAGTCCAAGCTGCAGGGGACGGAGATCGAGGATTGGCCCAACTTCTACGAGAAGCTCACCGGTAAGATTCCCGTTGGCAATCTCAGACCAAGCTGGCTGGTCTTCGCCGACGGTTTCAAACCCGCGCGCATCACGGTCCTGACGAAGCGGACGATCGACCTCCTGGTCTCCCTGTGCGTTGTCGTGCTCAGTTCGCCCGTCATGCTCCTGATCGCCGCCGCGGTCCGGCTCGACTCGCCGGGCCCGGTCTTCTTCAGGCAAGATCGGCTCGGGCGGTTCGGGCGCGTCTTTCCGATGCTCAAGTTTCGGTCGATGCGGGCCGACGCCGATACGAGCCCGCCGCCACCGGATGCGCCCGACCCGAGAGTGACACGCGTCGGACGGTTGTTGCGTCGTACGCGGCTGGACGAGCTGCCGCAGCTTTTCAACGTCATTCTCGGCGACATGAGTTTGGTCGGCCCGAGACCCGAGTGGGTCGCACTCGTCCCGGAGTTCAAGGCGAAGGTGCCGCTCTACCTTCACCGACTGGCGGTCAAGCCGGGCATCACGGGCTGGGCCCAGGTCAAGAACCAGTACGGTGCGACCGTCGGGAACACCTGGGACAAATTGGAATACGACCTCTACTACATCAAGAACATGTCGATCTTTCTCGACATGTTGATCCTGCTCCACACCGTCCAGATCGTGCTTTTTACGAAGGGATCCGGAGAATGGAAGCAAAAACAAGCTCCGTCGACTACGTCCGCCTCCTACGCCGGGTAGCGATCCAGCGCTGGCGGCTCATCCTCGCCGGCTTCCTGGCCGTCGTCCTGCCGACGATGGTCATTGTGATTCTCTCGACGGAGAACCTCTACGAGGCATCGGCGACGCTGTTCATTTTGCCTGAAACGAGCGACGCCGGTTTCCTCCGAGATTTCACCTCGTCGGAGGCCAGCAGTCTCTACCTCGTGCTGCTGAGGAGTCGGTCGCTCGCCCAAGCGATCATGGAGGCTCTGCCGAACGAAAGCCGCGACGAGCTCTCCAGGCGCGTTATCTTCCGCGACTACCTGCTGACGGTCATGAACAGTATCCGCCGTTACACCGGAGGCGCGGTCGTCGTTTACAGCCCGAGCGAGGTCGCGATTCGGGAGCTCCAAGAGGCGCGGATGAGCTTCGTCCTGGGGAAGGACGGCACCGTCACGATCACCGCGGTCGCCTTCAGCCCTCGCGTGGCGATGGACCTTGCCAACACGTACGTCGAGGTCCTCCTGAGCAAGAGCAGCTCTTTCGCGCGGCAGCAGGCGCGGGGCACACGTGACCTCCTCGAGAACCTTTGGTCGCAGGCGAAGGCGAACCAGACAGAGGCGGAAGACGCACTGCGCAAATACCAGGCCAAGAACGGGGGCACCCTCAAGCTGCCCGAAGAGGCGAGGGTCGAGCTGACGTCGCTCGCCAATCTCGAGAGCCAGCTCAACGACCTCCAGATAAATCGCGAGATCGCGGAGAACAAGCTTGCCTATCTAAAGGGCGATAAAAAGAAGCCCGGGGGCATGACGCTGGCCGCAGATCCAAGCGTGCAAGCTCTACGCGATCGCCTCGCGCAGCTCGAGACAAAACTTGCAGCCCTCACTGAGAAGTATACGGACCAGCACCCATCCGTTCAGAACGCGCAAGCGGATATCCAGGAAACGCAGCAGCGCCTGGCGGCTGCGCTGCAGCCGCAACAATCGCCGAGGCCTGGGGGAGCGCAAGTGCCGCTCAGGCCCGTCGAGAACGCCCAGCTCTCGAAGCAGATGGCAGCGCTCGACGTGGAGATCGTCTCGCTCCAGGCCAAGGAAGACACTCTCCAGCAGCGGGCTAACCGGCTCAGGAGGTCACTCTCGGCGATGAGCGGCCGAGAGCAGGAGTACTCGGGGCTCCTGCGCGCCGTCATGACGCAGACGAAGCTGACGGACATGCTGTCGGACAAGCTCACCGCCGCTCGCATCAGCGAGCGGAGCCAAATCAGGAGCATCCACGTCATCGACCTCGCGAACCTGCCACGGCAGCCTAGCCCCCGGCAACCGCTGAAGCTGATTCTGTTCGGGCTGGTCGGCGGGCTCGGGTTCGGCATCGGAGCCGCAACGCTCCGCGAGTACATGACGCAGATCGTCGAGACCGAGCAGGAAGTGATCCATGCAACCGGCCTGCCCGTTCTCGGATCGATCCCTATCGCGGAGCACATCGAGCCGCTGGTCAAGGGGCCGCGCGAGGAGCAGCCGGTCCTCTTCGGAAGCGGCGACGTTTTCTACTCGTTGCCGGCCGATGCCTGCCGGGCCATCAGGACGGGGCTCGACTGTCAGAGCCTCAACCGGCCGCTCAAGACGCTATTGATAACGAGCCCAGGCGCTCACGAGGGCAAGTCGACGGTCCTGCTGAACCTCGGCCGCGCGTTTCTCGAAGCGGACCGACAGCTCCTCATCATGGACGCCGACTTGAGGAGACCCGCGCTCCACAAGGCGCTGGAAGTTCCGAACGAGGTCGGCCTCGCCGACGTTCTGCGTGAGGGCACGGTGTGGCCGGAGGCCTTCCGGAGCCTCGGGCCGGGCTTGTACTTCATGCCCGCAGGGACCAGGCGCCCGAACCCGAGCAGCCTTCTCTCCTCCAGGCACATGGGCACGGTGCTGCAGGAGGCCCGCGACCGTGCCGACATCGTCCTGATTGACGCGCCGCCGGTTCTCGCCGTTGCCGACTGTCTGCCGCTGTGCCGTCAGGTCGACGGGGTGATCCTCGTCATCCGCTTCGGCTCGACCCGGCGGCGGAGCCTGCAGCGAGCCAAGGATCAGCTCCAAAAGGTCGGCGCTCACGTCGTCGGCGTGGTGATCAACGGCCTCTCACGGCGCGAGACACGTCACTATTACGCCGAGTACACGCACTACGTCGGGATCCAGAAACACCGGAGAAGGGGAAACAAACCCAAATGACATCTGATTTCTTCCGTGTCGTTCTGTCGGCCGTCGCCATCGTCAGCCTCGGGTTGGTGACTGCCGCGACTGCGCTCGCCCAGGCGCCCCGCCCCGCACCGGCGCCAGCCCCCGTATCGGTGAAAGCACCCGTCGCGACACCGGGGCCGGCACAGGCCTCGCCCCCCGCCTCCGCCGCAGAGGCGGACTACACCATCGGGATCGACGACGTCCTGCATGTCATCGTGTGGGACAACAAAGAGCTCGAGCAGGACGTCGTCGTACGCCCCGATGGCAAGATCTCGTATCCCCTCGCCGGTGAAATTTACGTCCAGGGGATGACCGTGCCGCAGCTGACCGAAACCCTGAAAGAGCGCCTGAGCGCGTCGGTCAAGAACCCGAACGTCTCGGTGATGGTCAAGGAGATCCGGAGCTTCCGCGTCTATTTCGTTGGCAAGGTTGCCAAGGCCGGAGTCTATCCGATCAAGGCCGGTACGCCGCTGCTTCAGGCGCTCACGCTCGCCGGCGGCACCGCCGAGGGCGCCGACCTGCCGGCCGCCTATATCATCCGCGCCGGCCAGAAGATCCCGGTGGACCTCCGCCGCCTCATCCAGGACGGCGATCTCAGCAAGAACCTCCAGCTCGAGACCGAGGACACGATCGTCGTCCCGGAGATCACCATCGGCACCAATCCCCAGGAGGTCCTCGAGCGCCGTATCTACCTGCTGGGCAAGGTCGCCAAACCCGGCGTCTACAGTCTCAAGAGCGATGTGCCGCTGCTCCACGCGCTCTTCCTCGCGGGCGGCGTCGCCGAGGGGGCCGACATGGCAGCGGCATTCGTCATGCGCGGCAACGAAAAGATCCCCGTGGATCTCTGGCGACTCATCCAGAAGGGCGACGCCAGCCAGAATCTCATGATCAAGCACGAGGACACGATCGTCGTGCCCTCCGGGGGCGAGCTGCAGAACGCCGTCTACGTGATGGGCGAGGTCCTCAAGCCCGGCGTCTACCTCCAGCCCGAGGCGCTGACCCTGCTGAAGCTGGTCACCTTGGCCGGCGGCTTCACCAAGTACGCGGCGCCGAGCCGCGCCACGCTGATTCGCCGGGACGGCGACAAGAAGACGCTGATGAAGGTCGACCTGAAGGACGTCATGAACAACCCCAAGGTCAACGAGGACCTGGCGTTGAAGCCGGGCGACGTCCTGATCGTCCCGGAGCGACTCTTCTAGCATGGCCGGCGCGCTCGCGCGGCTCGCTCGCGGCATCCTCGAACGGGTGCGCTGAGAGCGCTCGCATGCTGGCGCAATACGTCTTCCTGGCGTGTCTGTTGCTCGTGGGCTACACGTACCTCCTCTACCCGTGCGTACTCTTCGTCGTCTATGCCGTCGCCCAGGCGCGCGCGGACCTCGGCTACCTCACGACGCGCCGTGAGCGGCGGCGCCGGGCGATCCGCGACGTCGACCTGCCGCGGGTGACCTTGATCGTCCCGGCCTACAACGAAGAGGTGCACCTCAAGGACAAGATCGCCAATGTGCAGGAGCTCGACTACCCGCGCGACCGGCTCCAGGTCGTCTTCGTCTCGGACGGCTCGACGGATCGGACCAACGAGATCCTCGACGCTGTCGACGACCCGGTCATCGAAACGCTCCTGCTTTCCGAGCGCTCCGGCAAGGCCACGGCGCTCAACCGGGCGGTCGAGGTCGCCCGCCACGGGATCCTGATCTTCTCCGACGCCTCGACCTTGTTCATGCCGGACGCGGTCAAGCAGCTCGTCCGCCACTTCGCCGACCCGCGTATCGGCGTCGTGTGCGGCGCGCTCAAGTTCCGTGGCGGAGACGAGTTCAAGCAGACCGAGGGCGTCTACTGGCGCTACGAAACATCGCTGCGCCTCATGGAGGCGCGCCTGGGCGCCACGCTTACCGCCAGCGGCGCGATCTACGCGCTACGCCTCGAGTGCTACCGGCCGCTCGCAGCCGACGACGTCATCGACGACTTCGTCGTTCCCATGCGCGCTCGCAAGCTCGGCTTCCGCGTGGTCTTCGATCCGGAGGCGGAGGGGGTCGAGTTCGCCGGCGAGTCGGTGAAAGACGAGTTCACCCGGCGCGTGCGCATCGCGGTCGGCAGCTTTCGCGCGCTGCGCGAGCTGAGCCAGGTGCCGCTGACACCCATCGCGTGTCTGTCATTCTTTTCACACAAGTTCCTGCGCTGGGTACTGCCCTTCCTCCTCATCGGGCTTCTGGTCAGCAACT
>Ga0207684_10004715_pt1 | contig 12786 bp, 10 predicted proteins | sample KBSK5501metaG_FD_184342 | JGI IMG/M metagenome (GOLD analysis project Ga0207684, IMG submission 184342) | Corn, switchgrass and miscanthus rhizosphere microbial communities from Kellogg Biological Station, Michigan, USA - KBS K5-50-1 metaG... | ecosystem: Host-associated > Plants > Roots >...
GCTCAAGAACTTCTCCTTAGTTCCTCCTGTCTGCGACAGGGATATCTCAAAGCGCCTCACGGCGCACACCGTGCTTGCACCTTTCAGCGCACACGGCTCGCCAGTGATTTCTTCCGATTTTGTCGTGTTATGGGCCTTCCTGCATGGATCGCTTCATGGCATGTTCGACACACCCACGAATTGCGCAACGAGATTCAGGAAGTTGCTGAACAATGCTCTTCCTCTCCTGGTTTCTGTGATCATCTACGAGCGCTAGTCAGCGCCGACCACTGTTTTCTTCCACTTTTCTCTTGCTTGCACAGAATACCTACAGAAACAGAGGTATCTATATGCACCTGATCTGGAAGCGCATCGAAGACTGGCTGAACATTCATGCTCCAGAGCTAACCAGCCTTTTACAACCCGGTGCTAGCGAAGAGGAAATCCAGCACACCGAGGCTCTTTTGAGCGTGACCTTCCCTGAGGATATCAAAGCCTCCTACCGGATCCACAACGGCAGCGGTGGCCTTTTCCCCCAATCCCATTTCATCGTCAAATCCCACGCCTTGCTCTCGCTCAAAGAGATGGTCGACTACTGGCGCATGTATGCGCCTCCAGTCGAAGACCAGTATCCTGACGAGCCCACTGATCTCGACCCCGAGTCCTCTGACGAACCAGAAAACTGGCGTACGGGACTCTTCCCCCAACAAGCGTATAGGATCATGCTCGAAGACTATGACCGGAAACTCATTCCCTTTCTGCGCCGGTTCGACGAAGATGCGCTCTGCTTTGATACTGATCCAGTCCACAACACGTATGGTCTGATCATCGACTACGCTCCCCAGAGCGGTTTTTCTTTCTACGCTTCTCACTGGCGCGACCTCCTCTCCAGCTTCGCTGATGATCTTGAAGCTGGCAACTATCGGATCGAACGCTGGGACAACGACCTCTTTCTTACATTCGACGACCCCACCCAACGACCTCTCTAGATCCTCCCTCTCAACAGAGGCGCGGAGAGGATCAGCAGAGGCAGGGTCCGAGGCCAAGGAGAAGAAAGGCGGAGAGCACGAGCATGAAACCGTCCGCAACTCCTTTGCGTTGTTTTTCTGTCCCCCTGTTCCTCAGCTTCCCTCATCAGAGAGTCGGCAAGCCGAGGGATACGGCAAAAGGCTGCGGCACCCCAAACAAGGTGATATCTACACAGGGGATGGCATCACGAATGTTGTGTAAAGAGGAAGGCCTCAAAGAGGTGATATTGAGTTGATAATACCCACGGATTGCGCAACGAGGTTGTAGCAGATAGCGAGTAAGTAGAAAAATGTGCCTCCTTAAGAGGGAAAAATCGAACCCAATGTGGCGGATTCCAGACGAACTCAGCTCTTTTTGGTTCGTTCAATGCTGTGCTGGATGATCACCTCAATGACCGCTAGAGGTAGCGCCAGGAGGCAGGCCGCAATTGGGACAAAGAACAGAACGACGACATCATACGTAGCAGCATCCGATGATGAACCCGATGAGGGTCCCGCGATCATAAGCAGAAGAGCCACCCCGACGGCCATGATACCTATCCCCAGCAACATCGTTGCATAGGCTTTCCCAAAGCCTCGAAAGAGGCGTCGTTGGTAGAGCAGCCCTGTCACCAGTGCTGCCAGAGGCCAGGAGCAGAACAAGACCCCATAGAAGATGATCGTACTTCCGCTCGAGGCTCTCCCCCAAAAGAGCAACGGAAGAGCGACCAGCAAGGCGACGATGCCTGTATAGAAGGTGATCACGAGCCCGCCGCGCCATGCTCCAAAAATCGCTCCAGCGAGCAAAACGCTTGCCGGAACCAGAAGCAGGTAGAGAAGAACCAGGTAGATCAGAAGAGGAGTTGGCATCTCCGAGTTTGAGGTGCCTCTGATGGCATCCATAAGGAAGCCCCTGAAGTACGGAACCCACCAGACCAGCGCCAGCAACGTATAGCCCACCATCCACAAGGCCTGCTTCCATGCCGACCAGTTTTTCACGAGTGGGAGATGCGAGCGTGGTCTGGGTGGTGGCCCAGAAGTGGGAGGTCGAGAGGGATGGTCATGCTGGTTGGGACCTGGCCCCAGACCTTTGTGGGCGGCCACGACATGCCCTGCGCTGGCTCGCTTGAAACGCTGAGCGGTTGTGCTGGTGAAGGTGGCAGCTCAGGTTGCACCGATGGCTCAGCAGATTCCATTGGAGGGCCGTGAGAGGTCGTCGAACGCACAAGCGTCGCTGGAGAGGACGGCTCGTCCTGGCCATGCTCGCCCAGAGAGTCCGCTGCTTTCCGCAGCACCTCTGCCAGGTCACGCCCTCGTGCCTGAGCCGGCATGGCTGCTGCACACGCCAACACATGCGGCCGGAGCCGCTCGCACTGCCTCTGGGTGTCGGGGGTGACTTCAGGAAAGCAGGCATTGAGCATGCGGATCGCACGCTGCTGCCAGAGTTCGCGTTCCTGCTCGCTCATCCTTTCTCGCAGCACCGCCTGCACCAGTCGGTGGAGAGAGAGCGTGTGTTCCTCGGTGTTGCGCTTCAGCAGCGAGTAGGCTGAAGCCGCCCTGATCGCCTCATGCCACAAGAATGCATCGGCTGCCACTGGCCCAGGTCGCTCGCCCAGCAGCGCTGCTCCCTCCACAAAGAGCTCCTCTGGGATCGCGTCAGGATGCAGGAACGCGCACACTCGCAGCAGAGCTGCCGCCGCCGCATTGGCTTGCTCCACCTTCTCAAAGGAAATGGACCAGGTGGTGACCACCAATGCAGGATGATCGATGACCACTTCCCCACGCCGTTTGAGCAGTTCTGCCCCCCTTGTCTGGTAGAGCTTCAGATAGTCCGCCAGGCTACAGGGAGTCTCCTGGACATAGGCTCCCACCTGGTCGAGAGCTAAGGGCAACCCATCCATCGCTGCCACCAGTTCCCGCGCCGCCGCATATTCGAAAGGGGTTCTCTGCGCCAACTGCTTGAGCTGTTCTAGCGGCGCGGTTGGGGCAAGCAACCTGGCACGACGAAGCAGGAACAAGCTTCCCTCTTCCTCCATCATGGGCTGCAGTTCCACCCCCTGCGCCAGGGTGCCCAGCGTCTGCCGACGCGTGGTGAACAGCATCGCTCCCTGGCGGGCTGGCGGCAGAGAGGATGAGAGCAGGTCGAGGTCCTCTACATTATCCCAGATCAGCAGCCACTGCCGATGGGTACTCAGCCAATGTCGCACCGCTGGGGCAATGCGGCCTTGATCCGATACCTGACGCTCTGGCAGTCCCAGGAGCGTCGCGATCGACAGAAAACTGGACGTGATGCTTTCAGGGGTTTCGGCGCCTATCCAAAAGATAGCGGTATACTCCTGGGCATGACGGTAGGCATACTCCACCGCGATTTGGGTCTTGCCAATCCCTCCCAGGCCGTGTAAGACGTACGACGCCTGATGGGTAGAGAGGCACTGGTGCAACGTCTCCAGAATGTCCTGGCGTCCAGTAAAGAACGGATTGCGTGGGGAGGGCAGGTGCCAGTAGGGCGAAAGGGCGGTCAGGCTCGCCTCCAGAAGCTGGCCTGTTTCCTGGTCATTCAGTCCCAGGTGTCGAGCCAGTTCCAACACGAGCCCACGGGTTTGCGGCAAATACGTGCCCAGTTCCCATGAAGAGATGGTATTCGTATGGGTCTCGAGCACCTGTGCTAATTGCTTTTGGGTCAGGCGTTTGCGCTTGCGATAGGCTCTGAGCATCTCTCCGAAACTGTGATGGATGCCAGGTTCAACTTCCATCGGTTCTCCTTCGAAACACTGACTGCTGGGAACAAAGGCAAGAATTTCCTCCGAGGCCCCAGATCCAGTAAAAAATGGCCAAAATTCACAGCTAAACCGTGCGTTCGATGGGCTATACTTCTTCTGTAGCTCGACGTTCAGTCTCATGGCGCAGAATGCAGTTTGGAGAGCGACTCCATGTCGCTCTCGCCTTGCTTCGTAAAAATGAGCTTCAACTCCATGTGTGGCCTGTCCTCTACAGCACCGCCATGCAGTTCTGGAGATGTGACTGAGCTTGTGGACTAACGAGAGGAAGGCTCCATCCCTGCTCTATAATGAAAGGAGGTGTACACAGAGAAAAGAAAGCCGGTCCAGCAAATCGTCGGAGGCCTTCTTTGCATCCCTGGAGGAGCTCTCATGAGCTGGTGAGCCCTGACCGGAATTCAGCTCGGCGACTCCATCTCTCGTTTTCCGTATTGTATCATTTTGGGAGCTGTACTGGTCATTGGGGAGATCGCCAACGCCATTGGCGGCGTTATCGCCCTTGCGCACAGGTCCAATACCAGCGCCATCCCCGCCCAGAAGACTGACCCGGACCGGGCCCATCATCCCTGAAGGAAGTCAAAGGGCGCGCTCTGGCCCAAGACAACCATTGCCTCAGTTCTGCTGACGCCGGAACGACCCTGAGAGGATCACGAACCAGGAGCGATGGACATGCCTATGGTCCCATACCTCGCCGAGAGTGTCTTGACGTATACGGCCTCTCGGGTCGCAACGGAACGGAAAAGGACGCTAAGGCCATGAATAAGCTGTATTACAGTTAATAGATGCAAAAAATGTGTCTTCTCAGAGCATTTTGTCTGCTCTGCACTGGTCTTCCTGCCCTTATCGATCAGCCTCAGAAGCCGTTGCTTTGCGACCCGAGAGGCCTTTAACAGGCTTACATAAAGATGAATGAATATGCTATAGTTGCGCTAACAAACCTCAAGGTTACCGATGATGAAGATTAACAAATTAAAGAGCATATGTTACGCTCAATGGTATGCCACTTAAAAAGTTAATGTTCATTATCCGCGCGCATCTCTCTGATTGTAAATCCCAGGATTCTGCGGGCGGAATCTGTAGAACTATTCGGGCCGTTCTCACCCTGAAAGCTCAGGTTCTCAAGCTACTTGCCTACCCAGATATGCATGGAGATTTCGCCCGCAGAATCCTGGGATTTACAGAAGGAGCAAATGTTTATGGCACAACCAATGCGTGTATTACAGCATCAGCAGGTGCCACCGGAAGCAGAGCAACTGGCCGGAGCGTATCAACTGGGTACAGCGCAGACCGCGTACAGGGTACGCGTGAAAAAAGCAGCCATGATCGTCTGGATTGTCCTGGGCGTGATTCTGGGCGGCATATGTATCCTGGCCGCGTTCAGTTCCTCCGACAATCTTTCCGGAATGGTCGTTTTTCTTCTCGTTGGACTGCTGTTCCTGGGAGGGGCGTTCTATTTTGCCTTCCTACCGGTGATCTATCGCTCATGGCACGTCTACACCTGCACAGATGGCTTTGTCTCCGTGCGGGGCAGCAAAGTCGAGGCTTTCCGCTGGGACCAGATTGAGGCCATGTGGCATGCAGTGACCAGGCACAGCACCTCTGGTGTCTTCACAGGCACCACGCATAGGTACACCGTACGCCGCAAAGATGGCGTACAGGTAGTGCTTAACGACCACCTCGCCGATGTTGAGACACTGGGCAATACTATTAGCCGCGCGCTGACCGATTGCCTGTTGCCGCAGGTTATCAGCGCCTATAACGCTGGTAGCACAATCACCTTTGGCCCGCTCAGCATCAGTCTGCAAGGAGTCAGTAATGGGCGAGAGTTGCTGCCATGGAGCCAGATTAAAGAACTGCGTTTAAACCGGGGTTTTGTCACAGTGAGGAAAGAGGGCAAATGGCTGACCTGGTCTTCCATTAGGGTAGCAAACGTACCCAACATTTTCGTCTTTCTGGCCCTGGTGGATTACGTTCTGAAGGGCCAGAAGTAAACGTCTCCGGTATGTTGTGACTTTTGTTTATCAATCATCAGGAAAGGATTCATCATGGCACAAGCTATCCAGCCAATGCCAGGCCAGCAAGCGCCTGGCGAAATTTACCAGCAGGCGGCAATGAATGGACTGGGTGAACTGGCCGCGGTCTACAAGCCTAAATACAGCAATCCACTTTTCATCATTGGTCTGGCCCTGGGAATTCTCGTTGTAGATATCGCGGCAGTAGTAATCATCTATAACATAGGATTTATCGTCTACTATCTGGCCATTGTGCCGATTATAGCCATCATCTGGGCTATCAGCGCGCTCCGCAGCTGCAACCTGCGCGTCTACGTCTTCACCAACGGTTTTATACGTGCCAGGGGACGAAAGGGCGATGCAGTGCGCTGGGACCAGGTCCAGGCCATCTGGGAAAAAGTAAAACAGAGCCGCTCCGGTGGGACCCTCACCTATACTGTGCAGCGTAACGACGGCCAGGTCTTTGTGCAGGGTAGCTCCTTGCAAAACAGCAGGGACATGGGCCTGCGGATGATGCGCGAGGTCACCAAACTTCACCTGCCCGCTGCGAAGGCCGCCTATAACGCGGGCCAGACGCTCTCCTTTGGCAAGGTCAATGTGAACATGCAGGGCCTGAATAATGGCAAAGAGCTTGTACCCTGGGACCAGATTGGTCGTGTGACCACGAAAAAGGGCAATGTTTGCATCGAGAAAAACGGCCAGCAGATCACCTGGTCCTCGGTAAAATCGGCCGAGGTACCCAATCTCTCAGTGTTGGTAGCCCTGGCCAACTACGTTGTGCAAGGGCAAAAATAAGCAATCCCGCCCGAGATGGAGGCCAACGTGGTGACCAGGGGCAGGTATAAGGCCCGAGACGGAGGCAAGCTCCGTCTCTACACGCCAGGAAGCGAGAGGCAAGCTCTCATGACCCGAAGCAAAGTTTTACTGATCACGGCAAAGAGAAGTAAAGCGTGATAAGTTAGGAGGTGTCGGTGCCAACCGTATGCATCGTCCTATAAAGCAACAAGGCAATAAATAAAACGGGCTCTACTCCTGAACAGGTATACGCGCCGCTGAATTTCGAAATTGAGAAGGAGAAGAAGCACATGATCTCGCGCTTCAAATGGATGCCACCAAGGATGGTGGCGGTATGCTGCTCCCTGATGCTCGCACTCCTGCTGGTCGCTTGCGGAGGGGGAACCACGTCAACGCCCTCGGCTACACCTCCCTCCAAACTGTCACCCACGGCCACTCCTACGCCAGCTCTCACGGTCTATGCTGGCAAGGGATACTCCATCGGCTATTCCCAGGGATGGAAGGTCACTCCCAGTGCGGAGCAGGTCGACTTTACCGATGCAAGCGGGCTGTTTAACACGAGCAACATACTGCACCCGAATCCGGGTGGCGCTATCGACGCCAGTACACTTGTCAACGGGAGTATTGACGGGATCAAAAAAATGCTGAAAAACCCTAAAGCGGAACCACTTCCTCCAACGAGGACCGTGGGCGGGGAGAGGTGGGTAGAGAAATCCATAAGCGGGACGGAGACCTATAACGGGCGGGACATTGATTTCCACTTCGTGGTGATGTCAGACGATCATCCGGCCCATGCAACAACCACCCAGAATTTCATCATTTTATATGGGACGATAACCAGCGGGTTCGCCACAGGCGATACGAGCTACTTCCAGCCCATGCTGAAATCATTCAAATTCCTGTAGTACTGCCAATGGGTTGTGCAATGAGACAGGCAGAACCTTGCCAGTCCGTCAACGGGAATGAGAGGGGGGAAGAGAGCATGTTCAGAGGTTGGTTGTTTTCTTTCCTTGGAAGGAGACACATCTTTACGCTTGCTCGCTACCCGCTATAACCTCGTTGCGCCCACGAGTTGCGCAACGAGATGGAGAGGATCCCACGACTTGCGCAACGAGATCGACTGGTAGCCAAACTCTCGACTTCTGGAACCAAATAGTCAGAAAGAGTGTATACTTCTGTGGAGGTATCTCGTCGGAAAGACGAAACGAGTGAAAGGAGCGGAGTCCGATGTGGCACAGAAAAACGACCACCTCATCCTTGCGGTGTTCGTTCTGTCACAAACCGAAGGACCAGGTCAAGCAATTACTGGCAGGACCTGGGGGTGTTTACATCTGCAACACCTGCGTGGATTGCTGTCAACAGATCATGCAGAAAGAGCGAGAGAAGCAGCCAGTTCCTCCTCGCTCCTAAACGTTGCGTGATCGTGTTCCCCTACCCCACCGTCAGACCAAGCTGGGCAGCGAAGGCTTGAGGGATGCCGAATAACTTGATCGTGACTCGTCCAGAAGTTTCTGGGCGCGCATTGTGAGCCAGCCGCTCTGCCCACGCAAGCCGAGTGTGCGCACGCTCGGCACGGGAAAGAGGCGCAGGCGTGACCGCGAGGAGAGCCGGGCTGGGGGGTTCGACCTCGACTGTGACGCGTTGATGGCGCACGAGCTGGATGCAGGCCCGCCGGTGGACCCGACGACTCCAGTCACGCCAGAGAAGAGGCTCAGAACCAACGGCTAAGGGATGCAACAGGATGCTGACCTGGCGAGGCTTCTTGGTGATGCTGCCCTGCCACTGACACTGCTCGCGCAGCGGGCAGGGGCGGCAATTGCGAATACTGGCCGCATACACGACGCGCAAGGTTCCGTCAGCCTCTCGACGCTGCTCCTGGGCAGAAAGCTTCTGTCCAGCTGGGCACCGGAGCGTCCCATCGGGCTGAAGAGGAAAATCTTGCCCCGAGAAGCGGCCCGTTTTCCAGGTGGTGGCAGTGGCGGGTGGACCGTATCCAGATGCGGGAGTGGGTGAGGTGGAGGCGGTAGCCTGCTCGCCCTGCGGCGGGATAGCAGGAGCGAACTCGGTCAGGCGCAGAGACGTCGGCTCCAGCTGATGCCCCAGTTCCAGGCGAAGGTTCCAGACCCATTGCGACACCAGTTGCCGGCATTCCTGTCCCCAGACCGAGTGAGAGCACCAGCGATCGGGGTCCTGTTCGTCGTCTTCATCTGCTAGCGTAGGCTCAAAGGCGCCGCGATGCAGATACAGTTCGACGACATCGGAAGCGGTAAACCCCTGCTGAGGCAGCGCGGTGAAGAACAGTTCGTAGACAACGCCCGAACGCGTGAGGCCAACCGGGCTCTTCTTTTTGCTGGCTGGATGGGTGGCCACAACCACGCGACACCGCACGCCCTCAGACCCCACTGGCACTTCTGGGCAGTCGTAGAGGCTGCGCACAATTTGACTTTCTGGACGCTGCTGGAACTGATCGGGGGGCAGGTGCAGACGAGCCTGGACAAGAGGATGATCGAGCACCGTGTACTCTTTGCCTCTTGTCACGAAAGCGAAGCCCGCGAGATCTGCCAGCACGGCTCCTGTGCCATATTGTCCGTCGAGCCGGAGCAGAGCGCGAGTCTTTGGGAGCTGGTGCGTAACCTGATAACGACCAATGGCCGCCAGTGCCTGGCGCAATTCCGCTCGGTAGAGCCCGTTGCCTCGGTTGCCAAACGAGCCGAGCCAGGGGGAACTGTGGGCTTGACTGATGACCGTGCGAGTCCGCACGACTTGGCCGCGCTTGCGCCCCCGGTAGCCAGGGGCACAGGCCTCATCCAACCGGCGAAAGGCCGAGGGCAGGTCTTCGGTCTGGGGCAAGGCGCGTTGGCGGGCCGCCTCACGCGTGCCATCGACATCAAAGACCACCCATGTGTTTCCTGCTCGATCCACCAGACCCCCGGTTTCCCCGGTTTGCGTCTCATTCGAGAGCGGGCGACTGAGCAGGTCATCGAGAAAGAGCGCGCGCAGGCCTTCGACGGGCGCCTCGGTCAGCGCCGCCAAAAAGCGTGAGAGGGTCGAGCGGGCTGGCAGACGGTCACGCTCAAACAAGGCCATGAAGGGGACCGCAAAGGGCTGGAGCCTCTCGTAGAACGCTTCCAGAGTGCGTTCCCCACTGATGGCATACCCGAAGAGGACCGCGAGAAAATCGATGACCTCGTAGTGTCCGAAACGCCGTCGCGCAAAGCGCACACGCTCACCGATCTTAGTCAGGATGCCTTGCTTCCGAAGATGCTCAGCCATCAGCACGACTTCGCCAAACCAGGAGGGCGTCGAGGGGACGGGCTCGGAAGAGGTCTGGATGATCACCACACCATCGGCGATACTGGTCATATGTGCCTCCTTGAGAGAATGGGGATTGTTTTTCCTTCTCAAAGAGGCACATTTTTATCCCTGCTCGCTACGGCTTAGCAGCTCGTTGCGCATCGCGTGGGACACACGATGAGGGTTTTTCTTCGTTTGGCGGCCATCCTCTGTACCCAGGCAGGCTTCTCTTTTCCCGCTCTCTTTTTCAGATCTGCCAGTTTGCGGATATGATGGACTTCGCAATCTTCCGTTGATTGGCAAAGTTCGCATTTCCCAACCAGGAGCCGCTTCATCAGTTCATTTCGTTTGATCGGGCGTGAGCGAGGGTCTCGATCGACAAGGATTACCTTCTTTTGTCGTCGCAAAGGAATGCCTCCAAAGCGAGCCACCAGTGGCTTTTTTCCATCGCGTTCAACTACTACCTCCAGACACTTCATTGGGCCGTGAGGGGTTATCGTCAGGGTTCGGTATGTGCGAAACAGCTTTCTCACACTTGATTTATGTTTGGATGCCAGTGTTTTGAGAAGCGAGGTCTGCATAATCCAGTGCAATCTCCACAGCCAGGAGACGTTTTGGGCCAGCAGGTAATAGTGGACGAGTCCTCGATACTCCGACTGATATTGGTTCATGATGGTGTAATCCTCATTGAAGAGCAATTCCGGGCGGCTTACCGGTTTTCCGTCGCGCCTGTACACGGTGAGCTACTTTTCAATGACATCATTTGGGAGTCGTAACCCGATATGTCCGTTGAGATTGCGATGTTGAGATCGATCTCTTTTCTGATCATTGTGTTGGGTCACGATTTCGTATCCGAGGAATCTTGCCGCTTCGGTGCGAGCGTGTGTGATGAGTGTCTTTTCTTGAGAGAGGTCCAATTTGAGGGTATCGCGCAGGAACTCACTCAAGCGTTGCTTAATTTCTTCCATTTCTTCCTTTGACCCTGCACATCCAAACAGCGTGTCATCTGCGTATCGAATGTAATACAATCTTCTGTAGTTTGGGTCATTGGGGTCAACGGTTGGGAGCTGTTGCGCTTGTTTGGTCAGTTCTCTTGCTTCTTTTCGTTCTCCTTTCTTCCTTCTTTTGGAGGCTTTTTTCATCAACGCGAAGTATGGGCCGTTTTGTCGTCGTTGTTTTCCGCGTGTGTATTGTGGGATGAGTATGGTTTCTACGTACTTATCCAGCTTATCCAGGTAGATATTGCTCAGTATTGGCGAAACAATTGAGCCTTGCGGAGTTCCGCTCAGCGTTTTGTGATAGCGCCAATCTTCTACATATCCAGCCTGAAGGAGATGGTCTAGGAGCCTGAGAAAACGATTATCGTGGAGCTTTTCACGCAGGATCGTGAGCAAGACTTGGTGGTCAATGCAGTCATAACACTGTGTGATGTCTCCTTCCAGGAACCACTTTGTTCCTGTCCATGTTTCTTTCACTTGTGTCAGAGCTGTATGGCAACCTCGTTCTGGTCGAAATCCATGCGAGTGATCGCTAAACTGCGGTTCATAATACGCTTCTAAGATCAGCCGAATCACTTCTTGTAGCAGTTTATCCGACCAGGACGGTATGCCTAACGGGCGCATTTTGCCGTTTTTCTTCGGTATATAGATGCGCTTTACCGGAGTCCATCGATACCGTTCATGGCGCACAGCGTCAATGATCGTCTCGATTTTCTTCAGGGACATCGCATCTACCGTTTCGTGCGTTACCCCCTGTGTCATCGCTCCATCATTGGAGTAGAGTCGGGCGTAGGCATACAGATACAGTTCTGGATTGTACAGTTGTCTGTAAATGTCCTCTAACGGTAATCCTCGTTTCCCACGTTCTCGGATGATACTCAGGACTGTTGCAGCATCCCGCATCTCGCTTGCTTCCCTTTTCTGAATATCTAATCACCTGTCGCCCTTCGCCATGTGCTGAGCTTTCCTCAGCTCGGACTACTGCGGCGACTCCGTCGCCCTGGACCTCGCGGTCTGTAGGCGATCCCACATTCTCTGGGAGTCAGACGTTCTAGCATGTTTTAGGTTGTCTCGTCCGTTCTCTTGAGTGAGATCACTTCTCACCGCCCGTCAAGCGGAAGGTTTTGGTGACTGAAGCCCTTTCACCATATCTTGACGGTCCCGCACGGATACGCTGTCGTCGGGAGATGACTGCCTACATCGCTGAGAACTAAGCTTCGAACAATTCGGTCCTCACCGTGACATGCGGGTCTTACAAGTCCATGCCCTAAGCGTCTTCGGAGCATTTCTCGTGTTTCCAACAGGCTCTTGTCCCTTGAGGCTTTCGCCATCCGGTGAGTTGGATGACCCAGAGGTCTTTCTTCCGTACCTCTCTCCTCTCCGAGGAGGATCTGACTCTTGATGATGTGGCGCACGGTTCAGGCAATCCAGCTTTAGCCCTATCGGACGAGTCTTCCGATCTACTCCCCTAGACCCGTAGGAAGCATCCGCCTTTTGACCAACCATGCTATTTTTCCCTTTGAGTTTCCCCGCCAGGTCAGGTGGCGTTTTACTTGCCCGGTTCCAGCAAGGCTGCACGCTTGCAGCTTCGTCTGCACAAACACAACGGCGCGACTTAGAGATGGATACGCTACCTCCCCCACAATCCCCTTGACAAATGAAATGTTTTCGGGAATAATATAGATAAATTCCGTTGCAAAAAGTTGAAAATTTTCAGAAAAGAAATCAAACATCTTCGACGTCTGGTACAATTGCAGACATTGGAGCGAAAGCTGGGGATTCTATCCCCACCGTCTTGCGTGTCTTGAATAATCGACCTGATGTAACACCTGGAACGCGTGAGCGGGTGAAACAGGTGATCAAAGAAAGCCGATGTATGGGTAGCCGAGAGGCGAATGGCTTACGAAAGGAGAGTGATAGCATT
>Ga0207684_10004721_pt1 | contig 12779 bp, 14 predicted proteins | sample KBSK5501metaG_FD_184342 | JGI IMG/M metagenome (GOLD analysis project Ga0207684, IMG submission 184342) | Corn, switchgrass and miscanthus rhizosphere microbial communities from Kellogg Biological Station, Michigan, USA - KBS K5-50-1 metaG... | ecosystem: Host-associated > Plants > Roots >...
CGACTGTCATGGCGTCCACGATCTAAGGGTACCAAGCGACTCACATTCCACTGTTAACCCGATAAACGTCGCAAACACGTGCGCGCGTTGTCACGCCGACGCGAGCCACATGAGTGGAGACAAGATTCCGACCAATCAGTTCGCCGAGTATCACAAGAGCATCCACTATGACGCGCTCGTTGTCCGTGGAGACCTGAGCGCTCCGACCTGCACTACGTGCCACGGCAATCACGGCGCGACGCCGCCGGGAGTCGCGTCGGTCGTCAACGTTTGCTCGACTTGCCACGTGTTTCAGGCACAGTTGTTTGACTCAAGCCCTCATAAGGAGGCCTTCGCATCGGCGGGGCTTCCAAGCTGCGTGAGTTGCCACAGCAATCACGGCATCCTCCATCCGACAGACCAGTTTATTGGAACAGGGGACAAGGCCGTCTGCACCCAATGCCACACCGACGGAGACGCAGGTTTTGTTGCGGCCGGAAAAATAAAGCAACAACTGGTCCAGCTTGCAGCGTCGATCGACAACGCCGATCAGATTCTGGGTCGTGCCGAGCGCTCCGGTATGGAAGTGAGCCAGGCCAAGCTGGATCTCGCGCAAGCCAGGGACGCACTAACAAAGGCGCGCGTGACCGTCCACAGTTTCAACGTCGCCCATGTGGAATCCGACATCAAATCCGGCCTGGAAACCGCTGCAAAGGACTACGGGGCGGGGAAGAAGGCGATGGCTGAGCGCAATTATCGCCGTGTCGGCTTGGGGCTCTCTCTCGTTGCGATCGCTCTAATGTTGCTGGGACTCCGGCTCTACATCAAGCGCATTGAAAGTTAGGAGTCGGAACCGGGTTAGGTTCGGAGGGAATGGCTCTTCGCCCAGCGTCGTCGCACTCCAGCCAGAAATTTCTCTTTGTCCGCCTGCATTTGCCGGACGAGGGCTTGATTGCCAGTATCTTCGTGGGCGGCTGCCCAGAGAACCATTTCCGTGAGCACCGGTGCGAGGTCGATTCCTTTCGCGGTCAGCAAGTAAATCAGCTTTCGTCGGTCCGATGAGTCTGGTTCCGTGGTCACAATTCCATGAGCGACCAGCTTCTGCAGGCGATCTGCCAATATATTGGTCGCGATTCCTTCGTCGGATTCGAGGAATTCCTTGTAGCTCCGGGATCCGCGCACCATCATGTCGCGGATGATCAACAGCGACCAGCGATCGCCCAACATCTCCACCGAAGCATTCAGTGGACATCCCGACCGGCGCTTGGCTTTGCGCTTCTTCAGCACATTTCCACAGTAGCATATATTCACTTGCTTTTCACAAGTAAGATGTGTACAGTTTCACACGCACAGGAAGGAGATGAAGGATGAGCAAGGTACGAGTATCGGTTGGCACACGCAAGGGCGCGTTCGTTCTGACGTCGGACGGCAAGCGCGAGAAATGGGATGTCAGCGGCCCCCATTTTGCGGGCTGGGAGATCTACCACGTCAAGGGATCGCCCGCTGATCCCAATCGGCTGTATGCGTCGCAGTGCAGCGGCTGGTTCGGGCAGATCATTCAACGCTCAGACGACGGTGGCAAAACCTGGCACCAGCCCGGAACGCCGCCCGGAGAGGCGGCCGCGCCAGCCGGACCGCCCAAAAGCGAGAGCAATAAGTTCGCTTACGACGCGTCTCCCGAAACCGGCAAGCCGCTCACTACTCATCAGTGGTACGACGGCAAGCAGCATCCCTGGGAGTTCAAACGGGTGTGGCACCTCGAACCGTCGCTGACCGATCCGGACACCGTTTACGCAGGAGTGGAGGACGCCGCCTTGTTCCGCTCGACCGACGGTGGACAGAACTGGCAGGAACTCGCCGGACTGCGCGGCCACGGCACAGGGCCCCGCTGGCAGCCAGGCGCTGGTGGGTTGTGCCTGCACACCATCCTTCTCGATCCGAGCAATCCCGACCGAATCTTCATCGCCATCTCCGCGGCGGGCGCCTTCCGCACCGATGACGGCGGCAAGACGTGGAAGCCGATCAACCGCGGACTCTACTCGCAATACATTCCCGAACCGACTGCCGAGATCGGCCACTGCGTTCACCGCATCGCGATGCACCCCTCGCGGCCGAGCGTGCTGTTCATGCAGAAGCACTGGGACGTCTTGCGCAGCGACAACGCCGGCGAGCAGTGGCAGGAGGTCAGCGGGAACTTGCCGACCGACTTCGGGTTCGTGATCGACGTGCACGCGCACGAGCCGGAAACCATCTACGTTGTCCCCATCAAGAGCGACTCGGAGCACTATGTCCACGATGGGAAGCTGCGCGTGTACCGCAGCCGCACCGGCGGAAACGAGTGGGAGGCGCTCACCAAAGGCCTGCCGCAAAAAGATTGCTACGTGAATGTGCTGCGCGACGCCATGGCCATCGACTCGCTCGACAAGTGTGGCATTTATTTCGGGACGACGGGCGGCCAGGTGTACGCCTCGGCGGATGGGGGAGACAGCTGGAATCCGATTGTGCGGGATTTGCCGGCGGTGCTTTCGGTGGAGGTGCAGACGCTGGGGTGAGATGGTCCCCAAATCGGGTTATTGCCTTCCCTTGGCTCAAAGATATACAATAGAAATGTATATCAACAAATGACCGGAGGCACTATGCAGGTCTCAAAATGGGGAAACAGTCTCGCGGTCCGGCTACCGTCGGAAGTTGTGGAAGCTCTCAACTTAAAAGAGGGCGACCAAATCGAAATTAGGATCGCCAACACGCGGGAATTTGAAGTGCGCCGCGACCCCGCCCGGCAGCGTGCCCTCGACCGCTTACGCCGGCTGCGTCGTCCTTTGCCGGCTGGATTTGTATTCGACCGGGCAGAGGCGAATGCCCGCTAAACATTTCCTCGATACAAACGTATTGATCTACGCGGTGGCTAAGAACGATGCCCGCACGTCCAAAGCCGAGGCGCTGCTCGCAAGCGGCGGGATAGTAAGCGTTCAATCATTGAACGAGTTTGTCTCGGTGTCGCGTCGCAAGCTAGGTATGTCCTGGAAAGAAGTAAAAGAGTTTTTGGATCTCATTTGCATTCTGTGCTCTGACCCAGTTCCAATCTCGCTCGATACGCACCGAGGAGCTCTGGCCATTGCAGAAAAATACGGATATAGCATCTACGATGCGCTGGTAGCTTCAGCCGCCCTGGAGGCTGGCTGTAAAACACTTTACTCGGAAGATTTGCAGGACGGACAGATAATCAATCGGCAACTAACGATTCGGAATCCATTTCGATGACGGACGTCTCGTATCAGGGCACGGCTTTTTCAACCGTGCCATTCAGGATGTAAATACGGATCCCGCGCCGGTGTCGCGCGACGCGATGGCCGTGGACTCGCTCGATAAATGCAGAATATATTTCGGTACCACGGGCGGGCAGGTGTACGCCTCGGCTGATGCGAGCGATAGCTGGAATCCGATTGTGCGCGATTTGCCGGGCGTGCTTTCGGTCGAGGTGCAGACGCTGGGGTGATTAAGCTGAGATGATTCAGATTGATCCGGCGAGGTGCATGCAACAAATTAGGAGTGTGATCGCCTGTTTGTAACAATCGTGTTGTTCTATTCTGATGTGTAATCGCAGTGGCGCAACGCGATGACCCAAAGGAGTCGTCCATGGGCGGAGTCGTCGGTGTTCTGGTAGGGCTACCTCTCGCTGCGTTTGGATTCATCGTGATGAGAAATCCGATGCGCTTAGCACTTCTGTCCCCGAGAGCAGAGGGTTACTACCAGCGCATGGTTCTCGACACCCCGACTCGTAATCAACTTCGCGTGCTCGGGATGTTAGTGTGCTTACTCGGAGCCGGCATCCTTACGGCTTCGCTGAGTGCAATACTCAGGGCCCGTTTCCTAGCTGCCGTATCAGAAGGACTCTGGGTACTGATGGGTTTGATATTCTGTGCCGCGTCGTGCTTGGGATTAGTTCTAGTGGTCTGGCAGCTTTTCAAACGCCATTTGCCTAACTGGTTTGAGATGTGGCGAGCAGGGGTACAGCTCGGCCTTGTTGACATGTTCCCACCCATTACACCGAAGATGCAAAGAGAGGGTCTATTCTTCACAGTGGCCCTTTTGACTCTCGCTACTATCGCAGCAGTGGCTGCCGTCCTTCGGTAAACGTAAAATCGCCATTTCACCACCAACCGCTGCACGGAGCGTTTATAGGATGAGTTCCAATATGATCCGCGTCATACTCCCGCCACATCTCCGAAACCTGGCGCAAGTCGGCAGCGAGCTAATGCTCGACGTCGATGGACAGGCCACCCAGCGCTCGGTCCTCGACGCGCTTGAGGCCCGCTATCCCATGCTGCGCGGTACCATCCGCGACCACGTCACGCAACAGCGCCGCCCGTTCCTGCGCTTCTTCGCCTGCGAGGAAGATCTGTCCCATGAGCCGCCGGACGCCCCACTGCCCGATGCTGTCGCGTCCGGAAAGGAGCCCTTTATCATCATAGGGGCCATTGCCGGCGGCTAGCGCTAGTGCGTGAGTGCGGGTCAGCGGATGCTTTGCGTGGTTTGGAGAGACGGGTCGAGTTTTCACCAAGGAGTAAAATGAACACGTGACAGAAGAGGTTTCCGATCTGCTGAAAAAGGCGTTAGCACTGCCAGCCGAGGCGCGGGCCGCGCTTGCAGGCTCGCTTCTGGAGAGTCTGGAGGATATCGTCGACGCGTCCGCCGAGGAGGCGTGGAGCCAAGAGATTGCTCGTCGTATTGAGGAACTGGATTCCGGTAAGGTGAAACCCATTCCCTGGGCGGAGGCTCGGCGGCAAATCTCAGCCATCCTCAATGGCCGCTAAGCCGCACGCAAACCGACACTTAACAAATATTTCCAAAAAAAATAACGAGCCTGTCGATCTCGCTGCCCCTCATTCGACGTCTAAGTAGAGCTAGGATCCAGACCAGTCGAGGCCATCCGGAGGCCCAGCTCCAAGCCCAAAACTAAAAGGAGTCATTATTTATGCGATGCATGATCCTGATCAAAGCCAACAAGGAAACAGAGGCGGGCGTTCTCCCCGACGAGAAGCTCCTGACCGAAATGGGGAAGTACAACGAAGAGCTGGTGAAAGCCGGCATAATGCTCGCGGGCGAGGGTCTCCACCCGAGCTCGAAGGGCGCGCGCGTCAAGTTCTCGGGAGGGAAGCGGACCGTGATCGACGGGCCCTTCACCGAGACCAAGGAGCTGATCGCCGGCTTCTGGCTATGGCAGGTGAGGTCGCTGGAAGAAGCGATCGAGTGGGTCAAGCGCTGTCCCAATCCCACTGGGGTGGAGGCCGAGATCGAGATTCGCCAGGTGTTCGAGGCGGAAGACTTCGGTGCCGAGTTCACGCCCGAGCTCAGGGAGCAGGAGGAGCGCCTGCGCGCGCAGATCGAGAAACAAAAGGCGTCTTGACGCCGTATTCGCGGCACGCGAGGGTGAGAGGGGCCCCACTCTCGTCGTTCCGCTTTTTTTGGAATGACAGGCTGGGACGCACTCTTTATTTTCTGATGGATGCCCCGATTCCCACTAGATTGATTTCCATTGTACGTACACAATTGCCACTATAGACTCGGCGGTACAAAATGTTCCACGTGGAACACTAGAAAAATCCGCGCTATGTTCGTCCGGCGAAACGCAAGCGGGTGACATGCTGGTGGCTTACGGAGGGTAGCCCGAACGCTTCCAGTACCCCTTCGTCGCGGCCCCGATTGGGGGCTCAGCCAGGGTACGTGGAAGACAGCGCACATCCTGGGCAAGATACAATTGCCCATCGTGCTTTGCTGACGAGGTTAGTTCCAATATACGTTCGGAACCAATGAATGAACGTAAAGACCAGACCGGCTCTCCTACTATTCTCAGGCGGGATGTTTCTGATACACCTACTGTTTTTCTGGAGCGTCAGGGATCTTATAGCAAAGGGATACGGAGACTTTACCATCTTCTACACTGCAGGCAAGATCGTCCGAAGCAATCTTGGAAACCAGCTGTACGACAACAGCACGCAGTACAAATTTCAGCAGGAGTTCGCTTCCGGGGTCCGGATACGCCAAGGTCCGTTGCCCTACAATCACCCGCCGTTTGAAGCCCTCATATTCGTCCCTTTTAGCTACTGCTCCTACATCACTTCTTATGTGCTTTGGACGCTGTTAAATCTCCTGTTGCTTATCGCCCTGCCGTTTCTGCTGCGGCCATATGTCCCGATCTTGCAGTGTGCTCCGGCGGTTTTCTGGCTGTTCGTCTCGCTGGCGTTCTTTGGTGTATTTATTGCTTTGTTGCAGGGCCAGGACGTCATTCTTCTCCTCTTGCTGCTCACATTGGCTTTCGTCGCGCTCAAGAAGAACGCCGAGTTTGCAGCCGGTTGCTGGCTCGGACTGGGGCTTTTCCGGTTTCACCTTGTTTTACCTCTCGTTCTAGTCCTATTGCTGCACAAGAGACGGAAGGCAGTGCTGGGTTTTGCGTTGGTTGCGCTTGGTCTCGGACTGATTTCAATTGCTGTGATTGGGTGGAAAGGAGCGGCGACCTACCCGCTGTACATCTGGAATGCGGAAAACGCACTGGAGCATGGGTCCACCATAGTTTCTGACATGCCGAATCTTCGCGGCCTCGTGGACTCAATCGGGAGCGCGCGAATCTCGAAAGTCGTAGCCAATGGGATAGTTGCAGTTGCCTCGATTGCTCTGGTTCTTCTCGCTTCCTTCAAGTGGAACCTTGCGAGCACCGGGATGGCGTTCGATCTAGGATTCTCCCTGTGTCTCGTCGTCACTGTCCTCGTGAGCTATCACGCCCTCGCACACGATTTGAGCTTGCTCTTGTTACCGGTCTACCTGTTGGCGAATCATTTCCGGGTAACTGAGCCGCGCGGTTGGACGCGACTCGCGGTGCTCGGACCGATTGTTGTATTATTTTTCAGTCCCTTACAGATGGTTCTCTGGTTTCGCCAGGGTGAATTCAACCTTCTCGCGCTGGTGTTGCTGGTTTGGGTGTGTGGAATCGCGCGTGAGATTTCGGATCAAGAAGTAATATCACCGAAAAATACCGCAGCTTTAGACTCCGTCCAGAGATGAGCCATGAAATCCTCGACACTCAAATCCTTCCTCGTCCTCTATTTGGTTGGTGTAGTGTCGATCTACGCGCTGGTTTTCTGGAAATCCGCGAAACTGGTCCAGAAGGGGTATCCAGACTTCGCAATCTATTACTGCGCGGGAACCGTTGTCCGACAGGGGTTGGGGCACCATTTATACGATGACACCATGCAGTTCAAGGTTGAGCAACAGTTTGCCTCGGATGTGCCACTCTTTCGCGGTCCGCTACCTTATACCCATCCACCTTTTGAAGCCCTGTTTTTTGTACCCTTCAGCTACTTTCCGTACCCGGAAGCCTACGTTCTTTGGGATCTGCTGAACGTGATGCTGTTGGCCGCCATACCATTCCTCCTCCGCCCGCATCTTCCCCACCTTGAAGGCTACTCTCCGCTACTGTGGATCCTTGCAAGCCTTGCTTTTTTTCCGATCTTTTTTACCCTATTGCAGGGCCAGGATGCCATCCTGCTCTTGTTTCTTTACACTCTCGCCTTCGTGTGTCTGAAGAAGAACCAGTGCGCCAGTGCAGGAGCCTGGATCGCGCTCGGCCTATTCAAGTTCCACCTTATTCTGCCGTTTCTCTTTCTGTTGCTGGTTCAGAAAAGGAAAAGGGTGTTGTACGGCTTTGTGCCGGTTGCCATTGCACTGGCATTGCTGTCAGTCGCTTTGGCCGGTACGAAAGCGATAATGGCCTATCCGAGGTTCGTATTGCATTTGGAGGACACTATGGCAGGAAGTGAAATGGTGCCTGCTGGCATGCCAAGCTTACGCGGTCTGATGTACATTTTCTTTCCTGCAGGGGCTTATGTTGCCCCAGTGCTCCTGCTTTCGATTGGACTACTTCTTTTCACGGGGTGGAAATGCCGCGGCGTTGTCAATGCTGACCTTTTCGATTTGAAGTTCTCTCTTGCTTTGGTTTGTACCGCGCTCGTCGGCTATCACGTCGTCAGCTATGACCTGAGTATGCTGATGTTGCCCGTGTTCTTGCTCACCAATTACTTGCTGACAGAAAACAGGTTCCGTCAATGGCCTGGTGTGCTGGTGGTTTTCGGTGTCACCGTACTATTCTTCCCACCCCTGCAGCTATTCCTGTCGATGCGGTACAAGCGCTTTGCTCTGATGGGCTGCGTGCTTGCGCTGTGGGTATACGCAATTGCCAGAGAACTCTCACTAAGAGCTGGTCCGGAGGTTGCCTTGGAAGGCGCATCCCTCTCTGCCTGACTTATGTTACTTACAGAGCTCGCTGTGCTGCTTTTGTGGTCGACTCAGCACAACCACCAACATGGGTAAATACATACACAAAACCGCCCACCTTCCCACCTGTGTGAAGCTGTGCGGAATGTGATACCAGCGCCAGATGCCTGCTCCCCAACTGAAGAATACGGTCGCCAGGATTTCCCGTCGCGATTTTGGAATCAGCCAGAGAATGAAAGGATCGAAGAACCAACGTTGCGGCATCAGGGCGGTAAGCAAGAGCAAAAGCGCATCACGATCTCGATAGCGGATCAGCGCCAGCAGGATCAACGGGCCGGGTAAAACGAATATCGGGATGAAGTGCTCATAGTAGCCGAACTGGTGCAGCCAGAGAATCGGCCATTTTGGCATCACGACCAGACTCAATATGCCAAGCGTCATGCACGCCAGCACGCCGCGCCGGCTCATGTGAGTAAGGAACACCGGCAAGCCGATTTGCGGCTTTGCCATAGTTGCTACCAGCAGCAGAGGAAAGAAGGCACTGGCCGCCACCAGCGGCGACCATTGCGCGGTTAGAATTGCTGCCCAGTACGGGTAAGCCAGGAAAACTAATAATCGATGATAACCATTCCGCATTAGCCCAAACGCCAGCAGGGCCGAACTGATTCCCATAAATAGTCCCGCGGCTAACTCCGGCAACATGCGCACGAACGGCAGGCCAAAAAATGCCGCCGTTAGCGGATACTGCTCAAGCGGTGTGTCATAGGGATTGCGTCGAGCCAGCAGGTACCGCGCTGCCCGAATCGTCCACGCGAAATCGGCGGCGCCTTGGCGAACATGCGTTAGCAAGAACCAGCAGAAGGCACCGCTGGACACCCCGATCACCACTGAAATCGCAATCCGCGATCGCATAAAGTTTCCGCCGCATAAGTTGTAACATGGGCCGTTACATAGGGGGTGTATTTGAGTGCGTATGACTCTGAAACCAAACACTACAACTTGTCATCTTGAGGGCTTCAGCCGTCGAGGAATCTGCAATTACAGCGCAGGAGTAAATGCACATTCCTCGGGGGACGAATCCCGGCCCGGAAAGACTTGCTACAAAATTTCTGAGGATGTCCAGTCCACATCGAATCGGAATTTTGCGCGATAAGCCCCAACTCGCCCTTGTCCTTTCGCTGTTATTGGCGGTGAGTACGTGGTTTTATGTTCAGCGAGTACTAGTCCCGCATCAGGTGGCGGAGGCAGCCGCCCACGGTCGCCCGCGTGGCAATCTGTCCGATCTCTACCCTCGCTGGCTTGGCGCGCGAGAACTGCTCCTGCATCACCGCGATCCATATAGTGCCGAAGTCACGCGCGAGATTCAGATTGGCTATTATGGGCGTCCGCTCGATCCGACTCGCCCCGTTGATCCTAAGGACCAACAGGGTTTCGCCTATCCCGCCTACGTGATTTTTCTGCTGGCGCCGATCGTTCATCTTCCGTTTGAGATCGTTCAGGTCGGCTTCCGCTACCTGCTCTGGTTACTGACTGCGGCCAGCGTTTGTCTATGGCTGCGATTCTTGAAATGGCGACCGCCAGCCTCGTTGTTGGGAATCTTATTCATATTGACCATGAGCAGTTTTCCTGCGGTGCAGGGATTCAAGCTCCAGCAGTTGAGCCTGCTGGTGGCAGCTATGATCGCTGCCAGCGCAGCCCTTCTCGTCAGCGCACACATGTTCCTGGCCGGCTGCCTGCTCGCCTTGGCCACAATCAAGCCGCAACTGGCGGTGCTGCCCGCAGCATGGCTATTACTCTGGAGCGGGAGCAACTGGCGCGAACGGCAGCGCCTGGTCTGGGGATTCACTGTCACTATGGCGCTGCTGATTGGGGGCGCTGAATACGTTCTGCCAGGCTGGATCGGCCGCTTTCGTGCAGCAATGATTGCTTACCGCCAGTACACTGGCGGAAACTCACTTGCCGATGTATTGCTTACCGCCAGGTGGGGAACTCTGCTTATCGCGCTTGCGCTTCTCGGCCTGGGCGTAGTGTGCTGGCGATTACGTAGCTACCCAGCAGATTCGGCCGAGTTCTCTCTGGCGTTCTCGCTGGTACTGGCCGTGACCCTGCTGGTCATCCCTATGATGGCGCCTTACAACCAGGTGCTGCTGTTGCCGGGTATCTTTCTCATTATTCGCTCGGGTAAGGCGCTGTGGAGGCGAAACTCATTTATACGTTTCGTGTGCGCGCTCGCCATTGTGCTCGTGTTCTGGCCGTGGGTAACCGAATTCGGATTGATTTTATGCGCTCTCGTAGTGCCGCCTACGTCATTGCAGCAGGCGTGGGCCGTCCCGCTCTATACGAGTCTTGGCATTCCGCCGATCATTGCGGGATTGCTGGTGCTGTTGCTGGAGAAAGAAGCGGCTAGGACAAAGCTTCGCTAGAGCGTGATCGCTTTTGACGCGGGCTTGCATTGCCTGCAGACACGCGTTAGGCTTCTCCAACACTTGCGCTTTTAGTTCGGAGGACAGATGACTCTCAAGATTGAGACGCGTACGGCGGATGGGATAACCGTTGTGTCGTGCAACGGGCGCATTGTATTCGGCGAAGAAGCCACCGCGCTGCGCGACACATTAAAGAAGCTGCTCGGCTCGACAAAGCGCATCCTGCTAAACCTAGCAGGGGTGACCTATATCGATAGTGGCGGGCTGGGCACGCTGGTGGGTGTTTACTCATCAGCGCGCTCGGCCGGTGCTGATATTAAGCTTATCGGGCTCGGGCAACGACTCCGCGATGTCCTGCAGATTACGAAGCTCGCCACAGTCTTCGAAGTCTACGATAACGAGCAGCAGGCGCTTGCTGCATTTCAGCGTGGTGCGGCGTAAACGGGAACACGGCGGGTTCGCTCGGCGGAAGTTATAATCAGGCTTGGGTCAGGCAACAGTTGCTGCCTCTTCCAGTCGGCTCTTAATCCTTTTCTCAGCACTTTTATTCTCGGCAGACAAGGAGACCAAACCGCTCCATATGGCGTTTCAGCCCATCCCCGGCCCAGCTTCCGAGCCCGGCTCGGTAGCGTTTCCCTCGCTTGTGTATGTGCAGGGCAATGATCAGCGCTCCATCACTTTAGACCACACTCCTTTCACCGTGGGGAGAAAGGTTGATAAGGATCTGGTGGTTCCCGATCCTCGCGTTTCGCGCGACCACGCACTCATCCTTTCTGAAGACGGCGAGTTCTACGTTGTCGACCAGGGCAGTAAACATGGCACTTTCGTAAATGGTGAGCGAGTTCAGCGCCAGAAATTGCAGCGCAATGATCGGTTGGAATTCGGTGTGCGCGACGTGGCTTACATCATTTTCCACCCCATGCACGCCACCTCGAACACCGCGCGCGAATTCCTAAGCCAGATTTCCGGGATTCACATATCAACCGAAACCACTGACCTGGAAAAGCTGACTCTCTTCCTCGAGGCCGCCCGCAAACTGAACACGGTCGGTGTACTGGACGAGATCCTGGTCACATTGATCGACGTCACGCTCAAATTGACGCGTGCCGAGCGCGGGTACATTTTTCTCAAAGACGAACAAGGGAAATTGCACCTGGGCGCGGGACGGAACTATAAGGGCGAGCCTCTCCTGGACGATAAGACCATCTCGCATTCCACCCTGGACGAGGCATTGAGGGCAAACTCAGAGTTTCTCATCACCGATACCAGCCAGTCACTCGATCTGGCTGGCCGCCAGAGTATCGTGGCCTTCGATCTGCGTACCGTCATCTGCATTCCGCTACGCAAACCGCAGGTCCAGACCACACGCGGCACAGAAGTCCCATTAGCGACGCCGCCCACTGCGGAACTCCTGGGCGCGCTGTATGTGGATTCTCGTTTCGCGTCCCGCGACATTACCAGTGTCAGTAACGATATCCTGCGCGCCATCGCAACTGAGGCTGCTTCTCTGATCGAGAATGCCCGCTTGGTGCAGGCCGAAGAAGCTGCGCGACGTTATCAGCAAGAGCTTTCCATCGCTGCGTCTATCCAGCAAAAGTTGATGGCAGTGACTATTCCGGAAGTACCATTCGCCAAGCTCCGTGGTCGAAATCTCTCCTGCAAGGAGATCGGTGGAGACTTCTTCGATGCCGTGAATACTGACGATGGATTGGCCGTCGTCCTGGCCGACGTCAGCGGCAAAGGAGTTTCCGCGGCCCTGCTGGCTAACACGCTTCAGGGCATGATCTATTCCCAGCTCACCGCCGGCATGCCCCTGCCGGAGATTGTGGCCGCGGCCAACCGATTTTTCACTCATAAACATATCGGAGAAAAATACGCGACCCTGATCATTGCCAGAATCCGCCGCGATGGTGAACTGGAATATGTGAACTGCGGACACATTCCTCCACTGCTGGTTTGCAACCAGGAAGTGATCCGTCCAGCGCACGGCAACTTGCCGGTTGGCTTGCTTGCGGATGCCACCTACGAGAGTGACCGCTGCAGTTTGCACCCGGGTGATCGTCTGGTTTTAGTCACGGATGGGGTTACCGAAGCCGAGAACGCCCGGGG
>Ga0207684_10004722_pt1 | contig 12779 bp, 11 predicted proteins | sample KBSK5501metaG_FD_184342 | JGI IMG/M metagenome (GOLD analysis project Ga0207684, IMG submission 184342) | Corn, switchgrass and miscanthus rhizosphere microbial communities from Kellogg Biological Station, Michigan, USA - KBS K5-50-1 metaG... | ecosystem: Host-associated > Plants > Roots >...
CACCTCGGGACTGGTAAAGCCCATCGTCGAGCGAGCGTACAAGCTGGACGAGGCCGCCGAAGCTCTCCGCCATCTGATCGAAGACCGTCCGTTCGGCAGAGTGGTGTTGAGGACGTGACGCAACCGACTTACAGTCGTTCCGCCGTCAGTTTCAGCCAGGTCGTGGATTGAACTGAGAACAAAGCGCGAACGTCTTCTCCAAGTGCTCGATGAAGATGCGAACCTTGGTGGACATCCGACGGCTGGCCGGCCGCACGGCAAGGATTGACACGGTTCGTTCAAGCGGAGTGAGAAGACGTAGAACAGTACCTTCTCTGAGTTCTGCGGCGAAGAGCCATGCTGGCGCCTGGGCGATCCCCAGATGTTCAAGGACACCCATCCGCATCTGTTCGATATCGCTGGTTCGAAAGACTCCTTTGGGGATCACACGCTTCGCGTCCGGTTCGATTCCAAAGCTCCACGGCTGCACGGAACCTCGCTCGACAAAGACGACCGCTTGAAAGCGGTGAAGATCTTCTGGTGACTCCGGCGCGCCATGTCGTGAGAGGTACTGAGGCGTGGCGACGAGAATGGTCGTCGTCTGCGCGAATCTTCGCGCCACCAGAGTGGAGTCTGGGAGATCCCCGGAGTGGATCGCCAGATCGAAGCCGTCCTCGATGATCGTTGTTGGGCTCTCCGATGCGGCCATCTCGACTGCCATGTCAGGGTAGGCCGCAAAAAACGCAGACAGCTTCGACACCATATGAAGGCGGGCAAACGTGGGGGGGACGGTGACACGGATGAGGCCTTTCGGCGCCGTCTGGCCTCGACCGATTTGTGAAGTCGCGCTTTCGACGTCATCGAGAATGCGCACAGCAGATTCGTAAAAGGCACGACCAGCCTCAGTCATTGCAATCGAACGAGAGGTGCGGTGAATGAGTTCGGTACCGAGCTCATCTTCAAGCGCTGAGATCTGTTTACTGACAGCGGGCTGACCAATCCCACGTTCGTTGGCGACAGCGGAGAAGCTGCCTTTTTCGACGACTCGGACGAATACCTGCATCGCCTCGAATTTGTCCATATAGCCTCCCTGGTCTCTCGGGGATCAGTCCCTCAGTCCCTTTCAGCCCAATGTATTCCCATTGGGAATAGCTCGCATTCCTCAGACTGCCCGTATCCGCTTGCGAGCACGGCACATCGATATAAGGACAGGAGGGCAGGCCCGAGCAAGATCGCAGTCGGTTGAGTCAGTGGAGAAGTGAATTGCTCAAAGAAAGCCACAGGAGATTTTATGTCTACGTTAGCCAATAAAGTGGCACTCGTTACCGGCGGCTCGCGGGGCATTGGCGCAGCGATCGCGAAGCGTCTGGCCGCGGATGGAGCGAGCGTGGCCATCACATACACGAAAAGTGCCGATGCGGCCGCGTCGGTCGTCGAGGAGATTGAACGCGCTGGCCGAAACGCGATCGCAATTCAGGCGGACGCCACTGATGCCGACGCCGTCGAAGCCGCGGTCGAAAAGACCGTGGCGACATTCGGCCGGCTCGACGTCCTTGTGAACAATGCCGGCACGGCTATTCCGAAAACGTTCGAGGAGACGACGCTGGAAGAGTTGGATCGCCTGATCGACATCAACGTCCGCGGGGTATTCGTCGCGACGCAGGCGGCGCTGAAGCACATGACTGATGGTGGGCGCATCATCATGATCGGTTCGTCCGTGGGTGAGCGTGTCCTGGTCCCCGGGCTTGTGCCCTACTCGGCCACGAAGGGAGCGGTGAAGATGTTCACCCAGGGACTGTCCAGAGAGCTCGGGAGCCGGGGCATCACGGTCAACAACGTGCAGCCCGGTCCGATCGATACGGATTTGAATCCCGCCGCGGGCGATTGGGCGGTGCCTCAGAAGGCCGCCACAGCACTGGACCGCTATGGGCACGTCGACGAGGTCGCCGCGTTGGTGGCGTTCGTCGCCGGTCCGGAGTCCTCGTACATTACCGGGGCGAATCTTACCGTGGATGGCGGAATGAATGCCTGAACCAACGCTCAACCGCAAGTTCAAGTGAGGAGGTGTCCAATGGCTAACGTGGTGAAGAAACACAGTATCTCTTCTGAGCTGGCACAGAAGATGGTGAAAGAAGCGGTGGCGAAAGCCCGGGAAATTGGCGTTAGCGAGAACGTAGCGATTCTCGATGACGGGGGCAATCTCAAGGCGTTCAGCCGGATGGATGGGGCCCCGATCCTTTCCATCGAGATTGCGCAGAACAAGGCGTACACAGCTCTGTTCGGCATCCCCACGCAGGACTTTTTCAACTTTATCCAAGGCGACCCGTCGCTTTTGGCCGGCATCCCCACGCTTGCGCGTGTGGCTGCGTACGGAGGAGGGTTTCCCATCAAGGTGGCCGGAGAAATTGTCGGGGCGATCGGGGTGAGCGGGGCGCCCACGGTGCAGAACGACGTCGATTGCGCAAGCGCAGCCCTGGCGCTCGTATCCGATGCGGTGCCTGGTGGACTGAAGAAGGAGTAGCAAACATGAGCACCACCGTTGTCTTGATCACCGGCGCGCTCACTGGAATCGGGCGCGCGGCGGCTGTTGCTTTCGCGCAGGAAGGCCACCGCACCGTTGTTGCCGGTCGACACGAGGAAGCCGGCCAGGAACTCGTGGCTGAGCTGCGCGCACTCGGCATCGAAGCCGAATTCATCCGCGCGGATGTGCGCCACGAGGACGACGTGCGGAACCTGGTCGATCGGACCGTCGCGCGCTTCGGTCGCCTGGATGCAGCGGTCAACACCGCCGGCACCGAAGGCCAGCCCGGCCCCGTGACGCAGCAGACCGCGGACAGCTACGCCGCCACCTTCGACACCAACGTGCTCGGCACGCTGCTGAGCATGAAACATGAGCTGCGTGTGATGCAGGCTCAAGGCAGCGGCAGCATCGTCAACATCTCCTCGACCTATGGTCACGAAGGAGCGGCCGGCGCCTCGGTCTACGCCGCCAGCAAACACGCCGTCGAAGGGATGACGAAGTCCGCCGCGCTCGAAGCCGCGCGCTTCGGCGTGCGCGTCAACGCCGTGGCTCCCGGGCCGACAGACACCGCAATGCTTAACCGCTTCACCGGAACCGCGGAGAGGAAGGCGGCGCTGGCCACGGGAGTGCCACTGGGGCGCGTGGGCGAGCCGGATGAGATCGCTCGCGCCATCGTGTTCCTTGCTTCCGACAAGGCGTCATTTGTGACTGGCCAAGTCCTCACCGCCGACGGCGGCAAGACCGCGGGTTAAGTCTCAGCGCACTACGGAGCTGGGGCTCGCCGCGAATTGATCTCGCCGCGAATTGATAAGGAGGACACCATGAAAAGGCTCATTCAACCAACCCGTCCAGGGCGATATGAAGACGCTGTAAGAACAAGTCCTCACCGCGGACTACGAGTCGTGCTGGGGCTATCTGCCCGGCGAATGCTGGGGCCGTGATGCCTCGATCAAAGTGGTCGGCGGCTTTGCCAAGGTGACGGGAACACCTGCCGGAGATCTCTTCGGTGTGCCCCATGGCGGCAAGAGCTTCAGGATCATGGCGATCGATATTCAAACCATCAGAGACGGCAAGATTGCCAGGACCTACCACCTCGAAAACTGGCTCAGTGCTCTGGGGCAGCTTCGCGCCAAGTAAGCGCGAGCGGTGCTAGGTCTGCCGTCGATCAGCGCGCCTTCGGTGTGCTGAGCGGCAGGTACATCCGCCCGGCAAAGGCCCCGCCGTTGACGGAGAGCACCTCGCCGGTCACGTAGTCGGCCGCGGGTGAGGCCAGGAACAGCGCGGTCTGCGCGACGTCCGCCGGCGTGCCCAACCGCCCGAACGGGATGTTCTTCATGAGCGCGGTCTCGAAGTCGGACGTCAGCGTCCCGCCGTCCACCTTGATGAAGCCGGGGGCGATGCAGTTCACGTTGATGCGCCGCTCGGCCAGCTCCATCGCCAGCACGCGCGTGAACATCACGACGCCGGCCTTCGAGGCGCAGTAGTGCGAGGCGCCGACCCGCCCGCTGGCGTAGGCGCCGGAGGAGATCGTGATGATCTTGCCGGCGCGCGCGCCGGCCTTCATGCTTCGCGCCGCCGCCTGGCACGTGAGGAACACCCCGCGCATGTTGGTCTCCATCACGCGGTCCCATTCCTCGACCGTCATGTCGAGCACCGGGCAGTTCGGATAGATGCCGGCGTTGGCCACGGCGATCGTGACCGGGCCCAGCGCCCGCTCCGCCGCCGCGAAGAAGGTCTGCACCGATTTCTCGTCCCGGACGTCGACGGCGCCGGCGAAGGTCCGCTCGCCGCCTAACCCGGCCGCCGCACCCTCTGCCGCGTCCTTGCGCAGGTCGCCCAGCGCCACCCGACCGTCGGCCGCATGGAACGCCTGGGCGATGCCCTGGCCGATGCCGGCGCCGGCCCCCGTGACGACGACCATGGCGTTGCTGAAGTCGAAACCGCTGATGCCTGCTGCTTGTGGTGCCACCGCGCCACCTCCTCGCAGGTCGTGAACCAGACGCCGCTTTCAGGGTCGCCTGGCCATTCTGCGGGAATCGCTGAAGGGATGATCGTCCTGACGAGCGCGCGAGTTATTCTAACCTGTGGCTATCTGCCTATCTCGCAGTACGACAGCGAGCGCCCAGCGGCGTTGAAGCGCTGACGCGGCCGCGCGCCGCGAACCTCGGGCCTCGTGCCCACCGGAGCCATTGAGCATGGCGAAGACGACGGGACGACGCGAATGGCTGTCGATGGTGGCGCGGGGCGCCGCCGCGGCTACGATGGGCGTCCTCGGACAGCCACACGCGGCGCGGTCGGACGGCGACTGCGGGCATCCGTGCATCAAGCACATCGTCGTGCTGATGATGGAGAACCGCTCGTTCGACCACATGCTCGGGCTAATGATGAACGAGATCCCCGACCTGCGCGGCGTCCGCATCGGTGACTGGAGCAACGTCGACGACAAAGGCAGCGTGCACCCGCTGACCGACGGCGCGGCCTACCAGGGGCAGTTCCGGGTGGATCCGCCGCACGATTTCTGGAGCGTGAACCAGCAGATCTACTTGCGCCCGGGACAGCCGGCGACGCGACCGCCGCAGCCGGACATGCGGGGATTCGCCGCCACTTATGCGCGAGCCGGTGGCAACCCGGCTTACGTCATGAAATGCTTCAGCCCGGAGCAGCTGCCGACCATCCGCGCGCTGGCCAAGAACTACCTCGTGTGCGACAACTGGTTTTCGTCGGTGCCGGGCGCGACCAATCCCAACCGCGCCTTCGCGCACTTCGGCACGTCCTTCGGCCGCGTCGACAATGGCCCCGTCTGGTTCATGGTGGTCGACAAGCGCCTGGACCAGGGCGTCTATGGCCGGCTGCGCAATCGCGGCAGGACGGCAAAGATCTACTACTACAGCCAGGAGAGCGGGACGATAGGAATGACGTTCCTCCCGTCGTACTTCTTCGGGCTCTATCGCGATTTCGTGAACGACTGCCGGAAGAACGCGCTGCCGGACTATGCGTTCATCGAGCCGCCGTACGTCGATCAGGACGACGGCACGATGGCCGCCGACCATCATCCCGACAATTTCGTCCTCGCCGGCGATCAGTTCATCCGCAACGTGTACGAGGCGATCCGCTCCAACGACGAGGTATGGCGGTCGACACTGTTCCTGGTCGTGTGGGACGAGCACGGTGGGATCTTCGACCACGTGTCGCCGCCGACGTTGCCGTACGGGGACAGCTTCCGGTCGTCGGTGGGCTTCAACTTCGACCGGCTCGGCGTCCGCGTCGGGGCGATCGTGGTGTCGCCCTACGTGATGCCCGGCGTGTCGCACGCGCTGTTCGAGCACGCGTCGATTCCCGCCACCGTCACGCAACAGTTCATCGGGCCGCCCGACACACACGCGCCGTACCGCCGCGAGCAGCACGCGTCGACCCTGCAGCAGTTCCTGATCGACATGTCGCCGCGCATGGAGCGTCCCGACTTCGGCCGGCCGCCACGGCGGAGCGAGTGGGAACACGAGCGTGTCATCACGGCGTCGCTGTCCGAGTCTCGCTCACGGGACCATGGAACGTTTGGACCTGCGCGATCGGCGTCGTCACTGCAGATACAGCACGTCCGCGACGTGCATTCCCTGCTCGCGTCCCGGAACCCGAAGCTCGCGCGCGGGCTCGATCCCCATGGCATCACGACACAGCGCGAGGTCGCGCAATTCATGCGGACGGCGCTGGCGGCGCTCCATCCTGAGCTGGATCGCGGCAATTCCTAGCCTCGGGGCCCGCCGTCCGCTGACGGTTGCCGTCGCCATCTGGGCGCTGATCGCCCTCGCCGCTCCGCATGCGATCCAGGCGCAAACGAGCGACGAGATATCGCCCGAGTCGCTCGGTCTGTCGGTGTGCTCGAAACCGTCCGTCCCGCAGAGCCGCATTCAGCTAATGCGCGATCTACGGACTGAGTACCGGGACCTGCTCTTCGACATCTGTCGCGTGAAAGAGGACTACAAGGATGGCGGCCTCCGCGGCATGCTCGAGCGACAATTCGGAACGGTCCAGGATCTGATCGCCGACACCTTCACCGGCCCGGGTTTGCATCCGACGATCGGCAACATCGTGCCCGAGAGCGGGGTCGCGCTCGGCCTCGCGCTGAACGGCGAGTTGGACCGCACCGAGGCGCCCCACCTTCGGTTCACGAACAGCGTCGAGGGACGCGCGTCGGAGAACGGCTTCTGGGCGGTCGGCGCGGTGTCCCACATGCAGTTCGACTGGTACCGCGCCTACGACGTCGGCTCGCTCCGGATGCCGCAGCTGACCGTCGCGATCAAGCATTTCGATCTTCCGCGGATTCCGTTCTTCGGCCTGGGGAATCAGACCTCGCGCTCCGATCGTGCGTTGTACGAGCTGACCGAAACCGTGGCGCCGATCCTGCTGGACTTCCCCGTGGCGTACGGACTGACGTTGTCGACGCAGCTCACCGCGCTGTCCGCGGGGTCGGATCCGTCCCGCGCCTTCGTCAGCCGGTTCTCGGAGTCATCGGCGCCGGGCCTCCGGGCAAGCACGACACACATCGTCCCCGGATTGATCGCGACCTATCGCTCTCCGGACGTGCTGTATGGGCTGTCCGCCGACGCGCGCGTGAGCTACGAGGCCTACGAGGCGCTGGCGGGCGGACCGTTCTCGTTCGATCGATTCGAAGCCCGGGCGGCCGTGCACTACGGTGTCGAGGATCAGCCGTTCGCTCTGGGAACGTTCCCGTACTTGCGGAGTCTGCTTGGCTCGAGCCGCTTCAGCGCCGAGGCGAACCTGGTCGTCAGTGATCCGCGGGCACACAACAGGGTGCCGTTCTATCTGCAGCCGACCCTCGGCGGCGGCGACATCCATAACGAGAATTGGCTGAGCGCCTATACGAATTACCGGTTCACGGCGCCCAGCACGGTCGCGTATGGCGTGACCTATGAGAGGCGACTGATCGACCCGTTCGGCATCTTCGTCTTCGCCCAGTGGGGAAAGGTGGGGCTGAACGTCGGCGATCTCGATTTCGACCGAATGAAGCGCAGCATCGGTTTCGGCATCGCGCTGCGACTCGGCGGCCGATCGGTGGCGGAGGTTTCGTTCGCGTGGGGCGGCGGCGAAGGCACCCACGTCTACTCGACCGGCAATACGAACAACGCGATCGGATTCGGAGCCCGAGCGGCTGGCACCGTCGGTCTTCGGGGTGTGTTCTAGGCCGAGCGACTATTCTCGGGAGCCGTCGTCGAAGCGCTAGCAGGACGGGCGTGGCCCCTTCGGGAACCGACGAAGGGACTGTGGTTCTCACGGCTGGCGGGATGGTAGCGCGGCAGGAGCGAAGCGAGCAAGGCGCGTCGGCGTCTCACGCCGAAAGCGGCACGATCAATCACACGACGTGGGCCGTCCTGATATCCGGTTCGCTCAGGCGGACGCTGATCTCGTGCGCGAGCCGTTCGGGCAAGCAGGGCTTTACGAGATACGACCACGCTCCCTCCGCAATCGCGGAGTGCCCCAGGTAATCCCTGAAGTCATGGCCGGTCAGCACGATGATCGGCGTCGTCGCGGTCCGCGCTTGTCCGCGAATCTCGCGCATCGCCCGCCAGCCGTTGACTCCCGGCATCTGCAGATCCATGACGATCACGTCGGGATGCAACGTCAGGGCCTTGATCACTGCCTCGCGACCATCGGCGGCCGTCTCGACCGAGTAACCGACTGTGGGCAGATACGACGCATACATTTCACATGTGTCACGGTTGTCGTCAACGATGAGCACCAGAGGCGGCGTCGCAGCAGGCAACATAACGATTGACATCGTAGACCCGGCTAGAGCGCGGAGTCGAGATGGAAAGTTTTTCCCCAGATTTAGCCTTGACTAAGGTCGTAGCTCGCCTGAACACGCAGCCCGATGTCGTCGAATCGTGGGAGATCAATCTCAGCACGATACAGACACTTCTTGACAGCGAGTTGTTCGCGCTGTAATCGGGTCCAGAACGTGAGGATCGGCCGTTGTCGGAAGTCCCGAGAATGCCGGTCGCGTCAACCGGGCCATTGTCCCGTTTGTGCTCTCTCGCCGGTGGGCCGGCGCGACGACATCGCGTACCTGCGGTTTCCCGACTCAAGGAGGCTCCGATGTCGCATATCCTGGCCCGTACGGGCTGGCTGCTCGCGGTCTGTCTCGCCGTTTCCGTGCATACCGCTTGGGGTGCCGGCGCACATTCGCCTGCCGAGCGCCGCACCGACTTCGGCATCGTCGTCGGCAGCGATGATTCCGCCACCACCGGCACCTATGCCTGGAAAGGCGTGCCATTCGCAAAGCCGCCCGTCGGCGAACTGCGCTGGAAGGCACCGGTCGACCCGCAAGCGTGGAACTCGCCGCGCCCGACGCAGCAGTTCGGTAACGCGTGCGTGCAGTTCGGCCGCATCTATGGCCCCGGCGCCAACAATCGCTACGACGCGACGATAGGCACCACGCTCAACCAGGCGGTGGGCAGCGAGGACTGCCTCTACCTGAACATCTGGCGCCCGGCGACGCCGCACGGCGGGCTGCCGGTGATCGTGTTCGTGCACGGCGGCAGCAACGTCTCGGGGTATACCGCGGATCCCGTGTACGACGGAGCCGCGCTCGCGAAGTCGGCCAACGCGGTCGTCGTCACCGTGAATTACCGGCTCGGCATCTTCGGGTTTCTCAGTGTGCCGCAGCTGAAGTCTGGCGACGCCGTCGAGGACTCGGGAAACTTCGCGCTGCTCGACATTCTGAAGGCGCTGCAATTCGTCAACCGGAACATCCCGCTGTTCGGCGGAAACCCGGCGAAGGTCACGCTGATGGGCCAGTCGGCGGGCGCGATCGACGTCTACGCGATGCTGACGTCGCCTCTCGTCGCCGGCGGCCATCCGAAGCTGTTCCACCGCGCGGCGCCGCTGAGCGGCGGCATTTCGCTCGCGAGCAATCTTGGGCCGGGCCGCATCCCGACGCTCAATCCGGCGTCGGTCGCGCTCGCGCAGGGTAACGCGCTGCTCGTGAACCAGCTCATCGTCGACGGTCTTGCAACGGACACGGCGTCGGCGCAGGCCTATATCGCGAGCCACACGCCGGCGCAGATCGCCGACTACTTGCGCTCGAAGAGCCCGGCGTCGCTGCTATTCACGCTGCTGACGCGCCTGGCGGTGCTCGGTCTCGCCGGCTCGGGCCCGATCCCCGACGGCACCGTTCTGCCAACCGACCCGATCGCCGCGATCAACGCCGGCGATTACCTGCGCGTGCCCGTGCTCGCCGGCAACACGCGCGACGAAGCCAAGCTGTTCCCGACCTTCCTCACGCTGCTCGGCGGTCCGAGCGGCCGGCTCGTGAGCGACTCGCAGCTCTTCTCGATCCAGTTCAACTACGACCCCGACGCCGCGCCCCAGATCACGATCCAGCAGTGGATCCCCGCGTTCTACCTGCCGGTGACCGCGCCGGGCACCGGCTTCAACGCGCGCACCGACCTGCTGAACAGCATCTTCTTCATCCCGAGCCGCGACAACGTGCTCGACGCGCTGAAAGGCCAGCAGTCCGAGGTGTGGTACTACCGCTTCGACTGGGACCAGGAGCCGGCGCCGTTCAACGACATCTACGGCGCCGCGCACGCGTTCGACCTCGCGTTCGTGTTCGGCAACTTCGGGCCGTCGCTATTCTCGAAGATCGCGAACTCGACCGCCAACCGGCCGGGCCGGCTCGAGCTCTCCGAGGCAATGATGCAGAGCCTGGGGGCGTTCGCGCGCAGCGGTGACCCGAACACGCCTGAGCTCGGCGTCACGTGGCCTGTGTGGCCGGCAATGCTGAAGTTCGATGCGACGCCGACGGACAAGGTGATCAGCGTCGAGTAGGTCACCTAGATACTCAGTCCCTCGTCGTGGGTCAAGGGTTCAAGGTGAGGGCAACGGCCTCCGTGTGGCGGACCACCACCTCGTCGCCTTGCTTCACGCCCTGGAGCCGCACACTGTCATCGACCTTCATGACCTTGACGTTGCCCTCCGGGCCCCGCAGGGCGATCGTGCGCGCGGCGGGGTTGACGCTCTCGACCTTGGCGGTGATCTCGACCGTCTTGACGACAATTCCGGCCGGCTTCTCGCCTTTGGGCGCCACGCTGACGGTGGTCTTCTCCCCGGCCTGTGGGGGCGCATCGGACTTGCGCACGAAAACGGCCACGGCGTCGAGGTACTGGGCGCCGACCTTGTCGCCGACCTTGATCTGATCGAAGTTGCGGGCCTCGGGCGGGACGTTCAACGTGACGAGGCGGCCATCGGCGGTCTTGAGGGTGACCGTGCGTGCGCTCTTGTCCACGGCCTCGACCGTGGCCGTCGTGCGGGCCTTCTCGGCATAGACCACGCCGTTCTCGGGGACGGCTGCGGCCGGCGACTGGCTCGACGGGGATTGAGCGTGAACGGTGCCCGCGGTAAACAACGCGGCAACGCATCCGGAGACGAGTCCCAGGGTCATGACACTCATACGTCACTCCTTTGCTTCAGTTTCCGCTACGTGATCGAACGCCCCGACGAGCGGGGTCCCCAGATCGATCCGGCCACGCCCGATGGCGTCGGCACGGCCCCAGCGGCCCGGGATGTCGAGCAGCTCGAGCTGGATTCTTGCGGGCCGTTGGGCTCTAGATTCGATTCTGCGGTCCGGGCGACCCGTTCCACGCGTAGGATCTTGGCAGCCGGTAGTCGCTCTCAAACTGAGACACTACCGCCTGGCCGCGAGGTTTGACACCGGCGCTACGCGCGTGGTACGCGGAACAGCCACAGCCATTGGGAGGCGAATGATGCCGACCACCAGGACGCGCAGGCGCACGAAGCCGAAGCGCACGAAGCCGAAGGCGACCGGGCTCTTCACCTTTCCGCCGACACAAGCCAACTTCGCCGCGCTCACGCCGGTGACGTTCCTGACCCGCACCGCGGCTGTCCATCCCGATCGCGTAGCGGCCATCCACGGTCACCGGCGGATCACCTACCGTCAGCTCGAGGACCGCGCGCGGCGGCTGGCCTCGGGGCTGGCGCGGCGCGGGATCCGGCCAGGGCAGACGGTCTCGGCCATGCTACCGAACGTCCCCGCCATGCTCGATGCCCACTTCGGCGTGCCGATGCTCGGGGCCGTGCTGAACACGATCAATACGCGGCTGGACGCTCGGACCGTCGCCTACATCCTCGAGCACGGCGAGTCCAAGGCGTTGATCACGGATCGTGAGTACGCCGCCGTCGTGGGCCCCGCGCTGAAGCAACTCGGCCGGCGTCTCCTCGTGATCGACGTGGACGATCCACTCTACGAGGGCGCGGGCGAGCGGCTCGGCGAGGTCGAGTACGAGGCGTTCCTGTCCGAGGGCTCACCGGACTTCGCGGACAAGCCGCCCGCCGACGAGCGCCAGGCGATCGCTCTGAACTACACCTCGGGAACGACGGGCAACCCCAAGGGCGTCGTCTATAGCTATCGCGGGGCCTATCTGGAGACGGTCGGCAACATCATGGCCTGGCCGCTGCCCGCGCACCCCATCTACCTCTGGACGCTGCCGATGTTCCATTGCAACGGCTGGCACTATCCCTGGTCGGTGACGGCGATGGCTGGAACCCACGTGTGCCTGCGCAGGGTGGACCCGGCGCTCGTCTTCCGTCTGATCGCCGAGCACGGCGTCACCCACATGTGCGGCGCGCCGACGGTGCTGGCGATGCTGATCAATGCGCCCGCCGAGCAGCGCGTTGCCTTCGACCACGTGGTCGAGATCGAGACCGGTGGCTCCTCCCCGCCGGCCAAGGTCATCAAGGCGATGACGGATCTGGGCTTCCACGTGACACACCTCTACGGCCTCACCGAGGTCCACGGCCCATCCACGACCTGCGTGTGGCAGCGGGCGTGGGACCCGCTCGACCCCGCCGAGCAGGCGGCGAAGGTCGCTCGACAGGGCGTGCGGTATCCCACGCTCGCCGGCCAGATGGTGGCCGATCCCAAGACCCTCAAGCCGGTCCCCGCTGACGGGCGCACGATCGGCGAGGTCATGCTGCGTGGCAACACCGTGATGCTCGGCTATCTAAAGGATAAGAAGGCGACCGCCGCCGCCTTCCGTGGTGGCTGGTTCCACAGCGGCGATCTCGCCGTGCAGCATACCGACGGCTACATCGAGATCAAGGATCGGTTGAAGGACATCATCATCTCCGGCGGCGAGAACATCTCCAGCATCGAGGTCGAGATCGCGCTGACCCGGCACCCGGCGGTGCTGATGGCGGCCGTGGTGGCGCGCCCGGACGAGAAATGGGGAGAGACGCCGTGCGC
>Ga0207684_10004725_pt1 | contig 12775 bp, 13 predicted proteins | sample KBSK5501metaG_FD_184342 | JGI IMG/M metagenome (GOLD analysis project Ga0207684, IMG submission 184342) | Corn, switchgrass and miscanthus rhizosphere microbial communities from Kellogg Biological Station, Michigan, USA - KBS K5-50-1 metaG... | ecosystem: Host-associated > Plants > Roots >...
GCAATTCTCGCCGACTCGCCACGCTGCATTCCGGGCGTGCCGCCCCGTTCGCGCCGGATGGCTCGCCTGTACGCTGTTTGCTCGCTCGGGCGGGACTCGGGCGACCCCCCATCCCCCTGCGGGGGTCGCTCACCGAACAGCACATCGACGGCGGCGCGCTCGTCCCGCCCTGCGCTTCGCACGGCGACTCGGCTCGCCATAGGCGCTCACGAGGGAGCCGACGCCCGGAACGCGTCGTTGCCGTCATCAGCGAGACTCACTACCGAGCGCAGCCCTGAATCGAGCAGTGCCGGATCGAATCATCCGTGCGGATCAGCAACACGGCTCTCGGCCGGGATACTGAATACATGGGCGGCGCGGCGCGCGATATCGCGACCCCGGCGTCGGCGCCGGCGACGCTAACCCATTGTGGTACAGCGACTTCTTTCGGCTATCGCGAGAGCGCGGATATTGGATACGCTGCAGAAAGAGCGCTGCGCATGCTGCTATACAGGTCTGGATAATACGAGTTAGCCCCAGAAAACCATGCCCGACTCAAATCTACCTGCCATCGAATCCGTTGAGGCGCGCCTTGCCCGGAAGCTTCCATCTGCGTTCCGCGACTTTCTCTGCGCAGCAATGGAGGCGAGATCGAGCTTCTGGAACTTTCTTGGGAAGTTACTCCGGCCGAAAAGATCATCCCGATCACAGATGACGCGCGCAAATGGCCGTCCTTTCCGCCTGGTGGCGTATCGGTTGGTGACGACGGGTGCGGAAACCATCTGGTCTTCATTCCGAGCGCTCAAGATACCGACTCGTTTGCGCCACCCTTATATGTCTGGTGGCATGAGGGCGGTGAACTTGAAATGGTCGGTGCGGACTTCAATGCGGCCATTTTCCGGGGCTAACCAGCGCTTGCAGCCGACGCGGCTGCGCCGCGCGGCTGAAGCGCAACGTTAGGCGGATGTGATCCATGAATGAGGGCGGGCACGCGTCAGCGGAGCGGGCTGCGATGACCGGTTTTCCAGAGGCACACTGTCGGGTAATCGCCTCTCGGAGTTTGGAAGACGACGCCTACGTGTTGCTGGACACTGGCTCGCCCCGGCATCCGCACCTGTATGGCGTGAACTGCTTTCAACGTGCTGGGCAGTGGTTCGAGCGTGGCTCAAGCGACGGACCTGGCTGGGAGCAGACCGGACACGACCCCGATGTGGGTACTCTGTCGTTGTGGGCCGACGTCCCAGGAGACGTCGACTTTGTGCGGGTCAACTTTAACGGCGCCTTGATAGAGGAGCCGGTCAATCACGCCGCCTACCTGATGGTGTGGTGGCGCATTGCGCAACCCACGCAGTGGCCGCACGTCGTTGCAGTTAGGGCACACGGCATTTGGACGACGGAGTCCGATGTGGGTCTCGCGCTTCGCGTTGCCGTCGAGCGAGGTCACGTTCCTGGACTGAGCAACCGGGAACATGGGTAACACAATAAACCGGCAACATGGGTGACAGTTCACGGCTAGGGGCGGATGACGTAGTCGCGTTCATCAACGCGTCACAGAGAAGGGCCTTGTATTCAAGCGTGACGGTTCGGTTCGGGACGTATCCCGAGAGGAGCTTGTTGCGGCCGGTGGATCGTTGCGCCAGACTCGCTCCTAACGGTCGCTTGGTCCGTCGCAGATGAACGGCCCAAAGCTTAGGAGGAACTGATGATCAATCCCCTGTCGTCGGCCACGCCGCCCTCACACTGAGGCCCCGAAGACTGCGCCTCGCGTGGCGAGGCCAAGGGCGTGTTCGTCGGCGGCACGGACTGGCTCCTCTCCTCCAGTGTCGACCGCCGCACGGTGCTCAAAGGGGCGAGCAGCGCCGCGCTCGGCCTCCTCGCCTCTGCCTGCGGAGCATCCACACCGGCGACGAGTACGATCCCGATGCAATCGGCGACGACGGCCGGCGCCGCCGAAAGCCGCGAAACCGTCTACGTGTTCAACGTCGGCTCCAAAGATGTGACGCTGATCGACGCGGCCAACCGCCAGGTGCGCGAGACCCGCCCGCTCGGCGCCTCGGTGCGCTGGCTGTCCAACGAGCAGACGTACTGGGACGGGGCGCGAATCTGGACCTACGACTTTCCCAATGATCAAGTCCAGGCCATCGCGATCGATCCGAGGCAGGTGGCCATCACGAAAACCATCGCCGGGCTCGGCAAGGGCCCCGGCCATAGTCTCGTCGTGCTGCCCAACAAGAGGAAGGCCGCGGTCAACGTCGCGGGCGACAACGTCATCGCCTTCCTCGACCTCGAGGACGGCGGCGTGGAGGCGACGCTCCAGACCGGCGCGTTCCCCTGAGACCTCCACCTCACGCCGGACGGTCGGTTCGGCTTCACACCGGAACGCGAGGCGGACACGGTCTCGAAGATCGACATGGTCAGCCGCCGACTGGTCAAGACCGTGTCGTTCCCTCCGCGTAGCAAGCCGCACATGCTCCGCGTGTCTCCAGACGGCACAGAAGTCTGGGTGCAGACGGCGGACGCGAACACGAACGTGGTGCTCGACGCCTCCGACCTGGCGGTGCTGGCGACGCAGCCGACCGGCAAGCAGCCGGTGACGAACGCGTGGACGCGCGATCGGCGCTACTCGGTCGTGACGAACGGCCAGGACACGTTCGCGCAGATCTTCGATGCGCGCACGTTCAAGGAAGTGAAGCGTCTGACGATCGGCCAGGGCGGCGCGAACATCGGCTTCAGCAAGGACGGCAAGACGGCGTTCATCGCGGTGCGCGGGACGAACGAGGTGGCGGTGATCGATCTCGCCAAGCTCGCGCTGGAGAGCCGGATCAGGGCGGGGACCGAGCCCCAGGGCCTGATCGTTCGTTGATCCCAGGGGGCGCACGGGGCCGCGCCACACAGCGCTTGACTGAATAACCGATTCAGTTATTATCCGAGCCCATGAGACGCCGCCCCGCCGACGGGCTCGATCAGGTCATCGCGGCCGCGCTGCGCGTCTTCGCCGAGAAGGGCTACCGCCGGACCCAGATGTCGGACGTCGCGCGCGAGCTGCGCGTCGCGCCCGGCACGCTCTACGGTTACGTCGCCGGCAAGGAGGCGCTCTTCCATCTCGTCGTGGACCGCGCCTTCACGGGCGAGACCAACGGTCCGGCGCCGAGCCTGCCCATCGCCACGCCGCCGCCCGGGGCGACCCTCGAGCGTCTCCGTGAGCGGCTGGCCGCCGACAGCGCGCTGCCCGCCCTCGAACGCGCGCTGCGGCGAGGCCGTCCGGCGGACCCGCGCGCCGAGCTGGAGGCGATCGTCGGCGCGCTCTACGACCGGATCGCCGGGGCATGGCAGGGGATCATCATGCTCGAGCGCTCGGCGCTCGATTGGCCCGAGCTGGCGCACGTCTTCTACGTGGAGATGCGACGCAGCCTGCTGCGGCGCCTCGAGCACTATCTTCAGGCGCGCGGACAGGCCGGCCTGCTCGTGCGTGCCCCCAGCGCGCCGGGCGCCGCGCGGTTCGTGCTCGAGACGATTGCCTGGTTCGCGATGCACCGGCGTCGCGACCCCGAAGCCGACCTCGACGACGCGACCGCCCGCCGTACCACCATCACCCTCGTCGCCAACGCCTTCACGCGCGCCGACCGCGGCGTGGATTCGATGCGAAAGGAGCGCCGACGCCGATGATATTCGACTGGATCGCGACCGTGTTGTCGTTGACCTTCCTGGGCGGCGTCTACCTCGACGGCTGGGCGCATAGCCACGGCCGCGTCGATGACACGTTCTTCACGCCCTGGCACGCCGTGCTCTACGGGGGATTTTTCGCCATGGCGGCGCTGCTGCTCGGGACGGCGGTCTGGCGCGTCACGCGCGGCGCGCGCTGGCGTGACGCGCTGCCCGATGGCTACGGGCTCTCGCTCGCCGGCGTGGCGCTGTGGCTCGTCGGCGGCCCGTTCGATCTCGCGTGGCACAGCATCTTCGGCTTCGAGGCCAACGTCGAGGCGCTGCTGAGCCCCGCGCACACCGTGCTCGCGCTCGGCTTCGTCCTGATGACGACGGGCGCGCTGCGCGCGGCGCTGCGGCGGCCGCCCGGGCGGTGGCGCGACGAGCTGCCGATGCTGCTGTCGCTGACCTGCGTCGTGTCCAACCTGACGTTCTTCACGCAGATCGCGCATCCGCTCGCCAATCTCTGGGCGGCGGGTCCGCGCCGCTGGTCGCAGGACGTCACCGAACTCGGCATCGTCAGCATGCTGCTCACGACGGTGATCCTGACCGCGCCGCTCCTGCTGCTGCTGCGCCAGGCGCGGCTGCCCACCGGAGCGGTGACCATCATGCTGGGACTCAACTCCGTCGCGATGGGCGTCCTCTTCGATCACGGCCCGTATCCGGTCGTGCCGGTGGCCGCCATGGTCGGGGCCGCGATCGCCGGCGACGTTCTTCGCGCCGTGCTCAAGCCGTCACCGTCGAGGCCGGTAGCGTTTCGCTGGTTCGCGATCGGCGTGCCGGCGCTGCTGTATGCCGCCTACTTCGCGGCGCTGGCCTTCACCGTAGGAATCGGCTACTCGCCGCACCTCTGGATGGGCGTCGTGGTCTTCGCGGGCGTCGTGGGCTGGCTCTCGTCCTATCTGGTGCTGCCACCGCGGGCCGCCGTCGAGCGAGAGGCGGCGAGGGCTTAGGCCAGGCCGAAGGCCTCGGCGAAGCGGCGATACGACTCGAGGTGATCGCCGTACTTGCGGTGGCCGGCCGTGTGCTGGGCGCACGCGAGCAGGAGCCGCTCGCGATCGGTCGCCTTGCTCTTGAGGTAGTCCTCGACGAGGCAGAGACCCAGCTCCTGGTTGTGCGGATCGTTGCCGACCTTGGCCGCCGCCGTCGCCAGCGTCTGGACCAGCGGCGCTCGATCGGCGCCCGACTTCAGATAGGCCGCCGTCAGGCCAACCGCCTCGTCGGGGCGCAGCGCGAGCAGCGCGGCTTCCAGCCGCTCGAGCAGCGGCCCGGAGCCGAGGGACGGGGCACCCGGTGGCGTGACGATCGCGCGCCGGCCGTTGTCCGGCGTGTTCGCCTGGTGCTCGGCGGCGCGGCTGATGAACGACGTCGCCACGAACAAGAGCTTGAGCCGGTGCGGGTGCTCGAAGGTGTCGTAGAACCACGCGAGCGTGTTGCAGTACTCGTAGCCGTGCTGCGACATCGAGAAGTTGTTGGGCGCGCCGGTTTCCAGAATGACCTGCGCGGACGCCACCTGGATCGCGTCGAGGATTCGGCGCGGGCTGCGTCCCGCCTTCAGCAGCGCCACGACGGCGTCGATGGCCGACCATTCGCGCTGGCGCGTGATGGTCTCGACGAGCATCGCCTCTTCGGCGGCGCTCACCGGCGTGTCCTGGCGCAGCAGGTCCGCGTCGCGCCCGTCGAGGAAATTCTGGATGACGTTGCATCCCATCTCGTAGGTCGAGTACCAGCGCGGCCCCACCGCGAGATCCGGCACGCCCGCGTAGAGGACGTGATGCGCAGCGTTCCAGCCGAGCGCCTCGCCCAGCTCGATGGTGGCGCGCGCGCGGAACGACTTGTGCCCCGTCGTGTAGGAGCGGTTGTGCAGCATGCGGTCCTGCACGTCGATCAGCCCCGCGAAGGCGAGCTGCGCGAGCACCTGGCGCCGATGCGGCGTGTCCTGCATGAGGCCGAGGAACACGCGATAGGCGTGCAGCACCTCTCCGCGCTGCACGAGCGTCAGCCAGTGATTGAGCCGCTCGCTGATCGGCCCCTCCAGAGCCAGCGGCTCTTGATCGGGCCAGTGCGCCTCGGGCATCGGGGGCGCCTGGTTCACTTGGATCTCGTAGAGCCGCGTGTAGTGACCCGGCGCTTTTCCGAGCAGCTGGTTCCACGGATCGAGGCCGCTCGGGATGTACCAGACCGACTGTACCAGCGGCAGCATGGCGAGCTCGGGGCGCACCATCGCGCTGAGCGGCAGTGACACGCGCTCGCTCAGCAGACAGTGGTCGTTGTTGACGAACTTGACGACGCCGTCGTCGAGCCGCTGGTGGTACGGCACGTGGGTGTACGGCGCGTGGATCCGCACCGTCTCCGACACGATCTCGGTGGCCGGGCGCTTGTCCTTGATCAGCTCGTAGAGCGCGGCGCTGGCGCCGACCTGGTCCCGCGAGAGGATCCGCTCCTCGAGTCGGGCGTAGTCGGACACGATCGCCATGGCCGGGAGTATACCGCTGGGCGCGGCTAGCGCGTCAGCCGCGGATCCAGGCCATCGCGGATGGCGTCGCCGACGAAGTTGAGGCCGACGACCGTCACGAACAGCGCCGCGCCCGGGCCGAAGACGATCCACGGCGCCTGCTGCAGGTAGCCGCGGCCCGCGTTGATCATGCTGCCCCACGAAGCGGCGGGCGGCTGGACGCCGAGGCCGAGGAACGACAGCGAGGCCTCGGCGAGGATCGCGAAGGCCACGCTCAGCGAGCCCTGCACGACGATCGGCGTGGCGGCGTTGGGCAGCACGTGATGACGCGCGATCCACCAGCCGGAGGCGCCGAGCGCGCGCGCGGCGTCCACGTACTCACGGGTCTTCACGCTGAGCACCTGGCCCCGCATCAGCCGCGCGAAGGTCGGCGTATACACGACGCCGAGCGCCACCAGCACGCCGGTGAGCCCGGCGCCGAGCACCGCGCCGAGCGCCAGCGCCAGCACGAGCGGCGGGAACGAGAGCACGGCGTCCATGAGCCGCATGACGACGCCGTCGGCGCGGCCGCCCGCGTAGCCCGCCAGCATGCCGAGCGTGCCGCCGGCCGCCGCGGCGATGGCGACAGAGACGAAGCCCGCCACGAGCGACACGCGCGTGCCCCAGATCACGCGACTCAACACGTCGCGCCCGACGTTGTCGGTGCCGAGCCAGTGCGCGCGGCCGGGGCGCGCGAGGACGTGGCCGAGATTCTGCGCGAGCGGATCGTAGGGCGCGAGCAGCGGCGCCGCCACCGCGACGACGATGGCGGTGAGCAGCACGGCCGCGCCGAACGGCGCGAGCCGCGCGCGCGCGGCGCGCCGGAGCGCGTCCCAGCGCCGATCGCTCACCGCGGACGCGCCGGGGATGAAGCCGTCAACGTAAGCGGATTCGGGGATCGATCCAGCCATAGATGAGATCGACGAGGAGGTTGCTCACGATGAAGGCGACCGCGATCAAGAGAATGACACCCTGGACCAACGGATAGTCCCGCGCGAACACGGCGTCGACGACGAGGCGGCCCACGCCGGGCAGCGCGAAGACGTATTCGGTGATGACGGCGCCGCCGATCAGCGTTCCCAGCTGCAGGCCGAGCACGGTGACGACGGGAATCAGCGCGTTCCGGAGCACGTGGCCGCGGATCACCACCCACTCGGAGAGGCCCTTGGCGCGCGCGGTGCGTACGTAATCCTCGCCGAGGACCTCCAGCAGGCTCGAGCGCAGCGTCCGCATGATCACGGCGGCCAGGGCCAGGCCCAGCGTCACGGCCGGCAGCACCAGCGAGCGCACGCCCGACCAGCCTTCGTCGAGCGGGTCGAGATAGCCGGAGATCGGCAGCCACCGCAGCGTCACGCCGAAGACGAAGATCAGCAGCAGCGCGAGCAGGAAGTTCGGCAGGCAGATCCCGAACAACGCGAACGAGGTGCCGAGGCGATCGAGCGCGGTGTTGTGGCGGACGGCGGAGACGATGGCCACGGGAAATGCGACGAGCACCGCGATCGCCATCGCGAGCAGCGCCAGCTCCAGGCTCGGGCGGATGCGCCGGCTGACGTTCTCGATCACGGGCTCGCCGTTGCGGATCGAGCGGCCGAGGTCGCCTCGGAGCAGCCGTCCCATCCACGCCACGTATTGCACGGGGATCGGGCGGTCCAGACCGAGCTCGCGCCGCAGGCTCTCCTTGGCCGTCGCGTCGCCCGACTCCGCCATCATGGCGTCGACGGGATCGCCGGGGGTGAGGTGGAGCAGCAGAAAGACCCCGGCCGTGACGAGTAGCAGGACGGGGACGGTGGCGAGCAGCCGTCGGAGAACTACTTCAGCCACACGTCCTTGAAGCGCATCATGCCGTCGGGGATCGGCTCGTAGCCCTGCACGCGCTGGCTGAACGCCTTGGGCTCGATCGGATGGACGATGAAGAGCATCGGCAGCTCGTCCTGGAGGATCCTCGTGATGTCGCTGAAGATCTTCTTGCGCTCGGCCTGGTTGCTCACCTCGCGCGAGCGGTCGAGCAGCGCGTCGAGCTTCTCGTTGGAGATGCCCGACCAGTTGAACGACGTGCCCGGCGTGGTCCGGAAGAACTGATAGATGTTGCCGTCGGGATCGGGGCGCCCGCTCCACTGGAACGAGATCATCTCGAAGTTCTTGGCGTTGCCGTCGGAGATTAGCGTGGAGGCGTCCACCAGCTTGATCTTCATCGTGATGCCGACCTCGCGGAGCTGCGCCTGGATGACCTCGGCCTCCTGCACGCTGAGCGGAATGTTGTTCGTCGTCATCGTGAACTCGAAGCCGCCCGGCTTGCCGCCCTCGACGAGTTTGGCCTTGGCCTTCGCGACGTCGCGCTTGATGGGCGCGATGGACTTGTCATACGCCCAGGAGGTCGGGGGGATGGGCCCGTTGGCGGGATAGCCGACGTTGAGCCACACGCCCTTCACGATCTGCTCCAGATCGATGGCGGAGGCCACCGCCTGGCGAATCGCCTTCACGTTGAACGGCGCGCGTCCGAAGTTGAGCTGATACGCGAAGGCCGCCAGCGACGGCACGTCGAGCACGGTGGCGTTCTTGTCGGCCTTCACGGCCGCCACGTCGCGCGGCTGCACGTAGTCGATCACGTCGATCTCGCCGGACTGAAGACTTTGCAGCTTCACCGTGTCGTCCGGGATCGGCCGGTAGCGCACGCGATCGAGGTACGGCCCGCCCTGCTTGTTCCAGTACAGCTCGTTGCGCTTGATGAGCAGGTGGTCGTCCTTGATCCATTCCACGAACTCGAAGGGCCCCGTGCCCGCGCCCTTGGCGTTGCGGCCCAGCTCCACACCGCGCTCCTGCACGACCTTGGGTGAGACCATCATGCCCGCGCGGTCGGTGAGCGTGGCCAGCAGGCTGGCGTCGGCCTTCTTGAGGTTCACCTTGAGCGTGAGCGCATCGACCACCTCGACGCTGTCGATGTTGGCGACCTCGCCCTTGCGGATCGACTTCGGCTCCGTCTTCATCCGGTCGAAGTTGAACTTCGCGGCCTCCGCGTTGAAGTCGGTGCCGTCGTGAAACTTCACACCGCGGCGCAGCTTGAAGACCAGCGTTTTTGCATCCGGCTGGCTCCACGATTCGGCGAGCCCGGGCTTGATGCCGAGCTTGACGTCGAGGGTCACGAGCGGTTCGTAGATGTTGTGATAGACCTGCCGGTCCACCTTGCTGCCCGACAGGTGTGGATCCATGGTGGCCGCCTCGATGTAGAAGCCCACGCGCAGCGTGCCGCCCTTCTTGGGCGTCTGGGCGGCAACGGTCCGCGGTCGCAGACCGACGACGGCCGCGGTCGCCGCCGCCGCGCTCGACGTCACGAAATCGCGCCGCGAGAGTGTCATGTCGCCTCCTTCGCAGGCCCTCGGGTTGCCGTGAAGTGCGGACGAGTATAACCTCCCGGCCATGCGTTACCAGTGGCCGAAGCGCAATCAGTCTGCCGCCGTGCTGTCGTTCGACGTCGACGCAGAATCGGGCTTCCTCTTCCGCGAGCCGGAGAAGGCCAAGCGCAGCCTTGGCGATCTCGAGGAGCGACGCTTCGGCCCCCGCGTGGGCGTGGACCGGATTCTCCGGCTGCTCGATCGTCTCAAGCTGAAGGCGAGCTTTTACATCCCGGGCTGGACGGTCGTGAATCACCTGGCGCCGTGCAAGCGCATCCGTGACGCCGGCCACGAGATCGGCGCCCACGGCAACGTGCACGAGGCCGTCGGCATGCTCGACGAGACGCAGGAAAAGCGCGTGATGGCCGAGCAGCTCGCCATCCTGAATGACCAGCTCGGCGTGAAACCCGCCGGCTATCGCTCGCCGTCGTGGGACGTCAACGTGTGGACGCCGGCACTGCTCAAGCGCAACGGCTTCCTCTACGACAGCTCGCTGATGGGCAACGACGTGCCGTACGAGGTCGAGACGCCCGAGGGGCCCCTGACCGAGGTGCCCGTGCAGTGGATCATGGACGACGCCCCGCTCTTCCGTCACGTCTACGGCGCGGGCAACGTCATCGCCGATCCGGCGCGCGTGTTCAACCTGTGGTCGACGGAGTTCACGGCCATGCACCGCGAGAACGCCTGCTTCGTGCTCACGTGCCACCCGTTCATCAGCGGACGGGCCTCGCGCGTGCAGCTTCTCGAAGACCTCGTGAAATTCATGCGCCGTCAGCGCGGGGTGTGGTTCACCACGTGCGAAGAGGTGGCGCGGTGGCACGAGTCGCGGCGCGTTCCCGCGAAGCGTCGCTGAGGAGAACGAGATGCGATTGAACGATCGGGTCGTCATCGTGACGGGCGGAGCCAAGGGCATCGGTCGGGCGTACAGCCTCGGTGTTGCGGCGGAGGGCGCGCGCGTCGTCGTCGCCGACATCGCCGATCCGACGGCGACGGTGAAAGAGGTCGAGGCGCGCGGCGCGCAGGCGCTGGGGGTGGAATGCGACGTCTCGCGCGAAGCGGACACGCAGCGACTGGCCACGGAGGCGCTGGCGCGTTTCGGCCGCGTCGACGTGCTCGTGAACAACGCGGCGCTGTACGGCACGCTGCGCCGCCGTCCGTTCATGGAGATCCCCGTCGAGGAGTGGGACCGCGTCATGGCTGTCAATCTGCGCGGCCTCTTCCTCTGCGCGCGTGCCGTGTTCCCGGCGATGAAAACGCAGGGCAAGGGCAAGATCGTCAACATCGCCTCCAGCACCTTCTTCAAGGGCGTGCCGGACTATATCCACTACACGACGTCCAAGGGCGGCGTGGTCGGCTTCACCCGCTCGCTCGCGCGTGAGCTCGGGCCGTTCGGCATCCGCGTCAACGCCATCGCGCCGGGGTTCACGCTCAGCGGCGACAACGAGCGCAACATCTCCGAGGAGCGCAAGCAGGGCAACATCGACGCCCGGATGCTCAAGCGCGCGCAGGTGCCGGAGGACCTCGTGGGAACGCTGGTCTACCTGGCCTCGGACGACAGCGACTTCATGTCGGGCCAGACACTGCTCGTCGACGGCGGCGGCAGCGTCCATTGAGTCCGGCGCCGGGGTTCGACTTCACGGACCGGGTCGTCGTCGTGACCGGCGCCGGCGCCGGCATCGGGCAGGGGCTCGCCCAAGCGTTTCACGGGGCTGGCGCGCGCGTTGCGCTGGGAGACGTTCGCGAGGGGCCGCTCAAGCGGGTGGCCGCTGCGCTCGGCGATCGCGTGTTCTCGCAGACCGTCGACGTGCGCGACGAGGCATCGGTGAACGCGTTCGTCGGTACGACCGAAAAGCAGCTCGGCCCGATCGCGGTCGTCATCGCCAATGCCGGCATCTATCCGAACACGCCCGTGCTCGATATGGACGTGGAGGAGTGGGACCGCGTGATGGAGATCAACGGGCGCGGCGTGTTTCTGACCTGTCGCGCGGCCGCCCGCGCGATGGTGGCGCGCGGCGCGCCGGGCAAGATCATCACGATCTCCTCGGGCGCGTACGCGAGCGGACGGCCGGGCGCCGCCCACTACTGCGCGTCCAAGGCCGCCGTCGTGATGTTCACCCGGGTGCTCGCGATGGAGCTGGCGTCGGCGCGCATCAACGTCAACTGCATCGCGCCGGGCTTCGTGCGTGTCGACAGCGAGGTCTCGCCGCTGACGCCGGAGTACGTGGAGACGATCACGCGCAGCATCCCGTGGGGGAGGCAGGGGACGCCGCGCGACATCGCCAACGCGGCCCTGTTCCTGGCGTCGGACTACGCCGATTACGTGACGGGCGAGGTGCTCGCGGTCAACGGCGGCGCCGCCGCCGGCCGCTCGCAATTGCCGCTGAGCACGCCGCCCGGCGCGAAGAAAGAGAGGAAGCGATGAGGCTCGCCGGAAAGGTCGCGCTCGTATCGGGTGGCGCCAGCGGCATGGGGCTGAGCGAGGCGACGATCTTCGCGCGTGAAGGCGCCAAGGTCGTGGTGGCCGACGTCCTCGAGTCCGAGGGTAAGCAGGCCGCCGACACGATCGTCGCCGGCGGCGGTCAGGCGCGATTCGTCAGGCTCGACGTCACGAGCGAGGCCGAGTGGGACGCCGCCGTGAAGGCGACGGTGGGTGCGTTCGGCAAGCTGGACGTGCTCGTGAACAACGCGGGCATCAGCGGCACCTATGATTCGGACATGCTCAGCAGCGCCGCGTGGGACAAGGTGATGAGCGTCAATGCCAAGGGCGTCTTCCTCGGGATGAAGCACGTGATCCCGCTCATGAAGCAGGCCGGCGGCGGCGCCATCGTCAACATCTCGTCGATCTCCGGCTTCGTCGGCCAGGACGGCGTGCACATGGCGTACAACGCGTCCAAGGGCGCGGTGCGCATCATGACCAAGACGGCGGCCGTGCAGTTCGCGCCGGACGGCATCCGTGTGAACTCTGTGCACCCGGGCTTCATGCCGCCGATGCGCACGTCGAAAACGTCCGCCGACCCGGAATGGCGCGCGAAGATGCTCGCCGCCGTGCCGATGAAGCGGGCGGGACGTGTCGAGGAGGTCGCCCACGCGGTGCTCTTCCTGGCGTCTGACGAGGCTTCCTACATCACGGGGACCGAGCTGGTCGTCGACGGCGGCTATCTGGCCGTGTGAAGGTCGAGGAGCGCCCCGGGTTCCCCGGGGCGTGACGAGC
>Ga0207684_10004726_pt1 | contig 12773 bp, 7 predicted proteins | sample KBSK5501metaG_FD_184342 | JGI IMG/M metagenome (GOLD analysis project Ga0207684, IMG submission 184342) | Corn, switchgrass and miscanthus rhizosphere microbial communities from Kellogg Biological Station, Michigan, USA - KBS K5-50-1 metaG... | ecosystem: Host-associated > Plants > Roots >...
GACCTCGCGCTGCGGCGCGCCAAAGAGCGGCTGCGCCACAAGCGGCACGTCCTCCAGGGCTGCATTACCGAGTGCGGCTATCAAGTTTAGCGAGTTACACCGAGATCAGTAATGGCATCCTGAAGGGGTGCCAGCGCACTTTGGGCTGGGTGCAACCCGCGCGACCGATAGCAAGACCGTCGGGGTGTTTTGGTGACCCGTCACCGACGCGTGTGCGGGGGCAACGCCTAGCCGAGCAGAGGCGAGGGTGGTGGTCAGCAGCAGCGCGAGACTCAAGGCGAGACCCAGGGCGAAGTTCTTGAGATGAGCTGGATGGGGAAGGCGCATCCAGTGCATGGTTCCCAGCTCAGGCAGTTGCTTGAGACTGTTGGTGGTGCGTTTGCTAGTCATCGGCGTGGACCTTTCGATAGCTAAACCTGGTAGAGCAGGGACGACGTTTGCGGGGCATGCCCAGAGCGGTCTGGCGCGACCTGAGCCACTTTGAGGCGTCTCCGCGTGCGTTGAAGTTCAGTGGTGCCTTGAGCGGTAGGAGACCTCCTGTGTCCGCGCTCCCTACGGCGGAGCGGCTAGCGTACCGCGCTGCAAGGTCGCAACGTGTGCCCGCTATGTCGATCCCGTTCTGAGCGGCAGTGCAAAGAAGCAGGCGTATCGCAGCCGGCGCGGCCCGTGGCAATGCAGGCGACATCGGGGGACGACGGCGAGAGGTAGCGACGGAACGCGTTGCTGTTTCCCCACCGTTGTGCCCCATCCATAGGCTAGCAGGCGGAGTTCATCCGGACTGTCGGATTCGGTGCAGTCGACCTGCAGTTTGCCTGAATATGGTTCCGTTGCAGTGAAGGAAGTGGCCTGAGGCGGCTAGCGCCGTTCACTGACAACTCCCGCTGGAACAACGCCCGCGCGTAAACTGCCGCCCCAGGCAGTGGGTGAGCGTGTTGGGCCTCAAGCCATGCCATCCTGCGGGAAAATAGCGTACCCAACGCGGCGATTCAGCCGAATGAGCGTATGGTGGTAATCAGCCAGCTTCATGCGGAGCTGGCTGATGATGGTCATGACGCTGCGCTCTGGAGATTGTGCCTGGGCCGAGAGCAGGCCCTGCCGTATGAGGTAACTCGCGATCTGAGTGGCCGAGAACCACTGGCGAGGCGCGCTCAGGAATTGGCGCAGCACTGCACGCTCCTGCGCCGTGAGTCGCGTCGAGTGGAGGCGGCCCTCCTCCTCGAAGGACACCTCAGACTGCTCAGGGTCGAACACAAGATTGGGACGCAGGTTGTGGATAGCGGGTTGAGCGTCCTGATGTTCACTGCCTTTGCTTGCCAGGTGGACAAGCAGAGCGGCGAGCTGAGGCTCGAGGCGCAGCAGGACATCAAGGAGCGCGGGCAACACGTGTGCCAGAGCCCTGCGCAACTCGGCTGTGTCCGCAACAGGCGCGGAAATAGATACGCTGGCTTGGAGCCCTTGCTCCATCTCTGCCGCGATCCGTGGGTGGTCTTCGCCGAGGCCTTGCTCGTCTATAATCGTCATCTCGAAACACCTTCTTTCGCAGAGCTTCCAGCTCGACTGCCCTCATTCGCCTGACTGCGCATGGGTTAGGAAGCGTGAGAGCGCCCATCTTCAAAGAGCGCCCATCTTCAAAGCGCCAGCGGCTACAGTTTTTCTCCCTAATAGGGGAGATAACAGTTGTACTACTCGGAGAGTATCACGTCGAACCAAGTGCGTCAAGATCGATTTCGGTCCCCACATGAATTAGAGCCAACTGCTTGAGATTCAGCGATCATCTGCGCGCATATTAGTACATTAGTTCTAATGCGTTTGCATCGGTGTCCGCAGAGTGTTATTCTCTACGTATCGGAAAGTTAGGCAAGGTCGCGTCCACTAGCATGTGCCGTCGGCATACTCCATTCGCCCATTGCGGTTAGGCAGCTTGCTCACCTGGAAGTCCCATGGTATCGTTGCGTAACGACATTCTCGTCCGGTTCCGGCATCGGAGCGAAGTTGTTGCGTTAAACCGCGTGTGAGTTAATGCGTCATCAGAAGTCGAACAGCATGAATACTGCGGAGGAAGGGGGCGCAAGATTAAAGATTGTGGGACGGGTTAAAATTTCTCTCCCCATCTAGGGTGATTCACAGCACAGCCATTACAGAAGGAACGCCGGATTGCGCCCTCTTTAACACGACCCTCTGTAAAGTGGCTGGAAAGTCGGAGGGGACAGAAGGGGGGGCTCGGATGAGCACGCCAAACGCAGGTGAGAAATGAGCGACAAGGACGAGATTCATACAACCGAAGGGCCAACGCCTCAGTACGACATGACGCGCTTCGGAACCTTGCTCCGATCGCTGCGTGAAAGTTACCCGGAACGAGTCGGAAAAAAGCGACCAGGTTCTGCGCTCGCTAAGACAAAGCTGCGCGCGGCAGGGTTAATCCAGTGCCTAGAAGGCCATGGATACTCCGTTAGCTCTGGCGCCTACAGCGAGCTCGAGCGAGGAGTCAGTCTCCCTAAGGATCCCAAGCGGTTCCTTGATGCGGTCACCAAGTGCCTTGAGCTGGACGCTTCGGAGGTTGGTGACCTGACCGATCAACTCGGCTATGACATTGTCCGATCGCGCCTCGGCGAGGATGCGGCCAACCATGTCTTCAAGCGACGGAGTGCGCGAACGAGTTAGCCTACATCTTAGCCAACAACAAGGCGTCGTTTAAAGTAGAGTGAACACAGAGGTGCCCGTGGGTCCTTTCCGTGTGGTATGCCTATGCAACACGGGGAAGGGCTGGGAGCCTGTTGCTACCACGTGTCTCCCCACTTCGGATGCCGATGTGCAAGCTTGTTTGAGATCGTGGATGCGCTCGTGACGGCATCAAACAGTGCATCTGCGGCCATCTGCGTCTAGTACCCTCCTGTCAGCGCGGCTGGGGCAGCCGCTCAGTGGCGCTCAACGCCGGAACAATAGATGTGAGCGAGCTCGAAATGCTCGTCGCGCGGTATCCGCTCGCCGCGGTGTGGATTTGGTAGGCCTTGCATAGCGCTCCTGTGTCGCGGAGCGCGTCTGCGCGCGTGATGCCTTGCGGTCCAAGCGCGGCCGCAAAGTCAGGGACTCTCTGCCGACTTCGTAAAGCACGACCTGCCCCAGGGGATGGGCGAGCCACTTGAGGATACGCATCACCACGTCCAGTAGGTTCCGCAGCAGTCCACGGATGGGACAGCTGGCTTCACAATGCAGGCCGGATACGATGTCCTTGAACTGAAACGCTGGCCACGAAATTCAGACTGCTCGCATCTCGACTTGACTGTCGGCTTGACTGGGGTAGCGGGATAGTGTACTATGCTGCCCAACGAAGCGGACCGCTGCCAGGTCAGAAGGTGGTGCAATGGCCAATTCGCCAGGTGCGCAGGCCGACGATCTAGGCGCCGCGGTTCACAAGTGGCGTATCCGGAGAGGCTACAGCGAGCAGGACCTGGCTCAGTGTCTTCTGAACGACAACTTCCCATCACAGTACGGCAACGTGGACGCGCTCGCTGCCCAAATTCAAGACCTTGAACGCGGCGGATGGCCGCCTCTAACCGTCAGTTTGAAGCAGTTTGTCAATGGTTGTGGTCATTGCCTTGTGCTCAATTGGGCCGAGAGGGAGCAATTGACCATAGTCGCCTCCCTGTCGTTGTTGAACAAAGTCACGCCTGGAGTTTGGTATCCGGGCACGATTTAGCTACACGATCCCAGTGACTGTCGCCGCAGTTGAGGGCGTTCGGGCGTCATTCCCCTACACGGAAAGGGATGGGTGGCTCATGAACCCAGCAAGTCAGCCGGGTAACGTTGCGCAGCCTACCCTTGCAGCCGATGCAAAAGCGGTATCCCAGATACTGGAGTTGCTGGAACTCCTGTCACGCAGCCGCAGGCGGCATTCCTTCTCTTTGCGACATGCAGGAGCCATAGACTCTGAGACTTTAGCCAGGCACGCCAGCAAACTCCTCACCCTCAGCGCCGATGAGCGTACACAGTCGGCCGTCATGGATGAGATACTCGTCTCATTAGGCGTCGCGGAGACAGCAATCGCGGCAGTTTATCCTGATTTAGGCACCTTTCGGCGGCTCACCCCATTGCAGATGGTTCGTAGCGTGCCCGTGCGGCTTTGGCGAAAGGCGACAGGGCACACTCTTTCCTATGAGCTTGCTCAGTCGATGTTAGCCAAGCTCCAGGCGAAGCGTGACGAATTGACTGACGCATGGCTACCTCTGATACGCAGCGCCGAGAGTTCGCCACCGCGACCGATGAGTGACGGCCTGAGTAACACGTACTACTCAGCCGCACTCCCTGATCTTGGGAGTGCGCAAACGTTCGGCATTGGTTCCGGGAGCCCTGCCTCTTCGTCCGAGAGCCCCCAACTGGGTTGACGGCGCTTGATCTTCGCGAGCCGAGCGGACTCCACGCTCGCTCCTGTGCCAGCGCCGGCGCTGGCACAGTCGGCCAATTCCATCACCCCGGCTGCGCCATTCGCCTCCCAGTCGATTATCCCGACTGCTGCACCGGCAGATTCGCCGTGGCCAAGTGCTACCTTGCCCACTGCTCCGGGCCCGGCCATGCCCCCACAAGTGGGCACACTATTCGATACTCACCAACCCACCAATTAGCCAAGGGTTGAAGTGGGAGGCGTTCGAACTGTTCGCGGCCTTGGCGAGGCGGCGCAGATCGCCCCGCCTCGAAGTCAGCGTCTGGCGACAATCGTAGTCCCGCCCCGCTCCTCGATCTCACGCCGACTGATCGATGTCGCCTCAGCTGCCGAAAACTAGCGTTATACGGATTCCGCGTCGGTGGTTGTAGTTTGCCATTCGGCCCACGCCCTTGAATTCAGCGTTTAGGCCGCGCTGATTACAATCGCCGAGGCGAAGTTGATATTACGTATACTCGCGACGAAGGTATGCTGCCATTCTTGCGCCCAGGGCCAGGTTATGCTTGCGCCACGTCTGGATGGGCACTCGACAAACGCCGACCAAGAAAACGCGGCGAGCATCGGAAGACGTTTTGCTTCCACGGCGCGACGGAGTTATGCTTTCAGTGACATGTTGCTTGGCACCCTCCAGCGCTTCAAAATGGCAAATCCGCTCCAATTCTAGCGCCCGCATGCCCGAGGTGGCATGTTCTTTGCGTTCATTCTCTGACGAGACATGCTCGACCAGCATTCTTGAGCATGCGCGGGTAGCACCGCAACATGGTCCGCAGCAGGGAGTGAGGCTATCGTGAGCCGCTTTGACCGCTACAATGGTGACGCGCGAAGATCGCTGGCGCAGGCTCGGGAGATTGCGCTCCGGCTCAATCACAAGACCATCTGCACCGAGCATTTGCTCTACGGGTTGCTCGAGGCGAACGATCAAAATGTAAACCTCATCATCTCCGGGCTGGGCGTTAATTCGATGCGGCTGCGCCAGGCGCTGGATTTCGTGATCGGCAAGAGTAGCCGCCCTCTGTTGGTCGAGCCGACGCTCAGCACTGCCGCCCGCCGTGCCCTGGACCTTGCTGAGGAAGAGGCGCAGGCAGAGCAGTCCGCTGAGGTTGGGTCTGAGCATCTGCTGATGGGTCTGCTGCGCGAGGGTGAGGGCATCGCCGCTGGCGTGCTCGAAAGCTTCGGCGTCTCCCTGGAGCGCGTGCACGGGCAGCTTGGCTCGATCCGCCACCAGGGCCAGGTCTCTTCGGCGTTCAGCGCCGCCCACCACGCGCGCGTCAATCAAACGCCAACGCTCAACATGGTAAGCCGCGACCTGACCTCTGCCGCCCTGGCCGACCAGCTCGACCCAGTAGTTGGCCGCGAGCAGGAGATCGAGCGTGCGATGCAGGTGCTTGCGCGCCGCAGCAAGAATAATCCGGTGCTCATCGGCGAGGCCGGCGTCGGCAAGACTGCTATCGCCGAAGGCCTGGCGTCGCGTATCGTCGCCGGACAGGTGCCCGAAACTCTGCGTGACAAGCGCATCGTGTCGCTGGACGTCGGCTTGCTGACGGTCGGCACCAAATATCGCGGCGACTTCGAAGAGCGGCTCAAGAAGATCATGGACGAGATTGTCGGCTCCACCAACGTGATCTTGTTCGTAGACGAGCTGCAGGCGCTGGTCGGCGCTGGTGTTGCCGAAGGCTCGATCGACGCCGGCAATCTCCTCAAGCCGATGCTGGCGCGCGGCGAATTCCAATGCATCGGCGCGACCACGCTCGACGACTATCGCAAATCTATCGAGCGCGACCCGGCGCTGGAGCGGCGCTTCCAGCCAATCAAAGTCCGTGAGGCGACCGTCGAAGAGACGGTGCAAATACTGCGGGTGCTGCGCCCGCGCTATGAGAGCTTCCACCACGTGCGCATCACCGAGGAGGCGCTGCTTCACGCGGCTCAGCTTTCGCAGCGGTACATTCAGATGCGCCATCTCCCAGACAAGGCCATCGATCTGATCGACGAAGCGGCGGCCCGGCTAAATGTCGGTCGCTCGGTGACGCCCTCCGAGGTCCGCACGCTGCGGACGCAGCTTGGCGAGCTTCAGGACCAGAAGGACGCGGCGATCAGCGTGCGCAGCTTCACGCGGGCATCGGAGCTGCGCGATAAGGAGCTCGAGCTGCGGCAGGAGATTATGAGGCGCGAGGAGGAATGGTCACGCTTGCGCGGCGAAGACACGCTCGTGCTCACCGAGAAAGAAATTGCCGAGATCGTGGTGATGTGGACCGGCATCCCGGCGGTGCGGGTGACACTCGAGGAGTCGCAGCGCCTGCTGACGTTGGAAGACGAGCTGCACCGCCGCGTGATCGGGCAGGACGAAGCGGTGTCCGTCGTTGCCACGGCCGTGCGCCGCTCGCGCGCGGAGCTGCGCGACCATCGCCGGCCAATCGGCTCGTTCATCTTCGCTGGTCCTACCGGCGTCGGCAAGACCGAGCTGGCACGCGCGCTGGCCGCGGCGTTGTTCGGCGCGGAGGACGCGCTGATCAAGATCGACATGTCCGAGTTCATGGAAAGCCACAACGCGGCACGGCTGGTAGGGGCGCCTCCCGGCTATGTCGGCTACGATCAGGCCGGCCAGCTTACCGAGGCCGTCAAGCGCAAGCCATACAGCGTGGTGCTCTTCGACGAGGTCGAGAAGGCGCACCCCAAAGTCTTCGACATGCTGCTGCAAGTGCTCGAGGACGGCCAGATCGCGGACGCCAAGGGCCACGCCGTGGACTTCAAGAACACCATCGTGATCATGACCTCCAACGTCGGCGCCGGCGCGTTGAGCAAGCGCAGCGAGCTGGGTTTCCAGCCGCGGCGGGACGACGAGAGCAGCGAGGCCGCCGACTACGAGCGCATGCGCGAGGTGCTGCTGCCGGCGGTGCGCGAGCTATTCCGCCCAGAGTTCTTGAATCGGGTGGACGATATCGTGTTGTTCCATGCGCTCACGCGGGCACAGGTGCGCGCGATCGTCGACATTATGCTCGCCCAAACCGAGGCGCGGCTCTCGGAGCAGCTCATCGAGCTGAAAATCACGGATGGCGCCAAGGAGTACCTGGCGGAGGCCGGTTACGATCGCGAGTTCGGCGCCCGCCCGCTGCGCCGCGTCGTCCAGTCTTTGGTGGAAGACCGGTTGGCCGAAGGGCTGCTGCGCCAGCTGGTGAAGCCCGGCGACGCGGTGATGGTGGATCGCGGGACCCGCGAGGGACTGCGCTTCCGCACGGCCTCCTCGGTGCTGGCGCTCAGCGACGGCAGTGCCGGGCTCGCGCCGCCGAACGACAGCTAACGCGCCTGCGACGCAGTGCCCCCTTGCGCTTGTGCTGAAGGGGCACTTCTGTGCCCGCACTTCACCTCTACGGCGCGGTGGCTCTGCTCACCAGCGATATGTGGAGATGGCCTGCCATTCATCCTGGGTGGTCGTTTGCCACTCGAAGAATGAGATGCCGATGCAGCCCGCCTGTTGCGCGGTCCGCATGTCGCTCGTCATTTCCTCCGCGGTAGGCGCATCCGCCGCGCCGGTGCCGTCCCCGGTGTACATGTCGTACGTCTGGCCGAGCTCCTCGAGCGGCAGTGTGGCATCGGTGTCGAGTGCACCCATGGCGGCGCGTATGGTCATCAGCGAGCTGCCGACGAAAGTGGCCACGTTCGCACTCGAATAGGCGTGATGGCGCCGGCTGTGCCAGTAGTCCATAGGGGCGAGGACATTCCAGCTGGCGGCAATCGCCGCGTAGGGATAATAGATCTGCGCGTACGGATGGTAGACCGCGGCCACGAGCAGCGTGTCCGGCCCGACCAGGCCGCGCACGAGCTGGCCATAGGTGTAGACACTGGCGCTGTTGTCCACCTCTTCGACATCGGTGGCCAGACCGTCGGCGCGCTGCCCCGAGGGCGTGACGTAGTTGGCCACCGCAAGGGTCATGCGCACGTCGGCGGCAATATCGTTGAGGTTGGGATACACCCAGGCGATCACGCTGATGCCGGCCGCATGCGCGGCGGGCAGCAGCCGGTCCAGCGAATTACGGCCGTAGAAGCCATACTGCGTGATGGCCACCTCCGCGTAGAGATGCGTAATGCCAGCCAGCTTGGCCGCTTGCATCAGCGCCGTCACGTCGGAGTGGTGTGGAAGGTAATTCACGAACCACATGCCTTTGCCGGCGACTGGCGACCAGATGGGCGCGCCGCCCACCGTGTGACGGGCGGGGTTCGGCATATCCAGGCGGACGTTGCCGCTCCAGAGCCAGCCGGTGCGCCCCGCGGCGCTGACCTGGTACCACGGGCCGCCGGACCCGTCGCTGGCCCAGGCGGTAATGGCCAGAGTCGCGCCAACCGGCAGCGCATCCACCGGCAGCGAGCGCCCGTCTGCACGTGCATAGAGGGTTGCCGGCGCGCTCAGTTTGCCCGTCAGCGAGACCGGCCATGGACCGCGACTGGCTGGCAGCAGATCGTCCTGCGGGTCTGGTACGCCGGGAAACTCGCACGAGCCTTCGCTGGCATCTGACGGGAACCCTGTGCCGAGCTGACCAGCAAGGATGTAGCCCTCGAGGCCGCTCCAGATGCGCACGTGCTGCCAGTGGGCGCCGCCGCTGTCGAGCTGTCCGACGCTCGTCACGTCGGCGCCGCCGAGAAGCTGCGTGAGCAAGCGCGACTTCGTGTCTGGCGCGGCGTAGACGGCGGTACACGGCATTTGTGCGTAGAGTCGCGTGGTGAGAGCGGCGGCGGCGCGCGAGGTGCCGCTGGCGCCGAGCGCGAGGCTGGCCGCCAGGGCAATTAGCGCCAGGGCGACAGCCCGCTGCACGTGCCGCCAGGCGACTCCTCGCCATCCGCTCGATTGCAGTGACTTCACGCGCCCACTCCCCACTTCCCATTCTCCACTGCCCACTCCACCACCGACGTATCCAGGCTGCCGTGCTACCGCCCGGTTACCACCTCAGCCAGCCGCATCGAAAGCACGCGCGAGACGCTGTCGCCGCCCATCGAGATGCCGTAGATCGCGTCGGCGTGCGTCATAGTCACCCGATTATGCGTGATCACGATGAACTGCGTCTGCTCGGCAAGCGTCTTCAGAATCTGGCAAAAGCGCATCACATTCGCTTCGTCCAACGCGGCATCTACCTCGTCCAACAGGCAAAAAGGCGGTGGGTTGGTCTCCAGAAGGGCGAAGAGCAGCGCCACCGACACCATCGCGCGCTCGCCACCAGAGAGCAACGAGAGATCCTGCACTTTCTTGCCGGGAATCTGCACGATGACCTCGACGCCGCCCGCGATGGCGGCCTTCGGCGCCGCAGTCACCTCGTCATCGTCGTCATCCTCGTCCTCGTTTTCCTCGCCCCGTGGGCGGCGTGGCGCCACCAGCTCGAGCCGCGCGGCGCCGCCGCCGAAGAGCGTTACGAAATGCCGCGCAAAGCGCTCGTTGACACTATAAAAGGTCTCCTCGAATTGCCGGCGCATGGTGGCGTCGAGCTCCTGGATGACGCCGCGCAGGTTTACCGCCGCCTGCTCCATGTCGCGGATCTGGCTGCTGAGAAAGTCGTAGCGCGTCTTCAACTCATCATACGCCGCCGGCGCGTCCGGGTCATAGCCACCGAGATGCCGGATGCGACCGCGCAACTGATCGATCTGCCGCCGCAGCCTGGCAGTCTCTTCTGCGGTTAGCCCGCCGGCCTGCCGCGAATCCTCGCCAGGGTCCTCATCCGCCGCGCCGTCTCCTGTGATCGCCGCGAGTGGGTCGGCGTCGCTTTCGTCGCCCAGCTCCTCGCGAATCTGCGCGGCCAGCACTTCGCGCGCCTCGTCTGCCCGGTGCGATTCGAGCACGGCGCGTTGGTGCTCGACCTCCAGTCGCGCCAGATCCTGCCGCTGGATATTCTGCCCGCGCTCCAGCTCCTGCACCTGCCGCTCGAGCTCCTGCTGACGCTGCTCGCGGGTACGCAGCTCCTCGGTCAGCACGCGCATCGTCTCGCGCAGCTCCACGAGCGTCGCCTCGTAGCCCGCGATCGTGTCATTCAACTCTTCGCGCTGCAGGCGCAGCGCCTCCAACCGTTGCTCGCGCCGGCTCATCTGAAGCTGCAGCTCGCGCGCCTGTCCGCGCAGCTGCTCGGTACGCTGCCCGATCGCCTTGGCCTCCTGCCTGTGCAGCGCCTGCGCGGTGCGTGCGCGCGACACCTCGTCCTGCTGGGAGCGATTGCGCTCGGTGAATTCGTCTACCGCCTGCTGGACGGCTTCCACCCGTTCGGCGGCGTCGCGCTGCATGGCTTCCTGCTCGACAACGCGCGCCGCGGTCGCGGCGACTTCCTCCTCGATGCCCAGCACCTCGGCCGCCAGCTGCTCGGCAACGGTCTCGCCCAGTGTGACCTCGTTTTGCGCACGCTCTTCTTCGCGCTGCAGCTGCGCCACGAGGCGGGCCAGCTCCTGTGCCCGCGCCTCGGCCTGCCCCAACGCGTGTCGCAACCCCTCTGCCGCGACTTTGCGCTCGTGCTGCACTTCCACCGCGCGCTTGTGCTGTGCCTCCAGCTCGTGCAGTGCGCTGTCTAGCCGATCGATTTCAGCCGGTAGCTGTCGCAGCTCGCGCTCGCGCGCCAGCACGCTGGACTCGCCTCCATCTCGCCGGCCAGCAGCGGCATGCGCGGCGCCCCCTCCGCGTAGCCAGCCGCTGGGGTGCAGGAGGTCGCCGGCCAGCGTAGCAATCGGCGCCGGCAGCGCCGTGCCAGGCCACAGCCGCTGCGCCACGGCAAGCTCCCGCACCACGAACGTATCGCCAAGTGCGCGCGCGAGTAACGGGCGCAGCTCTGGCTGGCACTCGACCAGATCACGGGCGAACCCCAGCACGTCCGCTCCATCGGGCGTCGGCAGAGATTCGTTGCATTGACTGACCGCTGGCTCACCGTCGAGCCACACCAGGACCGCGTGCCCGTCGCCGTTTTCACGCAGCCACTCCGCCGCCCGCAGCGCATCCTCCCGTGTCGCCACGACGACGGACTGCAGCAATGGGCCAAGTGCGGCTTCGAGGGCCGGCTCCATGCCTTTGCGTGTGGTCACCAGCTGCGCCAGAGCGCCAATAATGGGTGGCCGCGACTGCGCCGAAGCCTGCAACAGCGCGCGCGCACCACCGCCGAAGCCTTCGAGGGAGCGCTGCCACTCCGCCAGCAAGGCGAGACGGTCTGCCGCTGCCCGGCGTGCGCGCTGGGCATCCGCGACGTCGCCGCGCAGCCGCTCGATCCCCTCCTGGCCCTCCGCCAGCGCGCGTGCAGCCTCTTCGCGCTGGGCGACAAGCGCCTCGACAGATTCACGCGCGGACTCGAACGACGCGCGCTGCTCGGCAAGGCGCGCCTCGGCCGCCGTGAGCTTGAGCTGCGCCTGCGCCACCGCTTCCCGCCGGCTGGCCAACGCGCGATTGCGCTCGCCGACCTGGCGTTGCAGACGGCCAAGCTCAGTCTGCGCCGCGCCCAGGCGCGCCTGGGCCTGAATCACATCGCGCTGGGCGGCACGCAACGTGGCCTCTTCGCGTTCCTGCTCCTGGCGTGCGGCGTGTATGCCGCGTTCCAGCGTCTCAAGAGCCGCGGCGGACCGCTGTGCCTGCGCTTCCGCCGCGGCTAGCTGATCTTCGAGGACGCTTGCGTGCGCTTCCGCCCCAGCCACGGCGTCTGCCTGCGTCTCCTGCTCGGCGACCAAATCAGCCTCCTGGCGGTCCAGGCTCGCGTGCCGCTCGCGTGCCACCGCCAGTTCTCGCTCAATGGTCTGCAGGCGTCCGCTAGCCTCGCCGCGCTCGCGGCGCACGCCACCTATCTCTTCGAGCACGGCTGTGCGTTGCATGCGCAGGTCTTCCACCAGGGCATCTTCCACCGTCAACGCGTCCTGTACCTTCTGCAGGCGCAGGGCGAGGTCCGTCTCGGCGGCATGCGCGTCTTCTCGCGCCGCCAGCGCCACCTGCCACTGCCGTCGGTACCAGATGCGCAGCAGACGCAACAATTCGTCGCGCGTGCCAGCATAGTCGCGCGCCCGCCGCGCCTGCTCGGCCAGCGGCGCCAGCCGCGGCTCGATCTCGCCGACAATGTCGTGCAGGCGCGCCAGATTGCCCTGCGTCAGCGTCAGTTTCTGTTCGGCGTCATTGCGCTGAGCCTGAAACTGGCGGATGCCGGCGGCGTCTTCGAAGAGTCCACGGCGCTCCTCAGCACGCTGGCTGAGCGCCTGATCTACCAGGCCCTGCCCAATGACGGTGTAGGAATCGTGGCCGATACGCGCCTGCGCCAACAGAAGGAGGACATCCTTGAGGCGCGCCCGCTGGCCGTTGAGGAGATATTCGTTGTCGCCGGAGCGAAAGCTGCGGCGCGCC